>Ga0307373_10009658_pt1 | contig 14358 bp, 12 predicted proteins | sample OX2MG_FD_202534 | JGI IMG/M metagenome (GOLD analysis project Ga0307373, IMG submission 202534) | Soil microbial communities from Risofladan, Vaasa, Finland - OX-2 | ecosystem: Environmental > Terrestrial > Soil > Coastal area > Acid sulfate soil | place: Finland: Risofladan, Vaasa | collected... | reverse complement strand
CTCCGGTCTATTCATGGGATTTCCATGGGATGCCGGGATGGCTCCGAGATTTTTTCTGGTAGTCACGAGAGCTTGGCGTCGAGGTAGTTGAGGAGGGTCCTCCCGACGTTGATGATGAGCCTCGCCTCGGGCTCTCCAAGTAGCTCTGCGTTCGGGTGCGCCATGCTCCCCTGGTTCCGGACCGGCAGCAAGGCATCAAGGATGCTGGCGCTGGAGTTCAGGACGGTCTTGATGTCCTGAGCACGGGGACCGAGGTCGGCAAGGCTTGGATGTTCCGCCTCCAACTTCCGGAGGAGTGCGACCATGGTTTGCCGCTCCCCGTAGGCAATCCCCGCTCCGTCGCAGACGGCGATGAGGTAGCCATGGAGCACGGTGTGAACCCGGTCCACGGCGCTCGTGGGACCGGAGGTCACGATCAGGTTCTCGGCATCTTGCAAGGCTCGAAGGACCACCTCGCTCGTGATCTGCGGGGTTTGGCTGGCAATGAGGGGACCTACCTCCTTCTCCAGCCGCTCGATGTACGTCAGCAGCACGACATGGGTCGCCGGACGGCTGGCTGGGGCTCCGGTTTCGTCAGGCGGGAATCGCTCGATGACGCCCCGGAGCACCTTCGCTTGGTCCCTGGGAGATAAGGATGCAAGAGCGGCCATGAACGTTTCCCGAGTGGTCCCCTCGAACGGGCTCAAGTCAACGGACAGGTCGCAGTACTCAGCATAGAAATCGGCATGGGTCCGATACGTGAAGCGGTCCGGTAGTCCCAGGTACCCACCGGATACCCCGATGTATCGGTTGACGATGCGCACGATCTCGGGGTCTGTGAGTCCGCTCACGACTCCGTCTTGCCGGTCATCAGTCTCCTCATGCTCAGATCGGGGCGTCTGACCCGTGGGGCCGGTGACAAACGTCGCTGATGCAGCGTACGTCGGCCTCGATGGCACCTCACCAGCTTCGTGCGGCTCCACTCCTGTACCTGTACCACCCCGTCCGGTGGTGCTCCGGCCTCAAGACGTGCTCGGGACACGAGTGTCCCTTCGGGCGCTCCGCTCCGTCCGTGGGTGGGTCCGTCCTCTCCATGAATCCACTCTCACTGGAGGGCACCACGATGGTCCCGACTACTTTCTCCATCCGCATCCGCTCGTTGTTCCGACCCCGTCGGGTCAGGATCAACGGTGCAAACCACCCCGACGCTGTCGCTGAGGCATCCCTCAACCTGCCACGCCGGATCGACGATCCGGTCTCAGCAGCCCAGCTCACCCGAGACCTGCTCCGCAACCATCGGGAGGACATCACGATGGCGTTGTACCTGGACGACCAGCACCGCCTCGTCGGTACGGCCATTCTCACTATTGGCTGGGTACAAGCGGCTCGCCTGTCCGCTCGCCCGATCCTCTTCGGGACGCAAGCGTGCCAGTCCAGCACGTGCATCCTCGTCCGCTACCGCCGCTACGGCGCTCCGAGCGCCACCGAAGGCGAGGAACGCTCCTTCCGTGCCATCGCCGCAGCGTGCAGCCGGTACGGCGTTGTCGTGGCCGATCACGTGATCGTGGTCGGCTGAGGCTCCTTTGGCTCCGTGCCTCTGCTCCGGTCCTAATCAGGGGCCGGAGTCGCTCATCCGTTCCTCCTGGCCGTCACTCCCCTGTCGTACCATCTGATCATGGCCCGCTCGCTTCGCCACACCTTTCACCAGCTCATCGTCATCGATGGGGCTTCGGTGACCTGCTGATGCCCGATTACCAGGGTCGGCTGGAGCTGACGTGGACGAACAAGCACTTGCGTCTTCTCGCTAATGAGGATGGCACCTACGAGTGGGTGTCACCGTCGGACTACCGGGTGGCTGAGGTTCGGCTCCTGCACGACATCACGACGGTCGGCGACGTTGGGAGGGTGCGAGCCGCCGACAACCTGCTGATTCGTGGCGATGCGCTCAACGGTCTCACAAGCCTCGCTCGCCTGCCCGAGTTCGCAAACCAGTACCTCGGCAAGGTCAAACTCGTCTATATCGACCCTCCCTTCAACACGCAGCAGAGCTTTCTGCAATACGACGACGCACTAGAGCATTCGGTCTGGCTGACCATGCTGCGAGATCGATTGATACAGATCAAAGTCCTTCTCGCACCCGAGGGTTCGGTTTGGGTTCACCTGGACGATTCCGAGGTGCATCGTGCGAGATCCGTCCTAGATGAAGTTTTCGGACCGGGTGCGTTCGTTACGACTGTTGTGTGGCAGAAGCGAACTACCAAGGAGAACCGGCCCGCCTTTAGCTCAGCGCATGACTACATCCTCGTATATGCGCCTCTCGGTGGAGCATGGAGGGCGCACCGCAACAAGCTCACACGTCAAAGCGGCGGTTACTCCAATCCCGACAACGACCCTCAAGGCCCCTGGGCATCAATTCCTTTCACGGCCAAAGGAATGCGAAAGAACCAGATGTACCCGGTGACCACACCTGCGGGAGTCACCTATACGCCTCCATTCAAGAATCGATGCTGGTCTGCCACACAGCCTGAGTATGAGCGCCTCCTGGCAGAAGATCGTGTTTATTTTCCAGATGGAGGCAGGGGCAAGCCACGCATAAAGCAGTACGAATGGGAAGATGAAGGGGTTGTCCCTGACACCTGGTGGACGGCGGTTGATTGCGGAACGAATGATGACGAAAAGCACCATATCCACGAACTGTTTCCATCTGATCCAGAGTTTGCGACGCCCAAGCCTGAACGACTATTGCAACGAATAGTCCACGTTGGCTCGAATCCTGGTGACGTCGTTCTCGATTGCTTCCTCGGTTCAGGAACTACCGCAGCCGTAGCTCACAAGATGGGAAGGCGATGGGTCGGAATAGAGTACGAGCCTCAGACCGTCTCGACATACACGCTGCCACGACTGCGGCAAGTCGTGGCAGGTGATGACGCTGGGGGAATCACCGACGACACCGGATGGGAGGGTGGCGGCGGGTTCCGAGTCCTCGATGTCGCTCCGTCAATGTTCGAGGCTGATGAAGGCCTCGTCTTCTTGGCGGACTGGATGACCAACGGTGTGCTTGCAGAGGCGACCGCCGCTCAACTCGGTTTCACTTATGAATCCGATCCACCCTTTTCGGGTCGCAAGGGTCGCACCCGGCTGGCCGTAATTGATGGAATCGCCAACGAGTCAGTGATTCGACTTGTCGTCGGTGCCCTGTCCGAGCGGGAGCGTGTCGTTATTTGCGGAACGGGTATCGACACGGATGCTCGCCCAATCCTGCGGGAGCTTCGGCCCGGATCAACCTTGAGGAAGATACCGGCGGCACTCCTCGATGAGTACCGATCTGCACGCCAGCTTCGCTTGGCATTTGCCGAACCCGACGACCCCGACAGAACGAATGGTCAGAAGTCGCATGTGGAGGCAACGGTCTAGGTATGGCCGACCTCCAGCTCTTCGAAGATGCCATCGCTGAGATTTCCGCACGTCTCGATCTCCGTGAACCAAACCGAGAGGCCGTGGAGACGCTCGCCGCCGAAGTCTCGCAGTATTACGACGTCGATGGAGACCTGCCTCCCTTCGAGGCGGTCATCGACTCAGCAACCGGAGTCGGCAAGACCTACATCCTCACTGGGTCGATGGAATTGTTCGCCGCCACCTACGGAGTCCGGGATTTCGTCGTCGTGACTCCGGGTCGCACCATCTTGGATAAGACCCGTGACAACTTCACGCCAGGTCATTCGAAGAGCTTGCTTGGGCCGATGAGCTTTCGGCCCGTGGTCATCACGTCAGAGAACTTTGCAACTCCGGCCATGCGCTCAGCCATGGACGACGAGTCGCAAGTGAAGGTCTATCTCTTCACCGTGCAATCACTCATCAAGCCCGAGTCGAAAACTGGGCGGAAGACACACAAGTTCCAAGAGGGTCTCGGAACCGAGTTCTACGCCCATTTACAAGCAATCGAAAACTTGGTCGTCTTTGCTGACGAGCACCACTGCTATTACGGTCCAGCGTTTTCGAAAGCCGTCCGTGACCTCGATCCGTGGGTTCTCGTCGGACTCACTGCTACACCAAACAAGGCGACACCGAAGAAGCAGATCATCTTCCGGTATCCGCTGGCCGCTGCCATCGCCGACAAACTGGTCAAGACTCCCGTGATCGTTGGGCGGAGAGACGATAGAACCGACCCGCTGACGAAACTCACCGACGGCGTGACCCTGCTCCACGCCAAATCGGATGCTCTTGGCATCTACGCACTGACGCACAGTGTGGCGCCAGTCAATCCCGTCATGCTGGTTGTGGCAAAGAGCATCGATGATGCCGACGAATACGGCACCATCCTTCGCTCGTCTGAATTCTTTGCTGGTGCCTACGCCGATGCTGTCCTCGTCGTGCACTCCAACGCTCCTGACGAAGCACTTGCAGAATTGGCAAAGGTTGAGGACCCGGACTCACCAGTACGCATCATTATCTCGGTGGGGATGCTCAAGGAGGGTTGGGACGTTCGCAACGTCTACGTCGTAGCTTCGATGCGCTCCAGCGTCTCGGAGATACTCACTGAACAAACCCTCGGTCGTGGGATGCGTCTGCCCTTTGGCGCATACACCGGCATCGAGATTCTCGACACGCTGGAGGTCGTTGCTCACGAACGGTATGAGGACTTGTTGAAAAAGGCTGGGGTTCTCAATGAAGCGTTCATCGACTACAGAACTCGTGCAGCGCTACGAGTCAACGCACAAGGGCAACAGGTCGTCGTGACCGAATCGGTCGAGGCTGGCAAAGTCCCACTACTTCCGACCGATGACGAAGCACCACCACTGGTCTTCAACGATTCCCCCGCTCCGATGGTCACGTCCGTCCAGGAACGCACATCGCAAGTGAGCGAGGCGGCAGTGAAGATGAAACGGGAAATCGGAAGGCGAACCGATGCGCCAGACATCATGATCCCGCTTCTACGAATGACCGCAGTGCAGAGCAACTTCTCTCTGGCGGATATCACGGATACGGACAATTTCCGCAAACTCGGAGCAGCGCTCGCTGCCAATCCTGACGGCGAGCTGAACCGCACACTCGTCAGTGCCCGTGTCGTTGTGGGCTTCGATGGCATCAAGCGCACGGAGCTGGTCCGCTCCGAAGCTGCGGACCGCATCCGCTCAATCCCGAGTCTGTTCTCATTCGGAGAGCTGCGACACGAGTTGACCGACATGGTGCTCGCATCTTCAGCAGTTCCGGCCCGGAAGGAAGAGCGAGCAGCGCTCCAGCCTCTTCTTGATGCATTCTTCGCCGGACTTGGTGGCAAGGCGGAGGAGGTCCTCTCTGCCAATCTCGATCGTGCTGGCGCTCGACTGATTCGACTCGTCGGGGACGAGCAGAGACGCTTCATGGTGAAGCCGTCATACCAACAAGTGGTCAAGATCGAAGAGTTCACTCCGGCCCGATCAACGGACAAGACGGTGAGTCCCGATCGGCTGGGTCCGTTCTCGAAGTCCCTGGCTTACGAGGGATGGACCCGCTCACTCTTCCCCGTCGAATGGTTCGATTCCTCTCCAGAGAAGATTGTCGCCAACATGATCGATGGTGACGATGGCGTGGTGTGCTGGGTGCGGCTGCACATCAACGAGCTTCCGATCCTTTGGAATTCCGGTGGGCAGCAGTACAACCCGGACTTCATTGTCATCGAAGCTAACGGTACCCATTGGGTCGTCGAAGTGAAGATGGACAAGGAAATGTCGTCGGAGGACGTCCAGGGCAAGCGGGAAGCAGCGATGCGCTGGGCGAATCACGTGTCCGCTGACGAAGGCGTCAGGACAACGTGGCGCTACCTGTTGGTTTCTGAGAACGACATCAGCACGGCCAAGGGTTCGTGGAACGCCTTGAAACAGTTGGCTATATAGGCGGAGTACGAATCGAACATGTCATATTCCCGCTTCTACCTCTGCGACCTCCAAGTGCATACTCCCGCCGACCACCAACAGCGCTACGGCGACGTCGGTGGTCGAGAGCCGAACGACAAGTTCGCTCAACAATTGGTTGAGGCTCACGCCAAAGCAGGCGTCAATGTCTTCGCTGTCACAGATCACAACAGGGTGGACTGGTATCCCGTTCTCAAAAAGGCCGGTGATGCCGTCGGAGTTGCCGCATTCCCTGGGATGGAATTCAGCGTCAACGGGTGTCACCTCCTCGCAATCTGGGACAGAACGACCGAGGGATACACGCTTGCTCAGCGCTTTCTCGGCCAATTGTTCGAGCCGGGGGAAGAACTCTTCACGCAGAATGCTCCCCGGCCCGTTCCCCGAGGCCAAGTGTTGGACTGGGCCGAGAAGGTTGTCCAGCATGGCGGTCTCGTCTTCGCTCCGCACGCAACAAGTAAGAATATTGGCCTCTTTGCGAAGGGGGTCTGCTCGAATTCCGGGGACATCGCAAAGAGCGAGTTCTTGACTGGCTTTGACTTCAAAGGCAGTAAGTCGGCTGATGTCCTAAAGAATCCCCACTCTCAATTTGGTGACGTACTACCGGCGTGGTTCATCTCGGGCGATACACGAAGTCTGGATGACGTAGGCAAAGAGGCCACCTACCTCAAGCTCGGTTCAACACCCACGCTGGAAGGACTGCGCCAAGCATTTCTGGCTCCTACAACACGAATTCGGTTCCCTCGGAGTCTGGAGTCGGACTGGAATTCCGTCCAGGGGGCCATCTTCATCGACTCACCGTTGCCAGATTGGCCCCGTCTGACATCCGTTCACGTGGAGGGTGGCTTTCAAGACGGGTTGGATATCGAACTTGGCCCTGGGCTGAACGCCATTATTGGAGGAAAAGGTACGGGAAAGTCTGCCCTCATCGAGACGATCCGCCACGTGATAGAGGCTCCAGTCTCTCGGATCGACGATCTCAAGAAGAACAGACAACGCAATTTCCCAGCGAATGCGGATTGCGTCATTGGATTCGTTGACCAGAGCGGCGAAATCTACGAGGCAAAGCGGAGTGGAGGAAGCACCGCCGCCCTTCTGTACCGTGCAGGAACCAAGAGCGATGTCCAAGTGGGTCGTCGCATTGAAATTCGGGTTTTTGGGCAGCGAGAGCTACAAGGACTCGTCGATGAGCCAAGTGAACTTCTGGGCTTTGTGGCCGGACAAGCAGGCAGCGACTGGGAAACGGTCATCGCTGCCGAAGCGGTAGTTCTGGGCGAATTGTCCACCGTAGGCACGGAATTGGACGGCCTGGAGAAGACCGTCGGAAAGTTGAGTGAGAAGCAGGAGGAGCTGAACGACCTCAAGGAGCGTCTCGAACGAGCCAAAGAGCAAGGGGTCGAAGAGCACCTCAGCCGCAGTAGCAAGCTCGAAACTGCGGCAAGGAGCGTCAAGGATGCCCTCGCATGGCCTGTGAAGATCGAAGGCAAGGTCGGAGAGCTTCGCAGTCTGCTTCCGCATCCTGTCCTACAGGCGGAACCTCCGCCACCCGATGCACTGAACGAAACGTTGGATCGTCTCGCTCGGTCGCTGGAAACTGCGACTGACCAAATCACTGCCGCCGTGAAGGAAGTGACCGATGTGCTTCCGGCGATGAAGACGTCCTGGGATGCAACCGAAGCATCAGAACGCAGCGATGTCGAGCGCCACCTCGCCGATGCAGGAATCACGAACCCACAAGAGCTTGCGGGGATTCAAGGCCAAATCGCAAAACTCAACTCGGACTTAGCCGCCCTACCGGAGCGACAGGCGAAGCACCAGAAAGCCTCAGAGCAGCGAGCGCTGCACATGACTGAACTTGGTGCGCTTCGGCGCAAGAAGTCCCGGCTTATCGAACAGTCGGCACAAAACCTCAACGAGGGACTGCGCCCACGAGTACGGGTCGTGATCGACCCACTTGCCGACCACGGTCCGTTCCAACAAGCAATCGAAGTTGCGCTTCGTGGGCAAAAGGTTCGGAAGGAGAACATCGAACAACTTGCGTCGCAGGAGCCAGCGGTACTCATCGCCGCCGCCAGAAATGGGGCAAGCGAGATCGAGCAACTCGGAGTGTCAGCCAGCACCGCAGCGAAGGTGGGAGACCTTGAACCATCCGTCCTTCGAACGCTTGAGGAAGCGGACACTCCTGACGGCATCGACTTAGAGATCAACACGGCACCTTCTGGTCAGGAGGAATGGAAATCCATCCACGACCTATCTCCCGGACAACGGTCAACGGCGCTTCTCGCGTTGGCGCTCACGGCAGGAGACGAGCCGCTCCTCATCGATCAGCCCGAAGATGATCTCGACAATCGGTACATCTTTGCCGAAGTGGTCCAGGTACTTGCCAGAGTATGCCAACGGCGACAGGTGATCGTTGCAACGCATAACGCAAATATCCCCATACTTGGGGATGCCGAGATGGTCGTTGCCCTGGACGCCGGTGCTAGTAAGGGGACCGTCTTGGCCGCTGGTGGGCTTGAGAACCCAGCGGTCACAGAGCAAGCCCGCCATATTCTCGAAGGCGGAGACGAGGCATTCCGAGCCAGACAGCGGCGGTACTTATCATCGAAGCGACCGTGAGTACCCACCGTCGATAATGCGACACTCAGGTCATGGCACAGGTCAATAAACAGAGCATCCTTCTCAACAGCACCCGCAGTGTCGGCACTGCCTCGGTTGATGGTGGTGCGGTCCATGGCGAAGGTGGCCCCATACGCCCACAGCTCGTCATTCCGGTCACGTTCCAGATGAACCCGCAAGCAGACGACGCCATGCTCGCCATCGTTTGGGTCTCCGCACGCCTGGCGACGGACCAGCACGCCTCGCCGCATCAGGTCATCTGCCAGCCGATCTCCCATCAGCTCCTGTCCGGCTTCAATGTTCACTCGATACCGCACGGCACGATTGACCACACGGAACACCTTCGATTCTTCCTTACCCCGGCGGAGGTTGAGGACGTGGAGCGTCGTCGCCATGATGCCAATTCCGACGTATTTCAGCTCTACCTGGGCCTTGATCCCATCGTTGCGGGAATGAAGTCGTTCAATACCTATGGCCCCGGCCAATCTCCGGAGCCGACGCCATGGGACCTCCAGTTCGGCATGTTCTCGCAGGTACTTCCGTTCTGGACTTCACGGGTGGACCCGGTGTGGGTGCAGATCGAACAGTCAACGTGGGTGAAGAACGTGCTACCCGGTCTTGGGTACGACCGGCTGCGGCTCCTGGAGCTGACGTTCCCGCCGCCGCTCCCGCATCACACGAGCGCTGCCGCACAGTTCGATAAAGCCAAGCGTGCACTCGATGAACGTCGCTATGGGGACTGCATTCAGGAGTGCCGTGGACTGCTCAAGATGTGGGAGAAGCAGTACGGCGCAACTGCTAATAATCTCGTCGCCGATGTCGTCAAGGGTGATCGTGGATGGCCGGACGGTGACATCCGACGCAATCTCCTCGACGTGCTCTGGAAGGAAGTGGGTGACGTCGCCAACGCACCCCACCATCCCGAAGGGAACGTCAACGCCGAGGCATTCGATGAGCGGGACGCCCGCCTGATCCTGCTCCTGACGGCTGCACTGTCTGAATACGTCGAGCGCCGCTGATCTCCGTACAGGGGTAACCCTTCTCGGTTCATGAGCGCCAATCACCACGGAGGGAAAGCGGAGTCAAGGGAAAGGAACGCAGTTCCTCGGCAGACCCGGAACGTAGTGGCGGCTCGCACCGCCTTGACGCCGTGTGACTCCGTGACACCATGACGACTGGAACCGTGTTCTTGGTACCTTGAATACGGCCCGGTGCTAAGGAACGTGTCCCCAGGCCCAGAGTAGCGAGGGTCCCCCGGAGGGGCGGCTTACGCCGCCACCTCCTGATCTCCGACCTCGAAGTGCCCGAGGATGGTGACTGCGGCCTTCTGGATGTTCTGGCACGACGCCGTGATCCCGGCAATTGCTTGTTCACCGCCACCAAACCAGTGGGCGACGTAGCCGAAACTGTAATCCCCGCTGTCAATTCCCAGGGCTCGAAGCACGACGAAGGCGGTCGATTCAGCCTCTAACTCGGCGAGCGCCCGATCCTTGAAGTTCTCGTGCAGAAGAGCGTGGGCAAGCTCATGGGCGAGCGTCTTCACTCGCTGGGCGGGAGCGTTGGTCACTTCAACCCGGATGCGCTTCTCGCTATAGGTGCAGTCACCGTTGACACCGCCGTCGAGTTCGACGTTCTCGACATGGAAGCCGATGGAGTCTGCGACGGCCGTCAGCCGATCGAACAATCCGTTCGGATCATCTCCTGCGAGCTTGTTGCAGACGGTTGGTAGCGCCTCCCCGTCGGTGGAGCTGACGTCAAAGACCGGCACCCATTTGAAGCCCTTGATCACCTGCTGCTCGTCGTCGTTCTTTTCGTCGTTGGCCACCTTGTAGCGCATGGGTGCGACGATCCAGATGGCCTTCTCGCCTTTCTTGACGAACCGACCGAGCTTCTTCCAGGCGTTGAAACCGGCGACCTGCGTGGCTTCATGGCGCTGGGTGAGGATGAGCATGACGTTGTTCGAGCTGTAGTGGTAGAAGCGGCTCTGGCAATCCAGGTATCGCTGCCACTCGTCGGACGTGGTGAGTTTTGAGATTCCCTCGGTCAATGCGTCGAGGAGTTCGGAACGGTCGCTTGTGGTGGTCATTTCTTGGCCCTCCTTGTTGGTGCTGATGCGATGCACCCGGAGAGCCGGAAGGAGGACGAACGGAACAGCCCCGGAACCTCGGTTCCGTACACTTCAGGGCTTGTAGTGACTAGGACGACTTCTGGCAGGGTGATGACAGCGCAGAGGCACGACTGGAAGGGCATCGATGAACCACCACGCCGTTCCGTCCTCGCCGCTGACCGAATCGAGTCACCACACGACGGCAGCGCCCTGGCTGCGCCGCTTGCCACGGAGCGAAGAACTCCTCAGCCGTCCAGCGCTGCCACGCTCGCCGGTCTCGTCTGGAAACGGTCGGATCGCCGAGAGAAGGTTGTCTGGATCCCTCGCACCGCTACTTGGCCGACGACCGACGACGGGCACGGTGTCCGGAGATTCGGTGCCGGTGCGACAGCTCCCCGACAATTGCTGCCGATCCTCTGCGGCTCGCAGGTAGCGATACACGGATTGTCGGCTGATGCCGCACTCCATTGCCCGTCGAGACTTCGACTCCCCGGCGAGTGCCGTGAAATACCTGCACCTGCGCATCCGGATCGAGTGAACGATGCCGACCTCGGGAGACGCCTCGCCGCTTGGCAAGCTCGATGCCTTCAAAGTTGGCGCTCGTGGATGAGTGCCCGCTCGAACTGCGAAGGCCCCCATCACAGACAGCAACAGATTCGCTATCGGCGCATCTGTGCCGGTGAACGACAAGTGCTCGTGATCAAAGTCGAGCCGAACTCCTTTGGCCGTCAGCTCCTGGACAATGCGACGGAGATCAGAAGGTGGTGAATCCTCTTGTCAGGCTCACCCTGACGGTGTAAGGTAGTACCTGACACGAGGGGCGAATACATCAAGGAGAAGCCATGGCCGTCACCGAAGAGAGCATCGTCACGTCGTGCTCGTTCTGTCTGAAGCCGAGCACCGAAGTTGCGAAGATGGTCGCAGGTCCAGGAGTTTACATCTGCAACGAGTGCGTAGACCTCTGTAGCCAGATCATCATCAACCCGCCAGCTATGCCGCCAGGGCAGGCTTCGTGGGAAGACAACCTTGACCTCGACGGCGTCCTTGCCAGTCTCCCTCGGATGGCTGCCGCAGGTGCCCAAGCCGAAAGCAACCTCACCCGATTCGTGAAACTGGCGAGAGACCGTGATGCAACGTGGGCGGCCATTGGATCGTCCCTGGGGATGACTCGACAGTCAGCGTGGGAGCGGTTCTCTGGCGAGGAGTAGGCACCTACAGCAGCCTTGGTACTTCTCACTAACGAGGGTTATCAAGAGAACAACGACGACAACCATCGTGCAAGATTTCCAAGTTCGCCGGGCATTCTCATAAACCGTTCTCGTATCCTGTTCTCAGTACCTCCGGCTCTCCACGAGTTCTGAGAACCGGACACATGGAGCATCCGCAGTGCGCATCGGCTACGCCCGTGTCTCGACCCAGGACCAACGTCTCGACGTTCAGCACGAGGCGCTGACACGCTCAGGGTGCGACAAAGTCTTCGAGGACACGATGAGCGGGAAGGTCGCCGACCGCCCTGGGCTCCAGAAGGCGCTTGAACAACTGCGGAAGGGCGACACCTTCGTGGTCTGGAAGCTCGACCGGCTCGGTCGAAGTGTCAAGCAGCTCGTCGATCTCGTGAGCGGTTTCGAGGAACAGGGCATCAACTTCGTGAGTCTCACGGACTCCATCGACACGAGCACCCCGGCTGGTCGCTTTTTCTTCCACGTCATGGCGAGCCTCGCCGAGATGGAACGAGAGCTGACCGTGGAACGCACACGGGCCGGACTAGGGACAGCACGAGCACGGGGACGGATTGGCGGACGCAAGAGGGTCATGACGGACGGCAAGGTGGAAGCTGCACGGAAGCTCCTGGCGTCGGGACTGCCGCCACGGGAAGTCGCCTCAACGCTTGGCGTCTCGGTCGCTACGCTCTACCGGTGGCTACCAGCGGTCAACCGAACGTAACTCGTCAACGAGCCATGCCCGTACCTGCGCTTGATGGGCTGACCAGGCTGACCACGTTGCCTGTTCCCAGTCACACACCACCCCGAGGCGTGCGCTGTCCTCGGCATCAGCGACATCTCGAACCGTGATCGTGAACGAAGTTGGCACTGGATGAAGTGCCGGGTACTCCCGGTGCGCCAACCGACCGATCAGGACTCTTCGGCGATCTCCAGGAACGTCATGCTCCAATCCGGCACACAGACTGATGAGGTGAAGAGCGACTGACTGGCGGTTCCGTCGGTCAGTGTTCGTGCCGTGCTGTGCGGCGTAGGCATCAACGAGCCCTTGTGGCGACGGACCCGTCCTTTCGACGGCACCCTTGAACTTCACGTCCAGGACCGAGCAATACAACGACCAGCATCCGGGGGCTGCGAGCATGTACGCATGCACGGGTCCATCGACGTCGGGAACCGTCGCACCACATCCGAAGCACTGGACCTCAACCATGACGACACCGTACCGACGTGTGCAACCGCAGCACGTGCAAGAGACCAGTTCGTTTGGAGTTCATAGGGTCTCCCGATAACCTGTCATCTTGGGCTCTAGACCCTCAATGCAGGATGTCATGAAATGCCAATATCAACCCTATTGTGACAAGAACCATCGGGTCTGTCTGACGTCAGTCTGAGGTATACCCAAGTGGGACAGACTCGACGACAGTCTGCTGTTTCCGTCAGACTAAGCGGCGACGTACCCACCAGAAAGAGAATCCGGCCACAATCACGGCGAAGCCGAAGAAGATCGCGGTCTCGTACCACTGGAACGCCCAATAACGGCTCGCAGGCTGGTAGATCACAAGCTGGTGAAACTTTGCGGCGACGTTTGCAAAGCACTGTGCAAACGCAGTCTGTGCGTTTTGGTTCGGTGTTGGCACGCCTTGAACAGCCCCGCTAGCTGGAACAGAGAGAACCGAATGGCAGGCACTTTGGAGAAATTGAACTGTCGGGGTGTGGCCAGAATTGTTGACGACTTGGCTTGAGTAAATCCAAGCGTTCGGGATGTTGACCGGCTGGAAAAACAAGAGACCCGTCGATGAGGTCTGCTCGATGCTTGTGCCATTGACGATATGCAGCGGAATGGCAGCCTTGACGGGCGCCATGAGATTTGGCCGCACCCAATATGTGACGGCTAGGCGAGCGCCGATGAAGGCGACAAGCGTCGCAAACATTGCCGGTACCGTCCGGCGGATGAGCAGTCCGGCGGCGACCCCGAAGACGAAAGCGAACAACGCATAGCCGATTGCGACGATGCCACGCTCGTCGAAGGAAGTGAACTGGACCTTGGTCACCTTGTCGATCGGGCTGAACCACCAGGACACCATGAGGGTGGCCAGCCCGGCGACGGCCATGCTGGTTAGGCCGATGATGCCGAGCTTGACGGCCAACCAGCGCATGCGGGTGACACTCTGGGTCCATACGAGTCGGAACGTGCCCGCTTCGAACTCCCTAGCGATGAGTGGTGCGCCCCAAAAGATGCCGACGAGGGCGGGGAGAACGAGAAGAAGCGCACCAAACGCTGATTGCAGGAAGCTGTCGCTTTGCGTGAGGGCATTGCTGGCATAGCTGCAGTCTCCGTGCGCCTTGCAGTTTGCCACGGTTGTGGCATAAAGATGGACGAGGTTAGGGCCGGTGATCGCCACAACGATTGCGACCAGCACAAGCACGCCGACGGCGATTGCCGCTTGGATGCGGAACTGAAGTGACGTGAACCGGATCATCGAAGAACCCCCAGACCCGGTCGGTGAAGCGGCTCAGCTTCTCGTGCCTGTCTCATGTAGCCGAG
>Ga0307373_10009656_pt1 | contig 14360 bp, 9 predicted proteins | sample OX2MG_FD_202534 | JGI IMG/M metagenome (GOLD analysis project Ga0307373, IMG submission 202534) | Soil microbial communities from Risofladan, Vaasa, Finland - OX-2 | ecosystem: Environmental > Terrestrial > Soil > Coastal area > Acid sulfate soil | place: Finland: Risofladan, Vaasa | collected... | reverse complement strand
ACCTCTTTGATGTTGCTCAGCGTCTTCTCGTAGCGGGTGACCGAGTCCGGATCGCTGGGATCGTGGGCGGCGAGCACCACCACCGGCAGGTTCTCGTCAATCAGGGCGTTGGGACCGTGCTTCATCTCGCCCGCCGGGTAGCCCTCGGCGTGGATGTAGGAGACCTCTTTGAGCTTGAGCGCGCCCTCGAGCGCGATGGGGAAATGGATGCCGCGGCCGAGATAGAGAAAGTCGCGGGCGCGGTAGAAGCGCCGCGCCAGGTCTTCGTACTGGGTTTCGCGGTTGAGCAGCGACTCCAGCTTGGCCGGCAGGCGGTCGAACTCCTCCATGAAGCGCATGGCGGCGGCGGCCTCGAGCGTGCCGCGGGTGCGCCCCAGATACAGCGCCAGCACCACCAGCGCGGTGAGCTGCCCGGTGAAGGCCTTGGTCGAGGCCACCCCGATCTCCGGCCCGGCGTGGGTCAGCAGCGCCCCATTGGCCTCGCGCGTCAGCATGCTGCCCACCACGTTGCAGATGGCCAGCGTCCTCGAGCCCTTGTCGCGGGCCTCGCGCAGCGCCGCCAGCGTGTCGGCGGTCTCGCCCGACTGCGAAATCAGCAGGGTGAGCTGGCCGGGCCCGACCAGGGGATCGCGGTAGCGAAACTCGCTGCCGTAGTCCACCTCGGTGGGGAAGCGGGCCAGCCGCTCGAACAGATACTTGCCCGCCAGCGCGGCGTGCCAGGAGGTGCCGCAGGCCACGATGCGCGCCGAGGCGAAGCCGCGGAAGTCCTCGGCGGTCAGCTCCATCTCGTCCAGGAAGACCTCGCCGCGGTCGCGCGACAGCCGGCCCAGCAGGGTGTCGCGCACCGCCCGCGGCTGCTCGTAGATCTCCTTGAGCATGAAGTGCTTGAACCCGCCCTTCTCCGCCAGGATCGGATCCCAACTGATGTGGGTGATCTCGCGCTTCACCGGCCGCCCCTGCAGATCCATCAGCCGCACGCCCTGCGGCGTCAGCACCGCCACGTCGCCGTCGGCGAGAAAGAACACGTCGCGGGTGTGGTGCAGCAGCGCCGGAATGTCGCTGGCCACGAAATACTCGTCCTGGCCGAGCCCGATCACCGCCGGCGGCCCGTTGCGCACCGCCACGATCTTGTCGGGATCGCGGGTCGAGATCACCGCCAGCGCATAGACGCCGGTGAGGCGCGGCAGCACCCGCAGCACCGCCGCCTCCAGCGTGCCCTCGCCCCGCATTTGCTCCTCGACCAGGTGGGCGACGACCTCGGTGTCGGTCTCGGTGCGGAATGCGTGCCCCTGGGCGATCAGCTCGCGCTTCAGCGGGAGATAGTTCTCAATGATGCCATTGTGCACCACCACGATCTCGCCCTTGCAGTCGCGGTGCGGATGCGCATTCTCCTCGGTGGGGCGGCCGTGGGTCGCCCAGCGGGTGTGTCCGATGCCGTAGTGGCCCTCCAGCGGCAGCAGGCGAATGCTCTCTTCCAGGTTGCGCAGCTTGCCCTGGGCGCGCCGCACCTCCAGATGGGGCTTGCCGTCGTCGCCGGTCTGGATGACGGCGATGCCCGCCGAGTCGTAGCCACGGTACTCCAGGCGCTTGAGCCCGTCCAGGATGACCGGCACCACGCGCTTTTTTCCGATATAGCCAACGATGCCGCACATAGATGTGACTCGGTGATCCTACTCGTCCCAGCGGATGCTGTACTCCTCGATCACCGGGTTGGTCAGCACCTCGCGGGCGGCGCGCTCAACCTGGCGCTGGGCTTCGGCGCGGTCGAGCCCGGGCTGCAATTGGATCTCGAACACCTTGGCCTGCCGCAGTTCGGCCACGCCCTGGTAACCCAGCTTGGCCAGCGCCGCCTGGATGGCCTTGCCCTGCGGATCGAGCACCGTTTTCTTCAGTTCCACTTGCACCCAGGCGGTCATTTTCTTCTCCCCGTTCAACGCGCCTTGGCGGCGCTCGCCATGGCCGCGATCCGCTCTTGAAAGTGCTTGATCACGCTATCGGCATTGGGCATCGAGCGCACCAGTTTTTCCAGGTTGCCCAGCAACTGCGGGTTGCCATACTCCTTGCGCAGGTCGGCCAGGAAGGGCTCGAGCTTGGCGAAGACGTAGATGTGCTCGCCGTTGGCCTGGCCGAACATCTCGGCGTCAATGGCGCCCTGCGTCACCAGGGTGCAGGCCATCTCCCAGTAGCTGGTGACCATGCGGTAGTAGGCGCTCTGCTCCCCCTTCAGGACCTCGAAGATGGAGGCGGCGCTGGTGGGCTGGAAGTCGCGGAAAAACCAGTTGCGGGCCTGGCGCAGCACCGCCTCGCGGCGCAGCTCGTAGAGCTTCAGGATCAGGTTGGCGTCTTCGTATTTGGCGGACATGGTTCCTCCCGGAATGGTCATTTAAGGCTACCATGGAGCACCATGAAGTTGGCCGTGGCGTGGGTGGGGAAGACCAAGCAGGCCGCCACCAAGGCGGGGACCGAGGAGTACCTCGGCCGCTTGCGTGGCTTCGCCCGCTTCGCCACCGTGGCGGGGGAGGAACTGGCCGGCAAGGCGCCGGAACAGGCCCTGCTGCGGCGGGCGCGCGGGGCGCGGCTGTGGCTGCTCGATCCCGCCGGCCGCGTCTTCACCTCGCCCGAGTTTGCCCGCTTTTTGGAGCGCGAGGCGGCCGCCTACCCGCAGCAGGAGCTGCTCTTCGCGGTGGGGGGCGCCGACGGCTTTGGTCCCGAGGTCGCCGCCGCCGCCGCCGGCCGCCTATCGCTCTCGCCGCTGACCCTTTCCCATGAGCTCGCCCGCTTGGTGCTGCTCGAGCAGGTCTACCGCGCCCTGGCCATCCTCACCCATCACCCCTATCCGCATTAGGGGGCCAGGGAACAGTGGGGCGCGACGTCAACTTTTAGGGTTGGGGCGGCGCTGGTTTTGCTGACAACTGGAACTCGTCTCGCGGGGGTCGCGCCGCTTTGCCTGCCGGCAAAATCGGCGCGAAGGGCTGCGAAATTCCGAAGGGCGGCCCGCCCCCGGGGGACGAATTCGGCGCGGCCCCTGCGAGGCGCAGCGCCGGCTTGGGGCCGCGGGCCCCCAAGCCGGCGTGAGCACAAGCGGGACGCGCGGCGCAGCCGCGCAGGGGCCCGCGCCAACCATGCAGGCGCAGCGCCGGCTTGGGGCCGCGGGCCCCCAAGCCGGCGTGAGCACAAGCGGGACGCGCGGCGCAGCCGCGCAGGGGCCCGCGCCAACCGTGCAGGCGCAGCGCCGGCTTGGGGCCGCGGGCCCCCAAGCCGGCGTGAGCACAAGCGGGACGCGCGGCGCAGCCGCGCAGGGGCCCGCGCCAACCGTTACGTTCCCGGCAGCCGCCGAAACAAGTAGACCTGCAGCATCTTTCCCTCCAGCCGGCACTGTACCGCGCCGTCGCGGTCGGTGCGGAACACCCGGACGCCATCCTGCCGCAGCCGAGCCACCACCATCGGGGCGGGATGGCCGTAGAGGTTGCCGGCCCCCACTGAGATCACTGCGACTCGGGGATGCACGGCGGCCAAAAACTCCTGCGTGGAAGAGGTCCGGCTGCCATGGTGGCCGACCTTGAGCAGGGCACTGGCCAGCGGCAACTGGTGGTCCACCATCCAACGTTCGCCGGCGGCCTCGGCATCGCCCTCGAGCAGCATGGCGTCTTTGCCCCAACTCACTCGCACCACCATCGAATCGTCGTTGCTGGCCAACTCGCCGGCTTGGTAGCTGGGCGGCGGCAGCAGCACCTGCAGCCGGCTGGCTCCCGCCAGCAAGGCGTCGCCGGCATCCAAATGCCGCAGCCGCGCCCCCACCGCCGCCACCGCCCGCAAGAAGTCGCGCACCGGTTTTTCCTGGGGCAGCGTGCGCGTCACCCAAACCTCGCTCGGGCGGAAATCGGCCACTACGGTGTCGAGCCCGCCGAGGTGGTCGTTGTGGGCGTGGGTGAGCAACACCGCGTCTAAGTGCCGCAGACCCAGCGACCACAGGAACGGCGCCACCACCTCGTCGCCCGAATCCCAATGGGGCGAGTGCGGACCGCCATCCACCAGCATGGTGCGGCGGTCGGGAAAAGTGACCAGGATGGAGTCGCCCTGGCCCACGTCGAGCACGGTGGCGGTCAGGCCCGGCGGCAGGCGCGCCGAAAACGGCGCTATATAAAGGACGACCGCCAGCGCCACCGTGGCCAACGAGGTGGCGAGGCAGGCGCGGGATCGCCGCGGCGCCGGCGCATGCCAAGCGACCAGCCAGGCGGCCGCGCCCACGCCAAACACGAACAGGAACCAGCCCGGCGGCGAGGGCACGCGCATGCCGGCGCCGGGCCATCGCGCCAGCGCGTCCGCGGTGGCCAGCATGCCGCGCCCCAGGCCGCCCACCGCCAGCCCGGCGAGGTGCGCGGCCGCACCGCCGCAGGCGCTGGCCGCCACCCCCAGCCACCCTGCCGGAATCAGCAGCCCGGCGGCGGGCACCAGCAGTGCGTTGGCCACCACCGACCACGGATTGGCGCGGTGGAAGTAGACCACGTTGAAGCCGGCGAAGCCGATCTGCAAAATCAGCGAGATGGCCACGATGTCGTAGAGGTTCATCAAGCCCCGCAACCCGGCCGGCAGCGCGCGCCACCCCAGCGGACGCCAAATCCAGCCCAGCCGCGTCGCCAGGGCCCGCAGGTCCAAGCGCCACTGCGCCAAGCGCGGCGGAAAGGCCTCGTCCAGGGCGAGGTTGTCCAACTGACGGGAGGCGCGCCGCAGCGGCTGCGAGGTGTGCGCCAGCAGTGGCAACGCCACGCCCGCCAGCAGCGTCGCCGCCCCCAGCGACATCTGGAAACCGGCGGCGAAGAGATCGAGCGGACGCCACGCCAGCAGCGCCAGCCCCGCCACCCCCACCGCGTTGAGCGCCTGCCGCTCGCGGTAGAACCAGCGCGCGCCGCAGTAGACCGCCAGCATGAACAGCGCCCGCAGCGTGGGCGTGCGCCCGGCGATGATCCAGGCGTAGGCGGCGAGCAGCGCCAGGGAGAGCAGGTCGGCGCCCAGCCGCGGCAGCCGCAGGCGGCGGAAGCCCCAGATCAGCAGCGCCGCCAGGATGCCGATGTGCAGCCCCGCCACCACCAGCAGGTGATAGACGCCGTCAATTTGGAAGTCGGTGCGTGTGGCTTCGTCCAGGCGCCCGACATCGCCCAGCAGCATGCCGCGCAGCAGCGCGTTGACGCGGGGCTGGGCGGTGGGTGGCGCCATCCGGTCGAGTTGGCGGCTCAGCCAGTTCCAGATGCGCGCCCGCGCCACCAGCGCGCGCGGCCCCGCCAGCGCCGGCCACGGCCGCCAAGCCTGGAGCGGCAGCGTGGCGGTCAGCACGATGCCCTGGCGGCGCGCGGCCGAGGCGAAGTCGGCCACGCCCGGATCATGGTAGTTGCGCAGCGGCCGCAGATGCACGCTCGCCGCCATCCCCTCGCCCGCGTGCAGGCGCCGCAGCGCCGCCGCCCAGGCCGCGCTGGCCGGCGGTGGCGGCGCGTTCTCGGCGTTCTCGTCGGCTGCCGCCGCAGCCACCGCCGCGGCTTCGGGGGGATAGGCATAGAGCCGCACGCCGCCCGCGGCCGGCCGCGTCGCCGGGCTGCGGTCGTCGGGCGCCACCGTCACCACCTCGAGCTCGAGCCGCACCGCGCTGGCGCGGCCGTTCTCGTAGAGCAGCTCGGGAGAGTCGCGCAGGTAGCCGGTGAGAAACAGCCCGGTGCGGGGCGTGGGCTGCAGCGCCGCCACCGCCTGTTGCAGCGCCGTGGGCGGAGGCGGATGGCCACTGGCGCGACCGGCCCGCCCATAGCCCGCCGCCACACACAGCGCCAGCGCCAGCCCACCCGCCCAGCGCCGCCGCCCGTCCCCGCTCGATCGCAGCAACGCGGCGGTCAAGGCGGCCGCCGCCAGTCCCACCCACGCCGAGGCTAGCGGGGTCAGCCACGGCGTGCCCGCCACCGGGCCATACGCCGCCCCCGCGATGCCCAGGGCAAACGCCAGCGCCGCGTAGAACAGAGGCTGCTGGCGGCAACTTGGAGACACCCTGAGCGCTGGCGGGCGTCCCTTGCCTGGAATCGAAGCGCGCCCTCCAAGCGACCAACGGGAGCGACCAAGGCGAAAAGTGGCGAGCCACATCGGCTTGTGTCCACTTTAGCGGCCGCCGCGTCCGCCCGCCATCCCCCGCCCGGGTGGGCGCGCCGGCGGCACGTGGCTATTGGCGGCAACTGGGTGACGCCCTGAGCGCTAGCGGGCGTCCCTTGCCGGGAATCGAAGCGCGCCCTCCAAGCGACCAACGGGAGCGACCAGGGCGAAAAGTGGCGAGCCACATCAGCGGCGGCGCTCGGCGACGACGGTGACCTGCATGTCGCGCGCGAGCTGGACGACCCGGGCGACCAGGGCGCGGCCGCTGGTGGTGGGCCGCGGCCGCGCCAGGAAGATCTGGGTAATGCCGTGCTCGTGGGCGAAATCCACCAAGGTGCCGGCCACGTCGCTGCCTTGCAGGGTGCGGGTCTCGATGCGCAGGTTGCGGGCGAAGGCCAAGTGGCGCTCCACCACCGCATGAGGACCGGCCCCGCCGCGCTCCGCCGCCTGCACGTGCACGGCATAGCAATCGGCACGCAGATAGTTCGCCACCCGCCAGCCGCGGCGCAGAATCATCGCCGCCGCGGGATCGGCGGTGACGTGCACCAACACGCGCTCGGCGGGCGGCGCGGGCGGCGCGGCCTGCGCCGCCTCCGGCTGCCGCACCTCGATCTCGTGCGCCGTCTGCCGCAAGGCCAGCTCGCGCAGCGCGACCAATGTAGGCTCCTGAAAGAAGTGGGCCAGCGCGGCATGGGCCTTGGCCGGCTCGTAGATGACCCCGCGCTGCAGGCGGTTCAACAGCGCCCGGGTGGAGAGGTCCACCATGACAAACTCCCCCGCCTGGCGAATCACCCAGTCGGGCACCGTCTCGCGCACCCGCACGCCGCTGATCTGCCACACCTGGTCGTTGAGGCTCTCCAGGTGCTGCACGTTCATGGTGGTGAAGACGTCGATGCCGGCGGCGAGCAAAAGTTGCACGTCTTCCCAGCGCTTGCCGCGGGGCGAGGTGGGCACGTTGGTGTGGGCGAACTCGTCCACCAGGCAGACATTGGGATGGCGGCGCAAAATCGCCTCGGTGTCCATCTCCTCGAAGTGGCGGCCGCGGTACTCGATCCGGCGGCGGGACACCGTCTCCAGCGTGGCGGCCAGCGCCATGGTGTCTCTGCGGCCGTGCGGCTCGAAGTAGCCGATCACCACATCCATGCGGGCGCGTGCCAGCGCCTGGGCTTCGATCAACATGCGATAGGTCTTGCCCACGCCGGCGGCGTAGCCGAGGAAGATGGTCAGGCGGCCGGGCTTAGGCGTGGGCATGGCCGTCGGCCTCTTCAACCGGGAAGATGCGCACGTCCGCGCCCTCGGCGCGCTGGATCAGCCGATCGAGCGAACTCTGGCGCCAGCGCTGGCGCTGCCACCAACGCGGCGGATGCCGGGGATGGCCGACAAAGATCTGGGTCACGCCGCGCTCGCGCGCCAACTGCAGCGCCGTCCCGACAAAGTCGGGGCCAGCCAGGGGAACGATCGCGGCGCCCGCGGCCCGCGCCGCCTCCAAGTTGCGCTCCACCGCCGGGTCGGGGACGCCCCCCGGCGGCAGCACCACGTGCACCGCCAACAGCTCGCCGTGGAAGCGGTCGGCGTTGCGGCGTCCGCTGGCGATCATCGCCAGGGCGGGCGCGTCGGAGAGGCAGAGCAGGATCCGCTCCTGCGCCCCCCAGGCGGGCTCGATGCCGTGGCGGCGCAGATAGCGCTCCAGTTGCTGATCCACCACGTCGGCCACCAGCAGCAGCGCGATCTCGCGCAGCTCGGTGAGCTGGCGGACGTTTCCCTGGTCGGCGCGCAGCGCCGGCTTGGGGCCTTGGGCCCCCAAGCCGGCGTGAGCACCAAGCGGGACGCGCGGCGCAGCCGGCCCGGCGCTGCTACAGCCGGGCCGGGCAGCCGCGCCGGGGCCCGCGCCAACCATGATCTCCGGCGGCGCGTCCACCACCTCGATCTCGTCGGCGGTGTGCAAGAAGCTCTCCGGCACCACCGGGCCCGAGCGGGCGCTGCCGATGATCGCCGCCACCGCCGCCCGCCGCTCGGCGATGAACTGCAGGTTCAGGCTGGCGACCACCGAAATGCCCGCCGCCAGCAGCGTCTCGGCCTCTTGCCAGCGCTCCGCGCAGCGCGCGCCGGGCGGGTTGGAGTACGCCAGCCCGTCAATCAGGCAGAGCTGGGGGCGGCGCCGCAGGATGGCGGGAACGTCCATGGCAGCCTGGCCGTTTTCCACCCGCATCGGAATCACCTCGAGCTGCGCTAGCACCGCCTCCACCTCCGGCGAGCGCTGTTCTTGCATGGCCCCCACCACCACGTCCTGCCCGCGCAGCGCGCGCCGCCGGCCCTCGTCCAACATGCGATAGGACTTGCCCACGCGCGACGAGTAGCCCAGGAAGATCTTGAGCCGGCCGCGGCTCTCCGCCCGCTCCTCTTCCTCTGCTTGCAACAGCAGCAGGTCGGGATCGGGCCGGGTCTCCGGGGCGCTGCGCGAGGCCATGGCTAGAAGGCTACCAGTAACGCCAGGTTGAGGCGGTTCTCCGTTTTGGCCAGATCCGGCGACCAGCCCGCCACCGTCGAACCGGGCGCGCCGGTATTGCCGCCCGGCGGCGTCACCCCGCCGCGTCCGGCGAAGTAGGGGATGTTGGCGGCGCGGTGGTCATACTCCCAGCGAAACGTGACGTATGGATTGGGCATGTAGTCGAACGTCGCCGAGGCGTCCCAGGCGCGGAACGGGTCGCCGGGATTCTCGGTGAAGTAGGGCGTGCCCGAAAACGCCGTGGCGCCGTTGATGGGCGGCAGCAGCACCAGGTAGCGGCCGGGGTTGTCGATCCAACCGCCGCCCAGCGTCAGGCCGTAGCGATCGCGGTGCAACCAAAAGCGGTTGTAGGCCATCGCGCCGATAAAATATTGCCGCGGCAGATGCTGCGCGTTTCGCGGGGACAGCGCCGGCTTGGGGCCTTGGGCCCCCAAGCTGGCGTGAGCGCCAAGCGGGACGCGCGGCGCAGCCGCGCCGGGGCCCGCGCCAACCGAGGAAAAGCAGGTGACGCCCCCGCCGCTCTCGCAGCCGGCGTCGGCGGTGATGGAGAACGCCGCCTTGTCGAGAAAATTGTCGGGGGCGTCGTAGTACTTCAGTTGCACGCTGCTGTCGCTGTGCCAGCGCGTGCGGTTGGCCACGCCCAAGGTGTCGGCGCCGACGCCGTACTCGTTGGTGACAAACGAGAACGCGCCGTTGGGGCGCCACAGGATCTGCGTCCCCAGCCCCGGGCGGCCATTGGCGCGGCCGTAGGATTGCCAGCCGTTGATCAGCCAAAACTCCACCTTGAGATGGTTGGTGGGAAACGTCTGGACGCGGAGCCCGTTGAAGTACCAAGGCGTGTTCGACGACACATAGGAGGGCTGGTAGGCCCAGTTGTCGGTGTTGTAGTAGCTGAACAGCCCAATGTACGACATGAAGATGCCAGCGTCCACGTTGACCCCGTGCATCGCGTTGAAGTGGTAGCCGCCATAGGCCTCGGAGAGGTAGCGGTAGGCATTGGCCAGATCCCACTGCCCGCGGCCGGGGGTGGCGTCGTTGCGCGGCGTCATGGTGGAGTCCAGCCCGAACTGTGTCATCAGGCGGCCGCGCACGTTTTCGTAGTGGAAGTCTCCCCCTACCCCCAACTGCTGCACCTGCACCTCCTGGGTGCGGCCCCCCTCCGTGGTGCCGACCAGCGTGTCGTCCTGGGGATGGTTGAAGTCGTAGAGGTAGTTGGTGTCTATGTGAATCTCCGGGGTGAAGAACGGAGTGTCCAACGGTGGCGTGGAGACGCGGCCATTGCCGTTGAGCCAAGTGAAGTCGGCAAAGCTGAAAGGCTCGCTGGCCGTCGGCGCTGGCTTTTGCGGGCTCTCCGGCGCGGGCGCGGGGGCGGCGGCGGCCACTGTGGACAGTTTCTGTTCCAGCGCCGTTAGGCGATCCTGCAGGGCCTGCATCTGGGCACGCAGCGCCGCGGCCTGTTGTTGCAGTTCGGTCGGGGTGGGCAATGGCGATAGGGCGGGCTGCTGACCGCACAGGGCGATCGGCGAGAGCACCGCTACCGCCAGAACAACAGAGAGGGTTATCGTTTTGCTTGTCATGAGGACTCTACTTTCGGCGACTTGGAGACGCCCCGAGCGCCAGCGGGCGTCCCTTGCCCGCCTCGCGCCGCCACAGCGGGGCGGGCTTGCCCGGAATCGAAGCGCGCACTCCAAGCGAGGCGGCGTCGAGCGCCAGGTTCAGCTCGAGCACATTTACCCGCGGCTCGCCCACAAACCCCCACAGCCGGCCCTGGACGCGCCGCAGCACCAGCCTCTGCACCTGGGCCGCGTCCACGCCGCGCGCTGCGGCGACGCGGGCGACTTGGGCGAGGGCGGCGTCCGGGCTGAGGTCGGGGTCGAGGCCGCTGCCGGAGGCGGTTAAAAGATCCGCGGGGATCGGGCCCTCAAACTCCGGGTTGTCGCGGCGAAAGGCGGTGACGTCGGTGCGCACACGGGCGATCAGGCGGGCATTGGTCGGCCCGAGATTGGACCCGCCCGAGGCGGTGGGGTCATAGCCGGCTGCGCCCGCCGCCGAGGGTCGGGGGTGAAAGTACCCGGGGCGGGTGAAGGCTTGGCCGATGAGCCGCGAACCGATTACGCCCTGGTCGCCGCGCACCAGGCTCCCGTTGGCCGGAGCGGAGAACAGCACTTGGCAGAGGCCGGTGACCACCAGCGGGTAGGCCAGCCCGGTGAGCAGCGTGAACAGCAGCATCAAGCTAAACGCCGGTCGCAGATAGGTGCGCATAGGGTTCTCCATCGGTTCTAGGCCAGATGCAGCCAGTGCAGCAGCATGTCTATGGCCCAGATGCCCGGAAATGGCGCCAGCACCCCGCCGACGCCGTACAGCAGCAGGTTGCGGCGCAGCAGCCGCGCCGCGCCCTGCGGCCGATAGTGCACGCCGCGCAGTGCCAGCGGGACCAGGGCGATGATGATGAGCGCGTTGAAGATGACCGCCGCCAACACCGCGCTGTGCGGATCGTGCAGGCGCATCACGTTCAAGCCCTGCAGCCCGGGGTAGAAGGGGGCGAACAACGCCGGCAGGATGGCGAAATACTTGGCCACATCGTTGGCGATGGAAAACGTCGTCAGCGCGCCGCGGGTGATGAGCAACTGCTTGCCGATGGAGACCACTTCCAGCAGCTTGGTGGGGTTGCTGTCGAGGTCCACCATGTTGCCGGCCTCGCGTGCCGCCATGGTGCCGGTGTTCATCGCCAGGCCGACGTCGGCCTGGGCCAGCGCCGGGGCGTCGTTGGTGCCGTCGCCCGCCATCGCCACCATGTGGCCGGCCGCCTGTTGCTGGCGGATGTAGTCGAGCTTGTCCTGGGGCGTGGCTTGCGCGAGAAAATCGTCCAGGCCGGCCTCGCGGGCGATGGCGGCGGCGGTGAGGGGGTTGTCGCCGGTAATCATCACCGAGCGAATGCCCATGGCGCGCAGTTGGGCGATGCGGTCCTTGAGCCCCCCTTTGACCACATCCTTGAGGTGCACCAGGCCCAGCAGCCGCCCCCCGTCGCACACCGCCAGGGGCGTGCCACCGCCGGAGGCGATCTGCCGGGCTTGTTCCAGCAGCTCCGGGCTGACGCTGCCGCCGTGGCGGCGCACATACTCGGCGATGGAATCCACCGCGCCCTTGCGCAATTGCCGGCCGTCCAGGTCAACGCCGCTCATGCGCGTGGTGGCGGAGAAGGGAATGAAGCTCGACTCCGGCTCGGCTGGCGGCAGCTCGCAGGCGCCCTGAGCAGAGCGGGCGCCCCCTGCCGGGAATCGAAGCCACGGCGCTGAGCGACCATCGGGAGCGACCCGAGTCAGGTGTGGAGTATCCACCGGCAACTTGGAGACGCCCGGAGCGCCAGCGGGTGTCGCTTGCCCGGAATCGAAGCCCGCACTCCAAGCGACCATCGGGAGCGACCCAGGCAAAAAGTGGCGAGCCACCTCTCGCCCGCGCAGCCCGTGGCGCTCCTTGGCCAGCACCACGATCGAGCGGCCCTCGGGGGTCTCGTCGGCCAAACTGGCCAACTGCGCGGCATCGGCCAGCGCGGTGGCGCTGACGCCCTGCGCCGGCACAAACTCCACCGCCTGGCGATTGCCCAGGGTGATGGTGCCGGTCTTGTCCAAAAGCAGCGTGTCCACGTCGCCGGCCGCCTCGACCGCTTTGCCGCTCATCGCCAGCACGTTGTGCTGCATCACCCGGTCCATGCCGGCGATGCCAATCGCCGACAGCAGGCCGCCGATGGTGGTGGGGATCAGGCAGACCAGCAGCGCGATCAGCACCGCAATCGAGATCGGCGGGACCTTTGTCGCCGCCCCCGCTGCGGCGTAGGCGGTGAAGGCCGGCAGGGTGGCGACCGCCAGCAGGAACACCAGGCTCAGGCCGGCGATCAGGATGTTGAGCGCCACCTCGTTGGGCGTCTTGCGCCGCTGCGCCCCCTCGACCAGCGCGATCATGCGGTCCAAGAAGGTCTCGCCCGGATTGGAGGTGATGCGGATCCGGATCTCGTCGGAGAGCACCCGCGTGCCGCCGGTCACCGCGCTGCGGTCGCCCCCCGACTCGCGGATCACCGGCGCGCTCTCGCCCGTGATCACCGATTCGTCCACCGTGGCAATGCCGGCGATGATCTCGCCGTCGCCGGGGATGATGTCGCCCGCCTCGCACTGCACCACGTCGCCGGCGCGCAGGCTGCTGCCCGCCACCAGCTCGAACCCTGCTCCTCCCGCCGCCAGCCGCTTGGCCATGGTGGCGCCCTGGCCCTGGCGCAGGCTGGCCGCCTGCGCCTTGCCTCGCGCCTCCGCCAGCGCCTCGGCAAAGTTGGCGAAGATCACGGTGAACCACAACCAAAGCGCAATTTGCAGGATGAAACCGATGTCGCCCGCGCCGGAGGCGGTCCGCTGCGCCAGCTCGACCGTGGTCAGCAGCGCGCCCAGTTCGACCACGAACATCACCGGATTGCGCACCATCACCGCCGGGTTGAGCTTGCCCAAGGCGGCGACCAGCGCGTGGCGCAGCAGCTTGGGATCGTTGCGCCAGCGCCGCCTCGGGGTGGGGCCGGCGACCGCGGCCTCTGGCGGGGCTTGCGGCATGTCCGAGAGAGCCGGATTAGAAGGCATGGCCCATCCTCATGAGGGTGTGCTCCGCGATCGGTCCCAGCGCCAGCGCCGGGAAAAAGGTCAGCGCCCCCACCAAAATGATGGTGCCAATGAGCAGGCCCACAAACAGCGGGCCGTGTGTAGGCAGCGTGCCGCTGGTGGTGGCCAACCGCTTCTTGGCGGCCAGGCTGCCCGCCACCCCCAGCAAGGGAATCAAGAACACGAAGCGGCCAATCAGCATCGCCAGTGCCGTGGTCAGGTTGTAGAAGGGGGTGTTGGCGTTGAGCCCGGCGAAGGCGCTGCCGTTGTTCTCCGAGGCGCTCGAGAAGGTGTAGAGCAGCTCGCTAAAACCGTGCGGGCCGGCGTTGGCCAGGTTGGCGGTGGCCGCGCCCGGCGGGTTCCAATAGCTGCCGGCAGGGAAGTGCGCCACCGCGGCGAGGGCGGTGAGCAGCAACATGCTGGCGGCGGTGGCGATCAGCGCCAGCATGGCGAGCTGCACCTCCCGCCGCTCGATCTTCTTGCCCAGGTACTCGGGCGTGCGCCCCACCATCAGCCCGGCGATGAACACCGCCAGGATGGCGAACAGCAGCATCCCCTTCAGCCCGGCGCCCACGCCGCCGAACACCACCTCGCCCATCTCCATGTTGAACAGCGGCACCAGCCCGCCCAGCGGCGTCAGGCTGTCGTGGGCGGCGTTGACGGCGCCGCAACTGGCGTCGGTGGTGATGGTGGCAAACAGCGCCGAGTCGGTGATGCCGAAGCGCACCTCCTTGCCCTCCATATTGCCGCCCGGCTGCCCGGGCGTGGCCGCCGCCTCCAGGCCCTGCTGGGCCAGCAGCGGGTTGCCGCGCTGCTCGAAATGCACCAGCCAAAACGCGCCCGCCAGGAAGAGCACCGCCATGGCGGCCATCAGCGCCCAGCCCTGCCGGGTGTCGCCCACCTCGAGGCCAAACATGTAGACCAGTCCGGCCGGCAGGGCGAAGATGAAGAACATCTCCACCCAGTTGGTCAGCGGCGTGGGATTTTCATACGGATGGGCGGAGTTGGCGTTGAAGAAGCCGCCGCCGTTGGTGCCCAGCATCTTGATCGCCTCCTGCGAGGCCACCGGACCCTGCGGCAGGAGCTGCGCG
>Ga0307373_10009654_pt1 | contig 14361 bp, 14 predicted proteins | sample OX2MG_FD_202534 | JGI IMG/M metagenome (GOLD analysis project Ga0307373, IMG submission 202534) | Soil microbial communities from Risofladan, Vaasa, Finland - OX-2 | ecosystem: Environmental > Terrestrial > Soil > Coastal area > Acid sulfate soil | place: Finland: Risofladan, Vaasa | collected... | reverse complement strand
TGGCGCTGCACGCTCGGGCTCCAGGTGATGGTGGCAAAGCCTGTCAGGATGACCAGCAGGCCGAGCGTGACCATGACCGGTCGCTCGGCCGAGGCGCCGTGGAGCCTGCGCATCAGCACCCGCTCCACCAGAGCCCCTGAGATGGACGCACCCACGATCAAGATGACAGCCAGAGCCACCAGGATGGGTACGTGGTGGGCGGTGACCAACTCCCAGTAGCAGAAGGCGGCGATCATCCCCACCGCTCCCTGGGCGAAGTTGAACACGCCCGACGTGGTGTAGGTGACGACCAGTCCGGTGGCGGCAATGGCATAGCCGGCTCCGAACATGATGCCGAACACGGTGTACTGGAGAAAGTTGCTCACCGAATCGTCCCCGCTCCCCCGTCGACCACGTCAGTCGCCTCCCTCGTTCTCGAGCCCTCTCAGGAGGCGGGAGGCTTCACGTACGAGTAGTCGCACCGGTACCCGTTGGTGCTGCTGGTCACCGGCGGGTCGTCCTGCCGCTGCCACTCGCCGTTGACGACCCGGCCGACCAGGTAGCAGTTCGATGTCGTCCTGGTCACCGGGTCACTGGTCGTGACGATGTAGCCCCCGTTGAACGAGGTGATCTTGGACAGGGCCTGAAGGATCGAGCCGCGGCTGGGATTGGTTCCGGCGTTCTTGAGGGCCTGGGTGAACAGGCTGGCGGAGTTCCATGCGTACAGGGTGAACAGATCGGGTGTGAAGCCAGGTGACGCCACGTTCACCCAGTGGAGGAATGTGGACACCTCGGGAATCAGCGCCGTGTCCCCGCCCAGGTAGAGCGAGGCGTTCTGATCGAAGTAGGACCCGTTGACGGCCGCCTCGCCCCCTGCGGCCGCCACGAGGTTGTCGGTGTAGGTGGCTGCTCCGAGGACGATCTTCGGATGGAAGTTCTGCTGGACGAGGTCCTTCAGCAGTGCCGAGGCGTACTGCTCGGCCATCTGGTCGATGAACAGCACCTGGACGCCCGCGTTCTTCATGGCGATCACGTTCTGGGTGAAGTCGAACTGGGTCTCCTCGTACGTCGGGTCGTAGACCACCTTGTAGCCCACCTTCTCCATCACGTACTTCTCCCCGGCCCAGTCGGCCTCAGGCGACGGAAGGCCCGCCACCAGGGTCCCCACGTGCTGCAGGGGGCCGAGTCCGAACTTGCCTTTGAAGTACTGGAGCGCGCCCTCCTGCCACCCACCTTCCAGCGGGACCGCGCTGTAGACGTTGGGGAGGTTGTTGCTGGCCGGGTCGAGGACCTCGGTGACGTCGGGGACACCCGGGTTCTGGGCCAGCACCGTCCCGCCGTAGCTGTCGAACGTGGAGAACCCGCCGACCAGCGCGGCGTCGTTGGTCACGGCGTTCTGGGTCCCCTGCTTGTTGCCGGTGCCGGTGTAGCCGTCGTCGGCGCTGTCGACGACGATCCTCCGACCATTTACCCCGCCGGTGGAGTTGACGTAGTCGGCGTACGCCTCCGTGCCCACCAGGGCCCCCTTGAACAGGCCGCCGATGGCCAGCGTCGAGATGTTCCCGACCCTGATCTGAGTGGCGGTGATGCCGGTGTGGTCGCTGAAGGCGCTGGAGGGGATGGCCCGGCCCGAGGAGCCCGACGTCGACCCGCCTCCGCTCCCCGACGTCGTGGTCGACGACGAGTTGGTCGAGCTGCAGGCCACCGCAGACATCGCCACCACCGCGACCATGCCGAGTGCCGTAAGGCGCGTCTTCCACGGTGCTGACCCCAAGGTTCCCCCTTGAACTAGTGGTGCAGCCCGCAAAACGGTCCATCGCCGAACCGGGCCGGCACGAATATGTGACTCTACGTCAGAAACTCGACTGCCTGTCTAGCATTGCACTGCCCGGGTGGAAAAGTTCCTCGCGCAGGCCGCTCCGCGGGTGTCAGCGATCGACCCGGACCCGCATGCCCTCGAGGAACCGGACAGCCCCCATGGTGGTGTGCCGGCACCGGATGGAGGCCAGTACGTCGAAGGCGTGCTGGGCCAGAGGGAGCTCGACCGATGCCACGGCCGATTGGGAGTGCAGCCGGAGCTCGGCCACGAAGTGCCGGGCCACCGCCGGTGGCACCAGCGTGTCGTTGGCGCCGTGGAATACCAGCATGGGCGGGGCGGACGCGGTGACCCGGCGGTCCGGCGACGCCTGTTCGAACACGGCCGGGTCGTCGGAGCTGGAGGTCTTCATCACCCTCCGTTCGAGGAGCTCGAGGGTCCCGGGACCGTAGGACCCCGACCGCTCGGGGTCCCCCGTCAGGTCGTAGACGCCGTAGAACGGCACGCAGGCCGCCACCGAGGTGTCGAGGTCCTCGAAGCCCGGCTGCCACTCGGGCACACCGGGGGTAAGCGCCAGGAGAGCGGAGAGGTGGCCACCGGCAGATCCACCGGAGACGGCGATGAACCCGGGGTCGCCGCCGTACTCGGTGATGTGCTGGCGCACCCAGGCCACCGCCCGCTTGCAGTCCACGATGTGGGCCGGCCAGGTGGCCCGGGGGCTGAGGCGGTAGTTGATGGAGACGCACACCCAGCCCCGCTGGACCAGCTCGTGCATCATCGGGATGCCCTGCTGGCGCTTGTCGCCGATCATCCAGGCGCCGCCGTGGATGTAGACCAGGACCGGCGCCCGCTCGGGCACCGCCCCCCGTCGGGACAGGATGTCGAGCTTGTGCCGGTAGTTGCCGTCGCCCCAGTAGTCGACGTTCCGCACCCGCCGGATCCCCCGGAACCGGAACGGGATGGCGATCACCAACCGCCACCAGTGGTTCCACGCCGGCGGCCGATCCGTGCCCAGCGTCATCACGGCCCCCCCGGTGGCCCGCTCGAGTGCCTCGTCGACCAGGGCCCCGGTGTGGGCCGCGACCACGGCGAGCCGGGCGAAGGAGGCAGCGCTCAGGACCGTGATGGCCAGGCCCGCCCACCCGGGCCAGCTGGAGAAGGCCCCGTTGAAGGCGAAGGCGACGACTCCCGCCGCCTCGACGGCCACCATGTGGACAGGCAGTTCCCCGGGGATCCAGCCCATGGCGAAACTGGCGACGGTGAAGGGCTCGCGTCGGACGGGGAAGAAGGCGTTGACCGCCAGGATCGCGAAGACCATGCTGACTGCGAGGAACACCCAGGCCACCCCTCCATACAACACGGTCCTGTCGGCGCAGGGAAGCTGCCCGGTGGTCGGGGTGGGTGGGCGTGCCGACGGCCCGGGTCGCCGGCCGGGGGAACCAGGGCGGGACCACCGTGACGCGGACGGGACCACCCGACCGACAGGGTGGGCCGAGGAACGAGAGAGAGGAGGGACCTGGACATGGAGCGACTGAGCGGGCTCGATGCCAGCTTCCTCTATCTCGAGACTCCGAGCCTCCACATGCACGTGGCCCTGACCCTTGCCTTCGACCCGTCGACCGTGCCCGGTGGCTACTCCTTCGAGCGGATGAAGCGATCCATCGAGGCCCGCCTCCCCTCCGCCCCCGTCTTCCGGAGGCGCCTGGTGGAGGTCCCGTTCCGCCTCGGGCACCCGGTCTGGGTGGACGACCCGCACTTCGACATCGACTACCACGTGCGGCTGGCGGCCGTGCCGCGGCCGGGGGGACTCCGCCAGCTGGCCGACCTGGCCGGTGACATCACCGGCCGCCAGCTGGACCGGTCCCGGCCGCTGTGGGAGATGTGGATCGTCGAGGGACTGGCCGGGGGGCGGATCGGACTCATCGCCAAGATGCACCACTCAACGGTCGACGGTGTCTCGGGCGCCGCACTGCTCTCGGTGCTGTTCGACCTGGTCCCCGAGCCGGCTCCGGACAGCCTCCCGCCGGCGCAGGCGGCCGACCCGCGGGTCCCCTCGGGTCTGGAGCTCATGGGCCAGGCGCTGGTGGCCCGGGCGCTGCGGCCCATCGACATCACCCGCGACCTGGTGAGGACGGGCCAGCGTGTGCTCGACGTACGACGGATCCGCCAGGAGCCCCGCAACCGGGCGCCCCGGGCCAAGGCGGCCCTCCCCCTTTCGGCCCCCCGGACGTCGTTCAACGGCTCGCTGACCTGGAGGCGCAGCGTGGCCCTCTCCGCCATCGGACTCGAGGACGTCAAACGACTCAAGAACGCCACCGGCACAACCGTGAACGACGTGGTGCTGGCGGTGTGCACCGGGGCGCTGCGTGCCTTCCTGCTGGAGGGGGACGAACTGCCGGACAAGCCTCTGGTGGCCGTGGTGCCGGTGTCGGTCCGCTCCGACGTCGACGGTCCACGCGGCTCCAACCAGGTGTCGTCCATGTTCGTGCAGCTCCCGGTGGAACAGGCCGATCCGATCGACCGGCTCCACGCCATCCACGACGGGACCCTCGGGGCCAAGGAGGAGCACGAGGCGCTGGGCCCGGACACCCTGATCACCTGGGCTGAGCACGCCACGCCGAACTTCTTCGCCAACGCCGCCCGGTTCTACTCGCGGATGCGGCTGGCCGACCGGCACCGGCCCATCGCCAACCTGGTCATCTCCAACGTCCCCGGACCCGACTTCCCGCTCTACCTGGGCGGTGCGGAACTCGAGGCGGGCTTCCCCCTCGGCCCGGTGATGGACGGCATGGGCCTCAACATCACCATCATGAGCTACCGGTCCGTCCTCTACTGGGGGATCATCGCCAGCCCGGACACCATCCCACGGGTGTGGAACCTGGCCGCCGGCATCCCCCTGGCACTGGACGCGCTCCTGCATGCCGCCGGGGAGGGACCGGCCACCTACCGATCGGCCGACGCCGCCGACGCCGTGCGTGCCTCGGGCATCGAGGTCGGGGAGGGCCGTGCCGCGTCCGGCGCCGGGCCCGACGCTCGGGGCAGCTGAGGCCGGTGGGCGGGCCCGCAGACGTCACGGCGACGGGGCGACCGCCATCGACGATGCCCCTGTGCACACCGGGATGGCGCGGCCGAAGGTCTCGGACCCGGGGTCATAGGGAAGTACGGCGTCGAAGCCCACGACGACGAAGGCGCCGAAACCCTGGGGCCCGAGGACGATGTCGGTGGGATGCTCGGTACCAGATGTGGGACCGCCCGTTCCCTGGGGCGGGAGCCGAACCGGTGTCGGGGGGTCCGCGAACGAGGCCACGGGCAGCGGATTGACCCAGTTGTTGGCGGAGTCCACCACGGACAGGGCACTGCCGTCGGGTTCGACGGCGAGCGCCGCCGGGTCCGAGATGCCGTAATTGTCGAAGCTGGCGGGGACGCCCACGGTGCCGTCGGCGGTGGTGATGGGCAGGACCCGCCCGCCGTAGTCGGGTGGGCCCTGCCCGACCACGTAGATGGTGCTCCCGTCCTCGGTGACGGCGATCCCGTGGGGAGAATTGACGGACGACACGGCGAGGCCGGTGGGGATGGTGGCTCCCGTCGTGTCGCCGGCCGTGTCGACCGGGACGATCCCTCCGGCGACCAGGACGTAGACGGTGGTGGAGACCGGGTCGAGGGCCATCCCGAAGACGGTCCGCCCGGCGCCGAGGTCGATGGGGGTGCCGAGGCGGCGGGTGGCGACGTCCACCGGGACGACGGTGCTCCCGCTGGCCGCCAGCACCGTACGGCCGCCGGGCAGCACCACGACGGCATGGGTGCCACCCTGGCCGGGGATGTCGATGGGACGACCGGCCCGCTGGGCGACGAGGTCGATGGGAATGACGACGTTCTGCGCGCCGACCCGCGTCGGCGGCTGCGGCGAGCCTCCGGTGGACGACGGGGAGGGAGGTGGTGCGGGCGCCGCCGACGTGGTGGGCCCCGATGCCTCGGCGGCGGGCTGCTGTGAGCGTGCGCCGGAGCCTTCGGCCGTCACCACATAGGCCCATCGGCCGTCCGGTGAGGTGGCGATGGCGAAGTCGCCCTGCTCGGGGGTTCCCGAGATCGGGAGCGGGATGGGGGCCTCGGCGGTGTGGGTGGCCAACTCCACCGGGGTGACGGCGTCAGGGCACACCACGTAGCCCACCGATCCCGCTGGAGCCAACGACGCACCGCCCACCGGGGTCGGTCGTGGCTGGGCGAACAGGGCGCAGCCGGACAGGGCCGGCGCCAGCAGTCCCGCCGTGGCGGCGGCGAAGAGGGAGCGGGACCGGCGTCGGCCGGACGGTGGGATCAGTGCCATGGGTGATCCGACCCTAGCGACGCCGGCCCGGGTGTCGACGTGACCCGGACCGGTGCGGGGGGGGCGGGCGTCTCCCTGCCCGACGGCCTCAGGGGTGCTGGAACTGGGGGACACCGTCGACGTCGAAGGAGAACTCGTCGACATAGCACCACCACCACGACTCCCCCGGTTCGAAGGACTGCACCAGCGGGTGACCGGTGTCGTCGAAATGGGCCGTGGCGTGCTGGCCCGGCGAACTGTCGCAACAGCCGACGTGGCCGCAGATCATGCACATCCGCAGGTGGACCCACCGGCCACCCACCTTGAGACAGTCTTCGCAGCCATCGGACGAAGGGCTGACCTCACCGACCTGATCGAGATGGTGGCAGAACTCCTCGGCTTCCAACATGGCGGCTCCTTCGGCGACCCCGATCCTCCGGCGATGCGACTCCGTCCGATGGTACCGGTCCCGTCGGGGACCGGTACCGGTCAGGGGGTGGACCGCGGGCTCGACCTCTCCGCTCGCCGCGCCGCGATCGCCGAGCGGTAGGCGTCGTCGGGTTCGATGGGGAACTGGACCCGTACGGTGTCGTACTCCGAGGTCGAGGTGACAGGAAACCCCGATGCGTAGAAGACGTCGAGCATGGGCCGGTTCTCGCTCAGGGTCTGAGCCACGAAGGTGGTGACGCCGTTCTCCCAGGCCGCGGCGGCGAGATGTTCGAGGAGCAGGGTCCCGATCCCGTGGTGCTGGTACTCGTCGGCCACCACGAAGGCCACCTCCGCCTGGTCGGAACCGGGCGACCGGTCGTAGCGGCCGACCGCCACCATCTCGCCGTCAGCCTCCGCGATCAGGGCCAGACGGTCCCGATAGTCGACATGCGTGAGCCGTTCGATCTCGGCATCGGACAGGCTCGGGTGCATGAAGAAGTAGCGGCGGTACACCGATCGAGGCGAGAGCTTGCCGTGGAACTCCACCAACCGCTCGCTGTCCGCGGGTCGGATCGGCCGCAGTGCGACGACGAGGTGGTCGCTGACCGCGACCCTACACTCGAGTTCGGCGGGGTATCCGTCCGTCATCTCGTGGAACCCCTGTGGTCCGTCGGCGTCCGGGGACGGGGACGGGGACCCGGTACGGTCACTCCCACGCCGACGCATCCAACTCCCCGTTCGAAGGCTGCACCACCACGACGGGACACGGCGCAGCCATGGTGCACTGGTGGGCCACCGAACCGACCAGTACATCGTGCACGGTGCCGCGACCCCGGGAGCCCACGACGAGCAGGTCCGCTCCCCCGCTGGCGTCCAGCAGCACGGGAACGGTGGCGCCCACCGAGTCGGCGGCCACGAGGGGCACGCCGGGCTCGCAGCGGGCCGCCAGTGCCCTGGTGGCATCGACGATCTCCCGGGCCGCCACGGGGTTCCCGTTCAGGGGACCCATCACCATCGAGTGCACCGGTGGATACTGCCAGGCGAACACGGCCCGGACCGAGATGCCGCGGGCCCTGGCCTCGCGCAGGGCCCATCGGAGGGCCCGGGTGGACCCGAGTGAGCCGTCGGCGCCGACCACGATGCTGCGGTCGTCCCCGGTCGTCGGCACGTCGACGACACCCGATCGGACCACCACCACCGGGCAGTGGGCGTATCGGATGCACCGCTGGCTCACCGACCCCAGCACCAGGGACCTCACTTCTCCGAGACCCCGGGCCCCCACCACCAGGAGATCGGCCGAGCAGCTGGCCTCGATCAGCGCGTAGGGGGCCCGGTCCCGGATCGTGTCCACCCGCACCTCGAGCGAGGGGTGGCGAACGGCCACCCGGCACCTTGCGCTGTCGACGATGCCCTCGGCCGGATCCGAGACGGACGGCGCGGCGTCCGGGGCCGGCCGCGGGTCCTCCGACGGAGGGTCGCAGGCGTGGACCACGCGCAGAAGCGCACCGCGCAGCGCTGCCTCGTCCGCGGCCCAGGCCAATGCGGACCAGCTCTGCTCTGAGCCGTCCACCCCGACCACCAGGCGGCGAGGGTGTCCCGCCCGGACCGGTGCCTCCTTGCTCACGGGCGCCGTTCCGATCCGCCGTACCGGCTAGTCGCCGATGACGGTGACGAGTTCGTGATCGCGCCCCGATCGCCACTCGGAGAGGGTCATGGTCATGTCATCGATGAAGTAGGGACTCACCGCGGCACTGGCGTTTCGACGCGACATGGTCTCCGGCAGGGCCTTCCGGCGGCGGTCGTGCCTGTTGGGCTGGGACATGGTCTTCCCTCCTGCTCCTCGGGCGCGGGTCCGGCCCGGTCCTGCACTGTGCTCCCCATTCAAGGGCATCGGGAGCCGACGTCCTAGGGCCGAAAGTCACCGATCGCACCGGCGCCACGGAACCGGCAACGGTCCGCCGGCCCTTGCCAGAGCACGGCTGCCGGCCGATCATGGGTCCCAGCACCGACCGGTGGGTCTGCAGGCGACGGCGTGTGCAAGCATCGGACAGCGCGGGAGGACGGGAGATCGATGAAGTCGGCGACAGGGAGCCAGGTTCCGGCACAGGTGACCCGGGAAAGGCCGGCCGGGGTCGACACCTCCGACGGCCCGGCACGGCCATGACCGACGGGTCGATGGAGGCTTGGGCGGTCGCATCAGCGGGTCCCATCGACTCCCATCCCCTCCGGCGCCTCCGTCGGGCCGTCCCCGATCCGGGCCCGGGCCAGGTGCGGGTACACGTGCGGGTGTGCGGGGTGTGCCGGACCGACCTCCACCTGGCCGAGGGGGACCTGGTGCCCAAGCACGACCTGGTTGTCCCGGGACACGAAGTGGTCGGGATCGTCGACCGTCACGGTGAGGGCTCGAAGCGGTTCGCCGACGGCGACAGGGTGGGCGTTCCGTGGCTGGCCCGCTCGTGTGGCTCGTGCCGCTTCTGCCTCAACCGACGGGAGAACCTGTGCACGGCACCCCTCTTCACGGGATGGGACGTCGACGGCGGGTATGCCGAGTACGTGATCGCCGACGAGGCGTTCGCCTACCCCCTTCCCGAAGCGTTCAGCGACGAGGAGGCGGCCCCGCTCCTGTGTGCCGGGATCATCGGATTCCGCGCCCTGCGGCGGTCACGCCTGCCCCCGGGGGGCCGGTTGGGGATCTACGGATTCGGCGGATCGGCACACCTCACCGCGCAGGTGGCCATGGCCGAGGGGGCCAGGGTCCACGTGATGACCCGCTCGCCCGAGGCGCGTCAACTGGCGCTGGAGCTCGGTGCGGCCAGCGTCGGTGGTGCCGACGATCGCCCGCCCGAACCTCTCGACTCCGCCATCCTGTTCGCTCCGGTGGGCACCCTGGTGCTTCCGGCCCTGGAGGCCCTCGAGCGCGGGGGGACCCTGGCCGTCGCCGGCATCCACCTGTCGGACATCCCCCCACTGGACTATCAGAGGCACCTCTTCCAAGAACGGTCCCTCTGCAGCGTGACGGCCAACACCCGACACGACGGACAAGAGTTCCTCGAGGCCGCGGCCCGCATCCCGCTCCGGGTCTCCACGGTGGCGTATCCGCTCGATCAGGCCGACCGGGCATTGGCCGACCTGGCCCACGACCGGGTCAACGGAGCCGCGGTCCTGGTCAACGGGAACGACTGACCGGCAGGGGCAACATGCCGCGATGTCGGCCACGCGGGACCTTCGGCCCTGGTCCGGACCGGCCCGAGGCGTCAGCATCGCCACCGTGGAGGAAGACCCGGGCCACGTCATCGTCCTCACCCGAGAGGAGTGCCTGCACCTGCTGTCCCAGGTGGACGTGGGCCGCGTCGGGGTGAGCATGGGAGCGCTCCCGGTGATCCTGCCGGTCCATTTCGCCGTGACCGGGGAGTCGGTGGTGTTCCGGTCCACGCTCGGGACGAGGCTCGACGCGTCCACCCTCGGCGCCGTCGTGGCATTCCAGGCCGACGGGTACGACCCATCCCGGACGTCAGGTTGGAGCGTGATGCTCCAGGGGGTCGCCGGGGCGGCGCCCGACGGCGTCCCGCCCTCCCCCACCGGGCCGGGGTCGTCCCATCCGTGGCTCTCGCCTGAGAGGGGTCGCCGGCTGATGCAAGTGGACACCGACCACCTGCGGGGGTGGCGATTCGCAACCGGGGGGCGAGAGCCGGCCACCCCGTGAGCCGTCGGGCCTGAAACCCCTGGCCCAGCCGCCGACAGGACCTTTGGCCCTATCGCATCGGGCGGGTGGACGGCAGCATTGGGGCAGACGACCGAGGAAGGGTGTGAACATGCAGGCAACCTTCGAAGCAGCGCTGCGGGGGCTCCGCATGACCGGGGCCAGCGTGGACACACGCGACCTGGTGGAGTTGATCGTGCGGCACGGGAAGGAGGAGGGGGAGCTTCTCGCCACCTACGAGCAGCTGGTCGATTCGTCGGACAACGAGACGGCCGCCTACGTGATCGGCATGATCCTGGAGGACGAGCGGCGCCACCACCGGTTGCTGGCCGAGGTGGCCAACGCCGCGGCCTGGGACCGGTCCCCGGGTGCCCCCGACGACTCGACCCCCCCGCTCTCGCCGGGCATCGACGGTGAACTGCTGGCCCAGACGCGGAAGTTGCTGGCGGCGGAGCGGGCCGACTACCGGGAGCTCCGCCGGATCCGGAGGCAGCTGCATCCGTTCGCCGACACCACGCTGTGGGGCCTGATCATCGACATGATGCTCCTGGACACCAAGAAGCACGCCACCATGCTGCAGTTCCTCGAGAGGCACCGGCGTGCCTGAGGACTGACTGTGGGCCCGGGGGTCCGGCACGTCCCCTTGTAATTGGCACTGAGTGTCATTACTATCCCCGAGGTGGAGTTCCACGCTGCCCGCCCGTCGGACCCGAGTCCCTTGCCCTCACCGGCGGTGCTACCCGTCAGCACCGGACCCCGTGGTGACGTTGGGACCCCGGAGGCCTAGCCAGTGGGGGGGCGAGTGGAGGGGAAGGTGGCGTTCATCACCGGGGCGGCCCGCGGCCAGGGGCGCAGCCACGCCGTCCGGTTGGCCGAGGAGGGTGCCGACATCATCGCCATGGACGTGCTCGAGGACTACGCGTCGATGTCGTACCCCATGGCCTCCGCGGACGACCTGGCCGAGACGGTTCGACAGGTCGAGGGCCTGGGCCGGCGGATCGTGGCCGGGCGCGCCGATGTCAGGGATACGGCCTCCCTCGAGCAGGTGCTCGGCGACGGCGTGTCCCGGCTGGGCCACCTGGACATCGTCAGCGCCAACGCAGGGATCTGCAGCGTCCAACCCTGGAACCAGGTGAGCCCCCGGATCTGGCAGGACACCCTGGACACCAATCTCACCGGGGTGTGGAACACCATGGTCGCCGCGGTTCCCCACCTCATCGACAACGGCGGGGGATCGATCATCGCCACCAGCTCCACCGCGGGCATCAAGGGGCTCCCGTTCCTCTCCCCGTACGTGGCGGCCAAGCACGGGGTGGTGGGGATCGCCCGCTCGCTGGCCCACGAGCTGGCCCACCACCACATCAGGGTCAACACCGTCCACCCGTCCGGGGTGAACACCCCGATGCTCATCGGGCTCGGCGGCCTCGAGCCACTGATCGAGCAGGAACCGGACCTCGGGGGCATCTTCCAGAACAGCTACCCGGTGAAGACGGTCGAGGCCAGGGACGTCAGCGAGGCCGTGCTGTACCTGGCCTCGGACGAGTCCCGCTACGTGACAGGCCTCGAGCTCACCGTCGACGCCGGCGCCAGCATCCGATGACCGCGGCCCCACGGTGAGCACCCGGTGAGCGGCGAGACCCCAGTGAGAAGGGACGGGACCTGGTCATGAGCAACCCCTGGTTCGAGACGGTGGCCGAGGCACAGCGCCGGGCCAAACGGCGGCTGCCCACTTCGGTGTACCAGGCCCTGGTCGCCGGCTCCGAGAGGGGTCTCACCGTGGACGACAACCTGGCGGCATTCGGCGAGCTGGGGCTGGCCCCCCATGTGGCCGGACTGTGCGCCGAGCGGGACCTGTCCACCACGGTCATGGGCCAGCGGATCTCGCTGCCGGTGATCATGTCGCCCACCGGGGTTCAGGCGGTCCATCCCGGCGGGGAGGTGGCGGTCGCCCGGGCAGCCGCGGCCCGGGGAACGCTGATGGGCCTGAGCTGTATGGCCAGCAAGCCGATCGAGGAGGTGGTGGCGGCCAACCCCCGGACGCTCTTCCAGACGTACTGGCTCGGAGACAGGGACGAGATATCCGAGCGCCTCGAGCGGGCCCGGGTCGCCGGGGCGGTCGGGCTCATCGCCACCCTCGACTGGTCGTTCTCCAATGGTCGCGACTGGGGGAGCCCGGTGATCCCCGAACAGATCGACCTGAAGACGGCGGTCCGATTCGCGCCGGAGGTGCTCCGCCGGCCCCGGTGGTTGCGCGACTTCGCCCGGTCCTCGTCCATACCCGATCTCACCGTGCCCAACCTGGCGCGACCGGGACAGCCGGCCCCCACCTTCTTCGGTGCCTACGGAGCGTGGATGCAGACCCCCCCTCCCAGTTGGGAGGACGTGGCCTGGCTCCGCGGACAGTGGGACGGCCCCTTCATGCTGAAGGGGGTGGTCCGACTGGACGACGCCAAGCGGGCCGTGGACGCCGGGGTCACGGCCGTCTCGGTGTCCAACCACGGCGGCAACAACCTCGACGGGACGCCCGGGGCCGTCCGGATGCTCCCGGGGATCGTCGACGCCGTCGGCGATCAGGTCGAGGTGCTCCTCGACGGTGGGATCCGGCGGGGCAGCGATGTGGTGAAGGCCCTGGCCCTCGGGGCCCGGGCGGTCATGATCGGGCGCGCCTACCTGTGGGGACTGGCGACCAACGGCCAGGCCGGTGTGGAGAACGTCCTCGACATCCTGCGTGGCGGCATCGACTCGACGATCCTCGGGCTGGCCCACTCCTCCGTCGACGCGCTCTCGCCGGCCGACCTGGTGATCCCCCCGGGGTTCACCCGCCGGCTCGGCGATGCCGACTCCGGCTGATCGCCCCACGGCGACCGGCCACCGCCACCTGCCGGATCGACGAGCCCCTGTGGACGCCGCCCCGCGTCCATGGACGCGGGGCGGCCCGGCGCCGCACATCGCGGTGCTGAGTCGTCAGTCCTCCGACCCCCGGATCCACGCCTGGACCCCGGCCCGGACCACTGCCACGGGCTCCCGAGCGGTGGGGTGTCGGAGGGGTCGAGGTGGCGCACGGCGTCCATGCTCATCTCGTGGTGGATGGAGGCGGCGATGTCGATCCGCCCGGCCGCCCCGGCATGGCGGTGGCCGAGGCGCCGAAGTCGTACTATACATTCGACTGGTTGACAATACATATGTATAGTGCGACGATCCGGAGGCAGCTCCAGTGGAAGCCACTGCCATACGCAGCGAGGGCTTGACCAAGCGCTACGGCGACGTCGTCGCCCTCGACCACCTCGATCTCGAGGTCGCCCGGGGAGAGGTGGTCGGCTTCCTCGGCCCCAACGGCGCGGGCAAGACGACCGCGATCCGCCTGCTCCTGGGTCTCATCCTGCCGACGGAGGGACGCAGCGAGGTCTTCGGCCTCGATTGCCAACGACAGCCGGTCGAGACCCACCGGCGGCTCGCCTTCGTGCCCGGTGAGGCGAACCTCTGGCCCTCGCTCACGGGCGCCGAGACCCTCCACCTGCTCGGGCGGGTGCAGGGCCAGGTCGACGAGCCGTACCGGGAGGAGTTGATCGCCCGGTTCGACCTCGACCCCACCAAGAAGATCCGCGCCTACTCCAAGGGGAACCGGCAGAAGGTCATACTGATCGCGGCGCTGATGACACGGGCCGATCTGCTCGTCCTCGACGAGCCGACGAGCGGACTCGATCCGCTGATGGAACAGGCGTTCCGCCGTAGCATCCATGAGGCTCGGGACCGCGGGCAGACCGTCTTCCTCTCCTCCCACATCATGAGCGAGGTGGAGGCACTGTGCGATCGCGTGGGCATCCTCCGGGGAGGCAGGCTCGTCGAGATGGGCACCCTGGCCGAGATGCGCCACCTCTCCGCCCTCACGATCGAAGCGACGTTCGACGGCGGACCGCCGGACCTCTCCGCCGTACCCGGCGTCAGCTCCGTGGCGGTCGAAGGTCGCATGGTCCGCTGCCATGTCCGGGGATCGGTCGAGCCGCTGCTGAGAGTGCTGGCCGAGGTGCACGTCACCGAGTTGCTGAGCCGCGAGCCCTCGTTGGAGGAGTTGTTCCTTGCCCAGTACGGCGAGCATGAGCGGAGCGGCGAGGACCAGGCCGTTGCCCACTGAGC
>Ga0307373_10009653_pt1 | contig 14363 bp, 13 predicted proteins | sample OX2MG_FD_202534 | JGI IMG/M metagenome (GOLD analysis project Ga0307373, IMG submission 202534) | Soil microbial communities from Risofladan, Vaasa, Finland - OX-2 | ecosystem: Environmental > Terrestrial > Soil > Coastal area > Acid sulfate soil | place: Finland: Risofladan, Vaasa | collected... | reverse complement strand
GCCGGCCGGTCAGGGCCGCCTGAGCCGGCGCGGCGCCCCATTCGCGCCCCGCAGAAGCAGGCCAGGCCGCGTTCCCGCTGGTAGCAGCGATGCGCGGAAATGCACTCCGGAGCCGTGTGCGCAGGTTCGAATCCTGCTGGGTGCGCCCACTGTGATCTGGCCAGATGTCGGCTGACCTGCCGGTTCGTAGACTGCGGCTCTTTAAGCGTGTGCAGCGAGAAGCGGCGATGAAAGCACAGCCCCAGCACCCTGACCAGTTACACACATAAGTGCCCCAACGGGCCGGAACTCTTGCAGGTTCTGTGCAGCTGCCGGTGACTGGCTCCCGGCCATTTGACTCAACAATTTTCCGGCGATCTCTCGCCCCCTTTGCGCGAGCCACTCATCCTAATACGCCTAGTAATTGGCTGGCTCCCCCAAACAGCCGAAGATGGCTACTGGCGGGCTCGCGATTGGCCGGCAGCCGCTCAAGCGGAGCGCCGCCGCGCTCAGGAACTCATGATGCGTTCCGGGGAGAACCGGGCTATCAGGGGGGAAGTGCCGGTCTCGACGAGCTGGGCCATGGCCTCGCCGACGGCGGGGCCGAGCTTGAATCCGTGGCCGCTGCTGCCGGCGATGACGTAGAGGTCGCTGATGCCCGGGACGTGGCCGATGACCGGGAGGTCGTCGGGGCTCATGTCGTACAGGCCAGCGTATCCGCGTCGGACGCCGAGGTCGGTGATGGACGGCAGTCTCGGGGCTACGAAGGGAAGGATGCTGGCGCTCTCCTGCGCGTCGCAATTCTCCTTGTAGTAGTCGGGATCGGTGATGGAGTCGGCCTCAGGTGCCTCGCTGTTGCGCAGGCCCATCCCGCCGCCGGACCAGGTTCCGAAGAGCACGAGGTTCTCACCTTCGGGCCTGCCATAGTTCATGTAGACGTCGTCGCACCAGCAGAACGGGAGTACCTGCCGGGCGGCCCCGGGAGCGTCGAGCACGGCGATGATGTGCCGTTCGACGGACAGCGGCAGGTCGACGCCGATGTCGAGTAGCAGCGGCCGGGTCCACGGGCCGGCGGCCATCACGACCGCGTCGGCGTACAGCTTCTCGCCGTCCACTGTCTCGATGCCGACGGCGCGCTGGCCGTCGAGGATCACCCGCCGCATCCTGGTGTTCATGCGCCAGACGGCGCCGAGTTCTCCCGCTCGTTTGGCCAGGGCGGTGGTGGCACTGGCCGGGTCGGCGTAGCCGCTGTGCGGCTCCCAGCAGGCCACCTCGATCCCGTCCTTCGTGAGCCCGGGTGCGAGTTCCTCGTACTCTGACAGGGACAGCAGCGAGATGTCGCCCTGTTCTTCATCACGTATCCGGGTCGCTGCGGCCGTGTAGTCAGCGACGGCCGCCGCGCCGCCGACGGTCAGCATGCCGACTTCGCGGTAGTCCGACGGGTAGCCGGTGAGCTCAGGCATGTTGCGGAGGATGTCGATGCCCCTGGCTGCGAGCTGGGACAGTTCGGGTTCGAGGTAGAACAGGTGCAGCAGCGCGCTGGATCTGCCGCTCGGGCCTCCCGCCGGGAACCGCTTCTCGACGAGCGTCACGCCCACTTTGTGCGACGCCAGGTGGAACGCCGTGCTGGAACCCGCGATCCCGGACCCGACGACAATGACCTCCGCGCTCTTAGCCATGGCCTAGTCCCCTTCCACCGTTGCGGGCACGCGTGCAGTGACTTCCGTATCCGGTCCCTGGCGCCGGCTCCGCAGAACGGCCCAGATGATGCCGAGCAGAGCCCAGGCCAGCGACAGGTACACGATGCTCTTGCCGAGCTGGAACGACTCGCCCAGGTAGGCGACGAAGAACGCCTTGTAAAGGATGTAGCCGTCGATGGCTATGCCCGCGACCGGGATGAACCCGTTCATGAACCAGCTGAATTCGGACCGGGCGTTCCGCAGGTGGAACACGATATTGGCCAGGTTCACGAGCATGTAGGCCACCAGAGCGAAGAACACGAACACGCCGCCCAGCCAGCCGGCCGCGCTGGATGAGTTGTCTCCCTGCCAGATCCCCACCAGTATCGGCGCTATCAGCGCCACTACGAGCGCGACGATCGCCGCGTTCCACGGAATGCCATGCCGGACGTGCAGCCTGCCCATGCGGCGGGAATCGTCGGCACCGGAGCGGCTGATCGAGTAGATCAGACGGCTCGCGCAGACCACGGACGCCCCGAAGCTCGCGATAGTAGCTGTCATTCCCGTGATCGGCACGAGGATCTTCCAGCCGCCGATGTACTGCCCGGCAATGCCGTAGACAGGTGTCACCAGGCCCGCGCTGACGTACTTCTCAACCGTCTTCACCGGGACCGCGGTCGCGAAGCCGTAGGAGCTGATCGTCCAGAACAGGCCCGCGCCGATGGTGACCAGGATGGTCGCCAGCGGGATCATCCTGCGGGGCGACTTGGCCTCCTCGGCGACCGGGGCGACGCTGTCGACCCCCGCGATCGACAGGATGCCGAAGACGACCGCCAGGCTCAGCCCGGTGAAACCCGCGCCCGCAGCATGCGGGTTAAATGGCGCCGCCGGGTGCGCGATGCCCTTGTGCGCGACCTGATCGAAGACGGTGTAGAGCGAGAAGATGAGGACGAACGCTGCCTCGAAGATCATGAACAGCGCGATCGACCGGGCAGACAGGTGAATGTTGCGGGCGAGCATCCAGCCCACCAGGGCAGTCGCGACCACCCCGCCCAGGATGCCGGTCGCGAACGTGGGATTGACGTGGAAGTACTGCAGCAGCGGGTTGAAGAAGATGGCGAAGTAGGCCGGGTAGATCGCGCAGGCGCATACATACAGCGTCGAGAGCAGGAATCCGGCCCACAGGCCGGCTGACCGGCCCAGGCATTCCCTTACCCACGTCAGCGCGCTTCCCGCCGATGGCCGTACCCGGTTCAGCGCCGCGAAGCTCAGGGCGGTCGGCAGGATCGCGATCGTCACCACGATGAAGATCAGGGGCATCACCGGGCCGTTCGCATCCGACTCCATGAAGCCCATGTTGAAATACACGGCCGGGGCCAGGCTCATGTAGGCAAGTCCCAGCGCCACGACGGCTCCCAGCGACAGGCTGTTCGCCCGCAGGCCCCTGGCCGCGCCGTCTGCGCTCTCGTTCCGGAAAGGCTCCTTCACCGACGATTGTTCGGACATCTCCGCCCTTCCGTCGTGGCCAGCTTCAAGGCAGTCGAGCGCTCGGATTTCTGTATAACTCCGTTACAGTAATGAGGTCAAGAGGTGCGTTCTGAAACAGAATCGAGCCCCCCATGACCAAGCCGGCACTGCCGCAGGCCAGTTCGAGCGTCGCCCACCTGGCCAGGCGGCGGATGGCCGACCTGACGACGGCGGAGCGGAAGGTCGCCCGGGCGCTGCTTGCGGCCTATCCCGTCGCCGGCCTGGAAACAGTCGCCGAGCTCGCCAGGCGCGCCCAGGTGAGCGGCCCGACCGTCATCCGCTTCGCTGCCAAGCTCGGCTACGACCGCTACCCAGACTTCCAGCAGGCGCTGAAAGACGAGTTACTCGCACGCGAGAGCACGCCCGTACGGCAGATCTCCACACGGCACACGGGCCGCGACTCCGTGCTCGCACGAGCCCAGCACCGCTTCCACGACGCGGTCGCCCGCACGCTCGACGGGCTGGCCGAGCAAGACATCACCGCGTGCGCGGCCCTGCTCGCGAACACCAGCAGGCCAGTAACCGCGGTAGCAGGGCGATTCACGTTCGGCCTAGCCGAATACTTCATCGGCCACCTCCAGCAGGTCCGGCCCAGGGCAGGCCTGGTCTACGGCGGCCCGTTCGGGCACCTCAGCCACGCACTCGACATGCCTCGCCGCGGCGTGCTCGTCGCATTCGACTTCCGCCGTTACCAGCAGGACACCATCGAGTTTGTCCGAACAGTCCGCAGGCGCGGAGCATCGGTCGTTCTCGTCACCGATCCCTGGCTCTCGCCCATCGCTGACATCGCCGATTACACCTTCCCCGCAGCCGTAGAGGCAGTATCACCCTTCGACTCCCTGATGCCCGCCTTCGCGCTCGCCGACCTGCTGATCACAGCAGTGATCGAGAGCATCGGCGACCCAGCCGAACAACGAGTGCGACAGCTCGAAAAACTTACAGAACCTAGCGACGATTTCCGCTCTACGCTCCAACAGGGTCAAGGGGACACTGCCCGAAAGGTCAACTGACTCCCGAGTGTCCATCTCGGGGAACCGCCAAGATGGCTCGGGTTCCGAGCGAAGTCGTTAATGCCAGCCCTGGGCCAGCCCCGGCTGTCCCCCGAGCGGTGCCTACAGTGCCAAAACCCGTAGCCGAAGCCTTATCGCTCGGTTCGGCCTGCTGTGGCAGGATCGCTGCGTGTCATCTTTTGCCACTCCGGAGGCTCAGGGCGACGCGTCGAAAGGACGTGCTCCCGAGGGCGACCGGCCGAGATTCACGCGGCTTGACCAGCCGCGTGCTCACGAGTATGTCGCCGAGCAGCTACGCCGCGAGATCACGCTGGGGCTGATCCAGGCAGGCGGGAAACTGCCTTCGGAACGAGATCTCGTTCAGCTCTTTGGCGTCAGCAGGATCACGGTGCAGCGTGCAGTGAACCTGCTGGAGGCTGACGGCCTGGTGGAGGCTCGCCGCGGCAGGGGCGGTGGCACATTCGTCATTGGCTCCCCCCATGATGCAGGCTCCAAGCAGCGCCTTATCGAGCGGATGCGCCAGGACCGAGACGCGATCACGGAGGCCGTCACCTGCCGTCGCGAGGTGGAGCCTGCGGCTGCCTCGCTCGCCGCGGGCAGGAGAACCGAAGAGGATCTCGCCCGGCTCCGTGAACTGCTCGACCGCGCGAGGGCAGTGACCGACGACACCGAATTCACCAGTATCGATTCCCAGTTCCACATGGCGATCGTCGAGGCAGCACGCAATCGATTCCTGCAGGAGACCGTGGAACGAGTCCGCCTGGCGATCGTCGACGCGATCCTCGTCCTGCCCGAAACTCCGCTCTGGCAGGGCAAGAGCCTGCGCGAGCATCGGGCGATCCTCGATGCCATCGAGGCCGGGGACGGCGAAGGAGCGCGGCGGGCCATGGCCACTCACGTCGGCCATACGGCGCAGAGCGTGACTGCGCTGCTCCGCACCATCTGATGCCATAAGGCCGCAGTTTTCCTCGAATGCCCCTTGACACCGTTCCGTAAGGACTGCATTCTGGTCCTTAAAATCGCCCTGGAAGGGGTGGCGTGTGAACAACCCGGCACGGCAGTCGGCTGCCGCCCGAGCGCCCGCCGAGCCCGCGGGCCGGCAGCGGCTGCGCGAGAACGCGATCGGGCTGAAGGACGCGATCATCGTTGGGATGGCGTCCTCGGGGCCGACAGCGTCGATCGCGCTGACCCTAGCCGCGATCGTGGGCGCGACACACTACGGCGGGCCGGTCGCGGTGCTGATCTGCGCACTGCCGATGTTCGGGATCGCGCTGGCTTACCGACGTCTGAATCACTGGCATGTGGACTGCGGTGCGTCCTATACCTGGGTAGGCCGGGCGATTACCCCATACCTGGGCTTCATGGTCGGCTGGATCATGCTGCTGGGGTATTTCCTGGGAACGATCTCCGATGTACTGCCGATCGGCCCCTACGTGCTCTCGATCTTCGGCTCATCCCTGCCGCACTCGAACCTCGCGACAGCGCTGTCGGCCTCGATCTGGCTCGTCATTGTCACGGTCATCGCGTACATCGGCATCCAGCTGACCGCGCGGTTCCAGTGGGTGCTGGCCGCGATTGAATACCTGACAATCACGATCTTCGCGGTCGTCGCGTTGGTCGCGGTGTTCGGCGGCAACGCGCACTCGGTGCACTTCACCTGGCATTGGTTCTCGCTGCACTCGATGGGGGGGACCAGCGGGCTGGTCAGCGGGATCCTGATCGCCGTCTACATGTTCAGCGGATGGGATACCTCGATCTACGTCAACGAGGAGACCGAGCAGTCCCGCGTGAACCCGGGACGAGCGGTCCTCGTCTCGGTCGCGACGCTGACGGTGATGTACTCGTTCTTCACGTTCGCATTCCAGGGGGCAGTGCCGGAAAAAGCACTGCTCGCGAACGGCTCCGACGCGCTTTTCTACATTGTCAAGCAGGTCGCGGGGTCGCCCTGGGACAAGCTGATGATCCTCGGCGTACTGCTGTCCATCGTTGGAGCGACCCAGACCGCTCTGGTATCCGGATCCCGGATCGCCTACGCCATGGGTGGGGACCGCACGCTGCCGGGGAGCCTGGGCAAGCTGCACCGCACCCACCGCACGCCAGCCATCGCGACCCTGCTATTCGCTGGCCTGGCCCTGATCGTGCTGTGGATCTTCCTGCTCGGATCGTCGTCTGTGCAGGGCGCTTTCACGAACGTGGTGAGTTCTGTCGGACTCATGTTCGCCTTGTTCTACGCCGCCACCGGAATCGGCATGGCCGTTTACTACCGCAGGCTCGCTGTCCGCGGCGCGCGCGGTTTCGTCGAGCTGATGGTGGTGCCGGTCCTGTCAGCCGCCTTCCTCATCTGGGTCGCATGGAAATCTGTTCCTGGCCTCGGCGGCTGGAGCGGCTCAGTCATGAAACTCGCCTACGTCATGCTCGCCATCGGCGTGGTCATGATGATCATCGGCCGCCTCCGGCGGCAGACCGACTACTTCTCCCGGCCGGTCGAAGCCTACGACCCGGCAGCCACGCAGACACCGGCACTGTGAGGGCGCGAGCTTCTAACCGCGATATCGAGGTGATTGATGGAGGCAACCTTCCCGTCCGTCTCAGATGTGCTCAGAATGGATGTCGTGAAGTTCGCGCTTCCCACTGTGGTCAGCGGCAGCGCAGGCCTGGACCGACCGGTGCGATGGGTGCATGTCGGTGAGGTATATGACATCGCGCAGTACCTAAGCGGCGGCGAGTTGGTCCTGACCACAGGCCTAGACCTGCCCGCTGACGACAAGGGGCTCTGCCACTACGTTGCCGAACTTGATGATGTCGGTGCTGCTGGCCTGGTAGTTGGCCTAGGCCGCCGGTTCTCGCACGGTGACCTTCCACGTAGCCTACGGTCGACCGCTGACAGACGGCAGTTTCCGCTCGTTGTGCTGGGCAGAGACACGCCATTCGTTCGTTTCACTGCGGTAGTAAATCGGCTAATCGTCAATTCGCAAGTCGAGGAACTGCAGGCATCAGAGGCGATCCACCGGACATTCGCCGAGATTGACATCGAAGGCGCTGAGCTAGCAGAGGTCATCCGGCAGGCCGCAGGTATGGCAAGGCGTCCCGTGGTTCTGGAGAACCTTACGCACAAGATGCTCGAGTACGATGCCGCCGGCATCGACCCGGCTCTCGTCGTCGACGACTGGGAGCGGCGCTCGCGTGCCGCACAACTCCCCGGCCGAACAGGCTTCGACGAGGCCAACAAGTGGCTCATCACCGTCGTGGGCGCCCGCGGCCAGGATTGGGGTCGCCTGATCCTGCTGACGGATGGCATGCCAAGCGCCCGGGAAGTCATGGTTCTGGAGCGCGCAGCGTCGACGCTAGCTCTTAACCGGCTGATGGCGCGCGATCCCGAGACCCTCGAGATGCAGGCGCACCGGGGCCTGCTCGTCGACCTGCTGAATCACGTTCATCCGGTCGATGAGTTCGCGCGGCGTGCCCGCGCGCTGGGAGTTCCGGTCAGGGGGCGACGCCTCCTAGGCGTCGCGATCAGGTCCTCCTCGGACGAACAAGGAAATCTGGACGGGAAGTCAGGATCAGCCGGCGAGATTGCTCTCGCAGCCTTCCAGGCGCTGACGTCCTGCGGGCTGCAAGGGCTTGCGGGTGCGGTACGCAATGATCTGACCGAAGTGTTGCTTTCTATCGGGCCGCGTGAATCGGAGACCGCCCTGATGGGCCGGTTCTCGTTGGCACTGCGCCAGTCGCATCGCGGAATCTTTGTCGGGGTGGGATCCTGCGTCACCGACATCGCTGACGCAAGGAGATCTCTCATGGAGGCCGAGCGGGTTGCTGAGGCAGCTGGTCACTCGGTGGACGATCGACCCTATTATCGGCTTCCGGATGTAAGGCTCCGCGGCCTGCTGCATTTGCTGCGCGATGACGCCCGCCTGCAAACATTCACGGAGAGTGAGCTAGGTCTGCTTATCGCACACGACCAGCGCCATGACACGAAGCTACTCGATGCTCTGGGCCTGTATCTGGATCACGGCCGCAATAAATCGGCGGCCGCCGACGCGTCCTTCATGGCGAGAAGTTCTTTCTATGATCGACTCGACAAAATCGAGAAAATACTCAACGTAAGCCTTCAATCGGTTGAAACATGCATATCACTGCATGTAGCGGTCATAGCGCATCGGCTCATGCAGGACTGAGCAGCAACCTGTACAGCGCATCAGCACCGTCCGGTCATCGTGCCCGTTGGCTCCGTGCATCCAGCCAGGACAGTATGAGCGTGGCAACTGAACGACACATGAAGGTGGTTGACCGGTTTGGCCGGTGCAGCAGGCGCGTGGGCTTGGCATCACACCAGCGTCGTCGTCGACGACATCGACCGCGCTGTCGCCTTTCACCGTGACGGGCTGGGCTTCTCGATATCACTGGAAGCTCGCGGCATGGCCGCGCCGATACAACAGATGCTGGGCCTCAGCGATATCAGGTGTGACCTGGTCCAGGGATCCTCACCGATCAGCAGGCACGTCCTCGAGTTCATTCAGTTCTACGATATTCCGGCCAACGCGGATCGCCGACTGCCTATCTGGCCCGGCCGGTCGCATATCGCATTCCTCGTACCGGATCTGGATGCCGCAGTCGGGGCGATCACGACCGCCGGCGGCAGGCCGGTCGGCGAGATCACGGACTTTCCCGAGGGTCCGGCTATCTACTGCTGGGCTCCGGGAGGAGGAGTCATCGAGTTTGAGCAATGGCGCGAAGTGCCGTCGTTCGAGAATCGCCGATGACGGAACGGACCAGGACCGGGCCCGTAGTCGTGATCGGTGGGGCGGGAGGCATCGGCACCGCAATCGCAGAAGCTGCCGCACGGAATGGCTCGAACGTCTGGATTGCCGACATCACGGACGCCAGCTCAACCACCAGTCGGCTACCCGGCACTGGGCACCGTGCTGTGGTCACCGACGTCACCGACCCGGCAGACGTCGAGTCCCTGATTCGCTCGTGCTGGGAAGACGGCCCGCCAATTGGGCTCGTCTACGCAGCTGGACTCAATCACACGGCTGACGTGGCCGATATCGACAGCGCTGACTTTGGTCGCCTTTTCGGGGTCAACCTCACAGGGGCATTCCAGGTCGGGAAGGCCATCCAGCGGCGACTGCGAATGCAGACGTGCACTCTCAGCATGGTCTTTGTTTCCTCGGTAGCGGGCCTTCACGGCGAGGCGGGGGGAGCACTTTACTGCGCTACCAAATTCGGCCTGCTTGCCTTTGTCCAGAGTTTTGCAGCTGAAATCGCAGAATATGGGTGCCGCGTCAATGCTGTATGCCCTGGAAATGTCGATACACCAATGCTCCGCTGGCTTGCCGGCAAGATGGGAGAGAGATCTGGTATCGGCCAGGACGAAGCGCTGAGAGAACTTGCCGACGCGACGGCGTTCCGCCGTCTGCTGACACCGGCTGAGGTGGCCAATGCGTGCCTCTGGCTGCTCTCTGCCGAGTCATCCGGCATCAGCGGTCAGACGATCATCGTCGACGGGCCCGCTCCGCGGACGTGAATGACATGATCTCCGTGGAAAACACTATCCGGGATGCTCGCGCGCTCATCAGGATAGACAGCCAGAATCCAGGACCGTTCGAAGGGCAGTGCGCAGAGTGGATCGGAAATAGGCTTACCGACTTCGGGCTGACGCCATCCAGACAGTCTGCAGACCTCTCAAGATCGAACATCGTTGCCGCCATCCCTGGCAGGGGCTCAGCCTCCAGACTGGTCTTGCTCGCGCATATGGACACAGTGCCTATAGGCGAAGGATGGACATATCCGCCTCTCGGCGCCGTTCTCGCTGGAGACCGCATCTATGGCCGCGGTGCCTGCGACATGAAAGCGGGCCTCGCGGTCGCCATTAACTTGCTCGGATGGCTGGCTGCGGCGCCGATTCGGCCATCTGGCGACGTCCTTCTCGTGGCTACTGTCGATGAGGAAGGACCGGAGATGGGCGGTGCGCACGCACTCGTGGCCTCGGGCCTGCTTCAGCCGGACGACCAGATACTTGCACTCGAACCGACTGGCATGCGTCTCCGGATCGCCCAGATGGGCCTTCGGTGGATCAGGCTCACCGTTTTTGGGCGTATGGCGCATGCGGGACGTGCGCACCTAGGCCTGGATGCCAATCACATCATGTGCAGGGTGATCGACGACCTCAAGCAGGCAGTGAGCAGCCTGCCGCATAACGACGCAATCCTCGGCCGACCCCGGATGACCTGCGGCGTATTCAGAGGAGGCATCGCACCGAACGTCGTGCCGCCGTCCGCGGAAGTGCAGCTGGATCTGCGGCTTGTGCCTCCCATGACACCTGGTGATGTAATTGCCTTTGTCCGCGAACGAACTGAACATGTGTTGTCTGAGTTTCCCGGGGCCCGCTATGAGGTTGCCCCCCTCGGGGCCGAGAGGCCCGCCGTTCGGGCAGACGACAACGCAAAGATCGTAATAGCGCTCCGCGATGCCTTCCGGACGTGCACCCAGGCCGCGCTGCCGAGCGGTGGTGACGATGGCCACGAAGCCTATACCGATGCGTCGATGGTCGCGGCTCTGACTGGAAGCAGCAGCGCGACCGTATTCGGACCAGGCACGACTGACAATGCGCACACTTCCGACGAATATGTCAGCATCGCGGACATCGAACTCACATGCCGGCTGATGGCAGAGCTAGTCCAGAACTGGTGAGGTGGACATGAGTCAAATTCCGATTCGCTCCCAGCCGGTCAGCCTGTTTGTCAACGGCACGCTGATGCGCGGGCTAGCGTTGCATGGCAATCTTTCGGGCGCCGCGTTCATCGGCACTGCGCGGACAGCCGCTCGCTATCGGCTGTACTCGGTGCGGGACCAGCATCCAGCCATGATCCCGGCACCAGAAGGCGACGGCGCCAAGGTCTCGGGAGAGGTCTATGACATCGTCCTAGGGCATCTACAGGAGGTTGTCGCGCATGAGCCCGCTGGGCTGGGCCTCGGCGTTGTCGATCTGGACTGCGGCGGTCAGTGCCTCGGTATCCTCTGGACGGCCTCCCGCCTTCCGCGCCGGGCCATCGATGTGTCGGCTTTCGGCGGCTGGCGAGAATATCTCTCATCACTGGGGTCCGCGACGCTCGCGTGACCCTGCCGCACGAATTGTCGTGCGGTTACGGACGTAATGCCTCAGGAGGCCTCAAAGCCGCGGATAAGCTCCCGATCAGTGACCTCGATCCGCTGACGTGTCAATTCGTGCCGAGCGTGGCCGATGACATGAGCCCGAACGTGGTCGCCGAACGCACTGGCGGCCAGCGCTGAGGTGCCGAAGGCGTCCACTGCCTCAGTCAGGTCCAGAGGGACTGTCGGAAGATCTTCCCGAGCCAGCGCGTCGCCGCTGACGGGCGCGGGTAGTGCCAGTTGATTCTCGATACCTGCCGCTCCTGCAGCAATCGCTCCAGCGAGCGAAAGGTACGGATTGCAGTCCGCACCCGGCAGGCGCAGCTCTAGCCGCAACGTCCTTCCGCTTCCGGCGACACGAACCATGACAGTCCGGTTGTCATATCCCCAGCTGACAGTCCGCGGCGCCATGCCGGAAGAACTGAACCGACGGTAGGAGTTTCCGAAGGGTGCATGCAGCAGAATCAGCTCCGGCGAGTAGCTAAGCAGGCCCGCGAGAAAGGATTCTGCAATTGCGCCCAGGCTGCGCTCGCCCGACGGCACATCCGCGCCCATCAGGCTCTGGCCCGAAGAGTCCTGAAGCGAAAGGTTAAGATGACAGCCCGATCCGGGAGCGCTTGTCAGAGCTTTCGCCATAAACGTGGCAGCTACGTCCATCGAGTGAGCAACAGCCTTCACGGCGTGCTTGAACAGGACGTGAGAGTCCGCGGCGGCCATAGGATCACGCGGCGGGAAGTTAAGCTCGATCTGCCCTGCGCCGCCTTCGCCTTGAGTAGTTTCGACAGGGAAGCCAAGCGACCTCGCAGCCTCACGGACCCGGCCTGCGAAAGGCTCGAAGAACTCCGTCACAAGGACATCGTTATCTCCGCGCCGATGGTAATACGGGGGAAGCTCCTGGTAGCCGCGGTCAAAAGCCTCGGCATAAGGTAGCCTGAAGACATAGAACTCTAGTTCCGTGGAGACGCGAAGAGAATAGCCCAGCCTACTCAGTCGATCAAGTTGCCGACCCAATATGCTCCTCGGGGCTTCGTCCATCAGGCTCGGTGTTTCCCGGCCGCGGCAGGCGTCAGCGAGAATGATCGCCGTGGACGAATCCCAAGGTGCTCGCCGCAAGGTTTCAAGCGCAGGGAACAGAACCCCGTTCGGGTAACCGGTGCTCGCGCCCGAGGCTGCCATTCCAGGAACGGTATCCAGGTCGAGGTCGGTAATAAGGTGGAAGTCCGGTACCGGCAAGCCACTAGAGAGTACTTCAGGCAGCCGATCTGACGCAATGCGCTTGCCGGAGAGACGGCCAATATGATCGGGCACGCAAACGAATACAGTCTCAGTTTCGGCAAACCATTCCGGAATCTTCATCCTGGCCGTTCCCCACCATTAACGATGATATTTGCTCCTGTTATATACGCAGCCTGCGGCGATGCAAGGAATACGCAGACTCCTGCGATCTCTTCTGCCGACGCGAACCGACCGAGGGGGCTAGCCTTCTCGGCCTCTCGCCTGACGGTACTAACCGAAACGCCTCGCTCGCGAGCTGTAAGCGCGAGTACCGAGTCCATCATGGACGAGTCAATCGAGCCGGGGCTCACGCTGTTGACACGTATTCCGCGATTGCCAACTTCATCCGCGAAGGCCTGCGTGAGGTTCACGACCCCGGCTTTGGACGCGCCGTAGGCCGACCAGCGTGCGGAGCCGTGCAGCGCAGCGTGGGACGCTATAAATGTCACCGTCCCACCTCGTGGCAGCCGACTAGCCGCGATCTTGGCAGTGACGAAGCAACTCAGCAAGTTCACCTCTAGCAGAGTCCGGACAGTTGGTATGTCCAGACTCTCGACTGAGCCGACTGACGCCAGCCCGACCGCGTGCACGACGTCAGTGAGGCGCCCCCGGTCCTGTGCCCGGTCGAATACGGCCGATACCGCTGTCTCGTCAGTCACGTCGCAAGGCAGAACTGTCGGCGACTCCTTGAGGTCAGCACCGACCACTGTCGCTCCCGCTGACTCAAAACTCCGCCCTATGGCCGTGCCCAGAGTTCCGTGCGCTCCCAGAACGACGCACACCCGTCCAGCCAGATTCGCTGACGTGCCAGGCTTGGAGGTCATCTCGGGAATCGTCATCGCGGCGGCTGGCTGAGCTCGATGGTGACACCGTCGGGGTCCCTCGCGTAGAGGCAGCGCCAGCCAGCCCAGTCCCCGAAGGGAATCTCGACCGGGCCGTCCGACGCGACCGACACCCCCGCCTCGGCAAGGTCAGCATACGCCTGGTCGATGTCGCTGACCTCAAGCGCGAAGTGCGTCGTGCCCCTGTTGTTGACAGACGGATCAACAGTAATGCCGGGTGGATTTACGTAGCAGAACAACTCTATGAGGCCGCCCCCGGGTATATCCAGTTCCGCCCACTCGATCTCTGTATCCTGGAGTGCGACTATCTTGTCCAGGTGCCGGTAGCTGACGGTTCCGCGGCCTCGTAGCGTGAGGCCGAGCACTCCCCGGTAGAATCTTATCGAGGCATCCATATCTGACACGCTGACATTGAAATGATTGAAGCGCGTGACCCAGGTCATCGGACATCCTTGATCAGCAGATTCCGGGCAGCTGCCGCTATTGATGCTGCACTAGGTACTACTTCCTCCTCAAGGACAAGGCTCGCGGGAATCGGCACCGATGGGGCGATCCTCGACATCAGCGGAGCATCTTTCCCGAGTGACTCCGCGATGATGGCCATTACCTCGCCGGTGAAACCGAAGTCGCGGTAATCCTCATCGACGATGAGCATCCGACTGGTGCGCGATGCCTCCCGCAGCAGTCCTTCGCGGTCGAGAGGCACGAGCGTGCGCAGATCGACAATCGCGGCGGATATCCCTTGGGCGGACAATTCGGCTGCAGCCAGGTGCGCCAGCTGGACCATCCAGCCGACTGTCACGATCGTCAGGTCTGAGCCGTCGACTACCCGCCTGAGCCGGCCGAAGGGCACCGGCGCGGAAAGTGAGCGCGGCGGGGGCACGTCGTTGTATGGGAGA
>Ga0307373_10009652_pt1 | contig 14364 bp, 14 predicted proteins | sample OX2MG_FD_202534 | JGI IMG/M metagenome (GOLD analysis project Ga0307373, IMG submission 202534) | Soil microbial communities from Risofladan, Vaasa, Finland - OX-2 | ecosystem: Environmental > Terrestrial > Soil > Coastal area > Acid sulfate soil | place: Finland: Risofladan, Vaasa | collected... | reverse complement strand
ATGGCACGGACAATTTCCCCACGCGCTACCTGGTGAATGATGCCTGCGTGCTGCTGGGCAAGCCCAACGTTTACGGCAGCATCTTCCGCTTCGAGGGGCAGGCGTCGGTCTTTTACGCCCCGAAAGGCCCGTGCTATCGCTGCCTCTATCCGGAGCCGCCTCCGCCCGGCCTGGTTCCGAGCTGCGCTGAGGGAGGCGTGCTGGGTGTGCTGCCCGGTATCGTGGGCTCGCTGCAGGCGCTGGAGACCATCAAGCTGATTCTGGGCAAGGGCGATTCTCTGATCGGCCGCCTGCTCCTGTTTGACGCGCTCCACCTTAAGTTCCGGGAACTCAAGCTGCGCAAGAATCCGGAGTGCCCGGTCTGCGGAACCCATCCAACCATTACCCATCTGATCGACTACGAAGAATTCTGTGGTATTCGAGGAGAAGAACACGTGCCTGTGACCAACGTTCCAGAGATTACGGCGACGGAAGTGAAGCAGATGATAGATGAGAACAAGCCCTTTGTTCTGATCGACGTTCGCGAGCCGCACGAGTACGAAATCTGCAGCATCCCGGGCGCCAGGCTGATTCCGCTCGGCGAGGTCCCGAAGCGCATGCACGAGCTGAACAGCGCCGACCAGATCGTTGTGCACTGCCGCTCCGGCGTGCGCAGCGCCAAGGCCGTGGAATTCCTGATGAAAGCCGGTTTCCGGAGGATCCACAACCTCAAGGGCGGCGTCCTGGCATGGGCGCGCGAGGTTGATCCCTCGATGCCGAGCTACTAACCGCTTGCCCAAACTCATGCCGGGGCGGACATCCGTCCGCCCCGGTAAACTTTCCCCTCGCAATTTTACCGCTGGCCGCAACGCGGCCGCGTTCCGGTCGCCTCAGCCGCTCTTTGGCCGCCGGCAAGTTCTCCACCCACATCGCATGCCGTGGCACTGGCTCCCATTCCATTCCAGAACTTGATTTAACCCCACCTGTGCTGTAGAGTTAAGCAGATTTGCGTGGGGGTTAAATTATGGGGTGGGCAGGAAGAACGCGTCTTGCTTTGGTGCTTACGCTGGCTGCAGCCCTGAACCTTCCGCCGCTTTACTCCATTGTATGTTTCTCGCTCTGCCAGGCCGGTATCTGCCCGGAACAGGCGGACCACCAAATCACAGGACAATGCGCCCCGCATTCTGGCCTCGCGCACAATGGACACTCCTCGCGTCGCGGGTGCGCAAAGCACGGCCACTCTTCCACTTCATTTCTGGGATCCGATAAGCTCCAGGCGAGCGTTGCTTTTCAAGGTCACATCGCAAAGGTGATTACGCTTGCTGCTTTTTTGTTTCCAGTCCGCAGCTTTGCAATAGTTCCTCCGCAGTCATCCCACGGCCCGCCGAGGTTTATTGGCGGCAGGGACGTCTGCCGAAAAGAATCCCTCCTGCGCATTTAGAACCTGCCTCTCGTTTCCTTTGTGCGGGCCAGGCAGCCGCACAAGTATCCTCCATTAGTAACATGAACGACTACAGCCGTGGTGTTCTCAGGCGGACGGCCTGCTGTTTGCTGCGTATAGCAAGCACGGCGCGGGAGCCGCCATGCGGAGCGCCACCCAGCCAATCGAGGAGGTTCAAATGAAATACTTTCTATCCGGAGTTCTGGTCACAGCCTTTGTTGCTGGTTTCGGGATTTTTCTTTACTTAAAGATGGGTTACCTCAATATGCGCTGCGACATGGCGCCTTCAAGCATTGAGTCGCGATGGGCAATGCATTTTCTTGACGCTTCTGTGGACCGCCGCGCGCCGGAGGAAAAGAACCCCGTCGAGGCCAGCGAAGCGAACCTGGCGGCAGGCATGAAGCTGTACAAAACTCACTGCGCCATGTGCCACGGCGCGCCGGACCATCCTGAAAAAGCTTTCGGGCATCCGTTCTATCCACCCGCGCCCCAGTTCATGGAGGATGCGCCGGACATGTCGGAGAACCAGAATTACTACATCATCAAGCACGGAGTTCGCTGGACAGGGATGCCGGCGTGGGGAAGCGTTCTCAGCGACCAGCAGGTTTGGACGCTCACCACTTTCCTTAGCCACATGGAAAAGTTGCCGCCGTCCGTTCAGCAAGAATGGCAGAAGCCTCCGGCTGGCGGCCCCGCTGAGGAACGCAGTCCAAAGTAGAGACACGAAGCGGTGCTTCCTGCATTCTCCAGCGTTCCACTCGCCGCAATTCGTGGCCCCGGTTTCCATTGCCCTCGGTCCCGATTTGGCATACGATTGGCAATATGCAGTCACTTCCATGACGGGGGTATGCGATGATGGGCCAATCCAATCGCCGGGAATTCATCCAGGGTTTCGGAGCAGCAGTCGCCGGGCTGGCTCTCGCTCCGCGCCACGTGTTTGGGGCCGCCACGCCGCCTGCGCCTCCGGTCGCTGTCGCAAAATGTCTGGAATACGGGCCCCAGGTCCGTTCCACGCTGGCCACCCTGTTTGATCAGCTTGGCGGCCTTTCGCGCATTGTCCGTGGCAGGACGGTGGCTGTCAAGATCAACATGACGGGCCACGTTACTGACACCCTCCAGGGCATGCCGCTGGGCATGACCCACTGGGTGCACCCCGAAGTGATCGGGAACACTGTCCATCTGCTGGGCCAGGCCGGCGCGCGCAGAATCTTTCTGGTGGAAGGCTCGCTGAGTCCTTTACATTCGCTCCAGGAGTTCATGTCGGATGCCGGCTGGAACCCGCGCGATTTTTCGAGCGCTGCGCCGCGCGTGGAATTTGCGGATACCAATTATGGCGGTCCCAACGGCAACTACAAGCGGCTCTGGGTTCCGGGCGGCGGCATGCTGTTCCGGGCTTACGATGTGAACCCTGCCTACGTCGATTGCGATGTCTATGTTTCTCTTGCCAAACTCAAGGAGCACGCGACGACGGGCGTAACGCTTTCCATGAAAAACTCCTTTGGCATCACCCCCTGCACAATCTACGGGCAGGGCGCCGGCGTTGACAAGCCTTCCACCGTCGTTAAAGGTTCGCGCGGCATGCTCCACAGCGGCAACCGCCAGCCTTCCAGGACGGCGCTGCCGGAAAACAATCCGAACTCGCCGCGCGACCCGGGCTTTCGTGTCCCGCGCGTGGTCGCTGACCTTGTCCATGCGCGCCCTATCCATCTGGCCATTATCGACGGCATTCACACCGTCGCGGGCGGGGAAGGGCCGTGGGTCCGGGGCTGCCGCCCGGTGCATGCGGGCCTGCTGGTTGCGGGCACAAACCCCGTGACCACCGACGCGGTGGCGACCGCCCTGATGGGATTCGATCCCATGGCCGGGCACGGGGCCGCTCCGTTTGAAAAATGCGACAGCACTCTCAAGCTCGCCGAGGATCTTGGAATCGGCGCCCGTGATCTGAGGCGCATTGAAGTGATCGGAATCCCCATCTCCAAAGCCCGGATCGACTTCCGCCGCGCTTAAGGATTTGCGCGCCCCTGTGTGGGGAGAACGCCATAAAACATATCCCTGCCCGACCGCGGAGCGGGCCGCTCCGTTTCCCCGCTCGCGCCGCCTGCTTTGGATCCCCTTCAGCCTTTGCGAAGGGGCAGGCCCGGAGGGGACAGGCCCGGTTGACGGCCGCTGGGTTCAGGTGTAGCCTCGCTGGGAGCTTGAGTGGCGTATGGAGGGTTGCCGGGATCGCCATCCGGATGGGGGGAGCGTGTGGGGCCTGGCGGCCGGCCAGGACCGCAGAGAAGTTCTGCTTGCCCCGGCCTTATGGAAAATGGCGGCACGGCGGCAGAGTTTAGGGGACCATGGCGCGGCGCACATCGCGTAACCAACCGCTCGACGTTCTCCGCGGGATTGCCATCCTGCTGGTGCTCGGATATCACTACGATTACTTCAAGCTCTGGGGCCGGGCCGGCTGGACCGGCGTTGACCTGTTCTTTGTGCTCAGCGGCTTTTTGATTTCAGGCTTGCTTTTCAGCGAGTACAAGCGGTCCGGACGCATCGACATGGTGCGATTCCTGGTCCGCCGAGGATTCAAGATTTATCCCGCCTTCTACGTCCTTATGGCTGTCACCGCCGCCCATTGGCTCATCTTTCGTGGGCGGATCCCGGTGAAAAAGTTCCTTTCGTCCCTTTTTTTCATGCAGGACTACCTCCCTCACGTTTGGGGCCACGAGTGGTCCCTGGCCGTGGAGGAGCACTTCTACTGGTTGCTGCCGCTATTGTTGCTGCTGATGATTTCCAGGTCCGGCAACAAAAAGAATCCCTTCGGCGCCATCGCGTGGACGTTTGTGGCTTTGGCCATCGTGTGCCTGGCTCTCAGGGTCATTGCGGTTTCAAGGGGCGATCCGCTCAGCGCCGTTCAGTTGCCGACCCATATGAGAATGGACTCGCTTTTTGCCGGGGTGGTGCTGGGTTATTACCGGCACTTCCATCCGGACCTGTTTGCCCGTCTGTCCCGAAAGGCGTGGTGGCTTTCAGGGCTCGTGCTTTTGGTTCCAGCCCTGGTGTTTCCGCTGGAGTCGCCCTTCATGGAAACCATCGGGTTCACGCTGCTCTACCTGGGCTTTGGATGCCTATTGATGTGGGCGGTCGACCGGCCGCCTTCCCGCGGCCCTGGCGCTCGCGCGCTTGCCTGGACCGGCCGATACTCTTATTCCATCTACCTGTGGCACCTTCCTCTGGTCGTCGCGGTGTTTACCGGTCCGGCGAACCTTTTCACCTTCCTTCTCTACCTGGCCGTTTCGATCATGTTCGGCGCTGCAATGTCCCGGCTGATCGAGTTTCCTCTGCTGAAGGTGAGAGATCGATGGTTCCCGCCAAAGACAACACAGCCTCCTGACCTGGCCGCCTCAGACCGGTTGGTGCCGGCCTGCGAAGCGGTAACGGGCCGGTAGCGATATTCGGAGGTTTTCGAGCGTTCGATACACAGCGACATAAATGTTTGCGCATGGGCGGTCTGACAGCTCGTCAGGGCATGGCTTCAGCCATGCCGCAAGGCGTGCCGGAGCGCCATCCAGGGCTTCAGCCCCTTGCGGCCCTCAGCGGCTAAAGCCGGTTGGAATGCCGGATCTCCCAACGGCATGGCTAAAGGCCTGCCCTGACGCGTTGGATGCGAATCTACTTATTGCGCCGTGTATAGTCCGCCGGACGCATGGGCGCCCGCCTCAGTGTGCTACTATGGCTGGTTATGGCGCCAACCGGCGGGAACCAGGGCCACAGGCGTTTTGCGCGATACGCCTGGATGGTGCTCGGTTACAACATCCTGGTGATTTTGTGGGGAGCGGTGGTGCGCGCCACCGGTTCCGGAGCGGGCTGTGGCGAACACTGGCCGCTCTGCCAGGGCGTGGTGGTTCCGCATGCCGTGCAGATTGCCACTCTCATTGAATTTTCACACCGCGCCAGCAGCGGCGTTGACGTTCTTCTGGTCATCGGGCTGGTCTGGCTGGCTTTCCGGCGCTTCAGCCGCGGGCATGCCGTCCGGCGCTACGCCGCCGCCTCAGGCTTTTTCACCCTCACCGAAGGCTTGGTTGGGGCGGCGCTGGTGCTTTTCGGCGAGGTTGGAAAGAATGTTTCCACGGGCCGAGTGGTGGTCCTTTCCGTCCATCTGGTCAACACCTTTTTGCTGCTGGCTTCTCTCTCGCTCACGGCCTGGGTGGCAAGCCGCCAACTTTCGGCGGACTCGCACAAAGCCGCGCCGCATCCTCCGGCACGGAGCAAAGGGCTTTACATCGCTTACGCGGCGGGGCTGCTGGGCGCCATCGTGATCGCCATCACGGGCACCATCGCCGCTCTTGCGGACACGCTCTTTCCCGCCCGGTCGCTTGCGGAATCCTTCCGGTGGGATTTTTCCGGCGCTACCGCGCCCATTCTGCACCTGCGGATCATTCATCCCGTGATTGCAATCCTGGTGGGCGCGTACCTGCTGGTTCTGGCCGTTATGACCCTCAACTCGCCCGGCCCCGCTGCCGCCAAGCGCATGGCCCGGCGGTTGCTCGGTTTGGTCCTTCTGCAATTCTGCTTTGGCGCCGTCAACATCGCCTTGCTCACTCCCGTGTATATGCAGGTCCTCCACCTGCTCGCCGCTGATCTCATCTGGATCGTTCTGGTGCTGCTCACAGCGGAAGCCCTCGGCTGGCGCGCGGAAACCGTGGCGCCGTCTCTTAACCCATCCCCCGCCGTCGCAACTGCATCTTCCGTCCAACATTTGCCCGCTTCAAGATAAGCAGCGGCTTCGTAGAGACGTTCCGGTGGAACGTCTCGTTCTTAGCGGCGACCTGGCAGGAGACGCTCCAGATGGTAGCCTAGGTCAGAGAATTTCAGGCTGCGGGCGGCACTTTGCGCCCCCGCGCCTTTGCGTGAGATGCTCTTCCCGATGAGTGATCCGTGAGGATCCGGTCCACTCCGAGAATTGCGAAAAATCAGCTTGACAGGCTACGACAATAGTAGTAGGGTTGACGACGAGGTTAGGTGATGGCAAACTTCCGCGTGACCAAGTTCGAGTTTCAATTGCTCCAAAGGCTGTGGGAGCTTGGTTCTGCCTCCGTGCGCGAGATCCAGCAGGGCTTGCCGGAAGAACACCGGCCCGCCTACACGACGGTCCAGACGATGATTTATCGCCTCGAGGAGAAGGGGGTGGTCCGCCGGGTGAAAAAGATCGGAAACGCGCATATTTTTGAAGCCACGATCACCCGAAAAGCGGTTCACCGGCGATTCATCAGTGATCTCCTGGAGATTTTGGGCGGATCACCCGCTCCACTGATGTCGCACTTGATTGAAACAGGCAAGCTCACGCTCGCTGATGTCCGGGCCATGGAGAAAGATCTGGCCGCGAAGGAGAACAGAAAATGATTCCGGCCCTGGGACGGCACCTGGTCGAATCCACCCTCTTCGCGTCGGTCGTCGCACTCTTTCCGTTCCTGATGCGCAAGCGGGCAGCGGCCTCCCGGCACGCCGTATGGCTTCTGGCGGCATCGAAGTTTGTCCTTCCCGCCGCGCTGTTTTCGGCGGCAGGGATTGAGTTGCGCGCGTTCTTCCCTCTGCGCCAGGCGCTGCTCGCAAGTTCCGCCGCCTTATCAAACTTCCTGCCTCCGCCGAACTCAGCGTCATTCGACACGGGAGCAATCGGTAAGACTTCCTACCTGCTTCTGGCCGTGTGGCTTGGCGGAGCCGCCGCCTTGCTGGCGATATGGATCCTGCGCCTTTTTGCAAAGCGGGATTCCTCTGCGGCCACTCCTGATTCTGAAAATGAAACTCTGGTACGAATGCAACGGCAAGTCGGGTTGCGAAGGCCCGTCGGGCTGCGTACTTCGAAAACACGGGGGTCGCCGTGCATCACCGGTGTCTGGAAACTTACGATCACGATTCCAGAAGGGCTCTCGCAGGTGCTTGCCCCGCGCGAACTTGAGGCAGTCTTGCTGCACGAACTTGCCCACGCCAAGAGAAGGGACAATCTATCTTCGGGATTTGTCCATGCCCTGGCCTGCCTATTCTGGTTCCATCCGCTCCTGTGGTGGATCGAGCGGCGGCTGATCGTTGAGCAGGAACTTGCCTGTGATGAAATGGTTCTATGCAGTGGCGCAAAGCGTGAGGAGTATGTCGGCGGCATTCTTAAAGTTTGCCAGTTTCACTTTTCCGAAGCCCTGCCCGGTACCTGCGGGGTCGCAGTATCAGATATCAAAAAACGAATGGAGGCCATCATGTTATACCAGCCAAAACCCTACCGAACGCCGCGATTACTGATCGGCGCGTTGGCAGGCATTATGACCATGGTTCCCCTGAGTCTTGGATTTTTTTCGAGCACGGCCACTTATGGGCAGAACAGCAAAGCGGGCCGCCCAGCCTCCGCACGCGCGACTTCCAGGCCTGCGCTCACTTGCGACTACTCTGGGAAGGCTTACCCAATGGGAAGCGTGATCCAGACTCGGGCCGGTGACAGACCGCTCACCGGCGAACGATTGTGCGTGGAAGATCCGCAGGGCCACCCCTTGTGGGTAGCGACCAATGCGGCGGCCCGCGAACGGAGCCAGCACGTGATCCCTCTTCCGCCGGAACCTCCGGAACCTCGTGTCGTTTGCGAACCTGTGCCTTCTCCTTCTCCAAAGTATTGTGCCTGTCAGAACGCAGGGATATTCTCATTGGGCGCCATCGTGGATTCGGCAAATGGAAAGCTTCGCTGCGACAAGGGCAAGTGGCGTGCAGCAACCCCCGCTGAGCTTGGCCTCACTGGCAAAAACTAGCGGCATGAATGCCCGGCCATGTCGGCGCATGCAGTAAGGAGCACAGCCTTGTCCTTTAAGGCTGCGTCTTTTCATCCCGCAGGGCAAGCAACCGCAGGGTCTGGAAAACTATAGCCCGGACTGTACACATTGCAAACACGCGACGCGGTCACCTTCCGTCGAACGCCCCGGCCGCGGACGCTTGAGGATTGCTAAGCCGCGGCAGACTTCATCGGCTGGACTTCACGCTTGATCCTGGCCTGCTCTTTGTCGCGTGCGATTTCCAGATCGTACCGGGTCTGAAGGTTCAGCCAGAATTCTGCGGTCGTTCCCAACAGCCTGCCCAGGCGGAGCGCCGTACCAGGCGTAATGGCGCGGCGCTCATGAACAATCTCAGCAATCCGCGTCACTGGCACGCGCAGATCGAGTGCCAGCCTGTTCATGCTGAGCCCGAGCGGCTCCATAAACTCTTCGCGGAGAACCTCGCCGGGATGGACCGGCTTCAGTTTTGCGGCCATGTTTTCTGGTCCTCTCCCGCAGGCTGCTGAAAAAACATGCGCCATGCCAAGCCCTTTGCTTGTCATTCCGAGCCCGTTTGCCCCCCACTCGCGAACGGCCCTGAACAAAGTGAAGGGGCTCAGGATAAACTTCGCGAGGAATCAGCTTTCTGCTCAGGGTAAACTCCACGCTGCATCTACTGTATCTATTTGAGGCCAGATAAAGCAGATCCTTCGCTTCGCTCAGGATGACATTGCGCGAGGGCTTTTCAGTAATCCGCGAGTGCAATCCGTGATTTCGACGCAGCAGACATCGCCGTTTTCCTTGGCCCACGGCTCCACAGACTTTATGCCGACAGGCGAGATGAGTTGACCCTCGGCGCAGCGGCTGGCGTTAGTGCGCTGCCTGGTATTCCCCCTCAAGGTCGAACACCATGCTTTTGCCCTGGAGCTTGCCGGTATAAGTTCCCTTGCCGTGGATGCCTTTCAGCTTGCCGCTCCCGCTGACGATGGTCCAGCGGCCGTGTTCGCTGACCGTCTTGCCATGATCGAGCACCTGCGTTCCCACGATTCGGTAGCTGAACTTGTCCCCGCTGGCGGTGGTCTCGGTCACGTACCCCCGCACGTGAGCATGGTTGCCGCGGACTTCTTTGGAGACCGTCGCTTCGTCGCTTTGGGTGCGAGTGCCTTCGATGTCAGCCGGTTTGGTCCAACTGCATTTCCCCTGGCTCAGGACGAAGAAGTGGTTGGCGTGATCGCTGAGCCGCATCACGTGGGTCTGCTCAGGCCCCGAGCACTCTGCGGTGCCGGAGATATGGGTTTGGGCCAGGGCCAATGTTGCCGCCGAAACAATCATGAAAGCAATCAATCCGATTCGGGATTTCATCAAACCTCCTTGCAGGATTGGATTATGCATCTGTCTTGCCAAGTGTGACACAAAAGAGTGGCCCTCTTTCACGCTTCCGCCTGCCACAGCGTGAGGCGCGGAGTTCAACGGAGCGCCGGGCCACATCCGTATGATACTCGATCGAGGCCCTTACGCTTTCCTGGAAACGCTTTTGCGCTTGCCTTGCTTTTGGCTGGCGGCCAGTTTGTGGAGCACCTCGATGAAAGCCTTCGCGGCCGGGGTCAGAAACTTTCCTTTGGCGCGCACGATGCCGATGGTTCTGGCCGGCTGGGGCGGGGTCAATTCGATCAGGCCCGCATCCTCATGATTCCGGTACCGGTGGCTGGCCATTTCTGGCAGGAGCGTCACCCCCGCTCCCGCCGCCACCATGGCCATGAGAGTGTCAAGCTGTCCTCCCTCGAAAACGACGTGAGGATTCAGGCGCGCGCGCTTGCAGACCTCCAGCACGTCGTCGCGGAAGCAGTGCCCGTCCTTCAGCAGCAGGAACGGCTCCTGCACAACCTCGTCGAGGCTCACCCGGCGGCCCCTTCGCCAAAGGGGATGGTCTTTAGGGACAGCCAGCAGCATTCGCTCGTGCCAGAGCGGCTCGGCGACCAGTTCCGGCGCCGCGACGGGAAGGCCCAGCAGGGCAAGATCGAGATCGCCGTCAGCGAGCCCTTTCAGAAGCCCGTGAGTCAGGTCTTCAACAATGTCGATGGTAATCTTCGGGAAGGCTTTCGAACACCGCCGCAGGGCTTGCGGCAGGATATAGGGCGCAACGGTTGGAATCACTCCCACGAAAACCGCGCCGGTGTGCAGGCCGAGCATGGCTTTCACGTCTCGCCGGGCGTCTTCAAGGTTGTTCAGGATGCGCAGCGCGTGTTCCTGGAACCGCGCGCCGAAGGCGGTCAGCCGGATGCGCCGCCCCAGGCGATCGAAGAGCCGGGACCCCAGTTCGTCTTCGAGCTTGCGAATCTGCTGGCTGATGGAAGGCTGGGAGATGCGTTCGTGCTCCGCAGCTCGCGTGAAGGAGCGAAACCGGGCCACCGCGCGAAAGTAACGAAGCTGGTGAAGTTCCATACCTATAGCCTATGAAAATCATAGGAATTATATATTGGAACTATAAGACTGAACAAGCGAGACTGGAAGGGCAGCGGATTTACTTTGAAGAAACGCAGCGGAATTTGCCCGTGAGCGGCGCCCGCAGCGTCACGATTTTGCCGAAAACAAAAGGAGGGTACCCGAATGGCTCGTGTAGCTCGTGAAATTGTCCAAAAGGCCGGCGTTGACGTTGACAAGCTCCTGGATATGTTGGTCCGGAACGCCTCGGCTGAACTGACAACCTTTTACTATTACACCATCCTGCGAGTGAACCTGATTGGGCTGGAAGGCGAGGGCTTGAAGGAAATCACCGAAGACGCCCGCATTGAAGATCGCAACCACTTTGAAGCCCTGGTTCCGCGCATCTACGAACTGGGAGGCAAGATTCCTGATGACATGAAGGCTTTCCATGACATGTCGGCCTGTCCGCCGGCCCATTTGCCCAAAGATCCAACCGACGTCAAGGCGATGCTCGAAATTTTGGTGAAGGCCGAGCGTTGCGCCATCGGCGGCTATAACGCCGTCTGCAACATGACGTTTGGAAAGGACCATCGGACCTACGATCTGGCGCTCGGCATTCTTCACGAAGAAATAGAGCATGAATCCTGGTTCTCGGAGTTCCTGGGCGAAGGGCCTTCCGGACACTTCCGGCGGCAGGGCACAGGGTTCTCGAGGAATTCACCCTATACCTCGAAGTTTCTCATCCCTTAAAACAGGCATGAGTTTTTCAGGATCGACGCTGGCGCGCGGACATCATCTGCTTCAGGGAGGAACCGGAAAGCGGGTCCGCGCTGCCAGGGTTTTCTTTCATGACCCAGAGCGGCGGCGGCGGACCCAACGGCGGTGACGGGCTTGTCTGCGGTCACGATGCAGATCGCGCGCCTGCCGTTTGAATCGGTGCTGGTGGTTCTTTAGTTGCCGCCGGGCGGCCCTTGCCTGCGGGCTGTGGGCGCCGTATTGTTTAACGTCGGATTGCAGCGCCTGGCGGTCCTGCTGGATTTGTTGCCGCTGCTGCTGAAGCTCCTGACGATCCTGCTGCCTGTCGGCCCGGCTGGCAGCAGGCGCAGACTCATTTTCTCCCTGGTTCTGCCCAAAGACCGCGGGTGCGGCGATGAGCGATCCAGCCAGGACCACGGGTGCAAGCCACTTGAGGGCGCTTCGTATCACGGGTTCCTCCTTTAGTTATGAAGCTCCTGCTTCAGATGAGTAAACCCGCGCCGGCGAAAAAAGTTTCGGGAAGCGTTCAAAACCGGTGGTCAATTCTTTTGGACTTGGCGGTGGACAGTCCGGTGACTGCGGTTTTGCTTGCGCGCATGCCGCAGATTAGGGGTTTGGCGGATGGAGTGCTGATGGGCTTTGCTCACGTGATGCCGTTCGGCTTTCGGCGGCGCACCGGGGTGGCCGGATAGCCGGGCTTCGGCCCGCACGCTCTTGCCGCTCTCTTTGATTCGCTGGCGTTGATATCGCAACTCCCCGCTGTGCTGGCGCCGGTCCGCTTTGCTGCTCGCACGCGCCACTTGATTCCCTCCCTGGCCGTGGACAAAGACTGGGGATGTGGCCATGAACGCCCCAGCCAGGAACAAAGGCAAGAGCCATTTGAGAGTCTTTCGGGACATCGAGTCCTCCTTGGAGTTGCGCAGCCTCAGTTTCTGTTTCGCAAACACGCAACCGCGGAAAAGTCCTGGTTATGCTGCACAATCGGCAATCGGCATTTATTCGCTTGCAGGCACCGTCCGCTTTCCCAAGGCCAAACTTGCGGGCAGCCGGGCGCCTCAGGGAATTCGGACACGTACTGTATGATATTAGACGGCGCGCTTATATGCACGAACAAAAAGCCGGAGGGAAATTAAGATGAAAGGTGTTCGATACAGCCTGCTTTCCCTGTGCCTGCTTGCGAATCCGGTCTTCGGGCAGCAGAAGACCGAAGGAAAGCAAAACCCGCTGATCAATGGGAAATTGATGTACGTTGGACCGATGCCTCGGAATCTCGATGCCTGGGTTGTCCACGATCTCAAGGCATGGGGCAAGTACACGCCGACTCGAGACCCTGAAGGCGTGGACCTCGTTATGAAGGCTTATGAACCCGAGACGAGAATCAAATACCAAATGCGGCGGGGCATTCCTCAACCGAAAGAAGTGAAAAAGAAGCGCGATCGTAAACCGGTCATGTTTTCAATCAGCGTGACGGATTGGGTTACCGGCCGCCTGGTTTGGCAGGCGGACGTTCTCGATCGCAAGCCGAAGAGGAACCAGGCCATGGCGCCGGGCGAAGATGCCGAGATCAGCGCCAGGGGCTTGTCAACCCAGCAGCTTGCGCAGGACATCACCAGGGAACTCCGAAGGTATGCGGACCATCTGGCTTCGCAGCCCGGCGCTCATTAAGGCCCGGCGCTCCATCCGGCAAGTCCGCTTGCCTTCGCGATAAAAGATTGCCCGATCGGAAATTAATTACAGAGCAGATGTTATGAAAATAGCTATTACCGGTTCGACCGGATTGTTCGGCCAGGGACTCGTGCAGGTTATCAGCGGGCGCCACACCGTGTTTTCGGTGGGGCGGGCCGAAGCGGACATCACGAAGTTTGATGAGGTGCGAACGGCATTCCGGAAACTGCGCCCGCAGGTGGTGATCCACGCAGCCGCGATTCCCAGCCCCGACGCCTGCGAAGCCGATCCGGCGCAGGCTTACCTGGTCAACGTCCATGGCACGCGCCATGTGGCCGAAGCTGCGAACGAGATGGGCGCCGCGGTCGCCTATATCTCGAGCGACGCGGTTTTTGACGGCGAGAAGCAGACTCCTTACGCGGAGACCGATCCAACCGTTCCTCCGACCGTTTACGGACGAACCAAATTGCGGGGAGAACGCCTGGTCACCGCCTTGCCCAGGCATTGGGTTTTTAGGGTTTCAGTCCTTTTCGGGCCGGGGAAAACCAACTTTATTGAGAAAGGCCTTCGGGCCATGGCCGCGGGAGAACCGTACAGGGTGGCTTCAGACCAGGTGGGCGGGGCGCTGTCCACTCTGGATGGATCTGAAAAGATTCTGCAAGTGGTGGAGAGCGGGCGCTACGGCCTTTATCATCTCACAAACCAGGGGGCCTGCACCCGCCTTGAATTGGCACAGTACGCGGCGGAGAAAGCCGGGCTGGATCTCAGCAAGCTTAAAGGTGTGCCGTCGGACCAGATGGGCCGCCGTGCCAAACGGCTGAAATATGCCGTGATGGAAATGCGGGCGCTGAAGGAATCGGGGTTTTCTCTGCCGAGGCCCTGGCAGGCTGCGCTGGACGACTACCTCGAGACTTTGCTTCCGCTCTGATCGATTTTACTCCTGCCGGGGCCGACCGCTAATTCCCGGTTTTCGTGAATTCAACATCGTGGCCTGGGAAGATCCGCGTGCCCAGCGCCAGCACTTGTTCACGGTCCAGTCGGGCCTGTTCGCGGTCCCGGGGAATCATGGTCAGGATGCGAATGTCTTCCGTCCGGCTCAGAAAGGCGTCGCCAGCCACAACCGTGGTGGACTCCCCTTCCGGGACGATCACTGAAAGATGGCCCGGCACATGGCCTGACGTAACGAGAACTTCAAGGCCTTCCGGCAGCGGGTGAGACTCAAACCAGCGATACTGCGAAGGTGAACCCAATCGCTTCGGGTCCCACCATCGCAGGGTGAACTTTCGCATCTGATGCAGATGTTCCATGGCCTGTTCGTACTCCAGC
>Ga0307373_10009650_pt1 | contig 14365 bp, 13 predicted proteins | sample OX2MG_FD_202534 | JGI IMG/M metagenome (GOLD analysis project Ga0307373, IMG submission 202534) | Soil microbial communities from Risofladan, Vaasa, Finland - OX-2 | ecosystem: Environmental > Terrestrial > Soil > Coastal area > Acid sulfate soil | place: Finland: Risofladan, Vaasa | collected... | reverse complement strand
TGGCCCTCGTCACCGGGACCAACGGCAAGACGACGACGACGCGCCTGCTGGCTGAGGCCCTGGGCGCCGGGGGCACTCCGGTGGTGAGCAACGAGACCGGATCGAACATGCCCCCCGGCCTGGTGGCGGCGCTGGTACGGGCGGGCCCGGCCGTGCTGGAGGTCGACGAGATCTACCTGCCCCGGGTGCTCGCCGCCACGTCGCCCACCACGGTGGTATTGCTCAACCTGTCGCGCGACCAGCTGGATCGCACCAACGAGGTCCGCATGGTGGCAGGCCGCTGGCGGGCTGCCCTGGCCGCCGCCCCCCACACGACAGTGGTGGCCAATGCGGACGACCCCCTGGTGGTGTGGGGGGCGGGCGCGGCCGCGACGGTGCGATGGGTGGCGGCCGGGACGCGCTGGCAGCTCGATGCCGTGGGTTGTCCCTCGTGCGAAGGCCGGATCTCCTTCGCCGACGGAGGCCGGTGGTCGTGCGCGGCAGGGTGCGGGTTCACCCGGCCCGTGCCCACGGCATCCCTGCGGTTCTCGGAGGACGGGACGGCGCCGCACCGGGGCGTGTGGGCCGACGGGCGGGTCCACGAGATCGACCTGTTGCTGCCGGGCCGGTTCAACTGCGCCAACGCGCTCATGGCGGCGGTGGCCGCCGAGAGCTGCGGCATCGCGGCCGGGGACGCGCTGGCGGCGATGTCAGGGGTCGCCAATGTGGCCGGGCGGTTCACCGTCCGCACCTTCGACCACGTCCAGGCGCGCCTCATGCTGGCCAAGAACCCGGCCGGATGGAGCGAGCTGCTGGAGATGGTGGTCGGCGATGATGGGCCGCTGGTGGTCAGCATTAACGCCCGGATCGCCGACGGGGCCGACCCGAGTTGGTTGTGGGACGTGCCCTTCGAGCGCCTGGGCGATCGCACGGTGGTGGCGACGGGGGACCGCTTCCGGGACCTCTCGGTGCGGCTGCACTACGCCGGGGTGGCCCATCGCACCCAGGCCGTGCCGGTGGCCGCCGTGAAGGAGGCGGCGGAGGGAGGACAGGGTCGGGTGGTCGACGTCATCGGCAATTACACCGCGTTCAACGATCTGCTCGGCGCCCACCCATGAGCGGACCGCTGCGTATCGCCGTCGTCCACCCCGATCTCCTCGGGACCTATGGCGACGGGGGCAACGGGTTGATCCTGGCCCGGAGGGCCGGATGGCGCGGCCATGAGGTCGCACTGCTGCAGGCGACATCGGACGGCCCGCTTCCCGAGGCCGACATCTACTGCCTGGGGGGCGGTGAGGACGGGCCTCAGGTCCGCGCCGCCCGCACCCTGGGCGAGGACGGCACGCTGGCGCGCCGGGTGGAGGCCGGGGCGGTGGTCCTGGCCGTCTGCGCGGGCTACCAGATCGTGGGGCGCAGTTTCCCCGACGCCGATGGTCATCCCCATGCCGGTCTCGGCCTGCTCCCGATCTCGACCGTCAAGGGCACGGGCGCCCGGGCGGTGGGGGAGGTGGTGGCCCGGACCGCCGAGGGTGGCCCGAGCCTGCCGACGCTGACCGGCTTCGAGAACCACGGGGGTCGCACCACCCTGGACGAGGGTGCGGTCCCGCTGGCCCGGGTCACGGTGGGCGTCGGCAACGGCGACGGGTCGGGCACCGAGGGGGCGTGGGCCGGTCGGGTCGTCGGCACCTACCTGCACGGCCCGGTGCTGGCCCGGAACCCCGCCCTGGCTGACCTCCTGCTGGCCTGGGCGCTCGGAGCGGACGAGTGGGCGCCCCTCGACGACGCGGCCGCCCTGGACCTGCGCCAGGAACGATTGGACGCGGTGGCGGGCCGGGGCGGGTTCCGGGACCGGAACCGCCGCGCCGGCCCCCCCGCCAGGACGCGCTGAACCGATGACGCGGGCACCCCACGCCTGGCCGCACTGGCGGCCAACGGCGCTCGTCCTCGCCGCCGCGGCGTTGGCGTTGGTCTGGGTCCCTCTCGGCCCCCACTCGGGGGCTTTGTCACCGGCCGCATCGCCGACAGATCCCGCAGTTGCGCCTGATTCGGTCCTCCCCTTCGGAACCGCCGCCCTCGGAGCGGAAGCGGTGCGCTCACCCGACGCCCCCGTCGTCGGGATGGCGGCCACCCCCGACGGGGGCGGCTACTGGCTGGTGGCGGCCGACGGGGGGATCTTCACCTTCGGCGACGCCGCCTTCCACGGTTCGGCGGGCGCCCTGCAGCTCAACCGCCCGATCGTCGGGATGGCGGCCACCCCCGACGGGGGCGGCTACTGGCTGGTGGCGGCCGACGGGGGGATCTTCACCTTCGGCGACGCCGCCTTCCACGGATCTGCGGGCGGCACCGGCAACGGGGTGCCCGCGGTGGCGGTGGCGGCCACCCCCGACGGGGGCGGCTACTGGCTGGCCTTCGGTGCACCGCTCCCCCTGCTCGGCAAGATCGTGGGGATCGACCCCGGGCACAACGGGCAGAACTACGCGGCACCGCAGTTCATCGACCAGCCGGTGTGGAACGGCCGGGCGGCCGAGGCCTGCGACACCACCGGGACCGCGGCGGACAGTGGTTACAGCGAAGCGCAATTCAACTTCAACGTGGCCATCGATCTTCAGGCCGATCTTGGGGCGGAAGGGGCCCAGGTGGTGCTGACCCGCCCCGACAACGCGGGGGTCGGCCCCTGCGTCACGACGAGAGCGAGCATCATCGACAATGCCCGCGCCGATGTGGCGGTCGACATCCACGCCGACGGTGGGCCGCCCGCCGGGCGCGGCTTCACCGTTCTTGAGCCGGTGGCCGACGGAACGAACAACGCCGTGATAGAGCCGTCGGCCCTCTTCGCCACCATGGTGCGCAACGCGCTCGAGGCGGGCACCGGCATGCCGACGAGCACCTACGACGGGGTCAACGGGCTGCAGCCCCGCAGCGATCTGGCCGGCCTCAACCTCACCACGGTGCCCAAGGTGCTCATCGAATGCGGCAACATGCGCAACGCCACCGATGCCGCCCTGCTGGTCAGCCCGGTGTTCCAGCAGGCCGCGGCCACCGCCCTGGCGCAGGCCGTCACCGCCTACCTCACCGCTCAGGCCGCGCCCGCCTCCTGAGGGCAGGCCCGGGAGAGGCCCATGCCTGCCGGAGCCCGCCAACCTGACTGCAACCGGTTGACGATCCGGGGGAAACCTGGGTTTCTTAGCCTGTCCCCAGGTGAGCATCGAAGCTCCAGTTTCCTCGCTCGCCCAGCGAACGTGCAGCGCGGCAGAGACCGCAGCCGGACGAAGAAGGGGGCAGGGCATGAGACAGCGACACCCGATACCGGAGTCGAACTGGCGCGAGGTCGGCTACCTCTTCGTCAATGGGGAGATCCTCCGGATTGAGCGGCGCGGCGGCGAGTCCCGGGCTGTTCGTCTCGAGTCCATCTGATGGAGATCGGACACGAGATGGCCAACTACGAGCTCATGCTGGAACTCATGGTCCAGCAGGAACAACACGACTACCAGGTCATGCTCGAAATCAGGGACCAGTCCGTCGGCACCCGCAGCCTGACCGGCGTCCTCGTGGCCGAGGATTGGCTGGAGCGCCACGGCATGGAAGCGGGCGCGCGCCGCACGTGCGGCACCTGCCTGACATGGTCGGAAGGTCACGTCCATCAGGCCGTCGAGGACGGATCCACCCTCACTATCTGCCGCTGACACGGCACGCCTGGGGCCCAGCCTCCGCCGTGTCCCTGCCCCGAAACGGGCTAGCGCGGCCAGTCCTTGCCCCGTCCCTCTCCGCGCCGCGGCGGCAGCGCCCAGGACCGCCGCCACGCCGGCCCTTCGGGCCCCCCATGCGCGGTCCCCGCGCCAGTCAGGGGTGCCACCGGGCTCCCCGATCGCCTGGCCTGCCACCAATCTGTCTGGACCTCACGGGCCAAGGTCGCCACGGCGGCCTCGACGCGAGCGGAGAAGCGGTGGGTGTTCTCGCCCTCATCAGGACTGAGCGGCTGGCCGAAGAGCACTGAAATCGGTGACCTCCGGATCCGCCCGCCCCGGCGCGACTCGGTTCCAGAGCCGCCGGGCGCCCGGGAGCCCTTTTCGGCCGTCTTGGGCAGGACGTGGCGGGTGCCGCTCAGATAGACGGGGACCACCGGTCGGCCGGTGCGCCGGGCCAGGTAGGCGGCGCCGGCGGTGAACGGTTGCGTCCAGCCGTCGGGGGAACGACCGCCCTCGGGGAAGATGACCAGGCTCCATCCGTCGTTCAGCAATGCGGCCGCCGCGTCGCCTGAGCGGCGGTTGATCTTGTGGCGCTCAATGGGAATTGCGGCCACGGCGAACGACCACAGGATGGCTTTCCAGGTGCGGTCGAAGAAATAGTCCGATGCCCCGGCGACCACGGTGTGGTGCCGGAACGCCACGGGGAGCGTGGTCAGGAGCAACGGGGTGTCGATGTGGCTGGCGTGGTTGGCGGCGAAGATGACCGGGCCGTCGACCCGTTGCAGGTGTTCCAACCCCCGCACGGTGGCCGGCGCCAGCAGGCGGGCGGCGGGACGGGTGACGTTGTCCATCACCATGGCCCGGGCCAGGCGGACCGGGTAGCGGCGGGACCAATCATGGTCGTAGTCGAGCCCGACCTTGCGCGCGGGATCAGGGCGCTCCATCCCCGAGGGCCACGACGGCGCGCCCAGGGGGAAGTGCGACGTCCCGGCCCGACCGGCCAGTCGCCGCACCTGCTGGCCCAATGACCCGCTCACCGCAGGGATCCAGCCATCAGTGCACGTCCGCCATCATGATCGGCGGCGCGTGCAGGTGGGTGAGCGTGGGGGAGGGCCCCACCACGTCGGAGGCGATCTCCAGCGCGTCGTTGAGCGAGCTGGCGGGAGAGAAGCCCAACCGGCGCACGGCCGCCGCATCTCCCCCCACGATGATGACCCGGCCCAGGTGCTCAAGGGCGTGGGCGCACCAGTACCACATGTAGAAGGGATGGACGCCGTGGTAGGCGTGGCCGGTGCGGTAGAGGTGGATGTACCACGGGTCGGTGGCGAACGACTCCTCAAATTCCTTGTGGATCCGTACCGGGTCGACCGTTTGCGTCAATACCTGTTCGTAGAAGTCGATGTAGCTCGGGTGGTGCCCGGGGTGGAATTCCGGACGGGTGGGATGGCGCAGGATGAGCACACCGCCCTCGCGCACCAGCGGCCGGCCGCGGTACAGGTTGAAGAAGTAGCCCAGCCCGAGGCAGGCCACCAGGATCGGGTTCATGATGGAGTTCACGTTGTACGGGCAGATGTACGGCAGGCCCATGGTGAGGATGTCGGTCTGTCCCTCTACCGCAATGCCCTGCTGCCTCCACACGTTCTCCGTCGTCAGCGCGTGCACCGCCTCCACCTCGCCGGCCTGCACCGAGGTCATGGCATGGGGTGACTTGATCGAATGGAAGATCTGACGGGCCAGGCGGGAAGGCACCCGGGCCAGCGCGGCGGACGTGCCGGCGTAGGTCGCCCGGTCCCGCAGCGTCCACTCCCACTCGCGTTTTTGCAGGAAGGCGAAGTTGGAGGGGAAGGTGTCGGTGTTGAGCGTGGTCTCGATCTGGAAGATCTTGACCCCGGCCTCGGCGATGCAGCGGCCCATCCGCCAGTTGGACGTGTGGAGCTCGGAGGCCGGCGCGTCCATGAAGGAGCGCGAGTGCACCATGGTCTGGGGATTGTGGTGATGGCGCAGGCTCCGGTAACTGGCCAGGCCGGTGGCCACGCTCTTGTGGCCCCCGTCCATGGCGACCAGGTTGATATTCACGTAGACGAGCAGGTCGGAGGTGGCGGCCCGCTTGTTGATCTCAATGTCCTCCCCCTGCGCGGTCTGGCCCAGGTGGATGAGGTTCCCGGGGTCCTCGGCGTCGTGCTGGGTCAGCAGCCCGTGGGGGGCGAAGGAGTCGTAGACCCGGTCGCCCAGGGCGTGGCGGAGCTCGTCCTCGGTCATGCGGCGGTGCAGGGCCAGGGCCGCCACCAGGACGACGTCGTCGACACCGGCGTCGGCCGCCATGTCCAGCACCGTCTCGATCACCATCTGGCGGATGTCAGGAGCGACCATCGGGGGCAGCGGCAGCGAGATGTCGTCGAAGCAGATGGTGAGCTTCATCCCGGCCGAGAGCAGCGCCGGCAGCGGGTCGCGGTCACCGACGGGGTGCAGGAGGGCGTGGCGTATGGCTCCGTAGGGGTCGTCCAGCGCCGGCATGGGCTCGGGCGCGTAGAGCACCCGGCTGCCCTCGGGCAACGTCTCGAGCGTGAAGCCCTCTCCGTTCCAGAACAGCGTGGGCGGCGTCGACTTGTCGACTTCCAGGACGAAACCGGGACGGCGGCTCATCGGGCGTGTCCTTTCCTCATGTCGAAGGCGATCTTGACGGACCCGCGGCGGCCGGCGGAGCCGGCGTGGGCCACGGCGTCCTCAAAGCGGGTGAGCGGGTAGGTGGCCGAGACGAGGCGGCCGGTCCCCTGCGCCGCCACCACCTCGAAGGCGAGATTGAAGGTGGCCATCTCCCTGAGTTTGGCTGCGCCCCTTTTCGCTCCGGCTTCGGCGGCAGGGACCGACTCGGTCCCGTAGGCATAGGCCCCGGCCAGGCGGACCTCGCGGTGCCAGAGCGGCGCCAGGTCGACGGTGACCTTCCCCGGCATGCCGACCAGGGCCACGGTGCCGCGCGGGCGCACCATGCTCAGGGAGTGGGCGATCGACTCGGCGCTGCCCACACAGTCGATGACCACGTCGGCCCCGCCCGAGAGGGTCGCCGTCTGGCCCGCCGCGCCGCCGAAGGAGAGCGATTGGCTGTGCCGGCGCACCGCCCGGGACAGCTGGCCGGGCGGCAGGGCCTCGGTGGCTCCGAACTGGCGGGCCAGGCGCTGTTGGTGCGGATGCTTGGCGCCCGCCAGCACGGCTGCGGGAGCGCGGCAGCGACCCGTGGCGGCCAGGTGGGTGAGGGCGGCGATGACGGTGAGGCCCAGGGTGCCCGCGCCCACCACGGCGACCAGGTCGTCCTCGGCGATCCCGGCACCCAGGACGGCGTGCACGGCGCAGGCCACCGGCTCGGTGGTGACGGCGTCGGCGTCGCTCAGCCCGTCGGGCACGGCGAAGAGCTGGCTGGAGTGGGCCACCAGGCCCGTGGTCGACCAGCCGCCCCCGGTGTCGGCGCAGAAGCCGGTCTGCAGGCCCGGCCGGATGTGCCCGAAGGCCAGATGGCCGCAGTTGCCGACATGGCCGAAGCTGCAGGCGGGACACAAGGGGTCGATCCCGCGCGCCGCGCAACCCAGCACCGGTTGGAGCACCACCCGGGCGCCGGCGGCGAGCGGCGTTCCGTCGGCGGCGGCACCCGGGTCGGAGACGAGGCCCACCACCTCGTGTCCAGGGACGAAGGGGAAGGACACGATCTCCTCGAAGTAGCGCGAGCTGCGACCGTCGAGGGTGGCCAGATCGGAACCGCAGATACCCGAGAGCACCGGGTCGACGTGGACCCAGCCCGGACCCGGTAGCGCCGGCGCGTCCTGCTCGACCAGGCGCAGCGGTCCCACGCCGGCCCCCCGGCCCGAACCGAACGCCGACACCAGGCGTGCGGCGGCGAACCGGGGGATGGAGCGCTCGTACAGGAGGGTGGTCATCGGATGACCGTGGCCTTGGGTGACTTCACGTCGAAGGGGCCCAGGGGGAGCGGCCGGTGCGACCCGCCTGCGGCCTTGGCCCAGTGCTCCACGTGCCAGCCCCGCCGCCGGGCGATGGCGGCCAGGCGCGCCTCGGGGTTGACGGCTACCGGGAAGCCCACCGCCTCCAGCATGGCCAGGTCGCTGGCGGAGTCCGCATAGGCCACCGACTGCTCCAACGACAGCGTGTGCGCCTCGGCGTAGTCGGCCAGCACCAGCGCACGCGCCTCGCCGATGGGCGGGAGGGTGATGAGGTGTCCGGTGAGCAGTCCGTCGCGCTCCTCCATTTCGGCGCAGACGATGTCGTCGAAGAGGGGGCGGATGGGCTCAATGATGAAATCGAGGGCACCGGTGATGAGCAGGGTGCGATGCCCGAGCGCCCGGTGGGCCCGTACCCGGGCGAACCCCTCGGGGAAGGAGCGGGTGAGGAGCTGCTGGTGGAAGAGCTCCCACGAGTCCTCCCGCAACCGGGCGATCGGCGCGTCCTCGAATCGGCGGTAGAAGGAGCGCAGGAAGTCCCCGCGGTCGCGCCGGTCCAGGGCCAGCAACGAGGGGGCTTGGCGGACCAGATCGGCCACGAACCGGGCCCGTCGCCCGGCCGGCAGGTGGCGGCTGGCCAGCCAGGCGTAGGTGTCGACCACGTTGGACGACATGAGGGTGTGTTCCAGGTCGAAGACCGCCAGGTGGCGATCGGCCGAGAGGATGGCCTTGCGGGCCCGTTCCGGGCGCTTCTCCACCACCGACTTGCCGGCCTTGGTGCGCACCCTGGTGTGCTCGAGCACCGAGGGGAGGTGCACGTGGTGCACGTAGTGGTCCCAGTCGATGACACCGGGGTCGAAGCAGAACACCTCGTGGTCCTCGTCGTCAAAGGTGTCCCACAGGGCAATCAGGCGGTCGACCCGGTAGCGGGCGTCGGTCTCGGTGTAGGCCCCGTAGAGCTCGACATACCCGAGAGCGCGCTTGGCCAGCAGGTGCTTGTCCTCAATGCGGGCGGCCAGCTCGGCCTGCTTGCCCCGGATCGGCAGCGCGGTCAGCAGCTTCTCGGCGAACGTCATGGCTGCGTCCGCCCGTCTGAGCTGGCGCTGGACCCGACCGCGGCCGGGGAACGACCACTCGGGCACGTTGATCGGCTGACCCCGCTCGTCGTAGAGCGGGTTGCGGCTGAAGAAGTCCTGCGTCAACTCGACCAGATGGCCATAACGGAAGGGATTCCGCACACCCGAGGCCACGTGGTACACCGACGGGGGACCGGGAGCGGGACCGTGGGCGGCCACGCCGAGGATGGCCGCCACCACCAGGTCGACCGGGATCACGTCGACGATGCCCTCGGGCACGCCGGGGAACTCGCGCAGGAGCCCGCGGGCGTACGACACGATGATCGGCTCGGCCATGCGGAAGCCCCTGATCCAGCCCGGGCGGGGCTCCGACAGGGCGGACTCAATGATGGACGGGCGCACGAAGGTGATGGGGACGTTGCCGCCCCACTGCGCCACCAGGGCGCGCTCGCCCATGGCCTTGGTGAACGGGTAGGCGTCGGGCCAACCCAGAGAATGCGCCCGGGCGGTACCGGCATCGACGAGCTGCGTGCTCACCCACTCCTCGCGGACCTTCTCGGCCCGGGTGGCGATGAGATGCTCACCGGCGCCGCCCACTTCGGAGCGGGCCTGCTTGGTGAAGCCGGTGAGGCGGGAAGCCTTGCGGGACTCCGCCTGGAGGTCATCACGAAGCCTACGGGCGGCCTTCACCTCGTCCTCCCATTCCACGTCGAGCGTGAAACGGTTCTCCGAGAGCAGCTCCTCCTTGGCCTCACCCTGGTGGGTGCTGGCCACATAGGCCGTCGACACGGCGATCAGGTGGGCGCCCGATCCCGAGGCCGCCACCGCGGCGCCGACACGCGAGGGCCCGAGGAGGTTGATCTCCACCGCTTGGGTGAGCGGCGCATCGAAGGAGACGGTGGCCGCCGAGTGGATGACGACATCCGCCGCGGCCAGGGCCGCCCGGCCCGCATCGTCGAGGCCGAGACCGTCCTGCCCCACATCACCGGCGACGGCCCGCACGCGCTGGGCCACCTCTCCGGCGAACGCGTCGCCGAGCTCGGTCCGCAGCCGGTCGAAGCAGTCGTTCTTGATGACCTCGCGGGCCAGCCGGGCGGCGGCGTCGGCCCGGCGGCCCGGCCGCACCAGCACGGTGATGTCGGCCTCGGGGATGCAGCGCAGGATGCGTTCGACCAGCGCAGTGCCCAGAAACCCGGTGGCACCGGTGATGAAGAAGCGCTTGGCGCGGAGGTCCCGACCGATGGGCACCGGGAATGTTTACCATTCAAGGCTCATCTTGTCTACCATTTGGTAAGTGCCCCACCCAGCGAGGGCCGGCGGTGAGCCGGCCGAGAGCCTCACCACGAGCGACCGCATCCTCGATGCGGCGCTGGCCTCCTTCGCCACCCGCGGCTACGAGGCCACCTCGCTGGACGCGCTGGCCAAGGGTTTGGAGCTGACCAAGCAGAGCATCCTGTACTGGTTCCCCTCCAAGGACGCCGTGCTCGAAGCGGTCATCGCCCGCAGCGCCGACCAGCTCTCGGCCGCGCTCGAGACCGCCCTCGACGACGCCGGCCCAGGGTGGGTCCGGGTCGAGGCGGTGGTGCGCTCGGTCTTCCGCCTGGCCGCCCGCCAGCCCGAGCTGCTCGGCCTGCTGCGCGAGGTCGGGCGGTTGGGCCCGCCGGCGGCCACCCAGATGACGCTGGCCCTCGAACCCCTGGTGCGGCGGGCGTCCTCCTTCCTGGAGGCTGAGATGGATGCGGGCACCATGCGGCGGCACGACCCCCGGCTGCTCCTGCTCGCCATCTACTCCACCGTGATCGGCATGGTCACCGAAGTCGAGGTCCTGCGCGCGCTGGGAGAGGAGCCGACGGCCCGCTCACTGGTAAGGCGGCGCACCGACGTGCTGGCGCTCCTGCGCTCGGCGCTGGTGATCGAAGCCTGATCTAGTCCGTGGGCTTGGCCACCCGCTTGCGGGGCGGTGCCTTGGGTGTGTAGCGCTTGTTCGCCGTCGGCGCCTTGTGACCGGAGGGTTTCGGGGGCGCTCCGGCGGCCGCCTTGCCTTCCCGGCGGGGCCGGCGGGTGGCGGCCTGGCCGGCCGCCGCCTTGGCGCTGGGGGTGCCGTACTTCTGTATCCGCCAGGCGCGCAGCATGAGCCAGCCACCGAGGAAGACGAGGGCGAAGCCCAGAGGGGCGAAGATCAGCGTGAAGGAGAATCCGGTGATGAAGAAGGCAAAGGCCACCAGGGTCCGCTTGCGGCGGTAGAGGCCGAAGAAGCCAATGGCGCAGAAGGCCAGGACGATGCCGCCCAGCAGGAGGAACGAGCTCGAGATGGGCACCTGCACCAGGTGCCCGTGCACCTTGGCCTGCCGAGTGTGGTGCGAAGCCAGGTAGTAGGTCAGGTAGGCCCCGAGGACGGCGGCCAGGATGAGCCCGCCCTTGGACCATTTGACCTCCACCTCATTGAGCCCTGACATGGCGGCCCGGCGCTCGGCGGGGGGCAGGATCTCTGACGGGGCTGAAGCCGCAGTCGGGCCAGGATCTCTTGCCTTCGACTGGGCCGGGATCGGGGCCGGGGCCGGCAGGGGCGGCAGCATCGGTATTTTGGCGGGGCGGTTGAAGAGGCCCGACAGTCTTGACGTCATGCTGGACCGGCCGTTGCGGTCACCGATTGAGGACGCCATGGCCCATTCAGGGTAGCGGCAGGCCCGGAGCCGCCCCGACCGTGCGCCGCCCCCCTTCCCAGAGAGCGGTGCTTCGGCCGTGCGGGCACAGCGGCGGCAGGGGGTCCCCCGCGTGGCCGCCCGAGGATGGGGTTGGCGGAAGGACTACGGTTTGAGCGCAGTCGGCCCGCAAGGGCGCTTAGCTCAGCTGGTTAGAGCGCAGCCTTCACACGGCTGAGGTCGTGGGTTCGAGTCCCGCAGCGCCCACCAGGTCAGAGGCACTTTTTGGCATCTGGCCAATGAGGATGTCCTAGCAATGTCCTAGGACGCTGTAGCGTGGCGGCATGGCCAGTAGGACAAGGAGCAAGAGCGGACCGGGCACGATGCGAGAGCGCTCGCCCGGCCACTGGCAACTGCGCGCCTTCGCTGGACCCGATCCCGTCATCGGCAAACCTCGACAGGTGGCGCGCACCTTCACGGGTACCGAGCACGCGGCGGCCAAGGCGCTCGGCAATCTCGTGGCCGAGGTCGAGTCGGGCAAATTCAACCGGACCAACGTCACCGTCGGGCAGCTTCTCGACAAGTGGCTTGAGGGAGCCGAGCGAAGCCAGCGTCCGCGGACGGTCTACGAGAACCGACGCAAGATCGAGGCGCGAATCCGGCCGACCCTCGGGGCGGTCCGGCTGGACAAGCTGGAGCCCGACACCCTGGACACTGCGTACGGCAGATGGTTGGACGAGGGACTCTCGCCGGCCACGGTGCACAAGTACCACGCCATCGTTTCCGCTGCATGCAATCAGGCGGTCAAGTGGGGCTGGATCGACCGGGCGCCCACGGCCCGGGCCACGGCGCCGAGGGTCGATCGGGTGGAGATGAAGGTGCCCACGCCCGAGCAGTTGACGATGCTGGTGAAGGCGGCCGAGACGGCCGACCCTGTGCTGGCCACAGCAGTGGCCCTGGCCGCTCTGACGGGAGCCCGTCGAGGCGAGATCGTGGCGCTCAAGTGGTCCGACATCGACCTGGGCAACGGTCGGGTGCGCATTGCCCGCTCTCTCACCATTGCCCGAGGCGAGCAGCACACCGGCCCCACGAAGACGCACCAGATCCGGGACATCGCCCTGGACCCCGTGTGCGTCGAGATTTTGAAGCGACGGTGGGCCTACATGGTTGGCCTGTCCGAGAACGCAGAATCGCCGTTGGTGCCCGACCCCTATGTCCTCAGTTACAACGCCAACGGCGCCTTGGCGGCCAGCCCGGACACGTTGACCCACGGATTCGGCAAGCTGTGCGTGGCGATGGAACTGCCTGCCCTGAAGAAGCTTTGCCAGACCAAGCCGAAGGCCAAGCGCACGGACTTGGGCCCGGGGGAGCGGTGGCCCTTCCGCTTCCACGACTTGCGCCACTTCAGCGTCACCACGCTCATTGCCGCCGGGGTGGATGTGCGAACCGTGGCCGATCGCCACGGTCATGCCCGGGCGACCATGACTTTGGATCGATACGCCCACGCACTGCCGGAGCGTGACCGGGCTGCCGCGGGCATCCTCGGGGCGGCTTTCACGCCTGACACTGCCCGGTCCAAGGTCAAGCGGACGTGACCTGCCTCGACGGAGAACTGCCGCCTTGTACGCTTTGGGGTATGGCAACCACATTCGTTCCCCGATCGCCCATGGGTGAACGCCTGTCCGAGCGACGGGCGGCGATTCTGGCCGCCGCGGCGCGGCGCCACGCCTCGAATGTCCGCGTCTTTGGCAGTGTCGCCCGAGGCGACGACACCGCCACCAGCGACATCGATCTCCTGGTGGACCTTGACCCCGACGCCAACCCACTCGACCTGCTCGACCTCGGCTGCGAACTTGAGGACGAACTGGGGGTGAAGGTCGATGTGGGGACACCAGCGTCCTTGCGGGCCTTCCTTCGAGATGAGGTGCTGGCCGAAGCCGTCGCTCTGTGAGCCGAAGGGATGCGGCTTGGTTGGCCGACATTCTGGTGGCCATTGATGCCATTGAAACCTACGTAGCCGAGGGCAGTCTCAGCAAAGGACTCATCTACGACGCTTGCCGGGTCCGGCTTATTGAGATCGGCGAAGCGGTCAAGAACATCGACCCGAATGTGTTGGCAGCCATTCCGTCCATTCGATGGAGAGCGATATCGAGAATGCGGGACCGACTCGCTCATCACTATTTCGATACCGACCATGCTCTGGTGGAATACGTAGTCAACGAGGAACTGGCGCCACTTCGAGCGGCGGTTGTCGCGCTAGCCGATATCGCCGATGGATTCAGGAACATCTCCGCCAGGGACAAGCCACCCACTCCCGAAGTGGACACGTAACAAGTAGCCCGCTCGGAACTCACTGATGGGTATCTCCGCCGTGGAGGTAACGCTCCAGCCGCGGCACCGAGACCCTCCACCTTCCGCCGATATGGATTGCCGGGCTGAACTGTCCCGTGCGACACAGTCGGTAGAGAGTGTCGGCGTGCAGACCGATGCGCCGGGCGGTTTCAGGAATCGAAATGAGATCGGCGCCAGGCTGCTCAGCGCGGATCTGTTTGAGCGCCGTGAGAGGCGACGCCGAAGTCGAGGGCATGAGAGTCCATCCTTTTTCGGCCCGAGGGACCGTCACTTACGGGGCCGAGAAGTGGCCATCATCAGCCCCCATCGCAATACTCCTCATGCGGCAATGCCACCGGCGCTCTACGGCGTCAAGTCACCGGCTCGGCTCGCAAGAACTTCTGGCGGTCTCCCGATAGTTCACGTTCGCCCTGCGGGCAAACCCGCCGGAAGTTCTTGCTCGGCCCAGGTGCTTCCCTCACCGGGACTGGACTCCGCTCGCTGCCGGTGGGGTTCATCGGTCATGCGAACGACGCAGCGGCGTCGTTCGCTACGAACGAAACCAAGAGGGTGGAGTCCCGGCCAGGCTCGGCTGCTTGCAAGTCCACACGTACCTGGCGGATGGTGGGATCGCACCGATCCCGCGGGGTGATTGACGCCGACCGCGCTGCCTTGCCCCTTCCTGACCGCACCCACTCACCCTCCCT
>Ga0307373_10009647_pt1 | contig 14367 bp, 12 predicted proteins | sample OX2MG_FD_202534 | JGI IMG/M metagenome (GOLD analysis project Ga0307373, IMG submission 202534) | Soil microbial communities from Risofladan, Vaasa, Finland - OX-2 | ecosystem: Environmental > Terrestrial > Soil > Coastal area > Acid sulfate soil | place: Finland: Risofladan, Vaasa | collected... | reverse complement strand
CTACTTCAACCCGGACCCCGGTTACGATCTGGACCGCAACGCGGAGTTTGTGTTGCAGGTAGTTCGAACATACGAAGTGACCGGCGACCGGGAGTTTGCTTTGGACCTCTATCCAAAGTGCGCGCTGATTGTCGATTACCTCGCTGCTCGGGACTTGGACGGCGACCTTTTGCCGGAAGGACGCACGACCTGGTTTGACGACCCAAGCGGCCTCGGCGGAGGCTGCGCCAGCTTGACGTACATCGGCGACACCGTGGGAAACACCTGGAAGGATTTCGGAGCGGCCCTTTTCTACTATGAAGCTCTCCGGCGCCTGGCCTTGCTGGAAAATCTTCTGGGGAAGAAGACCGCCGCGGCGCGACATCTGGCCCATGCCAGAGGCGTGCGGGACGCCGCGCGGAGGATTCTGTGGAACGCCAGGACGGATGGGTTTCTGGCATGGATCGACAAGGGCGGCACGCCTCACGATGAGTGGATTACCGGGAACAACCTGCACGCCGTGTTCTGCGGCATGGCCGGTCGGGAACAAAGTGAGCGCATCATGCGCAAGCTTGAAGCGAATCGCGCGGTGCTGGAGGATTTAATTCCTTGCCGCGTCCGCCTGGGGATTTATCCTCCCCGCTTGTGCAGCAACCGGCCGAACTATTACTGGAACGGAGGAATCTGGACGCTGGTTTCCGCCCCCGACATGCTGGCGCGCGCGGGGAGGAATGACTTGGCGGGCGCGCTGCACGTTGCCGAGATGCTCTCCACGCACCCCAAGGTGACCGAATACGGGTTCTACGAGGCCTATGACGGGAAGACGGGGGAGCCCAACGATTGCCGGGGCCTTCTGATGAATAATGGCGGCTTCGTCTGGGGCTTCTTGGGAGGCGTGCTGGGAATCGACATCCATGGCGACGAACTTCGCTTCCGCTCGACCGTCCCCGCGCCGATCATCCCCGCCAAGGCGCGCATCCTTTATCGCGGAGCGGACTTTGAGATCCACTGGCAGAAGGGAAAGGCCCCGTCGGCCCGGTTGGACAACCGCAAGTTGGAATTGGGCGCGGGCGGTTATTGCCGGGTCCCGTTGACGCCGGAGCCCCAGCGGACTTACGCGGTGGAAATCGTCTCTTCATAGCCTAGATATGTAAGCTACGTTATGGCAGGCTCCAGCTTGGCCGGCCCCGGCCGCGTGCAGCCGTGGCGGTGTCTTGAACAAGAAGCGGAAACGCCGCCGCTGACCGCCCCAGGACATCTTTAAGACTCGACCGCAGTTCCTCCACAGCCACCTCAACCCGCTTGACGGGTTGCGGAACCGTTACGCCTTTTGTTCCAGCACCAGCAGCCACTGCTCGAAAGTCGGCGTAATGGGAACCTGCCAGGAACCTGCGGTATCCCCTGTGACATCGCCGATGGCCTGCTCCTTGCCCGTGCGGGGGTTGAAGAAAAAGGCATGGTATGCCGTTCCGGATTCAAGGTTCACTATTTTAGGAGGGTCCCACGTTGGCGGGATGAAAGCTACGCGCACTTCTCCTGGAATGCCGGCCGCGTACGGCAGCATGTAATCCTTATCGCTCCAATGGGGATCAAGCCATTCCGGGTGCGCCTCAAAGCGCCACCAGGGATAACGCGTCAGCATCTTCTTGCAGTGGCTGATCTGTTCCGAGCCTGGCAAGCGGTAAGCGACTTGCCAGGGTGTGTTGCCCCAGCAACGGCCGTGGGGCGAGGGCCCATAGGGTTCCTCGGGCGTGTTCACCTGCCAGATGCCGTTCGCGCCGTAAGTATGCCCGGCCGCGCCGCTCAAGATACAAGTCAGGAACATGAAACGCTCCACCTCCTGGCGATTCTCGTCCAGGATGCCTTCGTAGCAGCATTCTCCCACCAGCACCGGCATGCGCGGCTCGCGCTTGAGGTCCCCGGTCAGCGTGTCGATGGTGGAGGGAATGCTCTTCCGGTCGCCGTGGCCGGTCTGGAGCATATCGAAATCGAGCACCGCTGGATCTTCCACCGTATCCATGGCGCTTCTGGAAGGATGAATGGTGATGGGGCGATGATAGGGGTCAACGCTCCGCACGTATTTTGCCATCTCGGTCCAACCACGTTTTTGCAGCGCGCCGTCCTCGTCCTTGTTCTTGGAGAGATAGTAAGGCATGGTTCCTTCACCCGCCAGGCACCAGACGACGGGATAAGCGCCCCAGCGGGCTATAATATTCCGCCAGTGCTTCTTTATTTTCTCAACTCCCATGAGCGGCAAAAAGTATCCCCAGCATCCCACCACACAGGGAACCAGACCCTGATCGGCGAGGTAGCGGATGCGCAGGTCCGCCATGTCGAAATAGCGGGGATTGATCCGAGCGTAGCCCGCTTCCCAGGGATAACCGGCTTCGTTCGCGCCTCGCGGATCAAAGGGCGGCATGTCGGGATAAAGTCCGGCGACGATCTGAACTACTGAGAAACCCTTCTGAACGCGGTCCGCCGCGAGCGCCTGAAAATCATCCGGCCACCCGAGGCGCCGGCAGAGACCCATCCACCAGGTGTCGCCCAGCCAGAAGAACGGCGTGCCGTCCTCGTGTTCGAAGTGGCGACGGTCCCCGGCCACGCGAATTCCGCCGTGCTTGATGAGCGGCTTGTCGCCTGTATAAGGCGAAACTTCCAGCGTCCCCTTCTGTCCATGGAGATCCGGATTGCTAGCGTCGCTAGAGACCGTGTGGTAGGTGTAGCGCCCGGGGTGGGGAGGAGCATAGCGAATCCTCCATTCTTGCCCTCCCGCCCAGAAGGCAGGCACGCGCTGCTCATGCCCCTGCGGGTTGCGAAACACCACATCGAGCTCCACCTCGTTGAAAGGGTCGGCGTAAGCTTTGCCGGAAGAGTAAGCCCATTCTGTGACGCACCGCTCGACTCCATAAAACTCTTGCGTTGATACGGTCGGTACCGCCTTACCGGCTTTGGAGCCGGCTGAGTCCTTGGCTTCTCCCAACTGGCTCATCGCTAAGGCTCCGACTCCTGCTTTGCCAAGAAATGATCTGCGGTTGATTGGGTCCATCGTTACCTCCTTGGTTGTCTGGCAGCGGCGCAAGTTCCTGCAACGTCGCTTTCAAGCGAAATTCAATATAAACCGGCGGTTAAATTCTCCTGTCAATTAATACCGACCTCGTAGCGAGTAACAGGTAAAAGCGGCAGCCTTTGCCATGAGTTATGATTGATCTGACATTTGCCACGACGGCGTTTGGTAGTCATCGCAGCCATCGCCCAGCGAGCGAGTGATTACCGTCTGCCACTGCTTCACGAACTATCTCTCGATTTGTGGCCGGGCATTTTCGGGTAAGTGCGGGTGAACCTTAACATCGCTTCCTTTGACCTCCATCGCAGACTTTTCCTTGACATGCCCCCGCAGCCCAGTGTAAGCATGTCAGCTTACTTAACATGCACGAAGACGGGTTGTCAATTTTGCTTTTTCTCGCTGAAAGAGAGCAGGGAATGGATTGTTAACCTGCTGAGTCGCTTGCCCTGGCGATTTGCCAACGGCTTTGGGAACCGGTTCTTGGGTCTCGAATGGCTGGATCCTGAAACCCTTTTTAATGGCATGTGCAACCCGTCCGTGGAGCGACCTGTAGTCGAAGAGTTATAACACTACCCGAGCGTGTTGCGCGGGGGGTAAAATATCCAGAGGCGCGGCAAGCGCGCATGGATCGGAGGAGATGGAGTGTCGATCAGCCGGAGCAAAACCGCCAAGCGATACGAGCTGGACAAGGGCGTGGATTTCCAGGACATGGCGGTGAAGAGCCTGGGAACGGAAGGAATCAGCGTGGGCCTGGCCACTTTCGCCCCGGGCGCCTGGCTTCCCTGCCACACTCACAATTGTGAAGAATCGATCACCATCCTGGAAGGGTCGGCTTACTGCGATGTCGCGGGAAAACGGTTCAAGCTGGGTCCCTACGATACGTCGCACGTGCCGGCCGGAATTCCTCACCGCTTTGTGAATGCCAGCCGGGAGGAAAAGATGCTGATGCTGTGGGTGTATGCCTCCGCTGACGTGGAGCGGATCATTCAAGACACGCAGCGTTGCATGGGCGCTGATATCGACCCTTACAAGGCTGAGAACGCTGAATAACGGCAAGGCCTGGAGTTGCGTCACGCGGATTTGGAATCAGGTCCGGACGGCGCGCTGATGATTTTGGAATCATAGCGGCGCCTGCTGAGAGGGAATCGGCCGAGCGCCGAGACCTGCTGGTGAGAAGACAGGGGTGACGGCCAACATCGTCCCGATTCTTGAAAATCTCTGGTGAGGATAGTGAGAATGGCAGAGGACATGCGCGTAGGGTTGACAAGAGACTTTCTGACGCCGGAAGGCAAAGTAGGGATGGGGGACATCGGACTGCGGGTGTTGGACGACGCGCCGGGTGTTTCTTACGAGTTTTTCCCGGAACATTTCCCGGAGGTGAAGCCCGACCAAATCGCGGGTTATGAAGGGGTGATTTCTCTCGCTCCTCGCTACACCCGGCAGACGCTCTCCGGCCCCGGCTTGAAATTAAGCGTTCTGGCGCGGTTGGGCGTGGGCTACGACATGCTCGACCTGGAAGCGCTGACCGAGCACGACATCATCGTTACCATCACCCCGGACGGCGTGCGCAGGCCCATGGCGACGGGGGTTGTGACCTTGCTGCTGGCGCTCGCTCATGAACTCTTTGCCAAGGACAGGTTGGTCAGAAGCCAGAAGTGGTCGGAAAAGCTGGGCATCAAAGCAACGGGACTCACGGGGAGGGCGCTCGGGTCCATCGGAGTCGGCAACATCGGCCGTGAAATCTTCCGGCTCCTTGAGCCTTTTGAGATGGTTCACCTGGCGTCCGATCCCTATGTCAGCGCTGAAGAGGCAAAAGCCTTGAACATTCGCTTGGTGGATTTGGAAACCCTGATGCGCGAAAGCGATTTTGTCTGCGTCAACTGCCCGCTCACGCCGGAGACGCGGGGTCTGGTCGGGGAACGCGAGTTCGCCTGGATGAAGCCCACCGCCTACTTTATCAACACCAGCCGGGGCCCGATTGTGGACCAGGCAGCCCTCTACCGGGCGCTCAAGAAGCGCCGGATTCGGGGCGCGGCGCTCGACGTTTTTGGGGTGGAGCCGGTTCCCGCCGACGAACCGCTGCTCAAGCTCGATAACGTCATTCTGACGCCTCATTCTCTTTGCTGGAGCGATGAATGTTTCCGTTCCATGGGCGAATCGGCTGCCCGTGCGGTCTTGACCGTGCTACGAGGCGAGGTGCCGGAGAACGTGGTCAACCGCAGCGTCCTGGAGCGGCCGGGGATGCGCGCCAAGCTGGAAGCGAATCGCCGGAAGTGGCAGCAACTGGCCAGTGGAAGGAGTTCAGTTTGAAGGCTCACGCGCTAAGGAAGGCTTTGAAGGAAGGGCAAGTTCCGCTGGGCACCTGGATTTTCGAGTTCAATTCTCCCGGCATTGCCCGCTTGCTGGCCAGCGCGGGTGTGGATTTCGTGGTCATTGACATGGAACATAGCGGGTTCGGCGCCGATACTGTGCGCGCGCTGCTGGCCGAAACGCGATCACTGGAACTGGCGGCCTGGGTTAGACCTCCCGCCGGAGAGTACCACTTGATTGCGCCGTTGCTGGACGCCGGGGCGGATGGGATTATCGTGCCCATGGTGGAAACCGCCGAGGAGGCGAGCCGCGTGGCGAATGCTTGCCGGTACCCTCCTAAGGGAAACCGAGGCGCCGCCTTCTCGATTGCGCACGATGACTTTCTAGCGGGCAGCGTGCCGGAGAAGATCAAGACTGCCGACGAGAAGATCGTCTGCGGACTGCTGATCGAATCGCAGCGGGGCGTGGACAATCTGGAACAGATTCTGGCGGTCCCCGGCGTTGACCTGCTTTGGATAGGATTTCTCGATCTGTCGATCAGCCTGGGCATTCCCGGAGAGTTTGAGCACCCGAAATTCGTGGGGGCCGTAGAGCGCATTCTGAAAGTAAGTGCGGAGCGGGATATTCCCGTGGGGATTATGGTGTCGAACCCGGAACAGGGAATCAAACGCATTCGCGAGGGTTTTCGCTGCCTGAGTTATTGGGGTGACATCTGGCTGCTGCAGCGGGCGCTTGCCGAGGGCATCGGGGCGATTCGCCGCGAGCTTTCTGAGGCTCGCCCGCAAAAATCCGGCTGACCGGTAGGGTGAGGAGTTGGCTCGTGCCGGCGCTGGCGGGCGGCAGGAACCCTGCAGGAATCAATCTGGGGCTGAGCATCCCTCAAGGTGATTCAATTTTCTCGCCGCTGATTTCGCAGATGGAGGGCAAGAACGTGTCACTCGATGGCAAAGTGGCGGTGGTAACAGGTGCGGGAGAAGGCTTGGGGCGGGGAATCGCTCTCCGGCTGGCTTCCGAAGGTGCAGCCGTGGCGGTGCTGGACATCGAGGGAGAAACTGCGAAGGCCACAGCAGAGGACATCAGAAAGCAGGGCGGAAAGGCGCTGCCCTTGACCGTGGATGTTTCCAAAGTGGCCGAGATTCAGCCGGCCTTGGACCGCGTTGTGGATGAACTGGGGGCGCTCGACGTTTGGGTGAACAACGTGGGAGTGCTGCAGACCAAGGCGATGCTGGAACTGAGCGAGGAGGATTGGGACCAGGTGGTGGATACCAATGCCAAAGGAACCTTCTTCTGCATGCAGGCGGCGGGGCGGTGGATGGCGAAGCAGGGCAACGGGGTGATTGTCAATATCACCTCCGGGCAGCGGGCCAGGCCCATGGCCACGCATTATGCGGCCAGCAAGATGGCGGTGGACAGCATGACCAAATGTGCCGCCCTGGCGCTGGCGCCGCATAACGTGAGGGTCAATGCGATCGACCCGGGTTTGGTGCTCGACACGCCCATGCTGAGGAAGATGGATGACGACCGGGCGCGGACGTTGGGGCTTCAACCGGGCGAGGCGACGAAAAAATGGATCGAGTCGATTCCCCTGGGGCGCATGGGGACTCTGGACGAAATCGCCAGTCTGGTGGTTTTTCTGGCCTCGAAAGACGGGGCATTTATTACCGGGCAGATCATTGCAGTGACGGGCGGTTCCGATCTGGCAACGGCGGAAAAGGCTTTAAAGGCAGGCGCTAAGGCATAACCGGGTTGGCTGCGGCCGCTTGGCGCCGCGGCTGGCTTGGGAATTAACTGGAGCCTGGGAATGAGCTTCCGGGCGGGAGAGCAAAAGCGATGCGATTAAAAGATAAAGTGGCGATTGTGACGGGGGCGGCGCGAGGAATCGGGCGCGCCAGCGCCATTCTCTTTGCGAAGGAAGGGGCTAAGGTGACGGTGGCCGACAATCGCGCGGACCTCGGCCAGGAGACGGTGCGGCTGATTGAAGAGGCGGGAGGGCAGGCGCGCTTTGTTCTGACCGACGTGGCGGACGAAAAGCAGGTGAGAGCTTTGGTTGATGGGACCGTCGCTGAATGGGGCAAACTGGACATCCTCTTCAATAACGCCGGGATCGTGCTGGTCAAGTTCCTGGAAGACACCACGGTCGCTGAGTGGGACCGGTTGATGGGGGTAAATCTCAAATCGATTTTCCTGAGCGTAAAGTATGCGGTTCCCCACATGAAGCGGCAGGGCGGGGGAGTGATCCTGAACACCGCCTCCATCGGGAGCTTCATCGGCCAGTACAAAACCCCCGCTTACATCGCCTCCAAGGGAGCCGTGATGCTGCTGACCAAGTCGCTGGCGCTGGACTACGGCGCGGACAACATTCGCGTCAACTGCATTTGTCCTGGAATTACTGATACTCCCATGTTGCGCGAGCATATCGAGGCCAGTGGCGACCCGGCGGCGGTTATCCGGGAGCGAACGGCGAGAGTTCCCATCGGGCGGTTCCTCACCCCGGAAGATCTGGCCCGGGCGGCTTTGTACCTGGTCTCGGACGAATCCGAGGGTGTTACGGGGGCTGCTCATTTGGTGGATGGTGGAATCCTGGCGGGCTGCGAATACGACGGCCGCTGGGTTACCAAGGCTCAGAAATAGACATTCTGATCTTTAGCAGTTTGTTGAAAAACGTTCCGAGGGTGTCATCCTGAGCCCGTTCGCCCTCCGCTTGCGAACGGCCCTGAGAGAGAAGCGAAGGGGCTCAGGATAAACTCCGCGAAGGATCTGCTTTATGCGAAATCAAGCACTTACGAGATTCTTCGTCGCCTCCGGCTTCTCAGAATGACACGCTCAACTAGTTTTTCAACAAACTGTTAAGGAAGAAATAAAGGGAGGATGGCTCTCAAGAAATGCTGGTTTGTCCTAATTCATCTCTCCAGTACCGGACACCCTGCACGAATTGCTGCAATGATTGGCTGGCGTATTGCTCGGCATCCCCCAGATAATCCGTGAACCAGTCAGTGTTCCATCCGTACGACACCTGCCAGGTTCTCTGTTCGTTCCAGAGGTTCCGGAGCCGATGCCAATAGTAGGCGCGGTCAGCGTCCAGGTTGTCCGGCAATTCGGTCAATTTCGAGTCGATTCTGAATTCCGGCGGAGGGGTAGCCGGAAGGGATTTCTTGGGCGGGTATTTCATTTGGATGGAATGAACCGCCACATCCCAGTAGGCCAGGGCAAGGCGCTTTTCCGGCTGCTTGCGATTGTGACCCTCGTTGGGGCTGTGGTCGATAAACTCCGGCGGGGGATTCGATTGCAGGCGCAGCACCGGAAGCGTGGAACGATAGACGAAAAACACGCAGAAGCCGATCGTCAGTAACCACTTCAACAAGGACGGCTTGCGGCGCGGCTCCTTCTTCGGGAACGAGTCCTCGTCCAGGCTCTGGGAATACGGTGAATATTTCATTTGATAAGAATGTAATCGGGGCCAGATGGTTTCACAATGGGACATTGGTTCGATTAACGCACTAGCACATACTTTCGCGTGTAATAATCAGGGTTACCCCATATGGCTAACTATTGCTAAGATAGTTACTGGCGTCTCAAGATATTTCTGCGCGGCCAGACCGAGTCTCTATCCTCCCGAGCTTGTTTCATCGTGTATTTGCGGGAGGGCTCCTGGCGATGACATGCCGGATGAAGCCTTTCCTCCCGAGGCCGTCTCCTGGCCGACGGGACTCCCCAGGCTTGTCTGAACTGCCGCCTTGGTGTTTCCCTGCCTGAAAAGAAGTCCGCTGAAAGCGATCAATCTTGTTAACCTATAAATATCTCTTAATTCGAAAGGGGCGAATTCATCATGAAGGCGATTGCAATTATTCCGGGTACCAAAGACGTGCGCATCGTGGACCGGCCGGAGCCTCAATTGACCGCTCCGGACGAGATCAAGTTGCGGGTTTTGCGAGTGGGAATCTGCGGCACTGACCGCGAAGAGGTTTCCGGCGGGAGGTCGGATGCTCCTCCGGGCCAGAAAGACCTTGTCATCGGGCATGAAATGTTCGGGCAAGTGGTTGAGGCTGGAAATGGGGTGAAGGCGGCCCGAGCTGGAGATTTTGGGTGTTTTACCGTGCGGCGAGGGTGCGGGCACTGCCAGGCCTGCCGGAACGGCCGCAGCGATATGTGCTCGAGCGGCGATTATACCGAGCGGGGAATCAAGCAGCGGGATGGTTACGAAACCGAGTTGGTGGTGGACCAGGAGCAATATTTTGTGAAGGTTCCCAAGGACCAGGTGCCTTTGGGCGTGCTCTCGGAGCCCACCTCGGTGGCGGAGAAGGCCATCCACGAAGCCCTGCTGCTCCAGGCGGCGCGCCTCCCCTGGTCCGGGGATCCCGACAAATGGCTGGAGGGCAAGCAGGTGCTGGTGGCCGGGCTGGGGCCCATCGGCCTGCTGGCCGCTGTCGCGCTGAGGTTGCGGGGCGCCAAAGTGCTGGGCCTGGACGTGGTGGATGCCGATTCTCTCCGGCCCTCCCTCCTGGCGCAACTGGGCGGCAAGTATGTGGATGGCAGGGAAACCAAGCCCCCCGCCCTCGATGATAGCTACGGACAGATTGATATGATTTTTGAGGCCACGGGCATTGCCCACGTGGAATTTGATTTGCTCGGGGCGCTGGGCATCAACGGGGTCTATGTCCTGACCGGCATTCCGGGTGGCGACCGGCCGCTCGAAATCGACGGAGCCGGCTTGATGCGCGCACTGGTGCTGCGCAACCAGGTGATGGTGGGAAGCGTGAATGCCAGCCGGCAGCACTTCCAGATGGCCGTCGATGACCTGGGGAAGGCGTACAAAACCTGGGGAAAGACCATCGAGCAGATCATTACCAATGTGGTTCCCTATACGGACTTTGATGACGTCCTGACCAAACATCCTGACAATGAAATCAAAGCCGCCATTGAGTGGAGCAAGCCGCAGCTTGGCTAAGGGCCGGCGCGCCTGGGTCTTCAAGATCAACACGCGGCGCGGGTGGAAGTTCGATCAATACTTCCACTCGCGCGCTCGCGGCCCTTACGAGTTGGGCGATGAAGGCTGGATCAAAAGCGCCACGAGCCTCCGCTACCTTCGCCAGGAAGTGAAGCGCGGCGACATCTTTCTCTGCTACGAAGTGGACCACAAGTGCGTGGTTGGGGTGGCGTGTGCTGCCTCAGACGGCCGCGACGCGGGGCTGGGGTCGCTGGTGGATTTCTGCCCGCCGCGGGAAGCTGTGCGCTTTGAGAAGCCTCTCACCCGGCATCCTGACCTCGATCACGTCCTGGCGTTCACGCCGCAGCGCGGCCGGGGCACGGTGCAGAAAATCGACCGCGCCGAGTTCGCCCGCCTGAAGCGCATCATGCTGCGGAAGAATCCGGCCCAAGCCGTGGCGCTCCGGCGCTTGCCGGGGTGATTCGCACGGGCGCTCCTGCGAGCGTTTCCTTCCTGCTGCCAATACGGGTCGAATCCAAGGAACTTGTAATAACCCACCATAAAATGTTATGAAATCGGTCTTCATGGCTTTAGGATGTGTCTAGAAAACCGAGGGCCGCTTGAAGCATCGAATCTCCCAATTTTTCCAGCTTGAGGCGAACGGCACGACCGTGCAGCGGGAAGTCGTAGGCGGCATTACGACGTTCCTGGCGATGTCCTACATCATTTTTGTCCAGCCGGGAGTGTTGTCGCAGGCTGGCATGGATTTCCGTGCGGTCCTCTGCGCCACTTGCCTGGCCGCGGCACTCTCCACTTTCCTGATGGGCTTTGTGGCGAACTACCCGGTGGCGCTGGCGCCGGGAATGGGGGAGAATTTCTTCTTTGTTTACACGCTGTGCGGCGTGGCTCCGCTGGGATTCGGATTGAGCTGGCAGCAAGCGCTGGGCGCGGTGCTGCTGGCTGGAATCTTTTTTATCGCCATCACGCTGACGGGCATCCGGGCCAAGATTGTCAATTCCATTCCCGACTCGCTGAAGCGCGGCATCGCCGCCGGCATCGGACTCTTTATCGCCCTGATCGGCTTGGAATACGGCGGTTTGGTGGTGGCTTCTCCCGGGACGCTGGTGCGGCTGGGGGATTTCCGCCAGCCGGCGACTTTGGTCACCGTTCTGGGCTTGCTGGCGCTAGTGGTGCTGCTGGCCTTCCGGGTTCGAGGAGCCATTTTGCTTGGCATTCTGGTGACCGCAGGCATGGCTGCTGCCGCAGGGCTTGTTCACTACCAAGGATTTTTTTCAGCACGGATCGAGCTCCTGCCCACCTTCATGAAATTCGATCTGCGCGGGCTCTTTGCGCTCAAACCCACCAAGCTTGTCTCAACAATCTTCGTGCTCTTTTACCTGGCGCTGTTTGATACGGTAGGGACGCTGGTTGGAGTCGGCCAGCAGGCGGGCTTGCTTCGCGAGGGCAAGCTTCCGCGGGCGGGCCGTGCCTTGTTTGCGGATGCCGTGGGGACGACGGTGGGGGCGAGCCTCGGAACCTCGACGATCACTTGCTACATTGAATCCGCCGCCGGAGTCTCGGACGGGGCCAGGACGGGCCTTGCCAACCTCGTGACGGGCGGGCTATTGCTCGCCGCCATGTTCTTCAGCCCTTTGGCCGCCATGATCGGCGGAGGCGTGCAGGTGGGGGTGGACGCCGCGAACCATCCCATCCTCCGTTATCCCACGCTGGCGCCGGCCTTGATCGTGGTGGGGTCGATGATGCTCAAGGTTGTGCGGGAGTTTGAGTGGGATGATCCGACCGAGTATCTCCCCGCCTTCCTGGTCCTGGTCGGAATTCCCCTGACGTTCAGCATTGCCGACGGCATTGCTTTTGGATTGATCTCCTATTCGGTGGCGAAAGTCGCCACCGGGCGCTGGAGAGAGTGTCCCACCCTGACCTACGTTTTTGCGGCGCTATTCGTGTTGCAGTTTTTTATCCTCTAGCCGGCTCTCGGGAGGCCGGCCCCTCGGACATCGCCAGCTCACGCGTGCGGAGCCGTTTGGGGAGTGGATGCCGGCGTGGCAGCCGGGGCTGTAGCGGCAAGCGGCTCTTCAGGCATCACAATCCAGGCGATAATGTAGGCGAGCAGGCCCCACCCGCCGACCAGCACCAAGGCCAGCCAGAGCAATCGCATGAGCGTTGAATCCATGTCGAAGTACTCGGCGAAGCCTCCGCAAACTCCGGCGATCTTTTCATCGGTGCGGGAGCGCATCAGCTTCTTGCGGAGCCTGGTGGGGGCGACCATTGCCGTACCGCATTGGCAGCAGAAATTTACGTTCTGCGAATATTCTTTTCCGCATTGGGGACAAAACATCGGAGCCACCTCCTGTTGGGGGATGGAGGCTGAAACCCTCCTCTCCAATATACGCCCGGAAAGCCCTCGAAGTTCACTTGGCTCGCGTCTTACACCCGGAAAGCAAGCCCCCGGCGGCCGCCGCGCAGAGGATAATGCTCCTCTTTTGTGGCGATTTTCGGGTAAGATGCCCCTTATCGGTTTACGCGTGGTTTTCCTTTGAGACGCGCCGCATCGTCCGGACGCCGGCCAAGTCTCGCCACACAAACCTGAGGGGGATTAAAGGATGGATTGGAGAGGCCAGACATTGCCCAGAGTTTTTGCGCGGCCCAAGTCCATGCGCCGAAGGGTTGCTTACAGTTTGGGCATCGTCCGGCTGATCCTGGTACCTGTCATCCTGCTGTCCGTCTATTACCTGGTTCAGATGGGCCGGATTGTGGACCGCATCGTGAGCGTGGATGCCATGGTGGCGATGCAGGCCGAGCGCGCCTCCATTGTGATGCTCGACGCCCGCCGGGCCGAGCGCAGTTATTTCCTCCTGCACGATTCCCAGGACCTGGAGTCCAACCAGCAGTCGATCGCCGACCTGCAAAAAATCATCCAGACCTTCAGCGAGCTGGAGCCGGAAGAATCGACCGCCATTGGGAAAATGCAGGCCGCGTTGGATGCCTACCAGGATGGTATGAACCACGCGGCTCAGCGGGTCAGCGTGGCCGGGCAGCCGCGCGTCGAGCGTCTGCGCGGCGCGGTCCGCGCCTACGAGGATGATCTCAATAAACTGATCGGCCAAGCGCGCGGCCGCAGCCGCTCCCGGCTGATCCAGGAGCTGCATGATCGCACCAGCACCTTCGATTCTGAAATCGCGGCCGCCGGAACCGAAGATCCGGTCCTGGAGTCGGTCGCCGGCAATCTCCAGAAGGAGGCCGGTTCCTTTCTGAGCCTGGCGTCGGGGCTGGAGAGGCGCAGTTGGGACCGCGTCAAACGCGATCATCAGGAGGCGCGCGACCTGATTTACCGCGCCGAATGGGTGCTGGGCATTGTCTCCCTGCTGACCTTGCTGATCAGCATCTGGGTCAGTTTTGTTCTGCCGCGGGAAGTGGTGCAGCCGCTCCTGGACCTGAAGGAAGCCGTCGATCACGCGGCGGCGGGCAATTATGAGATCGAACTCGATCTCGAGGGCAAAGGAGAAGTGGTGGACCTGGCCAACAGCGTGCGCAATCTGATTGCCCACGTGCGCACGAAACGCTCCGAAGCGGACTCCAAGCCCACTTGAGGCCGGGTTTTGCGCCCCTGGGCGCCGGGAGCGGAAAACCATCTGGATGTCCTTCCCAAAAGTTGATAAATTGGTACGAGAAAGGAGAAATACCGACATGAAGGGAAAAGCGGATGTTATCGAGGTTCTCCAGAAGGCACTGAGCGAGGAGTTGCAGGCCATCAGCCAGTATTTTCTCCACGGGGAGATGCAGAGCAATTGGGGCTACAAGCGCCTCTATGCGGAAATCAAGAAACAGGCGATCGGCGAGATGAAGCACGCCGAAGCCCTCATCGAGCGCATCATTTTCCTGGAGGGAATTCCCAACCTGAACGAATTCCCCAAACTCAAGATCGGCAAGAACGTCGAGCAGCAGCTCCAGAGCGATCTGGAACTCGAAAAGACCGCGGTGGGGGAGTACAACAAATACATCGCCATCTGCCGCAAGGAAGGCGACAATGCTTCCGCCGAACTCTTTGAGGTCCTCCTGAAAGACGAGGAAG
>Ga0307373_10009646_pt1 | contig 14368 bp, 13 predicted proteins | sample OX2MG_FD_202534 | JGI IMG/M metagenome (GOLD analysis project Ga0307373, IMG submission 202534) | Soil microbial communities from Risofladan, Vaasa, Finland - OX-2 | ecosystem: Environmental > Terrestrial > Soil > Coastal area > Acid sulfate soil | place: Finland: Risofladan, Vaasa | collected... | reverse complement strand
CTTGTTCAGACGTTTGGTGAGATGAAGGCCTTCGAGCAGGAACTCGAGCGCGCTGGCCATCAGCGCCGGTGACTCGGCCGCGTCCGGACCGGCCAGCGCACGCGTCGGTGGCTCGAGCTCGGGGATGTCGGCCAGCACGGCCAGGTAGGCGGCCGAGGGCAGATCATCGCCGGCATGCACCACCACCTGCTCGGTGAAGGCTGCGACGATGGCGCTGGGGTCGTTCAACGTGACACGACGGCGGAAGACGCCCAGGGTGGCTGCGGCCACCAGATGGGCTACCACGTCCTGTTCGTGACCCTCCTCCATGGCCTCGACCTCCACCTTGCCCTGGGTGGAGGGGACCAGGGAGGCCAGGTCGCTGATGCGCGGCACCGCCACCGGCTCGCCGGTGCGCAGGGCCCGGCGGACCGAGTTGGCCACCAGGGTCTCGTAGTTGGCGATGGAGAGGCGGACCGAGACGCCGCTGCGCTGGTTGAGGTGCGAGCTGCGGCGGGCCAACTGGCTGACCTCGGCCACCACCTCCTTCAAGAACATCGGCACCGTGACGGGGATCCCGGCCGTCGGCAATTCCGCCTCGGACTCCATGATCTTGACCTCGGTCATGGTGTCGTAGGGATAGTGCGTGCGGATCTGGGCCCCGAAGCGGTCCTTGAGCGGCGTGATGATGCGCCCTCGATTGGTGTAGTCCTCGGGGTTGGCCGTGGCCACCAGCATGATGTCGAGTGGTAGCCGGATGCGGTGGCCCCGAATCTGCACGTCGCGCTCTTCGAGCACGTTGAGCAAGCCGACCTGGATCCGCTCGGAGAGGTCGGGCAACTCGTTGATGGCGAAGATGCCACGGTTCACCCGCGGGATCAGTCCGTAGTGCAGGGCGAGCTCATCGCTCAAGTACCGACCCTCGGCGATCTTGATCGGGTCGACCTCGCCGATGAGATCGGCGATCGAGGTGTCGGGCGTGGCCAGCTTCTCGCCGTAACGCTGGGAACGGTGCACCCAGGCGATGGGGGTGTCGTCCCCCAGTTCGGCCACGGTGTCGATGGCGCCCCGGGATACCGGGCCGTAGGGGTCGTCGTTGATCTCCGAGCCCTCCACAATGGGGAGCCACTCGTCGAGCAGGCCCACCAGGGAGCGGATGACCCGTGTCTTGGCCTGGCCCCGCTCTCCGAGCAGGATGACGTCGTGGCCGGCGAGGATGGCGTTCTCGAGCTGCGGGATCACCGTGTCGTCGAACCCCAGAACACCGGGCACGAGCGACTCACCCGAGGCGATGCGTTTCATGGTGTTACGCCGCATCTCCTCTGCGACGGGCACCGACTTCCAGCCCGAGGCGCGCAGGGCGCCGAGCGTGCGGGCCAGGTCGACGGGGGGTCGGAGCCTCCCGGGCCCGGGGGTCGAAGATGGGTCAGTGCGTGTCGGGCCGTCCATACGCGGAGTGTAGTGACTTCTCTGACGCTCGAAGCCGTCGGGGTCCCCCGCCTACCTTTCCCGCCTGACGGTGGCCGCGCCGAGGGACGCCAGCTGGGCGACGAGGGCTTGGGCCGGTCGGGGGACCGGTCGGTCGGCCCGATGGGCCAGGGCCACCGTCCGGCTAAGTCCGGGGACTTTGAAGCTGAGGGCGCGCAATTTGCTCTCAGCCGGCATGGCGATGGCCGGTACCACGGCGGCACCGAGCCCCGCCGCCACGAAGGCCAGCACGCCGTCCATCTCTCCGCCCTGGCTCACCAGGCGCGGCTCGACGCCGGCGTCACGGCACGCCGCCAGGGTGACCTCGCGCAGGTCGTAGCCCTCGCGGAACATCACGAGCGCCAATCCGTCCAGCTCGGCTATTCCGACGTGCCGGCGCGCCGCCAGCGGGTGGTCGGGTGCCACCGCGAGAACGAGTGGGTCGTCGAAGAGCGGCGTGGTGGCGACCAGCGGATCGTTGATGGGCAGCACGACCAGGGCCAGGTCGACCTCGCCGCTGGCGAGCTGGCGCACGAGCTGGCGTGAGCCGGCCTCGACCACCAACAGCTCGATCCCCGGGTGGCTGGCATGGAATTCGACCAGGGCCGGAGCGAGGACACGAGTGATCAGGCTGGGGGTGGCGCCGATGGAGAGCCGGCCACGGGACATCCCGGTGAGTGCCCGTGCCTCCGCGCTCGTGGCTTCGACGTCGGCCAGCACGCGGCGGATGAACGGCAGCAGGGCCTCGCCGTCCGCGGTGAGCGTCACCAGGCCCTGCCCGGGCCCACGGTGGAACAGGAGCACGCCGAGCTCACGTTCGAGCAGGCGCACCTGCCGGCTCAGCGACGGCTGGGCCAGATGCAGCCGCTCCGCCGCCCGCGTGAAGTGGCGTTCCTCCGCCACGGCCACCGTGTAGCTGAGCTGCTGCAGTTGCATCGCCATAGCTTATTGCTATGAAAGCGATGTTATCTATGTCTTTGACGTCTCGATCGATGCTGTCTAGCGTCCGTCCGGGAACAGCGCGCACGAAAGTTGCGTGGTCGCGCACGGACAATGGAATGATTGGCCCGCCACGACCCGCCCGGTGCGGGCACTGAGGAGGTCTGAAGTGACGACGACGGTCGAGGAAGCACCGGGCACGCCGGTTGCCATAGGAGGCACAAGAGGTGGGCCGGACAAGCCCACCCTGCGCAAGGACCGATGGTGGATAGAGCCCGCAGTGACCTTCACCATCCTCACCGCCTTCGCCGTCTACGCGACCTTCGCCGCCTTCATGAACCGGGACTACTACGTCGGGCCCGCCTTGCACCGGAACCTGATCGCCCCCCTCGACTCGCCCTGCCTCACCGGCAGCTGCGTCCCCGGCACCCATCCGTTCGGGGTGTGGATCAGCGCCTGGCACATCACCCCGGCCCTGCTGATCCTGATCTTCCCGCTTGGCTTCCGCCTCACCTGCTACTACTACCGCAAGGCGTACTACCGCTCCTTCTGGTTCTCGCCCCCGGCCTGCGGCGTGGCCGACGCCCATGGCAGTTACAGCGGCGAGACCCGGATCCCGCTGATCCTGCAGAACATCCACCGCTACTTCTTCTGGCTCCTCCTCATCTTCAACGCCATCCTCACCTACGACGCCGTCGAGGCCTTCCGCCAACCGGGCTACGGCATCGGGATCAGCGTGGGCACGGTGATCCTCTGCCTCAACGCGTCGTTCCTCTGGCTCTACAGCCTCTCCTGCCATGCCTGCCGGCACTTCTGCGGCGGTCAGGTGCGCTCGTTCGCCAAGCACCCCATCCGCTACAAACTGTGGAAGCTGGTGACGCCGCTCAATGCGCGCCACATGCAATTCGCCTGGATCAGCCTCTTCGGCGTGGCCCTGTGCGACCTCTACGTTCGACTGGTGGCCAGTGGAACCATCACCGACCCCGGCTTCCACTTCTAAAGGACACCGCACATGGCCGACTACGACACACACGACTACGACGTCATCGTCATCGGAGCAGGCGGTGCGGGGCTGCGTGCCGCCATCGAATCGCACGAGCGCGGCTTGCGCACGGCACTCGTCTGCAAGTCCCTCCTGGGCAAGGCGCACACCGTCATGGCCGAAGGCGGGTGCGCCGCGGCAATGGGCAACGTCTACTCCGAAGACAACTGGAAGGTCCACTTCCGCGACACCATGCGCGGCGGCAAGATGCTCAACAACTGGCGCATGGCGCAACTGCACGCGCAAGAGGCGCCGGACCGCGTGTACGAGCTCGAGCGCTGGGGTGCCCTCTTCGACCGCACAGAGGACGGACGCATCCTCCAGCGCGACTTCGGCGGCCACCGCTTCGCCCGCCTCGCCCATGTGGGAGACCGCACGGGGCTCGAGATCATCCGCACGCTGCAGCAGAAGGCGGTCTCGGCCGGCATCGACGTCTTCATGGAGTGCAAGATCCTCAAGCTGCTGCCCGACGCGGAGGGCCGCATCTCGGGCGCCGTCGGGTACATGCGCCCGACCGGCGACATGGTGCTCTTCAAGGCCAAGTCCTTCGTCCTGGCCACCGGGTCGATCGGCAAGTCGTGGAAATACACCTCCAACAGCTGGGAGTCGGTGGGTGACGGTCACGCCATGGCTATCTGGGCCGGGGCCGACGTCATCGACATGGAGTCGGTGCAGTTCCACCCGACGGGCATGGTGTGGCCGCTGAGCGTGCGGGGCATCCTCGTGACCGAGGGTGTGCGCGGCGATGGCGGCGTGTTGCGCAACTCCGAGGGGAAGCGCTTCATGTTCGACTACATCGCCGACATGTTCAAGGCCGAGACGGCCAAGACCGAAGAAGAGGCCGACCGCTGGTACGACGACCACGCCAACAACGGTCGCACCCCTGACCTGTTGCCCCGCGACGAGGTAGCCCGCGCCATCAACTCAGAGGTCAAGGCGGGCCGTGGCACTCCGCACGGTGGCGTCTACCTCGACATCGCCTCACGCCGACCGGCCGAGTACATCCGGCGGCGCCTCCCGTCCATGTACCACCAATTCATGGAACTGGCGGGCGTGGACATCACGGCCGGTCCGATGGAGGTGGGGCCAACCTGCCACTACATGATGGGCGGGGTTCGGGTGGACGCCGACTCGGCAGCAGCGACCGTGCCCGGGCTGTTCGCGGCGGGAGAAGTGGCGGGAGGCATGCACGGCGCCAACCGGCTCGGCGGTAACTCGCTGTCGGACCTCCTCGTCTTCGGGCGCCGCGCCGGCATCGGAGCCGCCGACTTCGCCGAGGCCCGCACCGGGAACCCGAGCGTCGACGCGGCGGAGGTCCTGTCGGTCATCGACGAGGCCCTCGCCCCCTTCGCACGGGAGGGAGGGGACAATCCCTACGACATCCAGCACGAGCTGCAAGAAACGATGCAGTCGCTGGTCGGCATCATCCGCACGGGACCAGAGCTCGAAGAAGCGCTCGTCAAGCTCGAGGAGTTCAAGGGACGGGTCGCCAAGTTGAGTGTCAAGGGGGGCAAGGCCTACAACCCGGGCTGGAATCTGGCCACCGATCTCCCTTCCATGATCACCACCTCCATCGCGGTGGCCCAGGGCGCGCTCAACCGCAAGGAGTCGCGGGGCGGGCACACCCGTGAGGACTTCCCCGGCCCCGATGCCGAATTGGGCAAGGTGAACTTCGTGCAACGCCAGTCAGCCGAGCACGGCTACCTGGCGCCCATATCCATCAATCCCGAGTCCCTGCCTGAGATGCCGGCAGAGTTGCGGGCACTTCTCGAGGAGGCACACTGATGCCAGAGAACGACGCGACGGGCGAATTCACCATGCGGCTGTGGCGGGGGGACGCCGACGGTGGCGAGTTCACCGACTACGTGGTGCCGGCGGTCGAAGGTGAGGTCGTCCTCGACGTGATCCACAGGGTCCAGGCCGGTCCCGCTCCGGACTTGGCCTGCCGTTGGAACTGCAAGGCGGGAAAGTGCGGCTCCTGCTCGGCGGAAATCAACGGCCTGCCGCGCCTCATGTGTATGACCCGCATGGACACGCTCCCCGAAGGAGCGCCGGTGACCGTGGCACCGATGAAGACATTCCCCATCATCCGCGATCTGGTGACGGACGTGAGCTTCAACTACGAGGTGGCGAAGACCGTCCCGGCGTTCAAGCCCGGTCCGGAGCCCGAGGGTGGCTACCGCATGGCACAGATCGACGTTGAGCGCGGTCAAGAGTTCCGCAAGTGCATCGAGTGCTTCATGTGCCAGGACGTCTGTCACGTCATCCGCGACCACGAAGACAACAAGCCCAAGTACGCCGGGCCCCGTTTCTTCATCCGCTTCGCCGAGCTCGAGATGCACCCGCTCGATACCAACGACCGACGTGAGCTCGCGCGTTCGGGCGCCGGTCTGGGCTTGTGCAACATCACCAAGTGCTGCACCGAAGTCTGCCCCGAGCACATCAAGATCACCGACAACGCCATCATCCCGATGAAGGAACGGGTCGTCGATGCCCACTACGACCCCGTGGCGTGGCTCGGCCGCAAAATCCTGAAGCGCACGAAGAAGACCGCCGAAGAGGCGTCCGCCGGCTGAGCCGGAGGACGACCCGGCGGTACGGCAATGCCTCCCTACCTCTCACCCGCATGGGTCCAGGCGTTCAACGCCGCCCTCGCTGGTCTCGATCTCACCGATGCCATCGCGCAAGCTGGCGCCGGTTCTCTGACGGCGGCGCAGGGTGCCTTCAGTGTGGCCCAGGTCGTGACGGACGCACCGGCCATGCCGGGCGCATCGGGCGGCATCGTGCGCACCGTCCTGAACGTGGGCGATGGCGGCATCATGCTCACGTCGGACCCCGATGAGAGGCTGCCCTCGAACGTCACGATCGTGGTGGCCTACGTCGACGCGCTCTCCATTGCGCGCGGGGAACTCGACCCTGCCGACGCGCTGGCGGCCGGGCGAGTACGCGTGCGCGGCGAGCTGGCCGTCCTCGTGGCGGGACAGTCGGTCCTCAACGCGGCATCCCTCGCGTTGGGCCGGACACTGACCGAGTTGACCGATCTGACCGACCAGGGCGACACGGCCAATCCCGACGGATGACCCTCCTCACGCGTCGGCCGCCTCTGTACGGCGACCGCTACCGGGGTCGTGTGGCAGTGGTGACCGGTGCGTCAGCCGGGCTCGGTGAGCAGCTGTGCCTCGATCTGGTCCATGCCGGAGCCACCGTCGTCGGTCTGGCCCGCAACGCGCAGCGTCTCGAGCCGCTGTCCGCGGTGCTGCGCACCGTGTCGCCCACGTCGCACACCGTGGTGTGCGACGTGGCGGACACGGAGGCCTTGCGCGCCACGTTGGCCACCGTCATCACGAGGCACGGCGCGATCGATCTCCTCATCAACAACGCCGCACAAGATCCCGGCGTCCGGTTGGCCGACATCACCGTCGACGATTTCCGGCGCACCTTCGACGTGAACTTCTTCGCCCCGGTCGCCGCCACCTTGGCCGTCCTCCCCTCCATGCGCGCCCGCGGTGCGGGGACGATCGTCAACGTGTCGTCCGACGGTGGTCGACTCCCCTCGCCCGGGCCCGGTGCCTACCCCGCGTCCAAGGCGGCGCTGTCGGCCTTCAGCGAGTCGACGGCGTTCCGCCTCGCGCCACTGGGGATCCGTGTCCACGTGGTGTACCCGGCATTCATGGCGACCGAGCTCGGTCTCGGGGCACTGCACCGAGGCCTGCGTCGGCCCCCCCGGCTGATGATCCGCCGAGTCGAGACGGTCTCGCGCATTATTCTGGCGCGGGCAGGAGAATCATCGCTGGAGATAAGCGCATCGAGGTTGATTGACCTCGCTATGGTGTTCCGTCACCTCCTGCCCGGGACGTACCGCTGGGGCCGAAAAAGCTGGTGAGCATGACCCTGTGCGATCGATCCACCGCAGCGGTATCGTTACCGGTACCGGCTCGTAACGAGCGGGCCGCAGTAGGGAGGACGACGTGCATCAGCCGATCAGCGACCACTTCCTGTCCCGGTACCGCAGCCTGCTCGACGCCGAAGATCTGGCGTTCGACGAACTCGAGCACGCATGCGAAGAGGGCGACCGCGCCCAGTTCGACAAAGACATGGTCGATTGGCAGTCGGCACTAGAGCACAAGCTGGCCTTCCTGCAGAACGCAGGCATTGAGGTACGCCTCCCCATCTCCTCCTGAGCGAAACGAGTAAGCCGGAGGGCGCCGCCCTGCCGCCATTCCCACTCACCTCGGGAGGCCGATCTGATCACCCAGGGCGCGTACGGTCTCCGTGAAGAAGAGTGCCGGATCGAGCACCGCCTGGCGCCAATGGCCGAAGAGTTCGAGACTGATGACACCGATGATCGTGCTCCATGCCCCCAGCGCGCGCAGCACGATCGCCGTGGGTGTGTCGGGCATGAGGGCGTCGCGCACCGGCGCCACGGCAGCAGCCATCGCCGCGGATGCATCGTCCGGCTCCGCCGTGAGCCGGCCCGATCGGTGCGCCACGACCACTGGTCGTAACAACGCCGCGGCCAACCGGGTGTAGGGAACAATCGTCTCCTCCGGTGCCCGGTAGCCCGGTACCGGTGATCCGAAGATGAGGCCCCACTCATGCGGGCGGGCCAGCGCCCAGGAGCGCATCGCGAGTGGCGCCGCACTCCACTGTGCGCCCACGGTCCCTGTGCCGGCCTGCGCCACGTCGGCCGCCAACTCGACCTCGTCGGCCAGCGAGGTATAGGCCGCCACGATGAGTGCGCTCAACAAGGCGTCCCGCCCGTCGAAATAGCGATAGAGAGCGGAGGGCGCCATTCCCAGGTCGCGGGCGATCGAGCGCAGGGACAGCGCCGCTGCGCCTTCTTGCGCCAGATGCGTGCCGGCCACGGCGAGGATCTCGCGCGTCACCTCATCACGCACTCGATCTCTGGCGGTTCGGGTCACGGACGTCGACATGGACCCAGTCTGATGGCTTGGCACCGAGAACACAAGTACTTGACAAGAACACTGTTCTCGACCAAGATAAATGTTCTCGACGTTCCCACCACCAAGACTGGAGAATCCCATGACTCCCACAACAGAACCGACCTACTACAAGCGCCCTGGCTGGTTCACCCGCAAGGCCGTCACCCCCCTCATGAACCTCCTCATGCGGCTCGGTGTCAGCGCCTGGGGCTCCCGCGTGCTCGAGCATCGGGGTCGCCGGTCCGGGACGCTCCACCACACCCCGGTCAATCTCCTCATGCTCGGGGACGACGAGTACCTCGTCGCCGCCCGGGGCGAGACCGAATGGGTGCGCAACGTCCGCGCCGCCCAGGGAAAACTGGTCTTGATCCTGGGCCGACGGCGCCAGGCTCTCACGGCCGTCGAAGTCCCGGTGGAGGCTCGCACCGAGATTCTGCGGGCGTACCTGCGCCGGTGGAAGTTCGAGGTCGGCATGTTCTTCGAAGGGGTGGGTCCCGACTCGACGGACGCCGAGTTCGCCGCCATCGCCGAGCGGCACCCCGTGTTCGTCCTGCGCTGAGAACCCGGCTCGACGGGTATTGCGCTAGACCATCTGTTCATTGCCTCAGGAATTGGCTCGACGTTGCGGGGGCGGCATGTCCGAGGAGAACGAGGTTCGACTGGGTCACCAGAACCTGATCGACTACAGCCGGGCGTCGACCCAATGGGCCAGTAAGGGATCGCTCCATGAGGACGGCCGCGCCCTTCTCTATGCCGGCGGCTCCTGGATCCCCGTCGTCGGGAACGGCGCCTTCCGGACCGATGAAGCGGCGGATCCCGCGCCCTTCCTGACGCAAGCCGACGCCTTCTTCGGGCGCCGCAAGCGGGGCTACAGCGTCAAGGTGCGCGACAACGGGCAGGACGATGACCTGCACGCAGCATGCGAACGCCACGGCCTGGTCCCGCTCGGCGACCCGACACCGCAGATGATCTGCCACGGGAGGCTGGAGGTGCCGGATCTTCCCGAAGGGATCTCGCTGCGCCCGGTGCGCGACGAACGAGGTGTGGCCGACTTTGCCAGCGTGGACACCGACGCGTACGCCACCTACGGCATGCCCGCCGACGTCTTCATCGACATGTTCGATCGGCCCCATCGGCTGCTGGCCGACGCGCGGACGTCGATCGTCGTGGCCTACCGGGGTGTGCAACCCGTCGCCACCGCGCTGACCTTCTTCAGCGGCGGCGTGGCCTCCCTGCAGTGGGTGGGCACCGTGACGGGCGCCCGGCAGATGGGCCTGGGCCGTGTCGTCACCGTGTGGGCGACCAACGTGGCCTTCGACATGGGGGCGACGTCGGTGACGCTGCAGGCGTCGGCCATGGGCGAACCCCTCTACGTCAAGCTGGGCTACGAGACTCGCTACCGCTACCGCGAGTACGTGCGCTGGACCGTGCCGGCGTGACGGCTCAGGCCCCCGCGATGGGCAGGCCGCCGCTCTCGGCAGACCGGTAGGCGGCATCGACCAACCGGTGGGCGACCAGCGCCTCCCCGAGCCCGGGCTCAGGTGGGCAGCCGTCCACCACGGCTTCGATGAAGGCGCGATCCGCCTCGACATAGGCCCGCACCGCCCCACCGACCTCGTCCTGACCGAGGGGCAATTCGTCGACCCAGCGCGGCGACGGGCACCGACGGATCTCGGTGTCGTCGCTGGTCTGGATATGGAGCGGTCCCCGGAACTCGTCGTCCAACCACACCATGCCCTCCTCGCAGAACAGCTCGATGCGGCGGGTCGAGCTACGGCTCAAGATGTTGTGCCACACGCTCGTCAGGTGGGCCTCGAGTCCGGAGGCGAACGACAGCGAGAGGGTGGCCAGGTCTTCGATGCCCTCATGGCCGGAGAAGTTCGCCGTGCGTGCACTGAGCTTGGCCACGTCGCCGAAGCAGTAACGCAAGATGTCCACGTCGTGGATGGAGTGCTCGATCAGGCAGCCCCCGCCGGCCTGGGCCACGTCGGCACGCCATTGTGAGGCGTACGTGCCCTGGACCGGGAAGTACTGATCGTCGCGGAAGACGGCCGCCATGGGCCGGCCCAACGTGCCCGACGCCACCAGGTGACGCAGGGCCCGAAACACGGGGGCCGAACGCAGGACCAGCCCGCACTGTGCGGGCACCTGGGCCGTTGCGACCGCAGTGACCAGAGCCTGGGCGCCGGCGAGGCTGGTGGCGAGCGGCTTTTCACAAAAGCGGCTTTTCACAAAAGTCCCCATGACCTGGCCGGTCACCATCAAGGGATGAGATGATGGCTGGCGGCCGTCGGGACGTGGTCGCCGAATCCTTCTTGCAGCCGAGAGCGCGCCAAAAGTCTGGTGCGGGACCGTGGGGACCACCAAGTGTCGCTGTGAGCACGAACCGGAGATTCCGCTTTACACCGTGGTCCTCTCCCGGTGGCCTCCGACAACAACCAGGAGGTGCACATGAAACAGATGAGAGACAAGGTGGGCGGCCTCGACGTCCATCGCGACAGCGTGGTCGCCTGCACGAGGGTGGCGATGCCCGGCGGCGAAGTCGAGGTCGCCAAGGAGCGGTTCAAGACGACCCAATCGGGCCTGGCCGAGCTGACGGCGTTTTTGATGGACGCTGGGGTGAGTACGGTGGCCATGGAGGCGACTGGGATCTATTACCGCACCGTGTACTACGCCCTCGAAGGGCTCTTCGAAGAGCTCTGGCTCTGCAACGCTCAGCACGTCAAGAACGTCCCGGGCCGAAAAACCGACCAGTTAACCGAACTACGGGAAGGGTTTTCCCTGCTTAGCACTTGATTGGCCATGGGAGCCGCTACGTTCCGGCTCGTGATCAACGAGAGCGGCCTCCCACGTAACTTGAGCCAGCTGGTGGTCCCCCAGGATGGAGCACTCGAGGCGACAGGGGCCCTGTTCGAGCCCTACCGCCTGGTTGACGCCGACGGGTTGGTGATCAGTTCGGCGATGGCCTACTTTGCCGAGCTGGCCGCCTGCGGACGACCGGCCACGACCCAACGCTCCTACGGCACCGATCTGTTGCGCTGGTTCCGGTTCTTGTGGGCCCTCCAGACCGACTGGGATCAGGCGACGCGAGCAGAAGCCCGAGACTTCTGCCGGTGGCTCGGGGTCGGCTCCAAGGCAGTGCGCCCGCACTGGCGCCACCCCGAGCGTGCTGTGCCGGCGCCACCAACCCTGCGCACGGCAGCCGGGAAGATGAACGCGTTGACCGGCAAGCGGGCGGCTGGCCCCGGGTATGCGGCAGCGACGGTGGCGCATTGCGAGAGCGTGCTGCGGGCCTTCTACGACTTCCACCTCGAGGCAGGTACCGGCCCGATGGTCAACCCGTTCCCACTCTCACGCAGCCGTCGTGGCGGTCGGGAGAATGCCCATCACAACCCGCTCGAGCCGTTCGAGCGCACCCGCCGCGGTCGCTATCGGCCCAAGGTGGTGACGCGGGCACCGCGGAGCATCCCCGATGCCCGCTTCGATGAGCTGTTCGCGCTGCTCGGCTCTCACCGCGACCGGGCACTGGTCGCCTTCTGGGTGTCGACGGGCGTGCGCGCCTCGGAGCTCTTGGGCGCCACCGTCGGTGACGCCGATCCCGGCCAGCAGCTGATCACGGTGATCCGCAAGGGGACCCGGGCCCTGCAAACGGTGCCGGCATCCCCGGACGCATTCGTGTGGCTGCGGCTCTATCAAGCCCAAATCCAAGGCCGGGTGCCGGCCGGTCGGGATCAGCCCCTGTGGTGGACGCTGCGACGACCCCTGCGGCCCTTGGGCTATGACGCGGCCCGGGCCATGTTCAATCGGGCCAACGCCGCGCTGGGCTCGAATTGGTCCCTCCATGACCTCCGACACACCGCGTGCTATCGGATGGCCCGTGATCCAGAGGTCCCGTTGGTCGACGTGCAGTGGGTCATGGGCCACGCCCATCTCTCTACCACCGAGCGTTATCTCAACCCGTTGACCACCGACGTGATCGAGACGGTGCTCGCCTTCCACGCTCGTAAGCCCGACCGCCACTCAGCGCCAACACCCGCGGGCCGATACCGTCCCGAGAGCCTTGATGTCCTCTTCGGCAAGGGCGCGTCGTGAGCACCGGCACCGACCAGCAAGTCGGGATACAGACGGCCGAGGTCATGGCGGGAGCGTCGGGACCGACCCCGAACGGGTCCGAACTGCTGACCCGGTTCCCGCCGCGGCCGGTGCCCTCGTCGTGGCCGATGACCGAGGCTGACCGACCCCAAATGGTCGGCCGGTTGCTGGCACCACCATTCGCGCTGGCGCGTTCGCCCAGCCAGCAAAGCCGGCGACGTGGCGTCCTCGCTGTCGTGAGCTGGCTCCAGGCCCGGCCCGGTGACACCTGGCAGGCCCGGTGGTTGGCCAGTGGCGCCGAGCAGCAGACAGACTGGCGGAATCTCGTCAGCACCCCGGCCGGCCCCACTGCGGCGGGTTCGCAGCCCACAAAGCCGCTGTCCTTCCTCGGTTCGGGCTTGCTGGTGCTGATCTGCGGCGATGTGATCAGACCGAGCCTGGGGTGGCTGCTGGCGTCGGCGCCAGCCCGCCGGGGCCTGGCCGTCGAAATGGCCCGCACCCGAGATGCCGCTGTCTTCGAGCAGCTGGCCCAGTCATGTCGGGACGGTGCGGTGAGCTTGCAGAACGGACAACAGGCGCTCACCCGCGTCGCGCTCATCATGGCCGCCAAGGGCGGGTTGGCGGCCGAGGTGACAGTCGGCGACTGCGCCGAGCTGTTGGACCTCGTGGGCCAAATGCGCGGCGAGGCGGAAGCTCACGTCCACAGCCCGCTCTTCTATCAGCTCTTACGCTCCCACGGCGGATTGGGCGAGGACGCACCGGCGGCGCTCCGGGTGTTCTCAGGAAGCGGGCAGCTGACCCCGGAGCAGCTGATCGACCGCTACAAGATCCAGTGCGCTCCCATGCGCGACGTGCTGGTGGACTACCTACGCGAACGACAGCCGTCGGTGGACTTCTCCTCGCTGAAGAACATTGCCTACCTCCTCGGCAAACTCTTCTGGGCCGACCTCGAGACGCACCATCCCGGCATCGACTCGCTGAAGCTGCCCCGCGACATCGTGGCGGCATGGAAGCAGCGTGTGATGACCCGAACGACGACCACCGATACCCCCGACGGCGAGAGCGTGAGCACCACGACGGTCCGTTTGAACGGCCGCGCCGTGTTGAGCGCGGTGCGCGCCTTCTACCTCGACCTAGCCGAATGGGCCGACGACGACCCGGCCCGGTGGGGGCCCTGGGCCGTGCGCTGCCCGGTCAGTGCCAGCGACGTCTCCCACAAAAAGGAGCGATCACAGCGCAAGTCCCGCATGGACCATCGGACCCGCGAACGCCTTCCGGTGCTCCCCATCTTGACCACCTGGGTCGACACCGAACGCCACCAGGCTGCCGAGGTACTGGCCGCAGCCCAAAGCACGGCTGCCGGTGCGCTCTTCAGCGCCGCTGGAGTGCACTTGCGCCGGTCGGTGATGAAGACGACAACCACCGGTCGGATCTGGGCCGAAGACCCTGACGGCGGCCAACGCCGCGATCTCAGCTTCGAAGAGCATCGAGCGTTCTGGACCTGGGCCATGGTCGAAGTCCTGCGGCACACCGGCATCCGGATCGAGGAACTGACAGAACTCAGCCACCACAGCCTTATCCAATACCGGCTGCCGGCCACCGGAGAGCTGATACCACTCCTCCAGATCACCCCGTCGAAGACCGACCAAGAGAGGCTGCTCGTCATCTCCCCCGAACTCGCAGATGTGCTCAGCACCATCATCGGCCGGATCCGCGATAGCGAGCAGAACGTGCCGCTCGTCGTGTCCTACGACAAGAACGAACGGGTCTACAACGCGCCCATGCCCCTGTTGTTCCAATGCCGCCGACAACTGGAGAACCGGCCGGTGTCGGAGACAGTGCTGCGGGAATATCTCGACCATGCGCTGACCGCTATCGGTGTCATCGACCAAAGTGGCCGCTTGCT
>Ga0307373_10009645_pt1 | contig 14369 bp, 7 predicted proteins | sample OX2MG_FD_202534 | JGI IMG/M metagenome (GOLD analysis project Ga0307373, IMG submission 202534) | Soil microbial communities from Risofladan, Vaasa, Finland - OX-2 | ecosystem: Environmental > Terrestrial > Soil > Coastal area > Acid sulfate soil | place: Finland: Risofladan, Vaasa | collected... | reverse complement strand
GCAGATCCCACAGCGCCACGTCCACGGCGCTGATGGCGCGAATCTCCGCGCCCGCCCAGCCGCGGTACTGCACGCTCACAAACAGATCGTGCCAGAGCGCCTCGATGTCGGTGGCGTCTCTCCCCACGAGCAAGGGCGCAAGATCGTTCAGGATGACCGGCTTCTCGCTGGCGGAACTCGGAAAGGTTTCTCCCAAGCCGATATAACCTTCGTCGGTATGGATTCTTACCCAGAGCCAGCTAATCATGCCCTGATGAATGGCCGTACTCTTCAGCAACTCGATCGTTTCAACCTTCGTGATCTTCATAAACGATTAACTACTTTCAAGCCCCCCCCGCGTCTTCATATATAGGCTGGCACGGCGCCTGAAGCAGCGCTACCTAAAATTGCCGGGCTCACCACATTCCTACTGTCTGTCCATGGTCTCTCGCATGACCCGGCTCACCTCACTGTTTGGATCACGCATCTCTTCCATCGTCGGCCGTGTGATCGTGGGAATCCCTTCATAGACATGGAGCGCATCGCGCCAGCCGGCGTAATAAGGGCTGCTGGTTGGAGGAAATGCCAGGTAGCCGATCGGATGGGTCAAGGGCAGAATGTATTTTGGAACAAGCGGAACCATGCGGTCAAAAGCCCCCGGATCAATTTCCCACCCCAGGGATTTGCCCTTGCGGTTCAGCACAACGTGCAGGCTCAGGAAGTGGAGTTCCACAAACGATTCGTATTGAGCGGTTATTTCATTAACACTCTCACCCCCAAGCGCTATGCCAGGAACAGCCTCCGCCAACTGCCCGTGGTAGGCCAGATTCCCCTGCACGGTGTTCTGCCCGTGAATCAGCCCATTATCATCATTGAACATGAGAAACGCCTGATCGAGAAACAGGCCATCGGCAGGATAGCTTCTAAGCAAAGCCTCAAATTGCCCGGTCTCATAATCGCGCCACGGCTTGTACGCCGGGTTGACGTAATAGAGCTTGATGGGAGTCAGCGCGGCCCACTCCCCCGTTAGATTCCAACCGTCCCGGTCGTGCGTATAGGGGTCTCTGATGACGTGAGATTCAAACTGTTCAAAGCAGGGGCAATTGGAAGTCATCCCAATATAGTTCGCAAAATACATCGTCCGAAAGCCGCGCTTTCGGGCCTCTGAGTTAAATTTAATTCCATGCTCGCCAATGACCCAATGCGGCATATAGCCGGCCTTCGGATCTTCCCAGTGGGTCATGAAGAGTAGTGTCTTGGCGGGATCAACGTGCTTCCTCATCAAATCCAGATAAGGAACGATTTTCTTATCTGGAATGTAATCGGCGTGCTTAATCACTAACCGAATGTTGTTAGTCCAGGCCGGGTGAAAGCGGGCCTTCTGCGCCAGACGATACGCCGTGGAGGCCCATTGCTTGTAGCGTTCGACCGGAACGGTCCAATTGCCAACATAGGCGTTGAGATGCCAGGTAACACTAGTTGCGGCCGTGTGAGGAGCAAAGGGAGCAGCGTTGATCGTGTCGAAGGCGACATCCCACGAACCGTCTCCCGCATAATGATATTTCACCGACTTGAAATTCCACTGGGTATCTTCGGAGTGAACCCAGAAGCCGCCGACCGGATCGTTGAAAATGATAAGAGGAAGCTCCCAGCCCGTCGGCCACTCCCAGCTCCGGCTTTCAAACTTATAGAGCTTGCCTCGGGACGCTTTGATGCCGTTGAAGGCCGGCAACAAGAGATCGCCGCGGCAAGTCACCGGCCCAAGCCCAAACCGAATAGCGGAGAGGCCGCCTTTGGCCCCCTCCCCCTTTTCGGTAATGAGAAGATCCCCTGTCGCAGGCTCCAAAGAGTAGGTGAGCGTCAGGGAAGTCTTGCCGTCTTCGGATCGGAAGTTATACTCAACAACTCCCTCTGCAATTTGCCGGGTCGTAAGCTGCGGGAGTTCCTGGATCGCGAGGGGTGTGGGAACCAAAACCTTGGAAGCAGCCTGAACGACAGGTCCTCCGACAACGCTGGGGGTCTTGCCTTGCTTGCTCACCCCGGGCGCCGCGTAGACCAAGGCCGTCTGGAGATCGCGAGGAACGTCTTTCGCATCCTTGACGATGTAATCCGAGCCGGTCAGGCGGTTAAAAATCCGTACAATAGCTCCTCTTTCGACGGTCACAATCATGCGATCGGTTGTAAACGTGGCGCACCCGCCATTGACCTGGAGCTTTCCGGCCGGCGAACCCGAAGCCGGGGTACCCAGGGTCATCACCACAACCCAAGCGGCCATCGACAAGAGGAGTGTCCTACTGAGAATGCCGCCTTTCACTCCGCGATCTTCATGCGGAAATACCTTTTTCATTGATTCAGGAAAACCCCTTTCAATCGAAACCTCCGTTGGTTGCTTCCTGCAACGATCACACGCGGGTATCCTGCGCACGGCGAATGGTGCGCACGATGAGCCCGTGGGGATCTTCGAGCTGGTCCAACGTAAGCCCTGTGATAGAGGTAACCAACCCATAGTCCTTTGCCAGGCGCAGCCAGTCTTTGAAACTGGGGCTGCGCGTGTCCGGCTCGGCTGCGTAGCCAACCAGACGCACGTGCTTTGAATAGAGCCGATGCACCATGGGGGCGTACATCGGAAATGTTTGAGGGTTAAGACCCCAGTGAAAATCATCCGTGCTGTCGGGGTTAAAAGGGGTCAGAGCATAAATCCCCGGTGTATGCGCCTGCACAAAGTCCTGGTAAGGAACGGTGAGTTCCGTAACTCCCTCGCCTCCGAAAGCGATATCCGGGAACGCCTCCCGCATGCGGCGCAGGAAGTCCATAGTGCCCTCCATGGTTGTCTTGCCCTTCACCACGAAATTTTCGGCGTTCAGCATATTGAGAGTCTGATCCCAAAAGATTGCATCGACGGGCATCGCTGCCAACATCTTCTTCACCAAGCGGGCTTGTAATTCGAACCAGCCCGGGGCGGCGGGATGCAGATACGCCATACCTCGCTGCTTCGCTTCATCAAAAAGCCAGCCCATCTTCGCACCGGTAATAGGGTCCCGCAGAATGTAAGGTTCAAAGTCCCCGGAGCGAGGGTTCTTGGGGCTGATGGCAAAGTAGTTTAGGTGCGGCATGACGCGATAACCCATCCGGCGAGCCTCCCCCGCCAGCTTGGCAAACAGAGGGCTCGGGGTCCAATCGGGGTAGCCCACACCCGTGCCATACTCCATCGGAATAAGCTGCCACAGGAACGGATAGATGATCACCTGCCGGGGCGGAATCAGTTCGCCCAGTTTCTTCAAGAGCAGAAGATCCTTCTGGATCAGTTCCGGATTATCAAAGGCTTGCCCGTTCTTGTCCTGATCGACAACCTTAAACTGGTTTAAAACCAGGCGGATCTCATCGACCCAAGCGATGCGGTTCTTATGGTACTTCCAGGCGGGGGAATCTGCTTGCAGGTAGCTCGTATAGGTGTCAAGACTGCGGCGCCAGTCCTCCTGAAAAAGCTGGAGCTTCCATCGCGCACCCTGGAACTGCTTGCATTCCGCCCCTCGTCCGGAGACCGACGTTCCTACGTTGAGATGGATCCGGGATTCCGTCTGCTCAAAATGGATCAGTTTGAAGAGGAGCTTCTCATCTTCTGAACGCAGCCAGAATCCGTCCTCGCCGGCCTTATAAAAAAGAAAACACCCGGACAGGGAGTTCGGCCACGAGAAAAATCCCTGCTTCCTGTGCACCGGCTTCGCCGTGATGGATTCGCGGGTGGACGGATCAAAAAAAAGCTGGGCATAGTCTGGTCCGGTAAAACGCACACCGCTGAAGACCGGCAACAGCAATTCATTCCGATTATCCAAGTCCCGAATCGGGTGAAGGATGGCGCTTAACCCCGGCTGGTCCAATTTGGCATCGGCTCCGAATGCGACCGTCCCCTCTTGCGGGAGCAATTCGATGTGACCTATTACTCTCGCACCGGGCAAGCCCGATGTGAGGGGCTTGTATTCAACCTGAACTTTGTAGGGCGATATTTTGTTCACGTGAGCCAAGTCGGATTCCATGACCAGCCCGTTTTTCATCTCGCCGCGCCCGAGATTGCAATTAAGGATGAGATGAGCATAAGGATGGGTCTTCAGATAATCCTGGCCAGTGCGCTTGTTATGAATGCGGGCGACACCCAGCCCGATGAAGTCCACTTCCATCTCCGGAGTGGAAACGTGAGTCGTGTGGCCGTCCACGCGCAGCGAACTGTTCCCCGAAAGCTGAGCCATGCCCTGCTGGGAAATCATCTCCCCCGCGGCAGCAAGGGAAAGCACTTTTACAAAGGTGCGGCGTGACGAAGTCATTTCTTCCCTCCAAGTTTCTGGCCTGGTCATCAGCACTGGGAATACTCCCCAAGCCACGGTCGTCGGGCAGCCCCAGCGGATTTTCTGCAACTCAGTGCGTTCACGGCATCAAAGATCCATCCGACCGACCGGCCTTTCACTTTCCGGCTTCCACCATACGAACACTCCGGATATGGAATGGATGCAGATGCGATTCTTCCTTCGAGTGCTGTGAAGGCGCTTCCATCAGATTGACCCGATGAAGGGTCCATTCCCTCTGCGGCAGCAGGGTTGGCCACGTCCCGCCTTCCTCCGTCGAATAGCCGCGGGCAATCCAGCCGCGCCCGTCCTCCGCCCTCTTGAAAGCGGTTAAGATGATTCCGTTCCCTCCCTCCGCACCTGAGAAAACGGCGGGGAGAGTTCCCGAAAGGTAATCAACAGAGATCATCGTTTTCAGCGGATTATAGAACTCCCAGCCCAGCTTGGCGGGAGAATCATTCTGCGGCCCAAAGCTGACCAGCATACGCGTGGTAAATTCATCCGGGACCGGATGGAAAGTGACGTCCGGAAGCTTCTTCTCGCCCCCCGAAGTCAACAGCGTTACTTTGAAAGCGTGTCCAAGGAACTCTCCGCCACGGGCCTCGCTGGCCACGGTGATTTGCCGGGCGTCCGAGCGCCAGGCAACCCAGCCGTTGATTTCCCGGTTCTGGTACCAGTGCTTGCGTGAGACTTCGTCCATGGACCCCTTCTCATCCGGCCCAGACTCGGCCATCACGTTGGCGAACGGCTCCGTGCCAAAAGGCACGCCGTAAACGAACTTGCCATCCTTCGGGAATTCTACGTCGCGAACCAGCTTGATGACCTTTCCCCCCGGCCAGTCAACAGTCTCAGAAACCGAGATGGGGCTCCCCGCATTAAGCTGGACCTTCACTCGCAGGCGTGCGCCCTGAACCTCTCCGGTTGCATCAAGGTAAGACCCGCCAAGGTCATCTCCTCGCTCAACCTTTTTCCAGCTGACCACGGCTGGGGAGCCGAAATCCTTCAGGCGAAAGAAGCCTGGCTTGCTGGACACTTTCTGCGGCTGCTGGTAATAGCGAAGCCGGACGGTCTCGCCCGACTTCATTGCCGTAAGCAGGAACGATCCCGATTGCGTATCAAACTGAACGCGATAAGGATCTTCCTCGATGGAGGTGTCGCCGGTGACGGCAACAGCTTGGGGAAAGGATTTCGATTCGTCCTTCTCAGCGGGCCGCAGGTAATACGTTTTCCATCCGAGCGGGGGAACGTCGTTTGCCCGAAAACGGATCTTTACGGTCCGAATAATCGTGGATTTCTTGCTGACGATTTCAAAGGGCACGGGCCGGCCGGAAGCGTCAACCAATTGCAGCTTGTGGTACGGCTGTGTGAAAAATGCAAAAGGATCGCCGACCAGATCAACCTCTTTGGTAATGGTCGCGCTTCGCGGCCAGTTGAGATCGTTGAAGACCACCAGCGCGATATCCATTTTGTGCGGAATGGCGACATGGCTGGAAATGGCAAGGCAAGAATCTTCCAGCACATGCTCGGCCAGCTCCTCAGAAAGGTCCCGTTGGGCGGTCAGGTCAAAACCCTCATGATCGAGAGTCACAAGATGGTCCTCCCACGCTGCGCGCAGCTCCTTGGCGGGATAAGGCGTGCCCACCAGCAGGTCCGCCAGGCTGGCCCACTTTTCAGCGCGCAATAGAAGGAACGAAGTTCGAATAATTTGGGGATAGCCGCCGAATAATGTCCACCCACCGTTTCCCCAAACACTGGGGATCGAACCGGTCTTTACCGGAACGTCGTCAGGAAAGTGCGAACTGAAGAACTGCCCGGGAAGCATGGGAATCAGCCGCAGGTCGTCGCCGTGCCGTGTGTTCCAAGCATCAATGTTGGAAGCAAGGTTGGCAGGCGGCATCATGTTATCCCAGGCGACCTCGATAAGCGCCGGATCTGGCGGGTTGTGGTATAGCCATCGAGCGACTTGCGCAAGACCTCCGACTTGTTTTATCGTGCCGCCCATGATCTCTGAGCTGATGTCGCTCATCTCGAACTGTTCCAGTTTCTTCCCCTCCATCGTGGCGAGGGAACCATTGAGCCCCATCAGGTACCCCCCCGCGTATCCAAAGGGCAGCCACGCCGCATGAATCGTGGACCCGTCCAGACCCTTCCAGTTAAACAACTGCGCGTCGCGTGGCCCCCCGCGGGTGATAATCACCCCTTTGAGACCAGACTCGGAAAGAATCTGAGGGGCCTGAGGCGTCTGGCCCGGCAGGTCGCTAAGGCTTTGCATGAGAGGCTTGACCCCAAAATCGCGCATCGCAAGGTCGTGAGCCAGCAGAATATTCCGGACAAGATCTTCCTCCGTAGCCACGTTCTGCAGCATCAGACACCACTGGCCCGCCAGTTCCATCTGGCCGTCGCGCAAGGCGGCAGCAATGGCAGCGCGCCGTTCAGGATGGGTTTTGAGATATTTCGAGAGCAAATCAAGACTTTCAATAACATATCGAAAGTTCTTTTGCTTCTGGGCGAGATCCAGGGCGGCGTCGAACATCCGGTAATCACGCGAGTATGAATAGGGCGGAGCGCCGGTAAAAAACATGTCGAGGTGGCTCGAGGAAAAGACATACACATGCTTCAACTTCGTGTTCGCTTTCTCGCCTGCCCGCAGAAGGGGCGAGGGCGCAAGCGAAAAAACAAGAACCGTAAGGATGGTCAACAGTCGAAATTGTGATTTCATCTGTGAACTCCTGCAGGCGCTCTTAACTTCAACACTGAGTCCTTAAACAAAGGCCAGCAGACATCGAGTTGCGCGCCCATTATGGTTTCTTCTCTGCGGCGACAAGTGGCATCTCAGAAAGTAGCCTGCGAAGTGAATTCTGCATTGATGCTTGGTAATTCTTCATGTCAAGGAGATGGAAAACCTTGAATGGCTTGGCAGCACCGGAGAAACTCAAACGCGTTCTGAGGTTACGATCGATGGTGACGTTTGCCGGAATAAAATCGTAAGTCTTCGCCGGTTGGAATCCCGTGGTGGGTTCCCTTAGGGCAGCCCATTCATCGCCTTTGCGCCAAAGTTCAAGTCCCGCTGCGTCATAGATCGACGCCGTGCTCCACATATTCCGCGTTTCCCGCCACTGGCGTTCTTGCAGCTCCCTTTCGGGTGTACGGCCGAGATAGGCGATGGGATCAACCACAGCGGGGTCCTTGCGCCCCAGCGCATAAAGAAAGTAATTCTGCAGCGGCGCCGGCAAGGCGGAAAAGATTTCAGACTGGCGGAAATTCCAGTACACCTGGAATTGTTCCGTACCCAGTGTTCCGGCAGCCAGCTTGTTAATCGTCGCCCCCCGGCCAAACGACGGACACCAGCAAACCGGCAGGTCGGAAGTCATCAAACGAATGTACGCCTGCGGGTCAATCAAGGGATTCCATTGAAAATCGCCGCCCGCACTGTTTCCGGCATTCACATAGAGCCGGGCGGCCTTCGCATGAAACAGTTCCGGCTCCCGGTTGTAAGCCGCCACCACGTCACGAACACTCCCGGCAATCGTAAAGAAGACTTTCTCCTTGGACTCTTGCAGAACTTGCAAGATGAGTTCAACGCCAGCTTGAAAGTTTGGGAACTGATTGCTGCCAGTGTCTTCGGGATAACGGAGCCCTGTTCCCAGTCCAGCCGCATACGGAACCCGCCGGCCCGTGAGCGCCATCATCTGTTCGACGGGAATCCTGCCGGGAGAAACCGATTGCATCAGCCCCTGGTCGAGAATGATTGCCCGGAGATCGAATCGCGGAATGGCGAACACAGTGGCAAGATCCACGGTGTCATCGGGATCTTCCGGCGGATGAAACAGATCAGTGCAATGGATCAGCGGAACCTTACGAGTTGTGACTCGAGATCCGGTTTGGAGAGCAGGCGCAGGCGCCCCAGGCGCGAAGGCCCCTGGCGCCGCATTCGGGCTAGGAATCGGGCTCTCGGAAAATGCTGGCAGGGCCCTCCACGCGACTAAGGCTGAAACACTCTTAAAAAAGCTACGGCGAGACCAGTTCATATTCTTCCTACCCGATGCATCGAGATCCATTGATAGACCAGGGCGCAGCCGCCTATGCTTTCATTTGAGTCACACGCCGCTCACCCGTCACGCCATCTCAAGGCTGATGACATCGTATTGATCAAGACGCGGGACATGCACAGCCGAGCTGTCCGGCGTGGCCGAAATGCGAAGTTGCCTGCCATCCATGTCGGTTGCCCGGCCTACCCGTCCCCGCACATGAATCGCGATCCCGGCAATGGGAATCACTTCAACGATGTTGATAAAGCCGCGCTGGTTCGGATCACCGAACATCGACCCGCCGGAAGGTCTGCTCGTTACGGCGCTGATCAGGGAGATTCGCAATTCATTGCCGGTCTGGTTGTAAACGGCCTCAACGACGCTCGGGGCCTTCACCCACACCGCGGGCTGATAGAATTCACCGACAATGCGCGTAAACGCCTGGCCAATCACCGGGACGTTCTGGCTGAGATATTCGCGGAAGAAGCGATAGCCGGCATAGGCGAACCGCCCCTTCCCGTTGGTTCCCGCCACGATCACCGGATGATGGGTCACCTTGCCGGGATAGGGTGTGTCCTTAAACGGTTTTCCCGGAATCTCCGTCACCGTCGGCTCGATAAGCGTCGCCAGGACGCTAAGGTCCTCGGCACCCTCGACCGTGGAGATATCGGCAGCCTTCAGTCGGGCATCGTCGATGGAGAACAGCGTTTTGACGTAGGCAGTCGGGTATCCCGTGTCGTGGGTTGATACCAGGCTCAAGTTGCGCTGCGGGTGTGGTTTGCCGTACTCATCAAAGACCGCGCACTGGCCGCAGAAGAACAGATTGCCGCCTTTCGTCATGAAACGAAGAATGCTCCCAAGCGCAGGGGCGGAGAGATACTGAATCCGCGGCACAATGAGCAATGGAGTCGCAGAGGGAACAAGATCATCAAGCTGTCCCTCGTTGATCACATTGAACGGCCAGTGCAAGTCTGTGAGCAGCTTATGGCAGGCGTAGTATTCGGTGTAATCGTCGTAATCACTCAGGTTGAAGCTTCTCTCGCTGGCTAGAACGGCGATCTCCGCATACGGGACGGTGCCCCGAACCTTGGGAATAATGCGGTCGGTGGCCCGAAAGGCCTGCCGGACCGATTGGATCGCAACACGATCCAGGGTGCCGTCCACATTCGCCTGGTCCGCCCACATGACTGCCGCGTTGTGGCTGGTGGCCAGAGCTGACTGCCAGGTAAGTTGGGGAAGCGGCGCCTCGATGTAATCGGTGTACATGTTGCCGCGGTGGGGAATCATCTGCAATTCGCGGCCGTTCGCTTGCGCGCGGCAGAACTTGGTGCGGGCGCTCATCTGGTAGAAGTCAAACCCCATGGGATTCGATTCCATGATCACGTAATCGTCGTTGGTATAATCGAGGCCGAAGTTGTGGGTCGTACTAGCCTCGCGGCCACTCGACTTGAGCTGTTCCTTAATCTCTTTGTAGAACGAATGGTACGTATCCACCATGAAATCCAGGTACGCCGGAAATAGCTTTTCCGGCAGCGGTCTGGGAAGATCGGATCCTGTCCGCTGCTTCCACTTCTCCAGGCAGAAGGGGTTATAACAAACCAAGGATCGATGAAAGAAGAACTCATCCACGAACCAGGAGTCGAAGGCATAGCGGTCGCCAATCTCCTTGACCTGCTTCATATAGAGTTGTCTGAAAGGACTGTTCAGGCAAAGATAGTGCACACCGCCCTCGACGCCATTGCCCTGGAATTTGATTTTCCCAGACTTCGCATCGAGCATGATCCATTCGGGATGCTGAAGCGCCTGGTATTCCTGCCAGAAGACCGCGTGGTAGAGAACCGTCTTGATCTTTCGTTCGCGGCAAGCCGCGAGGTACTCGCCTAAGAAGTTGTCCGAAATGTTCTTGAACTGTGGCCCGTACTGACTGTGGAAAAAACTAATCCCGTACACGTTGTTGGCGTACACGAGCAGACTGTCGACCCCCATCTCCACCATGGCATCCGCGTATTTTGCGGGGTCGGCTTTCGCAAGGGTCGTCGGATCAAGATCCGAGAACTGAAAATCGAGAATATAGATTTTGTAACCCAACCGCTTGTAGGTCTGGCCCTTTCCCCCGCTGAGTCTTACAGGAGGCCAGGGTGGTGTGCGCGAAGCTCCAATTCCCGAAGTCTGAGGAGGTAACGCTGCGGCGAGTCCGGAAGAGGAAAAGGGCAGAGAACGCAAGGCAGCCAATCCGGGAAAAAGCTTGACAAAATTTCGCCGCGTCCAATCCATAAGACCTCCCCATCAATCGAGCCCCCACTGCTCACCGCACCGGAATGGCATCCGGTCAATGCTTGGGCAGAGCGCACGGATCATGACGGAATCTTGAGCCCCAGCAGCGCCGCAAAACGAAACCAAGGATAAGCCAGTGCGTAAAATAACCCCATCGGTAAAAGAGTGGCAATCACGCCGCCGATAAGATTGAGTCTGCGTTCGAGTCTGGGCAATTCGTCTTCCAGAATCACGAACACCGGGGCCACGGCCGTTCCGTAAACCACAATCAACAACGGTATGGTCAAAAGCGCGGTCGGAATTTGCCCGTGAAACAGCATCTTTGGAACCATCAGATTCTGTTCAGCAATGACTCCGCTGATTCCATACAGAAAGAACACTTGGGAGGGAGTAACCCGATACCAGCGAGCGACCAGCCACCAACCCAATAGCACCCCAAGATACGCCCCAATCCACAGGAATGAATTCAGGAAGATGTTGGGATTAAGATCCCCGTGAAAGGAAACCGCCAGGTTCTCCATTACAACATCTGTGAAGAACAAACCAAGGAGGAAATATTTCACCCAGGTGGGGAGATGAACCTTTCGAACAGCGGACTGCAATGGCCCGCGGAAGACGACTATCAGCCACCAGACGATGGCCAAGGAAACCGGCCAAAACCCATCCGGGAAATGTCGAAGGAAGGCAATCGCAGAGATCCCAAACCAAGCCCAGAAGACAATCAACAGGATCTGCGGTTGGCATATCCAACTACGAGTGTGTTCGGGTGTTTTTGTTAAAACCAGGAGATCTCTCCCAGATGTGTAGCCTTGGAGCCCAGCTTTCTAATGGGGCGCGGAGGCTGCGAAGAAGGCAAATGCAAGACCTTTGACCGGAAGGCCGGGAACGAAAAACTGCGGCGTAGCCTGATCACCAAGCCTCAAACACCGTTGGACCGGGCAATGCCTTCCCAGTTTAACGTTCCTGGAAGAGTCTTGCCCTGAGTGAGACTTTTGTCCAGCCGCTGGAAGGGCCCCGGTCCGGACACCCTGCTCATCTCCGCGCCTAGAAGATAATCTTCAGCGCGAGTTGCCCGATTCTGGCAGGCTTAGCTTGCGTAATAAGCCCACCTGTCTGCCAAGTCGCATTCCCGACGCCAATAGGATAGTAATAGTTCACATGGTTGAGCAGATTGAAGACTTCCGCTCGGAACTGCAGCTCAACCCTCTCCTTAATCATAAACTTCTTGAAGAGGGAGTAGTCCACGTCAGCGTAACCCGGTCCCGTGATAATATTCCGAGCCGCCGTCCCATACGCCCCTCCTCCGGTGGTTGGGCCGGAGCTCGGCGGATCCTGGAAAGCAGACTTGTCAAACCAGCCGTTGATCGATTGCTTTCCTTCAGGCAAATTTCCGTTTCCTATTCTGTCGGCCCGCAGCTCGCCCGCCGTGCAGCCACAATTGGCGCTGCTGGTGGCGAAGACGCTGAACGGGAGACCGGTAGAGAGCGTAACAATACCGTTCATCTGCCAGCCGCCCAGAAAACTGTCAACCACCGGATTCCAGCCTGAACCAAATTGCTGCCCATGGCCGAACGGAAGGTTGTAGTTGAAGGAGGTCACAAAATTGTGCGTGACGTCATACGAAGACCGCGCATATTCGCCCCGGAGATTCAGGGAATTTTGAGGGGAGCTACTGGGGTTGGAATCTCCGCCCCCGGTAACGGCACTGCCGCTCTTGTTATCGAGGGATTTAGCGTAGGTGTAGGTGGTCAGGAATTGCAGCCCGTGGGAAAGCTTCTTCTGCACTTTGACCTGCAGTGAATTGTAGTTGGAAAGAAACGCATCCGTGTAGTAGGTCACACTCTGAACATTCGGAGCGATATTGTGCAAGAGGCTGCGCTGTTGGACGTTACTCGTGGGTCCCGGAAGGGTGGGATTTCCGTCCAGTTCGCCCGGCAAATGGAGTCCCCTGGAACCGACATAGGAAACATCGAGGACCGAGTTCCAACCCAGGGCGCGCTCGATGCCAAAGCTGTACTGCTGCATATACGGGATCCGCGTATAAGGATCAACGACGCGCCAGTTCCCGCTCGGGTTGTTGGGATCAAAGTTCTGTGGGGTGGGCCGGATTTGAATTGGAAGTCCGTCACCGATGGTATACTGAGCATCCAGATTGCTCCCGATATTGAACAGAGTAAATGCACCCGTATAAGGAGGATTCAGGCCGGCATAGGTATTGAAATTGTTCGGGTTTTCATAAGAAATCCCGTACCCCCCGCGGACCACCCATTTGCCGCCCGATCCTGGCGAGTAGGCAAAGCCGATGCGCGGGGCAAAGTCGCCGTAATGAGTCGGCATAAAGTTCGCCGGGGCCCCGTTCAATCCTGCCAGCGTCACTTTGCCCGTGTTGAGGTTAAGGTTGGAGAAGCGATTAGAGGCCTCGGTCATTCCAGGGAACAAGTCGTAGCGCACCCCAAGGTTCAGCGTCAAGTTGGGACGCACCTTGTAGTCATCCTGAAAATAGATCCCGTAATCCTGGTCACGAAAACCGGTAGTCCCGGGAGTAAGATCCTGCTCGATTACTAACGCGCGGCCAGTCATGAAATCGCCAAATTGATTTCCGGTAAAGAAGGGAACAAAAATATAGGCCCCTTTGCCGAAGAAATTGCCCACCCCGTTATTATCACGGCGCACCATGTTAAGGCCGACTTTGATCCGGTGATTGCCGTGAATCCAGGAAAGGTTATCGGTAAGCTGAAACGCCGTGTATCCCCCTTCGCTCGGAGTGAATGGAGAGGTGCCCATCCACGTCGGAGAAGGCGAAAAATCAAACCACGGAAGCCCAGTGGTAAAGGGACTGACGTTAACGTTGGCCATCCCCAGTTGGTCTGCCAGGTTCTTTCCTCCGTCAGCGGTTTGGTAAAATGAGAAGTTACGGTTCACGCCCACTTGGACTTCATTCACAAGCGACGGAGTCAAACTCCGAATATAAGACAACCCCATATTCTGCTCCCGACCTGTGGGACTCCCGGCAAGAAGATCAAGGACGACACCACAGTTAATACAGGGGCCGACCGTTCCACCTCCAAATGCCGCCGGTATCACGCCGCTGGAATTCTGGAATGAGTAGTGGAATGACAACGTATCCCTTTGGGTAGCCATGAAGTCGAGCCGGGTGTCAAAATTATTGACATCATTTAGGGACCGGCCGCTCGCCGCATAGTTATTGAATGTTCCCACTCCTGGAATGAACAACCCAGGCCTGTTGGGCAGCGGATAGAGATTAGCGAGCTTCTGGGCCACGGGATCAATGGCGGAATTAGGAATCACTTGGCAGGCAGATGTGAAATTACTCAAGTCACACCCCGGATAAACTGTCCCCAACAGGGCATTCTGGTAGATGGGGACTCCAGCCGGCAACGTTTGAGTGAAGTTCCCTTGCCGTTCCAGCGCAGTAGGAACCGAATAGATCTCCGAATTTCCTGCCCGCGTTCGGGTCCCCTGATAGTCACCGAAGAAGAAGAACTTGTCCTTGAGAATGGGGCCCCCGATCGTGCCTCCAAACTGACTCTGGCGCAGGGGCTGCCTGGGAGCATGATCCTGCCCGGCGTCAGGAGTGAGCTGGTTGTTGAAGAAGCCATTCGCATCCAACTTGTCGTTCCTTAGAAATTCGAATAATGAGCCATGAAACTTATCCGTCCCGGACCGCAGCTCCACCTGCACGATGCCTCCGGCGGATTGTCCGAACTCCGCGGAGTAATTGCTGGTTTGA
>Ga0307373_10009644_pt1 | contig 14371 bp, 8 predicted proteins | sample OX2MG_FD_202534 | JGI IMG/M metagenome (GOLD analysis project Ga0307373, IMG submission 202534) | Soil microbial communities from Risofladan, Vaasa, Finland - OX-2 | ecosystem: Environmental > Terrestrial > Soil > Coastal area > Acid sulfate soil | place: Finland: Risofladan, Vaasa | collected... | reverse complement strand
GCCGGTGGGCAAGGTGATAGACGTGCGCATTGTTCTGGTACTTGCGATCCCGCGCGTGTTTGTGCGACAGGAGCCGCAAAGTGAACGAGCGTGCCGCGCGGCCAGATTTGTTCCCGAGAAAATGGCAAAGCTGCGTCTGTGTGAAATAGCCGGAATGGATTGCGACGACATAGAGAAACCGTGCCTCACGCTCGGTGTAGCCAAGATTCCTCAGTGCTTGGACGTGTTGGTTCGAAAATCTCATAGGCTTAGGATTTCCTTGGTGAGTTCGGGGTCTCGGATGGCGGCGCGCAAGCGATCCGCTTCGTTTCCGGGGGCGTAGATCGTGAAGCCGGCCTTTGATTTCTCCGCAAGGCCTCGCTCGCGGTAATCCTGTGTCGCCAGTTCCAAGTCCACACGCGTCTGCTCTTGTTCGCGCGTTTCGTATTCAATGCGCAGATCGGGCAGCGGTATCTTGCCGTTTACGATTGTCAATCCGTGGTTGTGCGCGATTCGTTCTCGGTCCTCTTCTTGTTGTTCAGGCGGCAGGTCTCCCCTGTTTTTGCCCGTTCAAAGATCATGTCGAGGAGCTTTCTGTAAGTGGGATAAACACTTACCGCGTCCACGGCACAGTTCGATAACACCATTCTGAGCAATTTCGCTTTTTCCTGCGGGCTCTGCGTAACGTACGGTGAATGCGCCTTATTCGCGAGTTCTAAAATGCGGACGCGGTCGAACGCGCGCGCTGGATTAAGAGAGCCTGCTCCCCTTCCTGCCATTCGGCGGACTTCAAATCATCAGGGGCGAGGTGTTTTCCCTCTGTGGTCCCTTGTACAGATTGGAATTGAGGCAAATTGATCGTGCCAACCGTAGAGGGCATGGCCGTCTAGAATTGCGAGGAATGTCGGGGGTGGCTTAGCGGCGTGCCCCTCTACTTATACTAATGGGCAAGAAGTCCGAGAAACATTTCACGCAAAATGAACTTTTTTTGCTTTTGGGGCTCCGAAGGGGCTCTGCCGGGTTCCGATTGGCGATTTGGGCCGGAGAGCTCCCGCCCCAATCGAGCTTTTTGTCAGCGCCGGTGCAAAAATCCCCATAGTGCCGGTTGAAAAATCCCCACCCCAGCGGCAACCGCGTTTATCGCTCAATTAGTCGGAATATTGCCGCATGGCAGGTGGCGCGTAGCCGACAACACCTGCTATAATAGCCCCAGGCTAACCGAGAGGAATCAGCTAGTTGTGATCAAACCGAACGGCCAGCTTCTCCTTCTCTTTTCCCCTCTTATTCGCAATTTGGCGCGATTTGCCGCGGTTAGCGTGACACGCGCCGCCCTCCGTGACAGTTGCCGAATCTGCATTCTGCGCAGAATCCAAATGTGTTTGTGAGTTGTCGCCAACCACGAGCCACGTCAGCGGTAGCAAGCGCTCACTGTCCGCCGGACAAGGCCGATTCGCCTTCTCTTTTCAGTTTTTGGTTACTATAGGTCGTAATTCATCACAATTCGCATGACACTGGCATGACTGTCCGACAAAGTCGGCTCAATGCTTGCCCGCACCCCGCTGACGCGCTTCTGCCAGTTCGCGGTATACCTCTGCCGCGTTGTCCGCAAAAGTTGCCCCAAACTTTGGGAACTGCCGAAAGTCTGCGTACTTCTCCATATGCACGCCGTGCCGCACTTCTTCGAGCGTTGCGCCCGATTTGTACATTTGCTGTACTTGGGCGTAAAGGTCCGCAAGATAATCGCGGAACCGCTGAACCTGTGCTCGTGAACCAAGTCCGAAATGCCCCGGAACGAAGTGACTCGCAGGCAGCGATAAGATGAAGTCCAAGACTTGAACCCAGTGCGCGACGTTCCCATGATCGATATCGGGACAGCTGTTGGTGATATACAAATCCCCTGTCGCGACCACACCCTGTCGGGGGAAATAAGCAAACGCATCGCCTCCGGTGTGCGCGGCCCCAGCCGCGTAGATTTCCACGGAAACCTTGCCGGTGTATAAAGTGATCTTCCCCGTAAACGTCAGCGCTGCTGCCCTGAATTGCGGCAAAGACCGCATACTCAAGTCCGATGGCGAAGGCGCAGCCGGACGGTTCTTCACCTCTGCTGCAATCAATTGCAGCGTCCGCGCACGTGTGAATTCCGTGGAAATGATCGTGGCATCAGGCCATAGTCCATTTGCGCCTTGGTGATCCGGATGATAATGCGTAGTCAAAATGTATCTCACGGGCAAGCGGGAGACTTTCTGTATCTGGCTTAACAATTTGCTTCCTTCCCCTGGGTTCAGGCCCGTATCCACCACAAAAATCCCATTCGAACCAATGAGGAAGGCGGAATTCGAGCTGTGATTATTAGCTGAAATGTATGCATAAAGGTGATTGCCCAGCTCCTGGACAGTCCCGGCGGGACAGGCAGGCGGCGCAGCAATGGCAAGCAACAAAAAACAAAATAAGGCTTCGCGAAAGCCCCTGTGCGGAATTGCGCTCGGTTCCATTTTCAACGTAATCCCTTCTCCACGCGTAGGAGCGGCCGCGCGTAACGGCAATCGATTCAGTTAGTTCAAAAAGTTATTTTCAAGCCGAATTGGACCAGCCGTGGGCCGCCTGATCCGAGTCCAACATTATTTTGAGCGACATCAGCCGTTTCAAATAATGCACCAAAGTTTGGTGCGTTCATTGTGCTGCTAGGCAAAGCAAAATTCGGGTGGTTCAATATATTGAAGAACTCCGCCCGGAACTGAGCATTCACCCGTTCGGTAATCTTCGTGTTTTTCAGCAGCGCGAAATCGAAATTCTTGAAACCAGGCCCTTGGACAATGTTCCGCCCTCCATTCCCAAAGGTGAAGACCGCGTTCGGCTGGAAGCACGACGTGTTGAACCATTCCTGCACGGTTCCGGGTCCATGATTCGGATTACAGATAACATTAGGCCTGTCGGTGCCAAGACCGGTCCTGCTGTTGTCGCTGCCGGTCAGCACAGAAAAAGGCTGGCCGGTCTGCATCGTCAATATTCCGCTGAGCTCCCAACCCTCGGCGATTGCTGCAGGCAGTACGGAAAAATAATGTTCGAGGCTGGGAACCTCGTAGACATAACTCCACGCCAACCTGTGGCGAATATCAAAGTCAGAAGACCCCCGTTCAGCTGCCAGGTTATAATCATTCTGAGGAAAAATGTTACCGCCATTCCCGCCCGACCCGAAGAAAGCAGAGGCCCCGTCAATCGAATGTGAATAGGTGTAGGAGAGAAGAAACTGCAGGCCATTGGTTACTCTCTTGTTGAGCTTGACCTGAAGACTGTTATATTCCGAGTTAACAACGTTTTGTGCCTGGAAGATCTGGGCAAAGCCGAAATAAGGAACTCGCGCTATCGGAGGGCTTAATTGAGGATTCGCCGCGAGGAATTGTGCAGCGGGGGGAGGAATCCCCATCAACGTCAGCCGCGTGTAAAGGTCAGGAACCAGCGAGTTGATCTGCTGCAAATTGTTATACGCCTGGTCAATCTGGACGAAGCGTGGCAGGTGCGTACCCTTTGTGCCCACATAGCTGGCCTCGAAGAGCATGTCGTCCGGTAATTCCTTCTGAATGTCCAAATTCCAGTCCTGTGCGTAGGGAGCAGGAAATTGCTGCGCCGTTATGGTCAGTACCGGGAAACCGGCGGGGGCGAAGGACTGCGGCCAGCTAATCGACGGTGCGGAATTGAAGTAGCCTGGCAGATAGGGCGGATTCAACAACGCATTTGTCGGAATTTCTCCTAGAATAAAGTCATAAAAAATTCCGTAAGCAGCTCGAATCACTACCGGGTGTTGTCCTCTCAGGCTCCAGGCGAGCCCAACCCGCGGTGCGAAGTCGCGAGTGTTTCCATTGTAAAGCCCCCCTGTTTGGCCCTGCGTTACGACCCCTGACTGTTCCAGTACAGCTAAATTAGTCTGATCAGCCGTGGGAGAGAGGTACTGCTGGTAATTCGAGGCTCGCCAGGTGCTCAGCCGGTTTGTTGCATCGTGGAGCACCGTACTGAATTCATAGCGCAGTCCATAGTTCAGTGTGAGCCGGGGAATGATTTTGAAGCTATCCTGGGCAAACAGGGAATAATTTGTCAGCCGGAAACTACGGGCCGAATCGCCTACAAAGTGGAGGGAACTTGAGGGCAGTCCTTCTGCAAAGTCCGCAAGAGGGCTGCTCAGCCCTTCGGGATTCTGTCCGCCGCTGAAAATAATCAGTCCGCTTTGAGCGAGATCATAGAATCGGTTGATTCGATAATTGCTGATATTGACCCCATATTTCATGTCGTGGCGCGCGGTGGTGTGAGTAAAGTTGTCGATAAACTGAAGCACGTTTTGATTGTCTCCGCCAGGGTTGTTATCCGAGCCCCCCAGGTTGGCAAGCGTGCCCCCGCCGGAAACAAGCCCTCCTCCAAAGCTAATATACGGAATGTTGCCGAGATTCAAAGGCGAACCTGCAGCCCAGCCGGTATTGAGGCCATAGTCAGCGGCTTGTGCAGTTTTCTGGTTATATCCGAGGCTTGTGACCCGCGTGAATCCAAATCGGAACTCATTCAGGGAACTTGCGCTTAGAATCTTCGTATAGGACAGCGAAGCAAGGTGGTCGGTGCCATTTGATAAACTGCCGTAACCCGGAAAACTGGTTGATTGCTGCCCCCCAGCCAGGGGAGACAATATGCTGAAACCCGTGTAGCTGTACCGCAGCGAGAGGCTGTCGCCGCTCGCGAAACGATGGTCCCCTTTTATCATATATTGGTTTGTGGAATTTGTGAGAGCAGGAGAGGAAACAAAATTGCCACTCGGTTCCGAAGTGTTCGGCAGAGGAAACAGTTTGAACAATTGTGCACTGACTGGGTTCACAGTCACCTGCACTGGATTGCCGTTGCTATCTGCAAAGATTCCTTGCCGTTCTGCTAGCGTAGGAACGTTCGTGAGCACCGTGATTCCCGCAACCTGGCGGAATCCTTCATAATTCCCGAAAAAGAACGTCTTGTTTTTGATGATCGGGCCACCCACGGTGAATCCAAACTGGTTGAGGCGTAATTCCGGTTTTCCGAGTGCAGGGTCGGCGAAGAAGTTCTGCGCATCGAGCACGTCGTTGCGGAGAAACTCATACGCGGAACCATGCAATTGATTGGTTCCCGATTTGGTCACTAAGTTTATTACGGAGCCGCTGTTGCGGCCATACTCTGCAGCAAATGTATTAGTTTGCACCTCAAATTCTTGAATTGAGTCAATTGACGGAAGCTGCGCCACTGACCCACCGAGGTAATCGTTGTTGTCGATGCCGTCCACCATGAAGTTATTGGAGCTTGATCTCTGGCCGTTCGAGGAAAATCCGGAGATTCCCCCTTCTCCGCCCTGTTGGCCGCCGCCACCGCCAAAGGCCGCTACTCCCGGATTCAGCAGCGCCAATTGAGCAAAATCCCGTCCATTCAAGGGTAACGTTGTTATCTGTTTTTCGCTCACGACTTCGCCGAGATTGGAAGTCTGCGTGTTCACGAGGCTGATGGTGCCTTCAACCGTAACGCTTTGCTGCTGGCCAGCCACATTAAGGACCACTCGTACATTCTGCGTCTGATCGATAGTGACCTCGATTCGATTGATGGCAGCGCGGCTAAACCCCGGGGCTTCGACCGCCAATTCATAAAGGCTGACTGGCAACTCATCGATTCGAAACACTCCATTTGTTCCCGTGAGCGCTGTGCGGACCGCCCCGGTAGCTTGGTCAGTGACGCTTATCTTTGCTCCAGCCACGACCCCGCCTTGCTGATCAACAACAGTACCAAGAAGGGTTCCGTTTGTTGTTTGCGACGTCGCTGTTCTAGAAGCAATTACAATTAGGAGCGCGGCGAGAATTGCCTTGAGAACTGTAATGCGCATTGGTGCCTCCTCCGAATCATGCCCACAAACTGGCCCACTGCAACCACATAGACGACGTGTGGATTGCGAGGGTCGATGCGAACCTTCCCAATTTGGCTCGTATCGCGCAATCCAACGTTGGCCCAGGTCCTGCCGCCATCACTCGATTTGTAAACGCCGTCACCGTGAGAAATATTGGCGCGGAGGCAAGCCTCGCCCATGCCAACATAGATGATGTTCGGGTCCGATTGTGAAACCGCGATGGCCCTCACGGAACCCGTTTTGAAGTAGTCGTCGGAAACAGGTGCCCAAGTGATTCCTCCATTGACAGTTTTCCAGACGCCACCACCGGTTGCGCCCATGTAATAGGTAAGACGATTGTTCGCTTCTCCGCAAACCGCAGTCACGCGTCCGCCGCGGTACGGTCCGATGCTTCGCCATCGGAGCGTATGGTAAAAATTGGGATTCACCTGAGCATGGAGCGAGCAGGATCCAAACCAAAGAAGAACAGGCAGGGACGCTAGAATCCGGACCGAACGAGACACTTTCATGATCACTCCCGCAGCGAGGAATCGCTTAGATTAAAACCTCGCAAGTCCACCCAGCCCTCAGCCTTGCGCATCAGAATCGCCCGGTCATTCCCGGTTCTGCGCTAATTCTTCGCCGTGCTCGTCGTTACTGATTCATCTTTCGCGGGTATGTCGCGGATCAAATAGCGGTCCCACCATTCCATGGTGTGTGCATGAAAGTCGAGGAAACGAAACCGCGAGCCGCGGACGATGCTGTGTTCGCCATCGCGGTAAATCAGCAGGTCAGCTGTACGATGGAGGGCGCGGAGCGCGGAAAACATCATCAGTCCTTGTTGGAACGGCACCGTGAAGTCTGCCTCGCCATGAACGATGAGCACAGGAGTATGCACGCGATCGGCTTCGAAGAAAGGAGAATTGTCGATGTAACCATCTCGCCGATTCCAGGGTGTCCCATCTGCACGTCCCTGTCCGGACTCTATCGTCCAAATGTCGCGATCGCGACCGTCCGCCCATGTGCTAAAAAAGTCGCTCGGCGGCGCGCGCAGGACAGCGGCAGCGAAAATATCAGAGTGCGTGATCAGTGACAGTCCAGCAAAACCGCCGAGACTTCCGCCAGTGATCCCGAATTGACCTGTGCTGAGTTCCATAGCGCGAACAAAATTGACCGCTGGGATCACCGATTTGACATAGGCTTCAGTTAAAAAGCCGGGCTTCACGAGCACGTCTGGCATCAGGTAGCCGTACCCGTGTGATACGTACCACTGAGCCTGAGGGTCGAACCGATTCTTGAATGGACTCAGTTTTTCGTACACGTAAGTGACAATCGGCACCCGATGAGCGGGATCAGTCCCGGGCGGCAGATACAGCAAAGCTTCAAGTGGATCACCATCGGCTGAGTAAAAGCCGAACATCCGAGGAGGTTGGAAGTGAAAAACTGCCAGTTGTGGGTTGAGATCTGTCACGCGATGCGATTCTGATTTCCCGCTCTCGATCTCATATCCGTCTTCCGGAGCGGTCGCGGACATCGCCGTAAACGTCACCTCCAAGCCATTGCGGGTTGTGTTGAGCGCCCGGATTGCCTGGTCCGCTGAATAGATATCCCCGGTATCACTGCTCCCGAATTGCCATCTACGGACAGTTTCACCGTAGGTCTTTTCACTCTCGGAAAGATAAAAAAGCATGCGGCCATCACCGCTCCAGACGAGATCGTCGTTCTGCGTTCCTTTGTCGGTTTGCGTGAGTACTTGGATGCTCCGTGACGAAATCTCCGCCACCGCGACGTCCCAGGTGGGATCGAGTATCGAGTACATTTTCGGGTCGGTTGGACCGGTACCCGGGCGTGCCGCCAGAACAGCAAGCCGGTCGCCTAGGGTGAGGTGCGGATCTCGCGTTTTTTCGGGAAAGTTTTCTATGAGTACCTTCTCGTTTATTCCGGAGGTGCTAATCGAGCGCAGTGTTCCCTTTTCTGGAAAGAGGAGGTCGTTCCCACTGGAGGAGAAGATAACCCACGCTGGGGAGCGCCCCGCGAGTATCGTTTGAGGCTTTTGACTTCCATCGGCTGGCACAATCCAGTCCTGGGAACGCTGCCGGCGAAATAGCATCAACGAATCAGGCGTAATCGCCCTAAAAAGTACATTCTTACGGTCTGACGAGAGTGAAAATCTTTGGAGCGAGACAGGTTGCGGCGTGAGCAAGGTTATGCGGCCCGTATTCACGTCCGCTGCGACAAGCGCCCACTTCCGTGCGTCAATAAACGGCACATCGAACGGCATCATCGCATCAGTGCTGTGCAAGACCTGAGATTCTGGCTCAGGCTGCGCTGGTACGGGCACCAAGACCGGATAGACAATGGTGGCGCCATCAGTGCTCCACTGCGGAGCGAGTTCTTCGGAAGGCCATAGGCTCCCGTCTTTAGGAAATGCCTCTCCCAACTCACGGATTTTTCCGTTTGCAGCCGACCAGAGGCACAACTGGCGCTGCCCCCGTATTGTGCGGAAAAACGCGAGTTGGCGGCCATCGGGTGACCAAACAGGCGTGTCTGCGTAATCGCCATTGCCGATGCGCATGGGCTTCTCGCCGCCCTTGCTGACCCAGAGGAATCCGTCTGGATGGCTGGCCAGAATGTTGGACTCAAGGGATGTGTCTGTAGTGGCATACGCCACCCACGCGGCGTCCGGGGAAATGACGGGTTCGCTGCCAGGAACGAATTCAACGATGCCTAGCATGTCCTCAGGCGTGAATGGTTTTGGCCGATCCTGCGCTTGGAGTGAACCACAAAACACAACGGTAACGACCACCGCGGCAAACCATCGCGCTCCGCTCATCTCTCACCGCCTATGCTTCGGCTCTCTTCTCAGAAACCTCAGCAACACGGCCCCGCATGGCATCAGCTTCCGAGATTGGACCGAACTTTCGCTATCTAAAAGTTGTAAGTAAGAGAAAACTGGAACTCTCTCCCATTAGCGGCTTGGACGGGTTGACCGAATCCCGCCGCCGGATTCGCCGGGTCCAAGCCGATAACGTTGTTTACAGCTTGAATGTTGACTTGGTTGAACGAATTGAACATATCTACCCGAGCCTGAAGATGCTGCTTTTCCCGAAACTTGAAATCCTTTGCTAGACTGCTGTCGAAGTTCACGGTTCTCGGATTTGCGAACGTGTTCCTTCCCAGAAGGCCCGGCCTCTCCACATTGGAACCGTCGTTGCCGTACCCACCCGCATCGAACCCCACCACGCCCGTGTAGGGAAGTCCCGAAAACGCCGTCAATATACCACTGAGCCGGAAACCCAGAGGAAATTGATAGATTCCATAAAGCGTAAAATTCTGTGGCACATTTTGGCTGGCGTTGCCGCGATCAAGGCGATAGTTCTTGGGATCGAGATGCATCGAGGAGAACGTACGGAAGTTGTCTGAATCGCTGATGGCATGTGAAAACGTGTAATTCGCTTGCATGCTGAAGTCCCTGCTGAATCGCTTGACGAGGACGAGTTGGAGAGCATCATAGAAACTCTGATCACCGGATGCCTGGAGGAACAGTTCCCGATACCCTCCAAAATTAACTCCCAATGGACCCGGTACAACCGACGGCACTCCGAACGGACGCAGAGCATCTGCCTGGGCCAAGGTGCGTGTCTGGGCCGCAGTGGGACCGATAAAGAAGAACGGCGGCGCGTTCATGTCTTCCGTGCGAAGCAGTTTCAGCCCGTGCACGTGTATGTAATCAACGCTCAAGGAAAGGTCCTTTGCGAGTTGCCGCTGAACGCCGAAGTCAGCCTGTTCGGTGTACGGGTTTACTCGCTGATAGCCATATTTATTCCCGACGGAGTCGGGAAAATCCTTTGCGCTCAAGCCGCGGACGATTGGAATGAAAACACTATCCTTCACGAAATTGCCTCCATTCGGAGGCGCCGAAAAGCGGTTCGGGAAAGTGGGGAATAGGGGATCGCCCTGATTTACGTCCAGCGTCACGACACCCGCCGGCCCGAAATTGGATTCCCGGTTGATCATTGAAGACTCAATCGTCGCATAAAAGATCCCGAATGATGCACGCACAACCGTCTTTCCATCGTTGAATGGGTCCCATGCAAGCCCAATTCGCGGAGCGAAGTTATTGGTGTCGTGCATTAGAGTTTCATAGTCGTACCGCAGGCCGAGGTTCAATGTCAGATTGTCGCGAATGTTGTAATCATCCTGCATATAGAAGCCGGGTAACGCCTCGTTGTAGTTCAGACCGGACGTCCCGAAAGATTCGCTGAAATTCACCGGGAACGTAGCTGGATTGCTAGGATCGAAAGGAAAGGGTGTCCCCGGAGCGAAGACATATGTCCCGTTGAAGTTGTTGAAGAAGGTTACGAATCTGCGGTAGTACTGAATGTCTGCACCGTACCTGAGGTTGTGGCGGCCGATTGTTTGAGACAGCTTGTCCGTCCATTGAAACCCGTTTTCACGAAGGTTTTGCGGCAAGCTGTTGTCGGGTCCCAGAATCCCCACGCCAGCATAGATGATCTCGGGAGGGATGTTCGCGAAGTTCGGATTCGTGGAGCACGGATAACTTTCCGAACATATATCCACTTGGTCATATGTCCAGGCGAAACGAGCTTCGTTCACCAAGCGCGGGGATAAGATCGAGGTCAGCCCTGCCGTCACACCTTGGACGTTATCAATGGCCAGATCAGCCTGCTGGGTCGTGCTCAGGCCTCCAACATTAAATCCATCCACACGGCTCCGAAGGATGTTGTACCGAACGTCGAGCCGGTTGTTTTTCGAGATCTGGTCATCCACCTTGCCAAACAGATTGAATGACTTAAAAGGCTGAGTGGTCAGTTGCCCCGTGCTTGACTGCAAGGGCGACGTAATTCCGGCATTCTTCTGCGTCTGATTCTCCTGCTCGTAGCTGAAGATGAAATGTGTTTTGTCTTTTACAATCGGACCGCTTATCATTCCGCCCCACTGCTCGCGGTCAAAGTCTGGGTTTTGTCCCGTGAGGGCATTGGTCGCGTCCCACGATCCCGGGCGTCCGTAAATGAAGGCGGTGCCATGCCAATCGTTGGTTCCGCTCTTTGTGATTACGTTAATCACTCCGGATGGTGACCGGCCGAACTCAGCCGAAAAATTGTTTGTGATCACCTGGACGCTTTCGACGACCCCGAGGTTAAACGTTCCATTCGCGCCGGATATATCGCCGGGGAGCGTCCGGATCTCGCGCAGTTGATTCGTCATGCCATCGGCCAAGATCGTCAACTGGCGCTCTCCCTGCCCATTAAAAGTCAGGCCGCCCGTGCCTTGATTGAGGCTCACCGCACCAGGCGCCAGCGCTGCAAGCGAAAAAAAGTTCCGGCCGTTCGTCGGCAAATCGTTTACATCTTTTTGATTGATCGTCTGATCAAGTTCCGTCTTATCGGTCTCTACGATGGGCGCCTTGCCTTCAACGGTCACCTGTTGCGCAACACTCCCAGGTTTTAAGGAGAAATTGAGGACCGGCTGCGAATTTGATAGGAACGTTAGCCCAGTCAAAGTCTGCGTGGCAAACCCTTTCGCCTCCACGGTGACTTCGTAGACTCCGGTTGGCGGCAGGGCAGCGAAGATGTAATGGCCATTGCTGTCAGTGGTTTGGTTACGCGCCACGCCTAAACTTAGGTCCTTCACCGAGACCGTCGCACCAGGGAGAATGGCTCCTGAGGAATCTTGTACTGTGCCCTGCAGGACAAAGCTTGTCCCGGCTTGGCCGTAAGCTGAAGGAAGAACAACCAGCGCGGAAAGCAGACATCCAACGAAAAAAAGAAACCGACAAAACGAAATCTTCCCCGTTGTCAAGTTCATGGAGTGCCTCTCGGTAAATCCGTCGGAAGCCGCACAGCCGGCATCGGTCATTGGATTGAGGGTGCTTCCGACGCTCAGGTCCGTACGTATATATAGCCATTAAATATCTGTCAAGCATAATTTGCACACAACTAGTATGCGACAGATATCTAATTGAAATGCAAGTACTACGGTCACACCGATGATGAGGGTCGCGACTAGGGCTTACGACGGCTGCAAAAGCTGAGCTAAATGTCACTCCTGAAATTCAACGCGGCAACACAATCTGCGTGCTTGCCCGGTACCTTCGAAGAATGTTGCTTTGCCGAGTTGAATGGTACGCTTCCCTTGCGTCTCCGACTCATCCTTCGCTTTCATGTAGGCTTCGTAGAACGCACGAAGTCTGCGGTCCCGAGCGATTGCAAGCGCGCTCAAGTCGCAACCAGTTTCCGCGCTGCTGCGCTGGAGCAGAAACTTGTTCATTGCCTTTCACTTCCGATTGGGTCGTCTTGCCTCCAAAAGGGACACCGCTTGGGTCATCCGTAGGTCGGGAGTAACCCGAATGCCTGAGAAGTTGAACGCAGAAGTTAACCTCGAATCGTTAGAAAATCTTCTGGTTATTTTGACCAGCAGGTGCAGGTCGCGTCACGTGCAGAAAGTCGAGAGCCGCTGCTTTCAACTAAACCGGGAACAATTTCCCATTCGCAGTGGTCTTACCTCGCGACTGGAGGATATGATCGCACGTCAAGCGCCGCGCCAAATCAACATCGCGGTTGAAAATGGCTGTGATAATTTCGGAATGTTCCTGGACAGGCGCCCCGCCGAAATAGCCAATGTCAATTGAGGCATACATGAGGCGTTCCATGTGGCAGCGCACATCGGAAACTGCTCGGATTAGCATTCGATTGCATGTAAGGCGCGCGATGCCGATATGCAACGCTGTATCTGCCGCGATGAATCGCTCATAGCTCCGTCGATCATTGGTCACGTATTCGGTTGTGGCCAGGCGCGCGAGGTCATCGAGAAGTTTTTTATCGGTTCCTCTTCGAGCCGCCAATTCCGCGCCGGCCCCCTCGATGGCGGCGCAGTATTCGAAAATTCCGTTCCACCAGCCGATGGTCGGCGAGCTAACGAAATACCCGCGATTCGGAACAATGCGAAGCAGGTTGTCTTGTTCGAGCCGAGCTGCGGCTTCCCGAATGGGAGTGCAGCTCGCGCCGTAGACTTGGGACAAAACGCTTTCGTTAAGCGCTTCGCCCTGCGGATAGAAACCGCGAATGATATCTCGCTTGAGAGCCTGATATATGCGTTCACCAAGCGTGCCCTGGCCGTTCTGTCTGCGCGGCGCGACGGCGTCAATCCAAGGCGGGATTAACCAAGCTCTGTCCCCTCGTAACAGGCGAGACTTTCGGACGCGGGCAGCTTTAGCGCTCACACGTTCCATCCCGGTGAGAAGAACTTCCTTGATGCAATCAAACATTAAGTTAATTAGGGACGAACTACAAATAAGAAATAGGGGAACAATTTGTTTAGATGAATCGTTTTAACTCTGCCAGCCACGATCAAACAGCATACGGATGGTATGCCGACAGTATGCCACTTATATTGACTGAGCCAGGATCGTTCACATGCGCCGCCGCAGCACATTCACCGGAACGATAGTTCTCCAAATGCTTGCCAGCGGCCCAACACGTCGTAGCGGAAATCAAAATGGTTGATTTTGCCACGCTACACGCAACCTTCCACAGACAGCAAGCTGCTGATTGAGAAGCTGAAATTGCAGTCGCCGAGCCAGCTGCCACCGCGCCTTTCGCGCAAAAAGAGAGCTACGAAATCGAGGTATAGACCGTCCGGTAGTAGGGCCGTTTGTGGTGAAGACCTTTCACTAACATCGCCTAATTCCAAAGCACTTAACCGCCTCAGAGGTGCTCAACTGGGAAAGTTCGGCTAGTTGTGATGAAACTGATCAACCCAGCTTCTCCTTCTCTCTTCCCCCTCCTATTCGCCATTTGGCGCGATTTGCCGCGATTAGCGTGACATTTTCGTGACAGTTGATCTGCATCAGGCGTGAACCGCTGGACGTGGCTAAGATTACGAACGGCTGATCACTGTCATGGCCGCCGCTTGCCGACAAAAGAACGCATCGTCCTCAACTGGGTGCCTGAACCGTGCCGGAAGTGAAATTCTGTGGCACACCTCGAGTGCGGACGCGAATGCGATAAACGTGACAGGAACTATTAAATTGCCCACGAATACTGATGCGAACAAACAGCCTGCGAAGCCAAACTGATTGCCCGATACGGGCATCCATTTCGAACACTTTAGACGTGACGTGGCAAGACGAGTTTGGGTGCGGCAACTTTCTGCGCGAACTCGGAGGCTGCGATTCCCGATCGACTTCGTGTTGGCTTTCGCGTACTTGCGAAAATAATTCCCTCAAGAACTGCGGATAAGCTGACAAATCTTTTTCCGTCCTTAATTCCAAATCGGAATTGCACTTAAGCTGACAGAATCCTCGTTTCGGCTGCATTTTCGAGCACGGCGCGATTGATTCGATAGCACTTAGAATTTTGATTCTTGCTCATAACCCGGAGGTCGTCGGTTCAAATCCGACCCCCGCAACCACGGGCGCTGCGAGGCAAAACCTCAAAGCGCCCTTTTTTCTTTTAGTTGCAGACCGAGTCGCGAGCCTGCCCTTCTTAGTTC
>Ga0307373_10009643_pt1 | contig 14375 bp, 13 predicted proteins | sample OX2MG_FD_202534 | JGI IMG/M metagenome (GOLD analysis project Ga0307373, IMG submission 202534) | Soil microbial communities from Risofladan, Vaasa, Finland - OX-2 | ecosystem: Environmental > Terrestrial > Soil > Coastal area > Acid sulfate soil | place: Finland: Risofladan, Vaasa | collected... | reverse complement strand
GTGGCGGCAACACGGGCGCGATCTTCGTTCGACAGCTTGCGATTGAGAAGCGCGAGCCGCCCCGCCAAGGTCGAGACCACATCCGGATCGTTGCGCCCGCTGGCCACCTGCTCCAACAGCTTGTCGAACGCGACCGTGCGCTCCCGCTCCAGCGGCGGGGATATTGTCTTCTCACTCTCCGTCACGCCGACCGCATCGATCAGAACAAAGCGCTCTTTCGTGTGGGCGTCCGGGGTGACGTTGGTCAAATCCGCCGGGTTGATCGTGCGGACGCCGCGGCCCTTCATCTGCTCAAAATAGAGCGCCGATTTCACATCGCGCAGGAAGATCAGGACTTCGACCGGCTTGATGTCCGTGCCGGTGGCGATCATGTCGACGCTGACGGCGATGCGCGGATTGTATTGGTTGCGGAATTGCGCGATCAGCGTTTCCGGATCGATCCCACTGACGCGATAGGTGATCTTCTTGGCGAAATCATTGCCCTTGCCGAAGACCTCGCGCGCGATATGCACGATTTCTTCGGCATGATGATCGTCCTTGGCGAAAATCAGGGTTTTGGGAACCTCGGTGCGTCCCGGAAACAGATCGGTAAAGAGCGTATCGCGATAGGTTTCGAGAACCGTCCTGATCTGATTGGGTGCGATGACCGACCGGTCGAGCTCGCTCGGCGCGTAGATCAAATCGTCGGTAAGCTGCTCGTAGCGCTGACGACGCGTATGCCGGTCGCGGCGCGGCACGGTGAAACCGGCGGGCACGCGTCCGCCGCGCTCGCCGATCTCCGTGCGAATGCGATAAACCTCGAACGGCACATTGACGCCATCGATGACCGACCGCTCGTAGGGATATTCCGAAACCAGGTTCTTCTGGAAGTACCCAAGCGTGTGAATGGATGACGTCGCTGTAAGCCCGAGCGTGAAAGCGTCGAAATATTCCAGCACCTGCCGCCAACTTCCATAAATCGAGCGGTGGCATTCATCGACGATCACGACATCGAAGGTTTCGGGCGGGAGAGCCGGGCTATACATCACCTGCTTGGGGGCGCCTTCGGTTTCGGATTCATAGGCGCTGCCTTCTTCTTCCTCTTCGCTCAGTTCTTTTCCCGTAAGCTGGGCATAGACGCGCTGGATCGTGGAGATGACGACCTTGGCGTCAGGATCGAGCCCGGCGGTTCCAAGACGCTGCACGTTATAGAGTTCGGTGAATAGCCTGCCGGTGCCCGGTGGGCGATAGGCTTGAAACTCTTTGAGCGTCTGCCGGCCGAGATTGTTGCGATCCACCAGAAAGAGGATGCGATGAGCATTCGCGTGGGCCAGCAGGCGATAAGCGAGCGTCGCGGCGGTGAACGTCTTACCCGCGCCCATCGTCATTTGCACAAGGGCACGGGGCTTGGCCTGGGCCAACGATTTCTCAAGCTCCGTGATGGCCTCGACCTGGCAATCGCGCAGTCCCTCTTTCACCAGCGGCGGCAAACGGACCAGCCGCGCGCGGAGCGACGAGCCTTCCTTGAGCCATGCCAGTAAAGTTTCGGGCTTGTGAAAGCCGAAGACGTAACGCGAGCGTTGTTCGGGGTCGGCCCGGTCGCTGAACAGGGTTTCGGAGCCACTGGCCTCGTAGTCGAAGCGGAGCGGGTCACCCCAATGGGCGAGATGGCTCGGCAATTGGCCCTGATAACCGGTGGCCTGATCGGAAAAGCCGGAGAGCGTTTCGCCTTCCGGTTTGGCCTCGACGACACCGCACGCTTTCCGATCAACGAACAGGAGGTAGTCGCATGGCCCGGCGGCCATCGGATATTCGCGAACGGCCACACCGAGCGCTGCGCCAAGGTTCATCTCGTCGCGATCTTGGACAGCCCACCCCGCCGCCGCCAGTTGGGCGTCGATCAGTTTTCGAGCTCTTTGTTCTGGCGTAGCGGTCACGGGCGCATATTCTATGCGCGATAGAGGCGAGAACGCCAATACAACGTAGCCCCCTGGACAAGCCGAGGCGAGCTTCTAACCGACGCTGGCATGGAAATCATGCGTCCTTCGACAAGCTCAGGACGAGGTAGATCGAGTCGGGCTTCGAAGGACGGACGCTGGCATGGCGATCGCGCGTCCCTCGACAAGCTCGGAATGAGGGATACCTTTATTTGGCTTCTTGCAGCCGCTTAGGCTTTACCCAACATCTCGCTCAACTCGGTCCGCAATCGCGGCAGGTCTTCCTGGACAATGCGCCAAACGCGCTCGTTGTCGATCACGGCATAACCATGAATCAGAATATTGCGAAACGCGATGATATCGCGAAGGTCCGTGATCTTGGCGGCTGTCGCCGGGTCCAGCTTTGCGAATTGGCTGAGCGCTTCGCCGATGATTTCGAATTGGCGCTCGACGGCCGATCTCAGGATCGCGTCGTGACCGAGATCCGCCGCGCTCTTTCCGGCCGTGAATTGCGCGATCAGCTCCGCCGCGTCCCGTGCGTGCCACAGGAACGCCTTGGGGTCACGCTCCAAAGATCAGCTCCCGCGACTTGTCGATACTCGCTTTGATGTAGGGGTTGCGGACCGCGCCGGGCTCGACGAGATCGACCGGGCGGCCGAGCAGCGCTTCGAGCGATTCCTTGAGCCCGAGATACGTCCGCAGCGTCATCGCCTCGGGATTGGTCCGATCGAACTCCACCAGGAAATCGATGTCGCTGCGGCTCTCGTCGAAATCGCCGCGCGCGGCCGAGCCGAAGATTTCGAGCCGGCGCACATGATGGCGGCGGCACAGCGCTTCCAGTTCGGTTTTCTTGGCCTCGATCAGGGGGAGCATGGGTTGGTCTGCGGTTCTGGCCCGAAGGATAATGCATTGGGCGCATTCGAGGAAGGATTCCCCCTCACCTTCCCTCTCCCCGCCGGGGAGAGGGGCTAGCGCTGGCATCGCGATCGCGCGTCCTTCGACCGGCTCAGGACGAGGTAGAGGGAGTCTGGCTTCGGAAAGCGGCCCCTGGCGCAGCGCTCACTTGCCCCAGCGCCACCCCGGACGCTCGCCTTTGAGCCAGCAGATGACGGCGAGGCAAGCGGTCAGGACGACGATCGGCAGACCGATGAAGAGGGCGCGATCGAGGCCGGCGCTCAGATGCCCGCGCGCCCCGAGATAGGCGATCCAGCCGGCGACGAGGACAACATAAACGCCCATCACCGCCCAGCCTTCCCAGGTCGCGGGCGTCCAGCCCCAGCCATAGGTTTTGGCGCGGAACCAGAGTCGGTCGGTCATAGCGCGACGATAGCTCAGATGGCGAAGCGCCGGCATAGCGATCGCGCGGCCTTCGCCCTTCGACCAGCTCGGGGGTGAGGCTCGCTCGGGATAAGGGACGAGCGTGCCACCCCCTCGCCCTGCCACGCTGGGCGCGGCCTTTCCCGCGAGCGGCGCGGGCGAGGCCGGCCGCGTAAGCTCGAGCCGTCATGCCCGCGCCCTTCGTCGGGAGCAGGAGCGGGCATCCAGCGATGCCGCGCGCGGTTGCCTTGGCCCCCGCTTGCCGGGGGTGACGGATGATTAAACCAGACGCGACTGCGCGACCGCGGCCTTGATGAACGAGGTGAAGAGCGGGTGCGGGTCGAAGGGCTTCGATTTCAGCTCGGGGTGATACTGCACGCCGACGAACCACGGGTGGTCGGGGAGCTCGACGATCTCGGGCAGGATGCCGTCGGGCGACATGCCCGAGAAGCGCAAGCCCGCCTCTTCCAGCCGCCGCTTGTAGTGGATGTTGACCTCGTAGCGGTGGCGGTGGCGCTCGCTGATCGTCGTCGCGCCGTAGATCTCCGCGACGCGGCTGCCCGCGGCGAGCTGCGCGGTGTAGGCGCCGAGCCGCATCGTGCCGCCGAGGTCGCCGCCGCTCGCGCGCCGCTCGACCTGATTGCCGCGGGTCCATTCGGTCATGAGGCCGACGACCGGGTCGGGACAGGCGCCGAACTCGGTCGTGCCCGCTCCCGGCAGGCCGGCCAGGTTCCGCGCCGCCTCGATCACCGCCATCTGCATGCCGAAGCAGATGCCGAAATACGGCACGTTGCGCGCGCGCGCGAAGCGCACCGCCTCGATCTTGCCCTGGGCGCCGCGCTCGCCGAAGCCGCCCGGGACGAGGATGCCGTGGACGCTCTCGAGCTGCTGCACCGCGTCGGGCTGCTCGAAAATCTCGCTGTCGAGCCAATCCAGCTTGACGCCGACATTGTTGGCGATGCCGCCATGGGTCAGCGCTTCGGCCAGCGATTTATACGCATCCTGCAGGTGCGTGTATTTGCCGACGATCGCGATGTTGACCTCGCCCTCGGGCCGGCGGATGCGGCTGACGATCTCTTCCCAGCGCCGCAGATCGGGCGGCGGCGCCGGAATGCCGAAATGCGCGCACACCTCGCGATCGAAGCCCTCGGCATGATAGGCGCGCGGCACCTCGTAAATCGTGTCGACGTCGAGCGCGAGGATCACGCGCTCTTCCTTGAGGTTGCAGAACAGCGCGATCTTCTTGCGCGCGCTCTCGGGGATCGCGCGATCGCAGCGGCAGAGCAGGATGTCGGGCTGGATACCGAGGCCGAGCAGCTCCTTGACCGAATGCTGCGTCGGCTTGGTCTTGAGCTCGCCAGCGGACGGAATATAGGGCACGAGGGTGAGGTGGACATACATCGCGCGGTCGCGCCCCACCTCGTTGCCGAGCTGGCGGATCGCTTCGAGAAACGGCAGGCTCTCGATGTCGCCGACCGTGCCGCCGATTTCGACCAGCACGAAATCTTCATCGCCGAGATCGCCCTGGATGAATTCCTTGATCGCGTCGGTGACGTGCGGGATCACCTGCACCGTGCCGCCGAGATACTCGCCGCGCCGCTCGCGTTGAATGACGGTCGAATAGACGCGGCCGGTGGTGACGCTGTGCAACGCCGGTGTAGCGCTCGTAATGCCCAAGATCGAGGTCGGTTTCCGCTCCGTCGTCCGTAACGTACACTTCGCCGTGCTGATAGGGACTCATGGTCCCCGGATCGACATTGAGATAGGGATCGAACTTGCGCAGCCGCACCTTGAAGCCGCGTGCCTGCAGCAGCGCGCCGAGCGACGCCGCCGAAAGACCCTTGCCGAGAGAGGACACCACGCCGCCGGTGATAAAAATGAACCGCGTCATGGACTTTTAATGTAGGGACGATTCGTTGCTCGCACAACGAAAAGCGACTCCGGCGGCGAAGGATTTTTCCGAGTCGCGTTGTTATTTCGCGAGCGGCGCGGCGGGACCGTTGGGCGCCGGCACTTGCAACGGTCCAGCCGGCGAGGTCGGCGCCGGCAGCGAGCCCTGATCGATGATCGAGTGCGTGGAGCGCTGCGAGGCGGCAAGCAGCGCCAGCGCGATGCTGGTCGCGAAGAAGCTGGCCGCGAGGATTGCGGTCGTGCGCGTCAGCAAATTGGCGGTCGAGCGCCCCGACATGAAGCCGGACATGCCGCCACCTCCCATGCCAAGCGCACCGCCCTCGCTCTTTTGTACCATGATGACGCCGATAAGCGCGACCGCCAGCATGAGATGAATGACGATGACAACGGTGACCATAGCCGGATTTTACCCCGCCAAACCGGACGACGCCAGCCCTCGCCGCCGCCAACGAAATAGTTGCGCCGGGCCGGGCGCGAACGCCATGATGTGGCCGATCCGGCGCTGACCGCGAGCAAAAGGGCAGATCATGGAAATAAACGAGCTACCCGCCAACGGGGCGACTGTTTTGCAGCTCTCTGGGCGGCTCGACGGCACCACGTCGGCGACGACCGATGCCAAGCTGGCCGATGTCGTCGGCCGCAATCCGACCCTGATTCTCGACTTGGCCACGCTCGACTATGTCAGCAGCGCCGGATTGCGGGTCCTGCTCAAGGCGGCCAAGCAGGCTCAGACCGCCAAGCAGAAGCTGCTGCTGGCCGGGTTGCAGCCCGCGGTCAAACAGGTATTCGAGATTAGCGGCTTCAGCACCCTTTTTGCGATTTTTGCGAGCCGCGAAGACGCGCTCGCCAGCCTGCGGTAGCCATCATGCTGACTTTCGCCGAGGAATTGCTGCTGCTCGCCCACGATGAAAAAAGCGGCGGCTTTGCCAATATCCAGGATCTGCTGATGAACACGGCGCTAGCCGGCGCCGTGCTGATGGATCTGGCGATCTTGAACCGGATCGATACCGACCTTTCGACGCTCGTGACCCTTGATCGCACCCCTACCGGCGAGAAGCTACTCGATTACGGCCTGACCGAGCTCGCCGCGTTGCCGGCAAAGACCTCGACCATCGACGCTCTGGACCTCTTGCGCAAACACGGGGCGACCTTCGAGCAGATGGCGATCGCGCGGCTGATCGAGCGTGGCATATTGCGCGAGCAGGGCGGCCGCATCCTCTGGGTGTTCGAGACCCGCCGCTATCCGCTGATCGACGGCAAGGAATTGCAGGAGGTCAAGCGGCGGATCGCCGATTTGCTGCTCAGCGACGACATTCCCGATTCGCGCGACGTCGTCATCATCGCCCTCGCCCAGGCTTGCGGCTTGCTGCGCCGCGTGTTCTCGGAAAGCGAACTGCGCGATGCCCAGAAGCGCATCGACCAGATCGCGAAGCTCGATCTCATCGGCCAGGCGATGAGCGACATGATGTCGGAGCTGAGTGCCGCGCTCACGCGGCTGCTGCCGTACAGCTAACAGCAGCCGCGGACGATCGCCCAGAAATCGGCGGCGATGAGGCTCGCGCCGCCGACCAATGCGCCATCGACATCGGGCGCCGACATCAATTCCCGGGCATTGGACGGCTTCACCGATCCGCCATAAAGGATGCGCACCGCAGCCGCCTCGCTCAGCTTGACCGCCAGCGCCTTGCGGATATAGCTGTGGACTTCGGCGACTTGCGCGACCGTCGGCGTGCGCCCGCTGCCGATCGCCCAGACCGGCTCGTAGGCGATCGCCAAGGTCGCGGCAGCGAGCCCATCCGGCAGCGAGTCATCCAGTTGCCGCGCGATGACCGCGAGGGTCTCGCCGCGATCGCGCTGTGCCAGCGTCTCGCCGATGCACACCAGCGCGACGAGGCCGGCAGCGTGTGCGGCCACGACCTTGGCGCACACCTGAGCGTCGCTCTCTCCCTGGTCGGTCCGGCGCTCGGAATGGCCGAGGATCACGTAGGCGCAGCCGACATCCTTCAACATCGCGGCGCTGATCTCGCCGGTATGCGCGCCATTCTCCGCCGCGTGGCAATTCTGTCCGCCCAGCGCGACGACACTGCCTGCGAGTGCGCCGGCGAGCGGCGCCAGCAAGGTCGCCGGTGGGCAAAGCAGCACATCGCAGCCCGGCTGTTCCTGGCCGGCGCGCGCCGCGATGTCCCGCGCCAAGGCCAAGCCGTCGGCTTTCAGCCCGTTCATCTTCCAATTGCCGGCGGCTAGTTTGCGCATGACATCGCTCTAGCATAGAGCATAGCCGCTTTGCCAGTCGGCCTTGCTTGGCTATGAGCGCACTCCTATCATCCGCGTCGCCGCAAGGATGCGGCGCAACTCGCAGCCATCGTCATGCTTCAAGCCATCCGATCCAAGGCCGAAACCTATATCGTCAAGATCCTGTTCGCCCTCCTGACCGCGACCTTCGCGCTCTGGGGCATTGGCGACATCTTTCGCAATTGGGGCACCGACACCTCGGTCGCCAAGGTCGGCTCGCAAGAGATCACCACCGATCAGGTCGGCCAGGAAGCGCGCGCCGAGATGGATCAGCTACGCAGCACCCTCGGCACCAGCATCGATGCGGACCAAGCCAAGCAGCTCGGGGTCGTCGACGCGGCGCTGGAGCGCATCGTCGGCGGCGTGCTGCTCGATCTCGAGACTCAGCGCCTCAAGCTTCTGGTGGGCGACGAAGCGGTACGCCAAGCGATCGTCAACGATCCCAATTTCAAGGGCCAGCAAGGCGGCTTCGATCGCGACCGCTATACCCAGCTATTGGCGGCCAATCACATGAGCGAAGCGGATTTCGAGAATTCGGTTCGCAGCCAGCTCGTCCGCAGCCAGCTCACCGACGCGGTTTCCGACGGCATGAGTCCGCCGCCAACGATGATCGACGCGCTCTATCGCGCGCGCGCGGAGCGCCGCATCGCCGACGTCGTGACCCTGACGCCGGCCGCAATACCGGTACCGCCCGCGCCCACCGACGATCAGATCGCCGCCTATTACGCCGCCCATAAGGATGCGTTCCGCCAGCCCGAGCAGCGCGCCATCACCGTCGCGACATTGAATCTCGACGACGTCGCTTCGACCATCGCCGTGCCCGACGACAAGCTCAAATCGGAATACGATTCGCGCCGCGACGAGTTTGCGACGCCGGAGCAGCGTGAGATCCGGCAGATGCTGCTGCCCGACGAGGCCACCGCCAATGCCGCCGAAGCCCAGCTCGATGCCGGCAAGGATTTCACCGCGGTCGCTAAGACGCAGGCGAAAGCCGACGCCGCCTCGACCGATCTCGGCTGGGTGAAGCATGACGATCTGCCGACGCAGCTCGCCAATGTCGCCTTCGCGCTGCCGAAAGGCAAGCCCAGCAACCCGGTGCAGACCAGCTTCGGCTGGCATATACTGCTGGTCACCGACATCAAGGCCGCGCAGACGCAAAGTCTCGATTCGGTGAGGACCAAGCTGACCAGGGAAATCCAACGCGACGAGGCTGGCGACGCGATCGCCAAGATCGCGAACAACATCGACGACGCGATGGCCGGCGGATTGCCTTTTACCGCGGTGGTGCAGAAATTCGGGCTGAAGACGCTGACTGTTCCCGTTATCGACGCGCAAGGCCGCGGCGCGAGCGGCAAGCCGGTCGATCTGCCACAGCCCTCGAAGGGCATATTGCAGGCGGCGTTTTCATCCGGCGACGGCGAGACCAGTCAGCTAAGCGAACTCGGCGACGACGGTTATTTCATTGTCCATGTAGACAAGGTCACGCCCGCCGAAGTGCGTCCGCTGACCGAGGCGCGCGGCGACGTCGTGGCGCACTGGCAGGCGGACCAAAAGAAGGATGCGCTCGAAAAGCTGGCGGCGGCAATCGTCGGCGACGTGAATGGGGGGCGCAGCCTCAAGGACGTCGCGGCGGCGCGCAAGCTCGCCACGACCACGACCACGGCCCTGGCTCGCACCGGCGGCGATCCGGCGACGCCGCCGGCGCTGGTCGCGGCGCTGTTCGACGCCAAGCCAAACGGCGCCGTCAGCGCGCCGGCGGGAGGCAATTTCGTCGTGGCACAATTGAAATCCGTCGAGCCCGCCGATCCGAGCAAAGACCCGGCCGCGGTCAAGCAACTCACCGACCAGATCGCGGGCGAAATGAAAACCGATATGCTCGGCGCCTTCAGTCAAACGCTGCGCGCGAATTTCCCGGTCCAGATCAATCAGGCCAATCTCGACCACGTGCTCTGATCTTCTCCGCGATGGAAATTTTTCCCGCATTCGACGAGTTCGCCCGGCGCCGCGCCGCCGGCACGCCGGTACTCGTCTGGACGACATTGGTCGCCGATCTCGAGACGCCGGTCTCGGCAATGCTGAAGCTCGCCGACGGCAAGCCGATGAGCTTCCTGTTCGAATCGGTCGAGGGCGGCGAGCGCATCGGCCGCTATTCGATCATCGGCATGAAGCCCGACCTGATCTGGCGCTGCTTTCGCAACGAGGCACAGATCAATCGCCGCGCCCAGGAAAATCCTGGCGCGTTCGAGCGGCAGCCGCAGGGCGCGCTCGACAGCCTGCGCGCGCTAATCGCCGAATGCCGCGTCGAGGCCGACACGCCCTTGCCGCCGATGGCCGCGGGTCTTTTCGGCTATCTCGGCTATTCGACCGTCGGGCTCATCGAGAAGCTGCCCGATGCCAATCCCGACACGCTGGGCATTCCCGATGGAATTCTGGCGCGCCCGACCATCGTCTGCATCTTCGACAACGTGCTCGACAGCGTAACCGTCGTGACGCCGGCGTGGCCGGGCATGCAATCGCCGCGCGATGCCTATGACGCGGCGGAGAAGCGCCTCGCCGCGGTGTTGCGGGATTTCGACCAGAGCCTGCCGGCGCGGCGGGCGAGCGACGCGCCGGTTCGCGAGTTGCCCGCACCCGAGGCCAACATGTCGCGCGAGCAATGCCTCGCCGTGGTCGAGACGGCGAAAGAATACATCCGCGCCGGCGAAATCTTTCAGGTCGTGCCGTCAATGCGTTTCGCCGTGCCGTTCACCTTGCCGCCTTTCGCCCTCTATCGCGCGCTGCGGCGGCTGAATCCGTCGCCTTTCATGTTCTTCCTCGATTACGGCGACTTCGCCGTCATCGGCTCGAGCCCCGAAATCATGGTGCGGCTGCGCGACGGCAACGTCTCGATCCGGCCGCTAGCGGGCACACGACGGCGCGGGAAGAACCAGGAAGAAGACAAGCAACTCGAGGAAGAGTTGCTCGCCGACCCGAAAGAGCGCGCCGAGCATCTGATGCTTCTCGACCTCGCCCGTAACGATGTCGGCCGCGTCGCCACGGTCGGCAGCGTCCGCGTCGCCGAGCAATTCATGATCGAGCGTTATAGCCACGTCATGCATATCTGCTCCCATGTCGAGGGCAAAATCGATCCGCGCTACGACGCGCTCGACGCGCTCTTGGCCGGCTTTCCCGCCGGCACCTTGTCGGGCGCGCCCAAGGTACGGGCGATGGAGATCATCGACGAGCTCGAGCCGGAGCGGCGCAATCTCTACGGCGGCGCGGTCGGCTATTTTTCGGGCGACGGCAGCATGGACACCTGCATCGTGCTGCGCACCGCGATCGTCAAGGATGGCCACATGGTCGTACAGGCGGGCTGTGGCGTGGTCGCCGATAGCAACCCCGCCGCCGAGTACCAGGAAATCCATGACAAGGCACGCGTCCTTTTCCGCGCCGCCGAGGAAGCCGTCCGCTTCGCGCAGGAGTAGCGCGCAAACAAAAAGGCCGTAACGGTCAACCGTTGCGGCCCTTTCGCGGCAAGGATGACGCCGTTACTTCGCCGGCATCATCTCGCGCGCTGACACGGCCTTGGCCGGCGCCGGATCGCGCAGATTCAGGATGCGGCGCGCGTTGTCGTAAAAGATCTTCTGCTGATCTTCCTGCGACAGGCCGATCTCGGCGAAGAGCTTCAGGCAGGTCTCCGGACTCCAGCATGGATAGTCGGTGCCGTACATCACATGATCGACACCGTAATACTCGATCGCGAATTTCATGCCCGCGCTGTGCGGCGACACCGTGTCGGTAAACATGCGCTTGATGTAGACGCTGGGATCATGCGGCAGCTTCGCAGCCTTGCCGTTCTTGTCCATGCGGCCCGACTGATAGGGCAGCGCGCCGCCGGTGTGCGACATGACAACCTTCAGCTTAGGATGCCGCTCCATGATGCCAGAGAACACGAGCCGCATGGCGGCGACGCTTACCTCGACGACGCGGCCGAGCGACAAGAACAGCGCGCCGCCGTAACCGTCGATCAGCATGTCCTGGAACACCGCGTCGGTCGGATGGAGGAACAGCGGCACACCGAGCTTTTCGACATAGTCGTAGAACGGCTCGAGCCGCTCGGCGTCGATGCGCGGATCGGCGCCGACGCTGCCCGGCAGATTGACGCCCATGAGGCCGAGCTTGTTGACGGCGTGATCGACGACGTCGATCGCGGTTTGCGTGTCGACCATCGGCACGGCCGCGCTCGCCCAGACGCGGCCGGGGTGATTGCGCTGCGCCGCCGCCATCTCCTCGTTCCACATCATGGCGAAGTCGCGGCCCATCGCCTTCTCCATGCAGGAGAACGCGACCGAGAACGGCCCGATCGAGCACACGACGTCGATCTGATGGCCGAGACTGTCCATATGGGCGAGCTGGTCGTCGATATCGAACCATTCGTCCCAGCCGCCGAGGAATTTCTCCTCTTTGCCCGAGGGACTCCAGTAATCATAGCCGCCGCGCTGGTTCCGCGCGGCGCGCGGGAAATCCTTGCGCTTGGCGAGTGCCTCGAAGACCGAGCGCGGCCACCAATGGAAATGGGAATCGATGATATGCATCAAAGGTCTCCTACCGGCTCGGTCGCGCCTCGCAGTGGGGCGGGTTCTGGGAGTAATTCTAGGGAGCGAGCCGGGTTCCGGTCAACTGAGCCGAAAACCGGTAAAGGCGGGGTTACTCGGCCATGATTTCGAGCGCTGAGTGATCAAAATTTTGTCCGGAAGATTTTCTTGACCTTGCCATACGCGTTGCCGCACGGGCTAGCATCGGCCTCATGGGCCGCAGCGGCGTCGCAATACCGTTCCTCTCGGACCGCGGGCTTGAGCGCACACAGTGCGACACCGTCGGCCAAACAGCGCTGCGGCTCATTCCAAACCGGCAAAGCACCGCGCCGCCACCGTGGCCGCATGCTACCGAACTGCGTGTCGCGCCAAAGCAACTGTCGGAAACATTTACGGCTTAACCGTTTCCGAGCCACAGTTTCATGCTAAGTCGCTGATAAGCAAGGCTTGGCCCCAGCCTTGCTGTTCCTTGAGCAAAAGCTGTTCTGCCTAAGGAACGACAAATGCCCGCCGCCGACATCGATCGTCGCGTACCGCAATTGCGCCGAAGCGAAATGCCGACACCCCTTCCCTCGCCCTTTGCCCCGAGCAGCGTCGCCGGTCTCGCACTCGATCTCGCGCTCTTTGCCCCGCTGACGACGCTCGCCGCGATGCCGCCCGACCGCGCCAACGCGATTACCTATGGATTAGGCCTCATCTTGGGCTTCGCGTTGAGGCAGGGCCGACGCTTCGCCGATGCGAGCGGCGATGCCGCCGAGGTGGTCACACGCTTGGTCGTCGTCAGCCTCGCCTCGCTGCTGCTCTCGACCATGATCGTTGGTGCGTTGGCGACGGCAATCCCAGCCCTGCTCGCCAAGCTGCTGAGCCTGCCGATGATGTTCTTGTGGCGCTACGGCATGACGCGGCGCTTCTTCCTTCGGCGGGAGAGCTGAGCCATGTGGTCGCGCCGCATCGTCCTGATCGCCCTCGCCATCGCGCTGGTCGCGCCGCTGTTCATCGCCGGCATACCGCCGCTGCTCGATTATCCGGTCACAGGCCATTTGCTGCCGCAGACGCTCGCCGAGAAAGCGCTGATCGCGCTGGCTCTCCTTTTGCCGGTGCTCGGCACGGTCGCGCTGCACGACGCGATCTTCGCGCGGCGAAGCTGGTGGCCTTTGGCGTCGGCATTGATCGCCTACAACGCGGCTTTGATCGCCGGCGATCTCGAATTGCTGATCGGCGCCGGCTTGGCGCTGTTTGGCGCGGCGTGCTGGGTCCGCTTGAGGCAAAACGCGTGGCAACAGTGGCTAACCTACGCGGCGATCGCGGTACCATATTGCTTCATCCATTTCGCCGGGACGGGATTCTCATTCGCGATGATCGCCGCCTTCGAGTTGAGCGAGGCGTGGCGCGAGCGCCAGGCCGCGAGGCTGGCAATGCGGGCGGTAAAGCTCGGCCTCGCGGCGCTACCGGTCGCCGCGCTCTATTTTCAGACGCAACTCGCTGGTGGCGCCGATCCCTTGCCGCTCCATGCGGTCAAAACCGTGTGGTGGGCAATTAACAAGCTCGATCCGTTCGCCAAAGCGATCGGCGCCGGCGCGGAATTCTTCACCTATGACAGCGGCATCGATTTGCTGATCATGATCGCAGTCGCAGCCGCGCTGGGCTTCCTCGCGCTCGCCCGGAAGCTGGCCTTCTCGTGGCTGACGCTGCTCGGGGTCGCGCTCTATCTGGTTTACCCCTTCCTGCCGCTACCGGACGCGGCGCCGGGCGCGATCGATATCCGCTTGCCGGTGCTGGCGGGATTTCTTCTCTTCGGTGGAATAATGCCCAGGAAGCTCGGGCGACGCGAGACCGCCGTGCTGGGTCTCGCCTTTGCCGCGCTCATCGCCGCGCGACTGGGCGTGATCGCAAACGCATGGCAGGGGCAGAATGGCGATCTCGCGGCAAACGATTTCGTGGTCGCGGCGGCGCAAGCGCCCGACCGCCCGCCGGTGCTGCTCAACCCAGGCCCATCCGCGCCTTGACGATCTCGGTCAGGGGCACCAACACGATACCTTTGCTCGGGAGATTCGCGATCCAGCCGATCAGCGCGTCGATGGTCGTGTCGTGCGGGTGGCCGATCGCGATCGCGGTTCCTTTCTTGCGCGCGATCATCTCGACCTCTTGCAGGCGCTGCTCGATCGCCGTCGCGCTCTGGTCATCATCGAGGAACACGTCGCGCTCGGCGAACGGCACGCCCTCGGCCGCCGCCGCCTTGGCCCCGATGCTGCTGGCAATCGTGCGCGAGTCGAGGAACATCAAGCCACGCGACTTCAGATCGTCCATCACCCAGCCCATCGCCTGGGCATCGCCAGTAAAGCGGCTGCCCATGTGGTTGTTGATG
>Ga0307373_10009640_pt1 | contig 14378 bp, 16 predicted proteins | sample OX2MG_FD_202534 | JGI IMG/M metagenome (GOLD analysis project Ga0307373, IMG submission 202534) | Soil microbial communities from Risofladan, Vaasa, Finland - OX-2 | ecosystem: Environmental > Terrestrial > Soil > Coastal area > Acid sulfate soil | place: Finland: Risofladan, Vaasa | collected... | reverse complement strand
GTTGTCACCCGCACCAGCGACACGGGGTTGGTCACCGGCCCGCAGACTCCTCATCGGGCGCTCTCCCGGAGTGCTCCCCCGGGTTGCTGGCGCGCTGGCCATGCCGGCGAGACGCGCTCCGCTGCTCCGGCTCGCTGAGCGGGTAGCTCAGGAGAAGCACCTCGACTGACCGGGAGCCGGCCGGCCGCATAGTTCGGTCTGATATCCGGCGGTCGAATCGGTGCCAAACCTCCTGCAGGTCCGCCACCCATTCAGTGAGCTCAGCCGAGGTTACGAAGAGAACCGATTGTTGAATCGGAAATGCCTGCCGCCACTCCGCCGGATAGGCACGGCGCGAGTGGAGCGACGCCTGAAATCGCGAGAGAGAGTGGTCGAGGAAATGGTTGAGGAGTTCGTCCGTGGCCAGCTCGAACTCGGGTTCGCTCTGGTCGTCCGCGATGGCGAGAGAAAAGTGGGACGCTCTCCACGGTCGTTCGCGGCCTCGGCCTCCAGGTGCCGGTTCAACGAAGCCATACTTCGATAGTTGGCGCAGGTGAAATGAACAGCTCGAGGGACTCTCCCCGACGAGTGCCGCCGCCGCGGTGGCGGTCAGCGGTCCCTCCAGGGTGAGTTGTTGGAGTAGGGCGAGCCGGATCGGGTGGGCGAGCGCCCGGATCGAACGAGGATCGCTGAGTTGGCGGGCCGGCACCTCCTCCGACGGAACAGATCGCGGGTGGGGCTTTGGCACCGTCGAAAGATATCATTCGAAAGATAGTGTGCGAAGGATGAAGGCACGCAGTATGTCTCCAACTTGCGGGCGTGGAGCTGCCCCGTAACGGGGTCGCCCATGATCCGAGGCGGTGAGCACTCCCGCCGATGCTCTGGCAGATTGCACCGCTGCCCCGGTGCGGAAAAGGCACGACAGTCGCTCAGTCGCGCTAATTACACCACTGTAGGGACGCGACCGGAGGTGGCTCCCAGCACACCAATCCACAGTCACCCGTAAGCGAGATCTCACCCGGCTCCCAGGTTGGAGTCAGACCCTGGTTAATATGACCGAAGCTAGCCGCGACGCCGTGGCACGCCGGGCCACCGGAACAGCATTGGTTAGCCGACTGACAAAGCTGGGCGGAGTTGCTGCGATAGTCGCAGTTGGAGCCACCGCCGCCGTAGTGGCTCACTCCCTGCCCGGCCGGTCAGCCCCGAGTGCAAGTCGCGTCACTGGATCTGCCCCTGCAACGTCCGCGCCCTTGGCCCCGATACCCGGTGGATCAACTAATGCTCCTTCGGTTCCAGCCGTTACGTCTGGAGGCTCATGACGAGTGGCGAACGCTGGCTTCCAATACCCGCCCCCGACCAAATGGCCTCCGCCAAGCGGGCCGCCTTCGGTACCACTGCCCAGGTAGTAGCCCACCCCCACGGGGCGCTCCCGGATGTCCTTCCCCTCGTGGACGCGGAGATCTTAGCGCTGGACCTCGCTGCCAGCCGATTCAGACGGGACTCGGCGTTGGACCAGCTCAACCGATCACCGGCAGCCGAGGTCATTGTGGGACCCCTGCTGGCGCAGCTGCTGGAGCTGGCGCTCTTCTGGGCCGACCGGTCCTCCGGGCTCCTCGATCCTTGTGTCGGCGCCGCAGTCATCGCCAACGGTTACGAGGGTGACTTCTCCGGTATGGCCAAGGACGGTCCTGGTCTGGTGCGACAGGTGCCGTTTGGGTCGAGTTGGAAATCGGTCGAAATCAGTGGCCAGACCGTGCACCGACCTCCAGGTCTGGTGCTTGACGTCGGGGCGACGGCCAAGGCCTGGGGCGCCGACCGGATGGCCTCCCTGGGTGCTCAGACCGGAGCATCGGTGCTGGTGAGTCTCGGGGGCGATCTGGCCACCAGCGGTCCGGAGCCTACCGGGGGGTGGGTGGTGCGGGTTGCCGACGACCACGAAGCGAGTTCACGCTCTCCCGGGCAGACGGTACGCTTGCGGGCCCGGGCGCTGGCAACCTCTTCGGTGACGAGGCGACGGTGGCGGCGGGGCGGAGTTGAGCTACATCACATCATCGATCCGCGGACGGGAGCTCCAGCGCAGGGACCTTGGCGGACAGTGAGTGTGGCCGCCGCATTGTGTTCAGAAGCCAATGCGGCGGCCACCAGTGCGATCGTGGCGGGCGACGGAGCGGTGGACTGCCTGGCGGGGTTTGGACTACCCGCGCGTCTCGTTTCCAGAGACGGGGGGGTCTTGCACTTCGGCGGTTGGCCCAGCGACGGAGACGACCTGTCCCAGATCACGCATTGGATGCGTGCGCCAGTCGCGGGAGCGGTCTCGTGAGCCTTGCAGTAACAGCGTCCGGGCCGTCAGCTCTCTGGTATCTCACCCGCGGCAGCGGACTGATTCTGCTGGTCGTGCTCACGGCGAGCGTTGCCATGGGCATTCTCCACAAGAGCGGCTGGACACCCTCGGGGTGGCCCCGCTTTGTCATGGGCGATCTCCATCGGAATCTGGCGCTCCTCGGCGCGGCACTGTTGGTGGTCCACATCATCACGGCCGAGCTTGACCCGTTTGCACCCGTTGGCTGGCTCGCAGTTTTACTTCCCTTCCTATCCTCTTACCGTCCCGTCTGGCTCGGGCTGGGAACTCTGAGCGTGGACCTCTTGCTTGCGGTTGTTACAACCAGTCTGCTCCGTTCCCACTTGAGTCTCCGAATCTGGAGGCTGGTCCACTGGTTTACCTACCTAGCCTGGCCATTCGCCTTACTTCACTCCCTCGGAACTGGCACCGACACTCGCCTGGGCTGGGACTTTCTTCTCGATCTGCTGTGCCTGGCCGTGGTGGTGGGGGTGACGCTCTATCGAGTCTGGCGTCTCTCTGCGGTTACGCGCCTGTTGAAGTGGTCGGCGGTGGGCGTGGCTGGCGGTGCTGTGCTTGCGGTCACCGTCTTCGCCGCGGTCGGCCCGCTGCAGGCGGGCTGGGCCCGGTCCGCCGGGACTCCTCTCTCCCTGGTGGCGAAGGCCGGTGGCAGTGGTCCATCGAGCGCCGCACCAAGCCAGGGTGGGCAGCTGGTCCATTTCGCGGGGACCTTCAGCGGCACGCTGGTTCCTCTGCAAACAGGCACAGCGAGCTCGATCGTGATCTCCGGGACGGTTCGTGGGGGACCTGGGGGATCGCTCACCGTGACGATAACGGGAGATCCTTTGCCCAGTGGAGGATTCAACGTGGCGTCGGGCACTGCGACCTTTCGGAGCGCCTCGCCTGGCCGCACTTACACGGGGCAGCTGGCGGCTCTGCTGGGAGATACGATGATCTTCAGTCTCGACGAAGGCGATGGCCAGTCGGTCGGTCTTCAGCTCAATGTCCCAGAAGCTACTCAGGGTCCCGTTTTCGGGACTGTGGTGGTCGGCGGCGTGAAGACTCCCGTACCCGCTAACGGGTCTGGCGCGTCGAACGAGTCCGAGTGAACTTGGCCACTGCCACCACCGGCATGGACCTTGCCGTCAGGGGTGGAGTTCTCGGGTCTCCGCGGCTGCTAGCAGGTCCTGGACGAGACATCACCGAGTCGCTAGCTCCGCACCTCGATCGGCTGGGGGACCCGCTTGGTGCGGTCGGGACGACATCTCCCCGTGAGCTCATTCAGAGGATCCGCGCATCCGGCCTGCGAGGTCGTGGCGGCGGGGGTTTCCCAGTAGGCGAGAAGTTGGCGGCCGTGGCTGCCGGAGCAGGAGTCGGGAATCGGGCGATCGTGGTCGCGAACGCATCCGAGAGTGAGCCCGCCAGCGCCAAGGACCGCTTCCTGCTCTCGGTGCGGCCGCACCTCGTCATTGACGGCATTGAGGTCGCGGCCAGAGCGGTCGGAGCCAGACAGGCCTACATCTGCGTGAGTCAGCGATCCGAGCAGGCAGTGTTCGCCCTGCGACAGGCCTTGCTGGAGAGGAGGGAGGCGCGGCTGCTCCCCGTGCCAGTCGAGGTGGTTTTGGCCGCTCCGACCTTCGTTGGGGGAGATGAAACGGCCCTCTTGAGTTGGATCGCCGGCGGCGCGCCCAGCCCCACCGTGGTGCCTCCGCTGCCTGCCCATAAAGGCCTCACGGGCCATCCCACCCTGGTGCAGAATGCAGAGTCCCTGGCTCATCTCGCGCTGATCGCACGGTTCGGCCCGGATTGGTTCCGTCGCGTCGGGACCGAGGAAGAGCCTGGCACGATGCTGGTGACGGTCAGTGGCTGCGTTACCAGTGCCGGGGTATATGAGACGCCCATCGGGGCCAACCTCGAGGATATCCTGGAGGCGAGCGGGTGGTCTGTCGAAACCGAAGTCATCTTGGTCGGGGGATATTTCGGAAGTTGGGTCAGCAGACAGGATGCGGGTGTGAAGGCGCTTTCGCGGGCGAGCCTGGCGTCCTGTGGCGCCTCGCCCGGAGCCGGGGTGATTCTCGCCATGCCTAAAACGGCGTGCGGTGTCAAGGAGACTGCCGAAGTGGTCGACTGGCTCGCCGCCGAGAGTTCCGGACAGTGCGGCCCCTGTGTCCATGGACTGTCAGCGGTGGCAGCCTGTCTCACACGGCTCGCGTCGCCGGCATCGGCCCGTCGAGCGGACCTTGGCCGCCTCTTACGCTGGTGCACCGAGATCGAAGGACGGGGCGCCTGCCGGCACCCCGATGGCGTCATCAAGTTGGTCCGCAGTTGCTTGCAGGTGTTCGGTCCGGAGGTGGAGGCGCACCGAAGCGGACGCTGCTTCGGCTCCTACGAAGGATGGCTTCCGCTCCCGGCAACCACGCAGCAAGTCCGATGAAGAGCCTCTATCTTCACGTGAACCCCATCACATGCGCCGGGCACGGGCTCTGCGCCGAGCTATTGCCTGAGGCGGTACGACTGGACGACTGGGGCTATCCCATGGTGGACCCGTCGCCTGTTTCGCCGCGAATCCTGGGTCACGCGCGCCGAGCCGTGGCCGCGTGCCCCACCCTTGCATTCGCCTTGCGCGCCACCCCCGTTCGCAGGCTCATCTCGCCGCGAGTTGACGAAGCTGGAGAGAATGACAAGAGCCACTAGTCGGATTGTGACGTCCCGAGCCAAGCGGTACGAGGAGCCAGCCTGCAGTCCGCGGGCTCAAGGGAGATACCAGTCTCCTACTGGCCGGTTCGTGATTTCTCAGCTTGTCTGCCGAGGAGAGAGCAATGTCCCGGCACGACGGTGGTGAACGCAACCCAAACTGCCGACCGCCCGATGAAGCGGCGCACGGCAGCTCGCATGGCTTGAATCGCTGCCCGCGATCAGACGCTGGCCAGGTGCTGAGTGGCCCCCTGTCCGGCTTCGGCGATACGGCGGAGAAAGTCTGCGAGCAATTCCAGTTGGGCTTCGTCGTAGGTGGCGCAAAGCTGGTCCATCGACGTGTTCATCCCCAGGTATAGGCGGGCCATCTCCGGCCTCGGTCCCCGGAATAAGGAAGCCGCCGGGATCACCTCCCGCGGCGCTCGGTCCATCGTCTCGGCGATGCGGGCCTACGGCGTGCGGCGCTCAGCACGATCCTGGCGACGGGTTCGTCATGCGCCACCTGCTCAGCCCTCTGACCAAGGCCAGGTTTCATGAGCTGTATGCCGGTCTCGCGCTGACCGAAGAAATCGTTCGAGAGAGTGGATTGGACTGGACGGTTGACCGACCACCGCGGCTGATTGACAGGCCGCTGAGGGGCATCTACCGGACGGCCCATGACCTGAATGTGCGGCGCGGCCTGAGCATTTCGCGCGCCAATGTCGCCCATCTGACGCTACCGGTGCTGGAGCAGCCGGAGACCAGCGGCCGAGCCGCCAGCCTCGCCTCCTAGGCGAAACATGCGGGCGCCGGAAGCTCCGGGTCCGGCGCACTCCAGCTGCTCTGCCGCGAAATCGAGGGTCGAATTGCCGGCCGTACCGGGGAGGTCCTCGGGGGCTACGCGGAGACGGCGGCCACCCGTTCGCACAGGCTGTCCAGCTCGGCTCGGACCACGCCGGGCTGCTCTATCCACACCATGTGGCCGCAGTCGGGTACCACCGTGGTCTTGGCGTTCGGTATCAGCGCGGCGCTGGCTAGCCCGTGAGCCGGAGGAATCGGGCTCTCAGCGCCCAGGAGAAAGCTGGTGGCGACCTCGGTGAGGGGGAGTTGCTGGACCAGGGTCTGGCGCTGGAAGTGGTGGCGGATCGAATCGAAGGTCTGGGAGTAGCAGGCGACTGAGATCTCCATGGGGGGCATCGGGGGTGCCTCGGATGGGTGGGCGAAATAGCCTGGCCAGACCAACGAGAGTCCCTCAAGCTGATCAGCATCGGAGCCCTCACCGCGAAGTGCCTTCTCATCCAGTTCCTTTGACCGAGCCGCCGCCTCGGGCGTGACGCGCTCTCCGAGGATCCGGCCCAGGTCTGCCTCCCCGCCGTCAGGCACCGCACCCAACGGATCGATCACCAGAGCCCCTGACACCCGGTCGGGGTGGGCTGCTAGGAAGTGCATGAGCAGATGGCCACCCCAAGAATGGCCAATGATCAGGGGGCTCTCCAACCCCAGCTCGTCCAGCACCGCCACCACGTCCGCTACCTGGGTTTCCACATCGAAAGGCCCCGCGGTGGAAGAGGGCGCCAGCCCGCGCTGCTGGAAGCGCACCACCGTGTAGCCGTCAACCAGCTCCGGCAGAAGGCTGTCGGTGTAGTCGGAGAGCCCGGGGCCGCCGTGCAGGATTACCACCGGTGGTCCCTGTCCGGCCTTCCAGCCGGCGAGCCGGTGCTCTTCTTGGCCGACCTCGAAATCGGGGATTGGCATGTCGATCGGAAGTCTACCGGTAAAGGAGAGCCCATGCGCGATGCCCTGAGCCCGACTGGGCTCCTTGGCGTTCGGACCATGCCCCGGGGGGCAGGGAGTTACCACCAACTGGCGGCGGTGGAGCCCCAGGTACGCTTTGGGTTGCGGCGCGGACCGCCCCCCCAAGCATTAGGAGAGTCGCCCCATGATCTTCACTGATACCGAGCTGGCATACCTGCGCTTACAGCGCCTCGGCCGCCTGGCGACAGTCGGTCCGGATGGTGGCCCGCAGAACAACCCGGTGGGTTTCACCGTGGACGCAGAAACTGGGACGATCGAGATCGGTGGCTGGAATATGGGCGCCAGCCGCAAGTTCCACAACATCGAGTCGAATCCCCAGGTCGCCTTCGTCGTCGACGACCTCGAGTCGGTGGATCCCTGGAAGGTGCGAGGGGTGCAAATCCGAGGAGCCGCCGAGGCCCTCACCAACCAGCAGGTCTCCGGAGTCAGCAGCGAAGTCATCCGCATCTATCCCCGCCGGGTCCAAAGCTGGGGCCTGGGGAGTGATGGCAAAGTGGGGTCGCGACGGACCGTCGCCCAGCCAGGGAAGTGAGCGCACCCGAGGACCCGTTACCGGGAGGCGACGCAGGATCGGACGGGACGGCTGGGTGGTCTCCGGGAGATGGAGTTGTGCACCAACGGCACGCGGCACGGATCCTGCTTGGAGATGACGGAGGCAGGGTCCTGCTCCTCCGAGCCGGCGATCCGGCCCGCCCCGAAGCTGGCAGCTGGTGGTTCACTCCAGGAGGCGGGGTCCGGGATGGGGAATCCACTGCGACGGCCGCCCGGCGTGAGGTGCCGGAAGAGACGGGGCTCCAAGTGGAGGAGATGGGAGCGGTCGTCCTGCGTCGTCATTTTGAACACCAGCTCCCGGGCGCCCAGATCTTGCAGGACGAGGACAACTTCTTAGTCCGGTGTGCCTCCTCTACGCTCGACGAAGCCGAGTGGACGGAGGCGGAACGCCAGCTGCTCGAAGAGGATCGGTGGCGGACCAGAGCGGAACTTCGGCAGACTCGAGACACCGTGTACCCCGAAAGTCTGGCGGCAGTCGTGGACGGCCTGGACGAGCACCGATCCCGGTCACGTCAGACGGTGTCAACACCTGGTCCGCCGCCTCGCGGAGAGGAGTCAGGGAGACGGTAATCCCTTCCCCGGTCTCCACCTCAGGCTGGACGCGGCAACCTTCCCAGAGGAGAGAAGAGGCGCCGAGCCCAACGCTGCATCCGCTCTCTACTGGGGGCCGCGGACCCTCCTGATAGGAGCACCAGACCGAGAAGAGCAAGGGGGGTCAGCGCCTGCATTCCCGCGACCGCCCCTCCCACCATGGCCACGCCCGGCTCGACGGCCATGATCAGCGCGGCCACCGAGCTGGAGACGTGCTGCTGGGCCGCCGCCTGGACTGCGAAGGCGAAGGCGGACGCCGCCAGGCCACAGAACACGATGTCCGCCAACACCGAGACCGACGGCACCGCTAGGCCCCCGCTGAAGGGGACTGCCAGACCCAGGACGGTGGCCAGGGCCAGCAGCTGCCAGGCGCCCAGGGCGACCGCAGGGACCCGGTGTCCGAGCCTCCCGACCAGTACCACTTGCAGGGAAAAGGCGGCCGCGGCGAACACCTCCAGGGCCATCCCCAAGCCGGCGTGAGGTTGGCCGCCGCCGCCCTGCACGGGAACGGTCAGGCAGACCAGCAGACTGCCCCCGATCGCCAGGAGCGCTCCCACAACCACGCGGCCGTCCGGAGCCTGGCCCCGCAGCGCCCACTCAAGCAGCGGAGTTATCACGACCACCAGGCTGGTGAGTGCCGCGGCGACCCCGGGCCCTGCGCCCAACTCCAGTCCCAGCGTCTGAGCCAGGTACGCGGCGGCTAGCACCGCCCCCAGCAGAAGCAACAGGCCCTTGGGGACTTGGCGCCAGCGCCCTCGGGAAGCAGGCGAGATTAGCCCGACCGCGACGAGGACACTGCCCCCGACGGCGAAGCGCAGGAACAAGAATCCCACGACCGGGTAGTTTGTGACCGCGCCGCGGGTGACCACGAAGCTGATGCCCCAGGCGATGGCGGCCAGCACCAGGCCCAACATGGCGAGATGGCGTGGTGTCGCCAGATCGCCAGCAATTATTCGCCACCTCTTGGCCAGCTGCCGCAGAAACTTCTGTACCATGGCATTGATCTTCAGCTTCAGGAGAAGACCTTGCAAGCCAGTCGAAGAAAATTCAATGAAAACGCAGCGGACCCTTATTTGGACGAAACCGATTCGGCGATCCTGCGATCGTTGCAGGCTGACGCCCGCACCACCTTGGCTCGGGTCGGTCGAGCCGCGGGGCTCTCGCCCTCGTCCGTCCACGAGCGCCTCCGACGGCTCCAGCGTGACGGCGTGATCCGTGGCTGGACGCTGGAGCTGGACCCCCGCGCCGTGGGCCGACCGGTGACCGCCTTCGTGGGGGTGGAGGCGGACGTCACCGGGGGGACCCTGGCAGCTCGCCTGCGCGCCCGGCCGGAGGTCGACGAATGCCATAGCATCGCCGGAGATCTCTCCTTCTTCCTGAAGGTTCGGGCCGCCGACACGGAGGCGCTTTTGGGGCTGGTCGACTGGATCAAGGAGCTGCCCGGGGTACGGGCCACTCGTACCACGATCGTTCTCAAGATTGAGTTCGAGCGCCAACTCTGGCTGGGACCGGCGCCAGTCGCTGAGTCACCCAGCGAGGACTCTCCGGACCAGTAGTCGCGGACTGACTAAGTTGCGGTCCGTCTGGAATCGCGCCACCCGAGCAGGCGCTGCCAGCCATGAGCACGTCCACTCGCAGGTCCAATCGGCCGGCGCGGTGCCCGGTGATCGAGCCTCCCGGTATAACTGGGCGATGGGTCACCCCGGCGAGCAGGTAGCGATCCGGCCGGCGCGCCCGACTGACTGCCAGGCAGTGGCTCAGCTCTACGGCGGCTATGTGCGGGCGTCATTGGCGAACTTCGAGCTGGAGGCCCCCGCCGCGGAGGACTGGCAGCTGAAGCTGGCCGATCTGGAAAAAGTGCGTTTACCCTTTCTGGTCGCGATCGATGGCTCAGACCTGGTGGGCTACGCGCTGGCAACTCCCTGGCGTCCCCGACCCGGTTATCGGTTCACCGTCGAGGACTCCATTTACATCGATCCTGAGCGTAAGGGGCAGGGTCTTGGACGGCGGCTACTTTCCGAGCTCATCACAGAACTTCGAGCATGGGGGGCCAAGCAGGTGATCGCGGTGATCGCGGATTCGGGTGAACCCGCCTCGCTGGCGCTGCACCTCGGGACTGGCTTTGTGGAGGTTGGCCGGCTACGTCAGGTCGGCTTCAAGCAGGGGCGCTGGGTCGACACGCTGCTGATGCAGCTGGGCTTGGAGTAGATCCACGGCTCAGGAAGGGATCCTGCGCCTACTTGAGCAGGCGGGAGAGCCGACGGTCGGCGAGTCGCCGTCCCCCGGTCTGACAGGTGGGGCAGTACTGCAGCGAGTTGGTGGCGAACGCCACCTCGCCGATGGTGTCCCCGCAGACTGGACAGGCCGCCCCGGTACGCCCGTGCACTCTCATGGCCGAGCGTTTCTCACTCTTCAGACTGGTCGCCTCGAGTCCGGTGCGCGCCGCCACCGCCCCAGTTAGCAGCTCTACCAGTGCGGTGTGGAGAGCGACCACCTCATTCTCTGAGAGATGTTGAGCGGGTTTGAATGGCGATAGGCGGGCGGCGTGGAGGACCTCGTCGGAGTAGGCGTTGCCCACCCCAGCCAACAGGGTCTGAGTGGTCAGCGCCGATTTGACGTTCCCGGTGGCATGACTGAGCAGGTCGGCGAGCGTGCGGCTAGTGAAGGCAAGGTCGAGGGGATCGACCCCGAGACTGGCCACAGCTTCGATCCTGTTGGGGTGTTCCACAACCCAGATCGCGAGACGTTTCTCGGTGCCGTTCTCTGTGAGGTCGATTCCAGGGCTCCCCTGGCCGCCATCGCCCGGCGCGAACCCCATCCGCAGTGCCACGTGACCCCGGCCGGGGCGGACCGTGGCCGCGGGGAGTTGTTGGTGCCACTTGACCCAGCCTCCTCTAGCCAGGTTGGTCACCAACCAGGGGCCGCTGGTCCTAAGACAGACGTACTTGCCTCTTCGCTCCCACGCCACGACTTCGTGCCCCAGAAGGTCGTCCAATCGTGGATCAACCGTCTTTAATGATGAGAACGAGGCAAGTTCCACTCTGACCAGCTGGCTCCGGCCGGTTCGGAGGCTGAGAAACCGAACGATCGCCTCCACCTCCGGCAACTCAGGCAGCGCGGCGCTCCGACTCGAGTGCGGGGAGAGTGATCAATTCGGACTTGAGTGTGCGGTGCCATCCACTCTGACAGAGCCAGTTTCGCGGGTCCTTGGACTACCGGCGCCGGTCCTGTCCCCGGTCAGAGGAGGCAGGCCCCTAACCCGACGCTGCGTGGTCAGCCGAAATGACGTCGGGTCCTCACGCAGAAAGTCTCCGATCGACTCCTTGTTCAATTACCCTCGCGAGGATCCGCGGCCCGGGTTGCCATAGACCTAGTCTGTCACCACCGTCGCTCGACCAAGTCAACCTGGACTCCCATGAGCCGTCGTGACGAAGTTGACTTTGCTCTCGAGCGTTGGCTCGACCACCTTGAGCGGCTCGCCCGCAGCGGGTATATACGACTGGGCTACAGCTCAGCTACCAGGCAGCAGGTGGACCGGACTGCCCAGATACTGCACCTGGACGGTAATGGTGTCTCCCGCAGTGACGTTGTTCACCCCGTAGTACAGATCCCAATAACCCGGGTTCGCCGCGGCTGAGTTCGACGTGTAATCGGAGGGGACCTGGATGTTGAACTGGACCCATTGCCCGTTGTAGAAGGTGCCGCCTGACGTGTCGTATGTCTCCACGACCGCAGCGTCAGCGCCGATGGCAGGCGAGCCACCATCATTTGGGGTAATCGGAGTGCCAGACCCGGTGTCACCCAGACTGGTCCCCAGGTTGTCCACTTCTGGACCGTTGCTTCCCGCCAGCACCGAGGCGAAAGTTTGGCTGACCGTTCGTCCCGTCGTAGACGAGGTGTATTGGGGTTGCTCGATTCCAAGGTACGCGTTGCCGCTGCCGCCCACGTCCCCGGGGTCAAACACCCGCACCGCGATCACTTTGCCCGCGTATGCCGTGGGGAGTAGGAAGAGGGGCACCGTGAAGGAGCTAGCGCCTCCGGTCGCATCGATGGGGGTGTACAAGCACATCTCCCCGAGCGCCGAGACCGTGAGCAAGCTGCTGGTGGTGCCACTCTCTTGGACCGCTTGAAGTGCATAGCCGGCGTGGGCCGTGGGGTACGGGTCCGAGGAGCTGCCTACGTTGGCGCTGTCGGCAGTCGGGGACGAAGTATCTGCGCTGGAGCTGGTGTTGATCACTGAGCCGTCCCAACTCAGGGTGTCCACCTGCAGCCGGTAGTACTGGCCCCCGGTGCCTCCGCTCAGATAGTAATTGCCGCCCGATGAAGTCAGGTAGCTGCTCTCAGACGTCTGTAGGGAGTAGGGTCGGCTGAAGAGGTTGTAGCCCGCGAGATCGGTCGACTTAGAGGGATCCCAGTTGAGAAGCGAGGCATAACTGTGGAAGCCCTCGGGAGTTCCGCTGACGGATTCCATGGTGGGGTTGGAGGTCGAGGGGTTGTTGCAGCCCTGGGTGTCGGCCCTCGAGCGGCCCACGGCTGGATTCGCCTCGTAGTAGCTGTACTTGGCGGTCCCTTGATCAAGGTCCCAGGCGTTGTACGGGCAGAAGACGTCTTCCACGAGGGGGATGTCGTTCGCGCGCGAGTACAGCACTGGCACGGCGAACAGGGTGTACGCCATGGCAGCATAGTCGGTCGGCGTCACTGCCTGGGTGTAACTGCTTAGAGCCGGGAAGCTGCTGTCGTCGTCGTGATAGGTGTAGATGGTGCTGCCGGAGTCGTTGCCCGGGTCGAAGCTGGGGTTGTACACCGTCATATCCGAAGTGGTATTGGCCGGTACGTAGATCAGGTAGCTGTACCCGCCATTGTCATTGGTCAGGATGCCGTCTGCGTTGCCAACACAGGAGCTGGTGGGCTCGGTGTCGTCAAGGCAGCTTATCTGGTGAACATCCGCGGGAGATGCCGTGCAGCTGGTGGACTTGCAGGCGTTTACGCTGTCTGTGGGCGTGGGGGTGAACGCATCACCCTCCGAGCGAGGATTGCCCCAACCTTCGGTCCGCATGAAGTAGTAGTTATCAGCGGTGCCGAGGTTGGCCACCGTGGCGCCAAGGGTGGGGCCAGGTTGGCCCAATTGGATCGCCGGAAGGTATTGCGCCGTCGCGTAGGCGGTAACATTGTGCGTTCCGAAGCCGAGCAAACCAAGGAAATATACCGGCGCCGGTGCCGTGATCGCGACCTCCAACTCGTTGCTGGTGGGTTCAGTCACGACCACATTGTTCGGCGCCGAGTTAGGGTACCCGTCGCGCTCGGCGGTTAGCACGGCCTCCTGGACGCCCTGGGGTACATCTCCCGGCAAATAGGCAACTCCGGAAAGAGCTGCCGATGCGGCGGCACGCTGCTGCAGATCGCTGTGGAAGTAGGTGATGCCAGCATCAATGGCCAGCCCCATGATGGCGAAGAGCACCACGGCGGTGAGGGCAAAGATCACGAGGACCTGTCCCTTCTGGGTGTCCACCCATCGCGTGACTCGATTCTCGCCGTGGGGCATAGTCAGTTCTCCTGAGGGGGGAAGGTAAGGGCGGTGTATTGAGTATCCGTCTGCGAGAAGAACTTGAGCCCAGGAGAACTGAATTGGAACGTTACTGCGACTCCGATGCTTGCTTCGGCGGGATGAGCCTGTACTCGCAGGTCCAGGGTGTAAGGGGCGACTCCGCCAGTGGTGCAGCTGCCTGACCCCGTTCGGGTGCCTTGTCCATCGACCAGGTCCCAGGTGAAGGTCGTGCCGCAGTACTCGTACACGTCGACGCAAAGGCCGCCCGAGCCGCACGTGACATTGTCGGACGAAGAATATCTGCCCCCGGAGGGCCACACCAGCGCGCCGTTAGGGCTCGCTGGGCAGGGCGGCGGAGTGGTGCTGGGCGAAGGGTTTAGCGCGCCGCATGACTGCGGTCGGTAGATGTCGATCTCGTCTACCGCGGAGTTGGACAGCTGCTTGTCGAGGGTTGGCGTGACCGCAGCGATTATCTCAGCGTCGGCGGCACAAGGGTCGTTCCACGAAGTCTGGCAGGCGTAGGCCGCAGTGCAAGTCGTGGAAGAGGTGCATTGCACGTTGCCTATGCTGGCAGCGATTTGGGCTCCGTAGGAGGTAGCCTGGGTCGCGGTGTCGTTGTTGGCGATCAAGGCCGCTCCGGTCCAGGCACCAAGGAATACGAAAAGCAACACTGGCAGGATGATCGCCAGTTCGATGATCGACTGCCCTCGCTGGGCATGGCGAGTCACCCGCCGACCTGAGGCTCAAGTCGGAAGAGCACGGTCGCGGTTTCAGTGAATGACGCGAACCCACCGATTGCGGTGAACTTGTAGTTCACGGTTAGTAGTGCGTAGTCGGGGCTCGCGGCCAGCCCCTGGCCCTGCCCGACATTGCGGTCGGAGGGTG
>Ga0307373_10009639_pt1 | contig 14378 bp, 22 predicted proteins | sample OX2MG_FD_202534 | JGI IMG/M metagenome (GOLD analysis project Ga0307373, IMG submission 202534) | Soil microbial communities from Risofladan, Vaasa, Finland - OX-2 | ecosystem: Environmental > Terrestrial > Soil > Coastal area > Acid sulfate soil | place: Finland: Risofladan, Vaasa | collected... | reverse complement strand
TGCGGGGGGGCGAGGAGGTGGTCGTGACAGATCGCGGCATCGCATTTGCCCGAATCGTACCGATCAGCGGCGGTCGTGCCCTGGACCGGGCTATCGCCGAGGGGCTCGTCACCCCGGCACCCAAGCCAGCACGGACACGGCCCGCTCGACGTGTTCGGAGCCGGGGCAAGGTCAGCGACCTCGTCAGTGAACAGCGCCGTTGATCGTCTATTTCGACACCTCTGGGATTCTTCCGATCCTCATCGAGGAGCCCTCCAGCGAGGTCGCATCTCGACTGTGGGACGAAGCCGACCGGGTGGCGTCCTCGCGTCTCGTCTACGCCGAGGCGAGAGCGGCGCTGGCCATGGCACATCGAATGGACCGGGTGGATCGCGAGGGGTTGCGCACTGCCGTCAGAGAGTTCGAGGCTCTGCACAACCAGCTTGACGTCGTCGAGGTCACCGAGGAGCTCGTTCGAGGCGCGGGAGAACTGGCGGAACAGTTCGGCCTCCGAGGTTACGACGCCGTACACCTGGCTTCGGCCAGGACGCTCGCCGACCCCGAGTTCGTGCTCGCAGCCGGTGACCAGAACCTGCTCGATGCTGCCCGGGCACTCGAGATCGCTACCGCCGATCTCACCGTGGAGTTCTGATCGCTGGCACCGAGGGGTTGGCTCGCCCGAGGCGACGACCGCACCGAATCCAGCGACGGCCAGAACCCATAGAGCGGTAACACTGCTCCATCCGCCAGACGGAGACGGCGCTATCGGGGCCGGCGGCAGCGCCGGCGCTACTCCGGGAAGGCCGACGCCGGACTCAGACAGAACGGGTGGCCGGCGGGATCGACCATGACGCGCCAGCGGTCCGGAGCTGGTTGCTCGTCAGCTATATGGCCCCCCAGGCCAACCGCTCGCTCGGCCGCGGCGCCAATGTCGGTGACAGCGAGATCCACATGCAGCTGTTGCGGCGCCTCGGGGTCCGGCCAGCGAGGGGGGTGATAGTCGGCCACACGATGGAAGGAGATCCAGATCCCCGCCGCCTTGAAGGTGGCGAAGTTCTCGCTCGTGTATCCCATCGGCACGTCCAGCAACTTGGAGTAGAACGTCGCCAGAGCAGTCGGATCCGAGCAGTCGAAAGCGATCGCGCCCAGCTTCGCACTACTGGCGGGCTCCCCTGCCACGAGAGTGACGATACACCTCTAAACCGGTCATCTCCTGACCGGTCATCTCCTGACCGGTCAGCGCGTCGAGTATGCAGCTTCTTCGCCCGCTGGAGACTCGGGCGGGTAATGATTCCTCCCGGAGGGCGCCTGCGAGCTTTGTCCCGAATCCCCATCAGAAGCGGGATTCGGGGCGACACTTCAGCCCGGGCTTCGGCGTCGTTCAGACCAGGCTCTCAGGCACCGACCAGAGCGGCCACCTTGGCACAGGTCGTCGCGCACGCCTTGGCGGCCTCGCGGCCCTTGCCGATGAGATGCTCGGAAAAGAACCGTCGGTGGTCATCGTGCTCGTGGAACTGCTGGGGGGTGAGCACGGCTGAGAGTATGGGAACGTCGGTGCGCAGCTGAACATCCATCAGACCGCTGATCACGGCCTGAGCGACGAAGTCGTGCCGGTAGATGCCGCCGTCGACGACCAGGCCGGCAGCCACCACCGCGTCGTAGCGGCCGGAGCGGGCCAGCAACTGGGCATGCAAAGGAAGCTCGAAGGCGCCAGGGACCTCGAACAGTCCCACCTCCCGGTCCGGGTCCAGGTCCCCCAGGGCCTCCACGAACCCGTCCCGGCAGAGGTCCACCAGTTCTCGGTGCCAGCAGGCCTGGACGAATGCCACCGGTTTCACAGAATCCTCCCCACGTCGACGTTTCCGGCATGCTAAAACTTCAAGTAATGTCGAAGTCAAGCCTTGGACGTGATGAGCTGACCATCGGGGAGGCGGCCTCCCGTATTGGCGTGTCGACCTCGGCACTTCGCTTCTACGAAGACGCCGGGCTCATAACCGCCGACCGCACCGATGGAGGCCAGCGTCGCTACGCCAGAGACGTCCTCCGGCGAGTGGCCTTCATCCGCGGCGCCCAGGCCGTGGGGATGAAGCTCACAGAGATCAAAGACGCCATCGACCACCTGCCTCGACACCGCGCCCCGAGCAAGGAGGAGTGGCACGAGCTCTCGGAGCTATGGCGGCCTCAGCTCGACGCCAAGATCGTGGTTTTACTGGCCATTCGCGATTCACTTGATAAGTGCATAGGGTGCGGATGCCAGAGTCTGGACAGCTGCGCCATCTTCAACCCAGGCGACATCGCGGCCAGCAACGGCCCCGGCTCCGTTCTCGCCCGGCAGTGAGCCGCGCCAGGGCAGGACCAAGGGCGATCCCGGCAGAGGGAGGGCGCCCATAATCCCGAGCATCCGGGGATGGTGACCTATTGGTGGAGACCGCCGGCCCGGGGACAGTCGGCCCGAGGACGGCCGGCCCCGAATTATGGACGAGCAGAATTGGTTCCCGATCCGTCTCGGGCACCAAGCTCGGCCACGATTTCGTGGTGACCCGACACCCAGAACCGGGCGTTCGGCTGCTCAAGGTAGAGCGGAGAGTCCGGCTTTAAGGTGGGACCATGACCGATCTCGACCGTCCGTGGGAGCCGCCTCTCGCCGGCACCGAAGCCGAGCACCTCGTCGGCGCACTTGATCGACTGCGCACGACTTTCCGGTGGAAGGCCGACGGTCTCGGCGCCGCCGCGCTGCAGGCCCGCATAGGTATCTCCTCGCTGACCCTCGGCGGCCTGCTCAAGCACCTCGCTGCCGTAGAGGACCATATCTTCACCACCCGGCTCCGCGGCGAACCGATGGGCGCACCGTGGGACGCCATGGGCGGGGACGCCACCAGCGACTGGGTCTTCACCTCCGCCGCGCAGGACCCACCCGAGCAGCTGTACGCCCTCTGGGATGGCGCCGTCGAACGGTCCCGCGGGAGGCTCACGGCAGCTTTGCTCGAGGGTGGACTGGACCAGCTCGTCCACGCTTCGTGGCCAGACGGTCGCCATATCAGCCTCCGGAGGCTCGTATGCGACCTGATCGAAGAGTATGGACGACACACCGGACACGGCGACCTGCTCCGAGAGGCCGTGGACGGACTGGTCGGCGAGGACCCCCCGGCCCGATGGCACCCAACATAAGGCCCGTACAGCTGAGGATCTAGGCAAACGATCTGCACGGCGGGAGGTGACCAGCGCTCGGGCTTCCCGAGCGCCTGGCTCGGCGATCTGGCGCTCCGGTGGTGCCCCCGAACTCGCGCCCGCGGACTCCTTGAACCTGCCACTAGCGGGGTATCCCCATGCGCCGGCATGGGGAGGGCTTCCCGAGATCAGCGGCGACAGGCACTTTCGAGCACTGGCAGCCGCCGGCTAGCAGCTCGCGATGGCACTTTCGCGCGGATGTCTTGGAGGGCAAGAGCAACCTGAGCGGGACGTCGTTGGCCGCTCGGCGGGCCTCAGCCTCGGCTCCTTAGCCTGATCCTGTCCGAGTAGCCGTCGGCCAGTTGGAGCGGGTCGCCGCCTCGAACGAACCGGAAGTCGCACTGGCGGGCGCCGAGCGCGATCGTGCCCGTCCGTCGCAACCCTTGGTCCAGCTTGTCGCTGACCACATCGTCGAGGGCGCACATGTAAGGGACCAGTTCCATGGCCCCATACTTGGAGAACTGGTGGCAGATCCCGCACGACTTGACATTCATCGACACGTCCGGGCCCGACGGGTCGTCCAGTACCTCGAACACGAACTCGCCCTCCTTCGGCTCCCGCTGTGACCTCTCGGCCGCCGCCTTGAGGGCGTGCAGAGCCGACTCGTTTCCGAACTGATCGGGCGGTGCCGGAACCATCGTGAACATCTCGACCACGGTCGCCCCGAAGTCGTGAACCTTCACGCCGCGGGCCTTGAGAGCCAGGTACACGGCCAAGGTCATTGCACACTTGAACAGGGAGTCGGCCATCGGATGGTCGGGCTCTTCCAGGTAGGCCAGATCGGGAACCATCTGGTCGTAGAGCGCCGCCGCCTCGTCCACCACCGCCTCAGGGTTGTCCACGAACCGGGCGGCGATCATCTGATAGCCAGGGCGCATCCCGACAAACTGGTTCCGCACCGCCTCGGCGTTGTCCATCTGCTCCCCCTCGGCGGCGCCAACCGGCCTAGGCCGCTCCGGAGGAGAGGGTACCGCTCCCCGGTCCCTCCTCGCTCGCAAGGTCAACTATCCGCTCGGACTGGGATCGAACTGTGGCACCAGCGAATCAAGTCGGATGTGCCAGTTTCTGTGCCCTCGACGTCTTCTGGGGAGGGCTCCCCATAATCTCCGGGCGCCAGGTACTCGTGACCGGTCCCTGACCGCCGGGAGCGGGCACAGATAGGAAAGGGCATGCTGGAAAGGAATGACCACCGTGGCGTTCCGTCCGTTGACCGAGGAAGATCTCCCGCTCGTGGCCCGCTGGCTCCGTGAGGAGCACGTGCAGGAGTGGTGGAAGGATCCCTCCGCACCGGACGGGGTGCGAGAGAAGTATCTCCCGAGGATCCTCGGCGATGACCCGACAGACGTGTTCGTCGTCGTGGCCGACGGTCAAAATGTCGGAATCATCCAGAGCTACCGGATCAGTGACTACCCCGGCTGGGTCAAGACCATCGCTGGCTCGGGCGTCGCTTTCCCATCGGCCGCAGGCATCGACTACCTCATCGGTGAGCGTGATCTCGTTGGCCGAGGCGTCGGATCGGCGTCAATTCACGCGTTCACGGACTTCGTGTTTGCTGCGTACCCAGACGTGGAGCGCATCGTGGTGACTCCACAAGCCGCGAACCGTGCGTCGTGTCGGGTGCTAGAGAAGGCCGGCTACGAGCTCGTCTGGTCTGGCCTGCTCGACTCCGACGACCCCTCCGATTCGGGTCTGGCGGCTCTGTACGTGCGGAGTCGATAGCGGAGCGAGAGCGGGGTCAACTGCCCCATATCGTCGGTACGAACTTGACGGTCGACCTCGCCTGGAACGCCGGAAGGGTTCCCATATGCTGCGGCGTCCAGCGGTGCCGGCAGCATCATGGTCTTGTCGCTACGCAGGCGTAGCCGGCGAGCTTGCCGATCAGCCGGTATACGTGCCAGAGGCAGTCCATCAGCATGATGTCGTAGTTCGACTGTCCGAATCGGGTGATGTAACGCTGGGGATCGCGCCTGAGTCGAGCGGCGTACAGCAACCGCTTGCCCGCGGTCCCTTCCCGCTCTTGAGCGCGCTCGCCCCACTCGCTCGAATAGTCAACCCGGGTGTGGATGACGAGTCCGGCCCCGGTGAGGGCCTCGTCGAGGTCGTCGGGACGCATGAAGCGGCCCCCTTCCGCGCGGGTCAACGCTTCGGCCTCTACGTCGCTTAGCTCCGGACCCCGGAGGACCTGATAGGCCAGCACGTGCCCGCCAGGTCGCAGCACCCGATTGAATTCGGCTGCCGCGGCGGCCAGGTCGGCGAACATCAACGACTCCCGGCACCAGAGCAGGTCCACCGAAGCGTCCTCCGCCGGTATGGCCTCGGCCTTGCCCTGGGCGAATTGGACCAAATCCCTGGCGACATCATCGATCCCAGCGTCCTCGCCCGGACGAGGTTGTCGCGGAGTGGGGTCGATTCCGAGAACCCGGTAGCCGAACCGGGCCGCCAGCTGCAATGAGGCCTGGCCCCGGCCACATCCGACATCGACGACAAAGGCGCCGGCGGGCACAGCGAGGGCTGTCACCAGGTCGTAGAGACTCTCCGGTCCCTGCGGACCAAGGCTCTCGTCCAGGAAGGCGTGAAACTCCTCCTCGACGTCATCGAAGCTGCCCGGTACTTCCTCTGCCACGTTGCCCACGGCCATCCTCCCTCACTGGACCGTGGTCCCACGGTAACTTGGTCCCTGCCAGCGTGCTGTGAATTTCGGAGGTGCAGGTGATCGAGCGGGTCCAGATCGGTGTGCGGATGGAGAAGAGCATGGTGAAGGTGCTCAAGGCCCTGGCCGAGTTCGAGAGCCTCACCCTGGGTCAGCTGCTCGAGAAGATCGTGCTGCACTCCTTCGAACCCGTACCCGGGCAGGAGGGGGAGATGTCGGCCAGCCCCCACAGTCGGGCGGCGTTGGCGGCGGTGGCTGACTTCAAACGGATCTACGGCATGAACCTGGATGACCGGGAACTGCGCAAGCCGGACCCCAAGGCGTAGCTGTCAGCCGCCTCAACAGCATTGGGGGGACTGTCCCCGAAGACCGGGGGCTCACGGTGGCAGAAGTGTCACCGACCGCCGGCAAGGGGCTAATCGTCCGGCCGCGGCGTTCCGCTCTAGCGTGACCTGGATGGGGTGCTGTACCCACTGACTGAGGAGAACTGACTGTGAAAATCCTGCTCATCGCCGGGCTCTGGCTCGACGGGTCCGTATGGGGGGACGTCGTGGCGGCACTCGAGGCACTTGGCCACCATCCCGTTGCACTGAGCCTCCCCGGCCAGGGTGATGGAGCCACCTCCTCCACCCTCGACGACCAGCTCTCAGCGGTGATCGCCGCCGTGGACGCAGCACCCGGCAGGGCCCTGGTGGTGGGCCACTCCGCGGCTAGCACGTTGGCCTGGATGGCGGTCGATGCCCGGCCGGAGAAGGTCGCCAAGGTCGTGTTCATCGGCGGCTTCCCATCCAGCGACGGGCAGCTCTACGCCGACTTCTTCGAGCCGACCGGAGGCGTCATGCCCTTCCCCGGCTGGAAGGCATTCGAAGGGCCCGACTCCGCCGACTTGGACGCGGAGGCCCGGCGCCGCTTCGAGGCCGGCGCGCTCCCTGTGCCAGAGGGGGTGACCAAGGCGACGGTTCGCCTGTCGGATGAGCGACGCTTCGACGTACCCGTCGTGGTGGTCTGCCCCGAGTTCACCCCGGCGGCCGCCCTGGGCTGGATCGAGGCCGGTGGGATCCCCGAACTGGCCAGGGCCAAGCAGGTCGGCTTCGTCGACATCGACTCCGGGCACTGGCCCATGATCACCAAGCCGGCCGAGCTCGCCGGGATCCTGGCCGCGACAGCTACCGACGCGCCGAGTAGATAGACGAGAGTCCCAGAATTGAACGGGACTCGCCAGGGAGTCAGAAGACGCCGATGGCCGCCTCGATCTCGGGTGACTGGTTTAGCTCGGCTACTGCAAGACGGGATGTTCGGGGGTGGGGCTCCGTCGTGCCGCCCAGGGCCTTCGCGGACGCCGTCCGCGTCGGGGACCTCGCCGTGGCAAACGTCTGCACCGCCGCCCGCCGAGGCGGCCGCGCCACGGCGCCGATCCGGGGGCTGCACCGCAGGGTTTGTCGGCGTCGGGCACCGACAGGTCCTCCCTGGGGCCCACCCCATAACGGCAGCCACGCGACGCGAAAGAAGCGTCCCGAAACGCCGGGCTGGGGACGGTCGCGACGCGCCGTTCTACGTGCTTGGCTGGTCACGTCCACCGTCTGGGCCGGCCTTGATGGACGGGCCAGGGCCGGCTGATCACAGGCGGTCCGCTATGCCGGGGGTGTCCTGGCCAACCCGGTTCCGATCATGGAGTTGCGGGTCACCAACGTGGCCAGGTCCTCCTGGCTCCAGCCGTCGGTCCCGGCAGGGCGGGCGGGCAAGACCAGGTATCTCTGTTCCGCGGTCGAGTCGTGGACCACGAGCTCGACGCCTTCGTCGAGGTGGGTGCCGAACTCGGCCAGGACCGCCCGGGGTTCTCGGACGACTCGACTGCGGTACTCGAAGCTCTTGTACCAGGACGGGGGGTTGCCGAGGATGCCGCTCGGATAGCACGAGCAGAGGGTGCAGACGATCACGTGGTGGACCAGGGCCGTGTTCTCCACCACGGCCATGGGGATGGCCTGGTCCAGGTACTCAGACAGAGTGTTGACGGGATCGGTCAGCAGCCTTGTCTTGAAGTCCTCATCGGTCCAAGCCCTTGCCACCACCCGGGCTCCCATGGCGGGGCTAGGCACGTCCCCGGAGGACGATTCGGCCCGGGCCACGGCCGGCTCGATCCTCTCCGGATCGATGATGCCCTGGGCATGAAGGTGCTCCTCTAACAACTCGGCTCGTTGGGCCGGATTCGGCTGGCTCATGTCCCCTCCAGATCGGACTCGGCCAGGTCGGCGGCGAGCGTGTGGTCGGCGGGCGGTCCGAAGAGGTCGGCGGCCGGGAAAACCACTGTGTAGACCAGCTCCGACTCCCCGTAGGTGCCGGTCTCGGCCGACCGAGTGGGATTGGGCCAGGCGAACGCGGCCCACTCGACCCGGCCCACCGCCCGGCGCAGGTAGCGAGGCACCCTCGTGTGGTCGGCGGTCACGACGTTGCGGACCCGCACGCGATCTCCCGGTCGGAACCGGCTGGGCGACAGCGGCGTGGTAGGCGATGGCCGGGGCCTCGATCGGTTGGTGTCGGCAAGCACCTCAGGGTCCTCGGCCAGGTGCTCAGCGGCCCATAGCCAGCGCTCGTAGTAGCTGGAGGTGAGGTACTGGCCGGGCGGCATCTGCTCGATGGTGTGACGGACCCGATCGGTAGTGACTCGTCCCCCGAGGGCGCGGGTCATGTACCACACCCGACCTTCCCAGACCTCGTGGAAGACAGGCTCGTCGGCCTCGATGGGGACCGGCCCGAAGCCGTGCATCCCTCCCAGGTCATGCACGCCGTCCATGCTCCTGATCCTTCCACAACCCGTCCATCTGGCTGGCGGACGGAGGGATACAAAGCTCAGGGCCCTCCGGGGGAGGGGGCCGATGCGGCGGGAGGTCCCTCGGTCACCCGAGTCCTACTGACTATCTCCTATCAACGCCAAACAACCCATGGCGCTACCGCCACTGACCGCCGGATTGGAGACCGCCCGCCCCTATCAGCGCAGGCCGACATTTCCGAGCAGGCGAGCCCGGCGGCCACCTGACCGCGAGGGGCAATATCGAGCGTCTAGCCACGGCTGCCGGGTGCGGGCCGGAGGTTGCCGAGGATGCTCCGGACGAGGTCAAGATCTCGGCCATTAACGATCAGAGCGACCTTCGATCGTTCGGCATAGAAGAAGGCTCGGTACCCTCGGGCCACGCCGGGTCGCTTAGGAGGTCCTGACTCATACCCTCTAAGGCCGTTCTCTGTCGCTACATGCCAGCCTCGAACTCCGGTCGGCCGCTCCGAGGACCTGACCAGTACGACGATGGTCGTATTGCCAGGCACGGAACCTCTCGTCGACACCGCGCAGGCGTAATGGACTCCCGGGGGTGGCGGCGGCGAGGCTGTCACCACCAGGACAACAGACTTCGTCGGGGGTGCCAGAGTCGCACAGCCAATCCCGGTTCCGCCCCGGAACTCGACTGGCCAGGTTCCTGGGACGTAAGCACGTACGCCGTGATAGTCGATCGCCTTCCAGCCGGAGGGATGGCTGGGACCCGAGCAGGCGGACAGAACAAGTCCGGCCAAGACGCCCAATATCGCGATTCTGCGGGCGGTCGATCTCACAGGCCCAGTATGCAGGGACGACATCGGCACCAGCTATCGGCACTTCGCGGGCGGACGGGTCGGCATGGCTCTGGCACTGCCCAAGTCCGGCTCTCACGCCTTCGCTCGACCATCATTCCCGCCCATACAGTCGTCGTGTTCGGAGGATAACCAAGCCCGCAAGCTCCTAACGAGCGCCTGCGGGCCATCTACTGACTCGGGAGCACCGGGCCGCATTCGGATCCGCCCGACCCTCATCCTCAATCCAGTCTTTAGCTTCGGCCGTGCGGCTGTGGGAGTGGAGCGGCTCCAACTGGCGAGTGCTCAGCAGAGAGAACCTGCCCGTCATCCCCGAGGCGTTGGCCTACGACACGGCCCGCCAGGCGCTTGTCGCCGTGGCGGCCGACGGAAGCTGGCTGTGGAGAGGTCACCGGTGGCAACTGGATCGGACTGGCCAGTAGTGGCAGCCGGTCGCCGATGCCGGGCGGACTCAGACCGCTGAGAAGTGCTGGATATTGAGCACCGGCCGCGGCTCCCGGCAGGTCGGCACGGGGTAGCCCACAGTCGCCGAGCATCACCAATTGACGCGCTCCCGATAGCTCTGACCATTCGCTCCGACTGCCGTTGTCATCACCCTTGCCCCGAATAACGGCCGCGGTCGGCGCTCGAACTGTCCCCACACGCCGGGTCCGGGGGGCAGGCGTGGGCCGGTGAGGCGCGCGCGCCGTCGCTTTGCCCGGCTTCATCGCTTGTGGCAATCCGGCGGGCCGGAGTGCAGATGGGGAACTATGCGTTCCCAGCCCTCGCAGCCAGGTTCCTCAGCCGCTCAATGAGCAGTCCTGGGTCGGAAGTTGCGTCTGTAAGCAAGATCGTTATCTTCGATCCATCGCAAAGCAGCGTCGACTCGTTGTTTCGCAGAGACAACACGGTGAAATCGGACTGAGGGATGGCCCAGCCCGCAAAGCCCATGACCCAGCGAGTCACCTGGCTATAGGGCGCTGTCCGCTGAATATGAAGCTGGTCGTCGGTGATGGCGACCGCGCACGGGAGCCTTAGACGACCGTGTAGGACTCGTGCCCGCTCGCAAGGGACGGCACTGGGGAGAGACCTTCCGGTCCAGTACTGAGCAGGAATCCCCCACATTTCAGAAGTGCTCTTAGCCCCCCAGGCCCTCGTGTACAGCCGCGGGACAACGTAGAACTCAAGGATCATTCCACCGATGACCGCTAGGGCAACGATCACTGCTAACGGCACGACGCTGGTCCCACGAAGACAGATTGTTTCATCTCGAACTCCGGGCTACCACTGAAGCCAATCGGGGAGCCGCACCCAAGTCGGCGATCTGGCGCTCCGAGGGTGTCTCCGAAAGCGCGTCCCAGAATTCCGCCGGCCAAAGTCCTTCAGGGTGTCCCCCTCCGCCGGGTCCGAGACCGCCCGCCACCCCTATCAGCGCCGGCCGACATTTTTGAGCAGGCCACCCGCCGGCCACCCGCCCTTGATCGGCACATCGGAGCGCCTACCAGGTGACCAGGACCCACCTGTAGACGCCGAGGTCGGTTGCCACCTCCAGCCGGTTCAGGGCATCCAGAGCCTGCTTCCTTGCCTCCTCAACTTGGTCGCCAAGACCCGGCTGGAATTCACTCCAAGGGACCTCCGTCGCCGCTCCCTCCGGCGTCGTGCCCTCGCCATCGCTCCGAAGGTCGAGTCCGAGGACCGTCCGCCCGGCGTCGGCCAGGGCGTTAACGGCATCTCGGACAACCTCCCTCGGCCACATCACCTCTCGGCCCTGGTTAGTGAAGACGGCGGCGATCCTCAGCGGTTCAGACAGTGCCGACAGATCACGAGCTGACACCTCAAGAGTCTTGCGTCTTGAAGGCGCTCGCGAGCGGCACATCGGCGTACCCCGTGAGCAGTGCTACTTCTCCCGTCGCAGGTTTGTGACGCCTGCCTGACGTAGGGCCTCCAGATGCCAGGTGAGCGCGGCCTCGTTAGCCTCTGCCCGGGACAGACGGTCTGGCCGCTGCTTGGGTGGTGTGGGCGCTGAAAGTGGTTTCTGTATCTCGGAGTATGCGATCGGCAGGAAGCGGTCCCGCAGACAAGTCATGACATCAAGGGCGACGGGCTCGACTGGAGCAGTGGGGGTCACCTCCCAGCCGAACTGCTCTCGTTCACATAGCAGGCTGAGCCGATTCCAGTAGCTGCCAGCGGGAGGTTCCTCGGCTTCCTTGCCGAGGGAGGCAGCTTCCCGGTTTGCCTCGACGAAGAGGGTCTGTGTGAGAGGGTGGGAAACCCCGACGTTGAGATCGAATTGCACCGACTCCCGTGTACTCCACTTCGAGCGTTGAAACTCGACCCAGACAACCCATTCGTCACGCCGCATCTGATAGCTCCCCTTCGAACCCTTGAAACCCGAGGCTCGAATAGCGAGACCGATGTGATCCCGAAGCATGGTGCTGTACGCCTGCTGGGCGGAGAGCTCGTCGTCGACCGCCATCATGGGGAGGATCCTAGGTAGGAGCGACGCCTAATGCCGGATAGGGCACTCGCTGTGCTCTCGATCCGCCGGCAGTGGGTAGCCCATAATCCCGAGCATCAGGGGATGACAGCCTGCCACAGACCGCCGGTTGCGTCACGCACCGTTTCGGGGGAACGAACCCCGCAAGCATCTCTCCGGTCCCGGCACTGCCCGTTCGGCTAGTGACTACTGGATCGCCAGCTGCGACGGTGCGGAGTCGCCTCCTCGTCCTCAGCTTCGACCACCCGGAGGTCCCAGGATCCGATGCTGTCCAGCACGAGCCGAAGACCATCATCTGATCTGACTCGATCCTCGCCGCCGTCGGCCTTGAGCTATTGAGACGGGTGCAGCTGGGAGCCCATGTTGCTGCATACCGTGGGTTGTTGGGCCGACTCTTTAGCCGCGGGTCCTGTGACCGAGCTGGAGAGCCCTCGTTTGGAGGACTGTCCTCGGACGGGGTCGAATCTCTTGGGGTGAGTAAGGCGCATGGCCGGTCGTGGGAGAGCTGGCCCCGGTGGGGTCAGTGCCGACGACTAGTCGGTTCTGGGTTGGTGGGACTAGCGAGCCTGATCTTTGGCGCCGGGTCGCCCAGCGCGGCCGCTACCCCGGGCTACTGGGTTGCCTTCAACGCCAGCTCGCCAGCCAACGCCAACCGCACCGCCGTTTACGCCGAACGTACTGACGGCTCTGGCACCACGCTGTTGGTGGACAACGTGGTCGGGGATCCGGTCTGGTCACCGAATGCCCGGTGGGTCGCCTACGCCACGACCGACCCCGGGCCGAGCGCGACCAGGAGCGCCAACACCAAAGTCACATCGCTGCTCGAACTGCTCGATGTACAGACAAGGGCTACCCGCTTCGTGGCCAATGTCGGCCCGGTGACGAATCTCTCCGGCGTGGACGAGCTGCCGGGAGCCAACGCCGGTGGGCCAGCATGGTCACCGGACAGCTCACGGCTCGCCTTCAATGCGCCCGACGGCTCTCTAGCCAGCGTCAGTGCCCAAGGAGGTGGCCTTCGTCGATTGGACCCGGTCCCGATGGGGTCGAATGGCCAGCCCGGGGAACATCTCTGCCAGGTCTTTGCCCCCAACGGAACCATGGTGGCCACGGTGACCCAGACGACTTCGGATGGCCCAGCCAACAGCCACAGCGTCACCCACTCCCTTCGGGTCCTCCGCTCCGACGGCACCGGCCTTGTCGGTCAGGTCTATGGCGTGGCCGGGGGTTGTCCCACCTGGAGTCCCGATAGCCAGCATTTGGCCTACGCCACGACGATCCAATACAGCCCCACCCTTCACAACACCAGTCTGCAGGTGACCAACCCCACTGGTTCGTCCATCTCCGCTCTGACCCAGGACGGCGCCTGTGACGGGGACAGCGCGCCGGTGTGGTCACATGATGGCCGACGAATCCTCTTTGGTCGCTTCATCTCCTCCAACAATTCCACCGTGGTCGGTCAACCCAGCTGCGACCAGAGCAAAGGTGGGTTGTGGACCGTGTCTCCGGAGGGCTCCGGGGAGGTTCAGCTCCACGCCTTGGCGAGCAACGTGGCCTGCGCCGGACAGCAAGTCGCCGAGCCCCGGCAGTGGTCATCTGATGATCGACTCATCCTCTACGTAGAGTCCACACCGCCCTACAACTGCGCCGATTACGACACTGCCCACGTTGCCGTTGTCAGCGCTGACGGATCAGATGCTCACCGTGTCCCTGCACCAGGTCCTAACACCGGGTTGGCTCCCAACCCGTCATTGGCCCCCGTTGGGACCACCCTGGACGCGGCCCGCACGCCCGGCGGTCCTCCCGGTGGCGTGACGGTCCGGTCCCCAGTCCTTCATTCTCAAACGACCTTGCCCGCAACCGCTGTTTCGTCATCCCCGTCGACGACTCCGGGGGCGGTTGGTTCGCCTGAGGCGGCACCGAACCTTTCGGGCGGTGAATCGGCGGCGTCGCCAGCTCTCATCGGGCATCGGAGCACGCCACATCGGAGAGGCCCTCCACTCTGGCTGCTGGCCACCACCGGAATAGCAGTCGCTGGCGCTGGCGTCCTGGCGATCCTGCTGTGGCGCCGTCGGATCCGCCCCAGCTGACCCGGTTCACCTAAAGCTTGTTCGTCGCGCAAGGCCGATCGAGCAGATTGATGTCATGAAGGAGCGCATCGTCGCTTCTGCCTAAGGACCCGGGGCGCGCGGGTCGACGCCGAGATGGAGGCAGGATCTGTCGAAGCCTGAAGCCGGAGGCAGCACACGGGTCCGTCAGCCCCGTCGGTGGCATGCCGACCCGCCAGGATGGCGCCCATAACAACCAGCATCCCGCGTCTACGGCGCGTCCCGGATCGCCGGGTAGGCCGGCCAGGCCCACGCCCGAACTTCGAGCCTCAGGGCGCCTCGACGGAGGGGACCGGTCCTGGCCCATACAGCCACGAGTGAG
>Ga0307373_10009637_pt1 | contig 14381 bp, 9 predicted proteins | sample OX2MG_FD_202534 | JGI IMG/M metagenome (GOLD analysis project Ga0307373, IMG submission 202534) | Soil microbial communities from Risofladan, Vaasa, Finland - OX-2 | ecosystem: Environmental > Terrestrial > Soil > Coastal area > Acid sulfate soil | place: Finland: Risofladan, Vaasa | collected... | reverse complement strand
TCGTCCCCTCGGGCGCCAATTTCGTCCTCGTCGAGTTTCCGAACACGCCAGGCAGGACCGCACCCGAGGCCGAAGCCTTCCTCGCCGCGCGTGGCCTGCTGGTTCGTGGTGTCGCCGCCTACGGCCTGCCCGCGCACCTGCGCGTTACCATCGGCCTCGAGGCGGACAACCGCGCCCTCGTCCGGCGCCTCGCCGAGTTCCTGAAGGCCTGAGGCCCGGATGTCCGCGATCATCTACCCCAGGATGGCCGTGGTCGGCTGCGGCCTGATCGGGTCCTCCGTGATCCGCGCGGCCCGGGCGGCTGGCGTCGTCGGCGAGGTCGCCGTCGCCGACGCCAGCGAGGCCGTGCTGGAGCGCGCCGCCGAACTCGGCCTTGCGGACAGCTGCAGCACCGATCCGGCGGGAGCGGCGCGCGGGGCCGATCTGGTGGTCTTCGCGGTGCCGGTCATGGCCATGGGCGCCGCGATGGCCGCGACCGCGCCGGCGCTGAAGCCGGGCGCCACGGTCACCGACGTAGGCTCGGTGAAGAGCGCGGTCGCCGACGCCCTTTGCGCCGCCGCACCGGATGGGGTCTTCGTCATTCCCGGGCATCCCGTCGCCGGCACCGAGCAGTCCGGCCCCGACGCGGGCTTCGCGTCCCTGTTCCAGGGCCGCTGGACCATTCTGACGCCGCGTCCGTGCGAGGACGCCCTCTACCAGGCGGCGCTGGAGCGCCTCACCGCCTTCTGGATGGCGCTGGGCGCCAGGGTCGAGCTGATGGACGAGACCCACCACGACCTGGTGCTGGCGGTCACTTCGCACCTGCCGCACCTGATCGCCTACAACATCGTCGGCACCGCCGCGGATCTCGAGACCGTCACCCAGGGCGAGGTGATGAAGTATTCCGCCGGCGGCTTCCGCGACTTCACCCGCATCGCCGCTTCCAACCCGATCATGTGGCGCGACGTCTTCCTCAGCAACCGCGACGCGGTGCTGGAGATCCTCGGGCGCTTCACCGAGGATCTGCAGGCTCTGTCGCGCGCCATTCGCTGGGGCGAAGGCGACAAGCTTGAGGCCCTCTTCACCCGCACGCGCGCAATCCGCCTGGGCATCGTCGCCGCCGGCCAGGAAAGCCCGGAGCCCAATTTCGGCCGTGATCGCGAGCGGGGCTAGGGCCGGCGCGCCAGCCGGGCGATGCATTCGCGGTGCAGGTTCTCCAGCACTTTGGACGTGGACTCCTCGAGCCCAAGCCGCACCAGCGGCGCCGGCATGAAAGTGCGCGCGGCGACGAGGTTGACGTAGGTCACCTGGGTCGCGCGGCCACCGGCGAGCGGCGTCAGCCGCCACGCGCCCTGCTCCGGGACAAGGTCGCCGCCCACCGCGTGGAAGCGGATGGAGCTGAACGGCCGGTAGTCAGACCTCTGTAGATGTTGTGGAGGGCGGGAAACATCAGGCCGCCCCGCGTCACCTGCTCGCGCACGTCCCAGGCGCCCGCGGGGTCGGCGGCTAGCACGCGGCAGCTCGCGCCGGCGATCAGGCGCGAGGTTTCGCGGCAATCGGTCATCACCCGCCAGACGACCTGGGCAGGAGCGCCGATATCGATCGCAGCCCGCACCAGCCCGGCGCCGCCCGGCTCGGCGGTCACGTGCGAGACGGCGCGCCCCCGGCCGAGCTCGGCCTGGCTTCGCGCGCCCGGCGTCCAGCTCGGGGCGGCGCCTGCGAGCGCCGCCGTCAGAACCGCCGCCAATCCGATGCTGTCCAGCCCCATGTGCGCGCCCCGGCTCAAGGCGGGATACGCGCCGGGCGGCTCGGTGGATCACTACCAGGAGCGCGGCCGAGCGAGCTGTGGCGCGCGGCGCGTCTCAGAAGAACGCGAAGGCGCGGATCTCGATGCTCTCGCGCGGCGGCGCGCTCGTCGGCGTGGTCGGATCGTCGAACGACGAATGCGCGCACCAGCGGGCCGGCCCGCCAGCGTCGGAGTCATAGACCTTGAATACCAGGGCCTCGTCGCGAAGCATGCGAGGGAAGTAGATCCAGCGGTGGCCCGGGTTGCGGCGCACGAGATAGATCTCGCCGACGCGATCGGGGAAGCGGCGCTCCGAGGCGATGAGGTCTTCAGGAGCCAGAGAGCGGGCGTCGATCACCGCCAGGGGGTTGCGCTCGACCGGCCGATCGATGGCGCGCCAGACCTGTATGATGGCGAAACGACGGCTCGACAACATCTCGGCCTCGCCAGGCAGAAGGTCGCGCAGGCGCTGTGGACCGGACCATTCGGTGTAGTCGTTGTGCACCGACTTCACCGGTTCGCGAATCCGGCGCGCGGCGCGCCGGTCCTCGTCGCTGGACCGCAGCGTGTGGTCGAAGACGTGCACGCGCCTTGCTCCCGATCGCTCGGCGATCAGCCGCTGCATTTCGGGGTAGTAGACGCTGTGCAGTTCGTCGGCGTCGAAGAAACTGTGCATCCGGGTCGGATGGCTGGCGAGTTCGAAGCCGCTCGCATCGAGCCCGAACTCCCCGTGGCGCCGGCCGTTCGCGATCGAGACGACCTGCTTTTCGTAGGTCCCGGTCGTGCGCCGCATCAGGCCGTCCGGGCCGCCCGTCTCGTTCACCGGCTTGACCCCGGTCCAGACCGCATAGCTCATCGGCGCCTGGACGGCGTCGCCCGCAATGCTGGCAGTCTCGGTCAGGGACATGCTGGCCTTTTCGGCGGCGCCGACGGGGCGCCGATCGTCAGGACATAGGCGCCCGCGCCCGAACCCTCAAGCTACCTCAGGTGCGCCACGGTCGCCTCGATCGCCTCGACCAGCCCCATGCGTTCGAGGCGCACCCCTTCGGGCAGACCGAGGAAGAGGCGCGTCGGGGCGGCGGCGTCGAGCATCACGAAGACGCCGCGGTCGTCGGCGCGCCGGATCAGACGGCCGAACGCCTGGGCGATGCGTCCGCGCGCGACGGCGTCGTCATAGGCCTTGCCGCCGAAGCGGTCGCGCCGGGCCTTGTGCAGCAGGTCGGGTCTCGGCCAGGGCACCCGGTCGAATACCAGCAGGCGCAGCGCGCGCCCGGGAACGTCGATGCCGTCCCTGACCGCATCGACGCCGAGGAGGCAGGAGTCTTCCTCGGCGCGAAAGATGTCGACCAGCGCGCCGGCCTCCAGTGGATCGACGTGCTGCGCGTAGAGGGCGAGACCGCGGTCGGCGAGGGGCGCGGCGATCTGATCGTGCACGGCGCGCAGGCGGCGGATGGCGGTGAAGAGCCCCAGCGCGCCGCCACGGGCCGCCAGGAAGAGTTCGCGCATGGCGGCGGCCACCTGACGCGGATCGTTTCTCCCTACGTCGGTGATCACGATGGCGCGGGCGTTGGCGGCATAGTCGAACGGCGAGCCCAGCCGCAGCGTCTTCGGCGGATCGCCCAGGCGCGCCGAACCGGTGCGCAGCTTCGTGAGCGCGAAGGGATCGTCCAGGGTGGAATCGGCCAAGGTCGCGCTGGTCACCAGCACGCCGTGCGCCGGCGCCAGCACCGCGGCGTGCAGCGGCACCGTGGGATCGACCCAGTGTCGCCGGTACGCCGCGTCGACAGCCCGGCCGAAGTGGAAAGTGGCGTCGAACCAGTCGACGAATTCGGGGTCGTCCTCGGCCTCCTCGCCCAGGGCGGTCAGCATCGAGCGCCAGGCGGGCAGCGTCATCCGTGCCCGGCGGTCGAGTCCGCGCAGCGCGCCCTCGATCCTCGCCCGCTCGCCGGTGGGAAGCTCCTGCGCGTCGTCGTCGAGCGCGTCGGCCAGGCTTCGGGCCAGGGCCGCGAGCGGCGCCTCGATCGCGGCCAGCGCCTGCGCCGCGGGCGCCGCGGCGGCGCGCACCGCATCCAGTGCGGGCCGGGCGGCGCACTCCATCCCCAGTTCAGAGGCGCGGGCGCGGGCGCGCAGCTGCCCCAGCACGGCCGCCAGCAGGGTCTCGATAGGCCCGGTCGGACTCGCCTCGCCGCCGGGCGGCGCGATGCGCCCGGACCAGCCCTCGCCGGGCAGCGCCGCGGCGGCGCGCACCGCCTGGCCGAGCGCCTCCCTGGCCGCCTTGCGCTCGGCGAGCACCTCGGCCAGGCGCGCCTCCAGGCCGCGGCCGCGCCGGCTCCGGCCCTCCGGCCCGCGGATCCAGCGGCGCAGCTCAGCCGTCTCCGCCCCGGAAAGCACCGTGGCGAAGGCCGAATCGGCGGCCTCGAACAGGTGGTGGCCCTCGTCGAAGACGATGCGCTTCAGGTGCGCCGTCTCCACGTCGGCTGGCCGGCCCCTGGCGGTGCGCGCGCCGTCGTAGGCCGCCTGGCTCATCACCAGCGCGTGATTGGCGATGACGATGTCGGCGCGCCGCGAGGCGCGGATCGCCCGCTCGACGAAGCAGACGCGGTAGTGGGGGCAGCCGGCGTGAATGCACTCGCCGCGGCGGTCGACGAGGTTGGCGGATGAGGCCTGGGCTGCCGGACCCACGGCGAACAGCGTCGCGAGCCACGCCGGGAAGTCGCCGCCGGTCATGTCGCCGTCGCGGCTGGCCCTGGCCCAGCGCGCCACCAGCGCCACGCCGACGAGGTCGCCGCCGCCGAGTTCGGCGGCGCGCGCCACCTCCTGCAGATTGAGGAGGCAGAGGTAGTTCTCGCGACCCTTGCGGACCACCGCCTTGCGGGCGCGGGCGGCCGGGTCGGGAAAAAGCGCGCGGCTCTCGCGCTCGATCTGGCGCTGCAAGGCGCGGGTATAGGTCGAGACCCAGACAGCCGGACCGTTCGCCTCGGCCCAGAGCGAGGCCGGGGCGAGATAGCCGAGGGTCTTGCCGACGCCGGTGCCGGCCTCGGCCAGCATCATGCGCGGCTCGCCCTCGCGTTCACGGGGTCCGAAGGCGTAGGCGCTCTCGGCGGCAAAGGCGGCCTGGGCGGGCCGCGCTTCGTCGAGTCCGATGCGCTCCAGGAGGACGGCGAGCCGCCGGGCGGCGCCCTCCGGCTCGACCGGCTTGGCGCCTGGCTCCCCGGGCGGCGCCTCGTCCTCCCACTCCGGCAGCCGCTGCCAGACCTCGAGGCCCGAGCCGCGCCAGGGCCGGCCGATGGCGCGCGAGCGGAGCGCGCCGACCGCCGCCGGCGCCCAGGCCCAGCTGGCGCGCCCGAGCGTCTCGGCGAGCGCCAGAGCCTCTTCGCGGCCGGGGGTCGGGTGCTGCGCCAGCTCGGCGAGCAGACACGCGCAGACCTCGCGCAGCGCCTGCGCCTGCTCGGCCGCGTCCCTGGGTTCGGCCAGGCCGAGCGCCAGCGCCAGCCCGCCGGCCGAGGGCGCGCAGAAGATCGCGGGCCGCACGAAGGCGAAGAGTTCCAGAGCGTCGAAGCGCCGGGCCGACCGCGGCGGCGCCGTCAGTCCCAGCCGGCGCGCCGTCAGGCCGGCGTGGGCCACGAGCGCCGGCCCGCTCTCCAGCAGAGCGCGCGCTTCGGACGGAGGCACGAGCCTCGCCTTCGCCGCATCGGCGAGCCCGCACCTCGGTCCGGGCAGCACCACCAGAGCGGGGGCGAGAGCCAGGCTCGGGGCAGGATCGCTCACGGGTCCACGATTACCGCATCGACGCCGAAACGAACAGTGAACATTGATTGGCGCTGGTCTTGGAGCGTGGTACACAGCCGTAAGGAATAGCCAAGAATGAGTCTGGTCATGACATGGTCCCTGGCGCGCGCCGGAGGCCAGCTTTCTGAACTCGTTCGTGAGGCGCAGGAAGGCGGGTCGCAGCATTTCGCCGGCTCGGGTTGCGCGGTTCTCGCGCCCTGGTCCGTCTGATGGACGATTGCCCCGTCCCCGGCGTGCTGCCGGCGCGGTTCGCGGCCTGGTTCGCCGATCGGGGCTGGACGCCGCGGGCGCATCAGCTGGCGATGATCGACTTGGCCCGCGCCGGACGGCACGCCCTGCTGATCGCCCCCACGGGCGGCGGCAAGACCCTGGCGGGATTTCTGCCGAGCCTCATCGAACTGGCCGGGCGGCGCGGCGCCGTCGCGTCCGCGGGTGTCCATACCCTCTACCTTTCGCCGCTGAAGGCGCTGGCCGTCGATGTCGAGCGCAACCTCATGGCGCCGATCGCCCAGATGGGCCTCGGCATCAAGGCCGAGTCCCGCACCGGCGACACCGGCCTCGCCCGCCGCCAGCGCCAGCGGGTGAAGCCGCCGGACATGCTGCTCACCACGCCCGAGCAGCTGGCGCTGTTCTGCGCCTGGGAAGGGGCGCGGCGATATTTCGAAGATCTCAGATGCGTGATCGTCGACGAGGCGCACGCCGTGTGGCCCTCCAAGCGCGGCGACCTCCTGGCGCTGGGGCTGGCGCGCCTGCAGCAATTTGCGCCGGCGATGCGCCGGGTCGGTCTTTCCGCCACGATCGAGGATCCCGACGTGGTCCGGCGCTGGCTGGCGCCGGCGAGCGGACGCGATGTCGATCTCGTCCGCGGCGCGGGCGGTGCGCCGCCGATCGTCGAGATCCTGCTCAGCGAAGGGCGCGTGCCCTGGGCGGGGCACACGGCCCAGCACGCCATGCCGCAGGTATACCAGGCGATCAGGCGGGCGAGGACCGCGCTCGTCTTCGTCAACACCCGCTTCCAGGCCGAATTCGCCTTTCAGGAACTCTGGCGACTCAACGACGACAGCCTGCCCATCGCCTTGCATCACGGCTCGCTGGCGCCCGAGCAGCGGCGCAAGGTGGAGGCGGCGATGGCGCGCGGCGCCCTGCGGGCCGTGGTCTGCACCTCCACGCTGGATCTGGGCATTGACTGGGGCGACGTCGACCTCGTCATTCAGCTCGCCTCGCCCAAGGGCGCCTCGCGCATGGTGCAGCGGATCGGGCGCGCCAACCACCGGCTGGACGAGCCCAGCCGCGCCATCTTCGTGCCGGCCAACCGCTTCGAGATGCTGGAATGCCAAGCCGCGCGCGAGGCCATTGCCGAAAACGCTCTCGACGCCGAGCCGGAGCGCGAGGGCGCGCGCGATGTCCTGGCCCAGCATGTCATGGGGCTCGCCTGCTCCGAACCCTTCGATCTCCTCGCCCTCTACGAGGAAGTGCGTGCCGCCGGCCCCTATCGCGGCCTGACCTGGGAGGATTTCGAGGCGGTAATCGATTTCGTCTCGACCGGCGGCTATGCGCTCAGAACCTACGATCGTTTCCGGCGCATCGTGAAGGGAACGGATGGACGCTGGCGGGTGCGCAACGAGGAGACGGCGCTGCGCCACCGCATGAACGTCGGCGCCATCGTCTCGCCGGCGATGCTCAGCGTTCGGATCGCCGGCCGGCGCGGCGCGCCCGGGCGAAAGATCGGGGAGGTGGAGGAAGGCTACCTGGAGGTGCTCGAACCCGGCGACACCTTCGTTTTCGCCGGCCAGGTCTGGCGCCTCGTGGGACTCGCCGGCATGGACGTGCTGGTCTCGCCGGCCGGCGACGCGAGCCCGAAGATGCCATCCTGGGGCGGTTCGAAGTTCGCCCTTTCGACCTTTCTTGCCGCCAAGGTGCGGCGCCTGATGAGCGAGGCCCAGCGCTGGGACGCGCTGCCGCGCGACACCCGCGAGTGGCTCGAAGTCCAGCGCGACAAGTCCGCGATTCCCGCCGAAGACGAGATGCTTCTGGAGACCTTTCCCCGCGGCAGCCGCCACTTCATGGTCGCCTACCCCTTCGAGGGCCGTCTGGCGCACACGACCCTGGCCATGCTCGTCACCCGCCGTCTCGAACGCGCCGGCGCCGGACCGCTGGGCTTCGTCTGCAACGACTATGCCGTGGCGGTCTGGTCGCTTCGCCCCATGGACGATCTTGACCTGGATGATCTCTTCGCCGAGGACATGCTGGGCGATGACCTCGAATCCTGGCTCCTGGAAAGCTCGATGATGAAGGGCGCGTTCAAGGGTTGCGCGCTGATCTCCGGGCTGGTGGAGCGGCGCTTCCGGTCGAGCCAGAAGACGGGCCGCCAGATCACCTTCTCGACCGACCTCGTCTATGACGTGCTACGCCGTCACCAGAGCAACCACCTGTTGCTGCGCTGCGCCCGCGCCGACGCGGCGCGCGGCCTCGTCGACGTCGTGCGTCTCGGCCAGCTTTTGGCGCGCATCAAGGGCCGCATCCGCCATGCGCGGCTCAAGCGCCTGTCGCCTTTCGCCGTGCCGATGGTGCTGGAGATCGGCAAGCAGCGCTCGCCCGGAGGCGCCGGCGAGATGATCCTCGCCGAGGCCGCCGAGACCCTGATCGCCGAGGCGCTTGCATGAATGCCGAAACTGCCCATCGCTACGCCTTTGCCCCCAGCCCCTGCGGCGGGGTGGCGATCGAGGTCGGCGGATGCCGCGCCGTGCTGCGGCCCTCCGGCGCGCTCTGGCTCGTCGGCGAGCGCCTGCTCGTCGTCGCCGACCTGCATCTGGAGAAGGGTTCGGCCTATGCTTCGCGCGGCCAGCTGCTGCCGCCCTACGACAGCCGCGAGACCCTGGCGCGTCTCGCCGCCGAGGCGGCGCTGCTCGCGCCGCGCGCCATCGTGCTGCTGGGCGACAGTTTTCACGACCGGGCGGGCGAGCAACGGCTGGCGCGCGATGATGGGGGGGCGCTCATCGCACTCGCCGCCGCGGCCGAACTCGTCTGGATCGTCGGCAATCACGATGCCGAGGGCCCAAGTCGCCTGCCTGGCCGCGTCGCCGGGGAACTCGCCGTCGCGGGGCTTGCCTTCGTGCATCAGCCGGAGGCGGGCCCGCGCAGCGGCGAGGTGGCCGGTCATCTGCACCCGTGCGCGAAGGTCAAGGGTCGGGCGGCGAGCGTGCGTCGGCGCTGCTTCGTGACCGACGGGGAGCGCCTGGTGATGCCGGCGTTCGGCGCCTTCGCCGGCGGCCTCAATGTCCGCGATCGGGCGTTCCGCGGACTCTTCGCACGTCCGCCCCTGGCGATTGCGCTCGGCGAACGCCGCGCCCACCCGATCGGATGGGACCGTCTTGGCGGCGACTGAGCCGGCGTCGCGCAGACGCCGCGCCGACGCCGCTGGTCACTGGGTATAGACGGAAAGCTTGGCGACGGTGGCCGCGTCGGGCGCGCCGGTGACGGCGAGGCCCTGGTCACGCTGGTAGGCGGCGATGGCGAGCTTCAGCGCCGGCGAGGCGGCGCCGTCGGTAGGCCCCTGATAGTAGCCGAGCTGGTTCAACGCCCTCTGCGCCGTGACGAGATCGGGCGAGGCCGGGCCCGGCGCGGCGGCGGCCGCACCGCCGCTCGGCGCAGGCTGGAAGTCGGCGGCGGCGCGCTCGGCGACGGCCCGGGCCTGCGGCGTCAGGAGAGCCCGCAGCCGCAGGGCGGCAGCTTTCGACTCGGCATCGCCCGCACGCGCGGCGATCAGGTACCACTTGTACGCCTCGGCCATGTTCTGGCTGACCCCGTCGCCGTGTTCATAGAGGCCGGCGAGATTGAACTGGCTGTCCAGCAGGCCGAGATCAGCGGCGCGCCGAAACCACTCGGCGGCCATGGGCGCGCTCTTCGCACCGCCGGTCCCCTCGAAATAGTCGAGCGCCAGGTTGTGCATGGCCGCTCGGTCGCCCGCCTCAGCGGCCCGCTCCACCCAGCGGCGCGCCTCGACCGGGTCCTGCTTCACGCCGTGCTCGCCGGCCTCGTAAAGCTTGCTGAAGTAGAACTGGGCCGGCGCATAGCCGTCATCGGCGAGACGGCGCATGTCGGCGAGTCCGCCAGCCTGGCTCGCCTCGATCTTGGCCACTGCGCGCGAATATCCCGCCGCGAGATCGGCGGCGGACCGAGGCGTCATCGGACTGGGCGAAAGCGCCAGCGCCGCCAAGGGGGCGGCCTGCGTCCGCTCGCCGCCGGGCGCTCGCGACAAGGCCAGCGCGTCGGCCACGCGTTTGGGCAATTTGCCGCCGGGCTCGCCTTCCAGGAAAAGGAAGCCGCCCGCGGACAGGCTGACCGCGGCCAGCAGGCTCGCCACCATCAGGGCGCCGGTCATAGCGGAGGGCGGCCTGCCGCGCAAGCGCCCGAAACTCAGGCTCCCGAGCACGCCCTCCTTGGCTGCGCGCTTTGCAGGTCCGCGTCTTGCGGCAGGAGCGGTCTCGCCGGTCGCCCGCGCCGCCGCCCGGGCGCGCTCGATCACCTCGCGGGTGGTCGGGGGCGACACCCGCGCCGGTGCGGGGTCGGCGAACGTGGCGCCGATGGACGCTGACGCGGCCGTCGGCGGGTTCGCCGCGGCCTCGGCCCGGTCGGCCCGAGCCGGTTCGGCCTCTACCCGCGCCTCGTCGAGGTCGAAACCCTGATTGGGCTCGAGCTCGACTGCGGCGATGTCGTCCTCGTCGGTCGCATCAGCGTGGAGGATGGGCGCAACGGTGGGGAGCGCGGCCTGCGACCCGGGCTCGCCGAGGTCGGCCGCCGCCTCGAAATCGGCGTCGTCGAAAGCGGCGTCGTCGAACCCGGGAGGGGCGGCGCCTTGCGGGCGCAGGATCGGGGTGAACAGCGCCGCAGGCGCGGCCCTGGCGTACGGCCGCTCTGCCGGCGGCGCGCCGAAGCTGGGGAACGGGGCGTCGGCGAAGAGGGAGTCGTCATTCTCGGCGGGCGCCCCGAGGCGGGGCTCGCTGTCGGAGCGCCGCCGCTGGGTCTCGGCCAGCCGATCGTCGATCTTCTGACGCGCCTCGTCGAGCAGCCGCGCCGTGCGCTCCTCGCTGAGGCGGATGCGCTCGGCGAGTTCGCCGGCGGAGCGCTCCTGTCGCTGGCTGACGCGCTCGGTCACCCGGGAGACCTGCTCGCCGACGTCGTCGATGGCCTGGGCCGAACGGCGCTCGGCGACCGCGATCCGATCTGCCAGGCGCTCCGTGATGCGGGCGATCTCGCCGCCGAGTTTCTCCAGCGCCTGCGCCTGCAGCGCATCGGCGCGGGCGAGCCGGTCCTCGACGGCGCTCGCCACGCGCGACATCTGCGCACCGATGCGCTCGGCCGCCTCGGCGCTGCGGTGTTCGACGCCCTGGACCCGGGTGTTGAGGTTCTGCGCCACCTGCAGCACCTCGTGGCCCATCCGCTCCAGCGCGCCGGCGGAGCGGTGTTCGGCGGCGCGGACGTGCTCGCCCATCTCGGCCAGCGCCTGATCGACGCGCTCGAAGCGCGTCTCCGCCGCGACGGCGAGCTGCTGGGCCAGGCTCTCGCGCACCTGATCGACGCGAGCCGAGAGATTGTCGGCAATGGTCTGGACGAGCTCGCCTGCGTCGCCTTCGACGCGTTCGAGACGTCCGTCCAGCTCGGCGCAGGCGTTTTTCAGTTCGCGGATGGCCCCGCTGGTGGCTCGCTCGGCGTGATCGAGCCGTTCGGTGCGCTCTCCGAGCTGCGCGATCGCTCCGCTCGCCGCCCGGCCGGATTCGTCGAGGCGCTCGACGCGCGCGTTGACCTGACCGATCGCATCGCGGGCGCGTCGCTCGGCCTCGTAGGCGTGCCCGGCCACCTTGCCGATGGCGCCCTCGAGGGCGCGCACCGCCTCGACTGCGCGAGGCCCCTGGTTCTCGAGTTCGATCCGGCCGAGACGGGCGGAGAGCAGACCCTGCTCGCCCTGCACCGCTTCGACCGCGCCTTCGACGCGCGCTGCAACCTGCATCTGCTCGCGCTCGCCCGCGTCGATCCGCTGTATCACCTCGCGCACGGATCGCTCGACGCCTGCGATGGCCAGCGCCTGGCGGCTCTCGGCGCTCTCGATGCGGTCCGAGAGGCGCTCCAGGGCATCGGTCACCCGCCGCGTCTCGTCGGCCGCGAAGAAGCGCGGCCCCTGGCCCGCGACCCCCGCCTCGGAGCGGCCCGTCGGTCGAGCCGAGGCGCCCTGGATGAAATAGTCGTGCGAAGTGGCGTCCTCGGGCTCGTCGGCCATCAGGCGCCCCAGCCACTCGTTCAGCGACATCCCCGAGCGGCGCGCCAAATCCTCCGCCACCTCTCGGCTCGCCGGATCGACCGACCTTGCGCTTCGGGGCGCCCCCGCCGTCATCCGAATCGCCTCCCAGCCTCAAGCTGGAGGGTAGCATCGATCCCTAGTGTGTAAACGACGCGCAGACGCCAAGTCTTGCGATGTCGCCGCACCCGCCGTGGACCTCGACCGCCTCCCGCAGCAGCCTTCCAGTTCTGCCGTGGTCTGGTTAAGCAAAGATTAAGCGGCGCAGGCGCGATTAAGACTTTCGATGGGAATGACCGTCACCGACCAGGCGCGCCGCTCAGGCTGCCTCGAGGGCGACCGGTTCGCGCTCCTCGGACCTGCGCCCACGGCGGGCCAGGCCAGCGACGCCGCCCGAGGACAGCAGACCGACGTCGGCCATCAGGATCGGGATCGCCCATTTGCGCGCCGCGGCGATGTAGCGCGGCTGCCAGACCGGATCGTACTTGTCCTTGTAGCGGCGCACGCCGCGAAAGTTGTAGATTTCCTCGCCGCGGTCGAACAGGAGCCGTCCGACGCGCGACATGATCGGCGCGAGCGGCCGGTCCTCCAGGCCGGCCAGCGGCGCCATGCCGAAGTCGAAAGCCTGATAGCCCTCGGCGCGCCCCCAGGCGATCAGCTCGACGAACAGGAAGTCCATCACGTCCTTGGGGGCATCGTCGCCGAAGCGCATCAGGTCGATGGAGAAGGCGCCGCGTCCGGCCGTGGTCCAGAGCGTGGCGAAGGCGACGACGGCCCCGGCCGCGCGCACCGTCGCAACGGGAAACTCGGCCACGTAGGCCGAGTTGAAATGGCCGAGGCTGAAGGTTTTCTCGTCCCCGGACTGGCGCCCCAGCCAGGCTTCGGAGACGCGTTTCAGCTCCGGCATGATCTGGCGGGCGGCGCCGGCCGGGAGCACCTCGAAGGTCGCGCCTTCGTCGCCGGTCTTGCGCCAGCTGCGTCTCAGGTTGCCGCGCCGGCGGCCGTCGAGACTGAAGTTCTCGAGGGGCACCGCCGCGCTCTCGCCGATCTTTTGGATCGAGAAGCCGAGATCGACGAGGTCGGGCAGATCCTCCGGTCCGAGCGCGTAGAAGCCCGGCCGCGCCGCATGAGCGTCGGCAAGTTCGCGGAAGCGCCAGAAGAGTTCGGTGCGTTCAGCCCTGCGCCCGACCGGCGGCCCCATGGCGATCCAGGACCGCCCGCGCACGCCGAACATCAGGAACGAGCCGCCCGACTCCGAAAACAGGAACCGTTTGTCGCCGAGCAGCGCCAGATTGGACCCTGGCTCGGCCAGTTCCGCGCGGGCGAGGATCGAGCGCACGCGCAGGAAATCCGGATCGTCGCCCACGATGACCGGCGGCGTCGCCGGCGTGGCGAGCAGCCGCCAGATGCCGAACCCCAACAGCAGGACGGCCGCCGCGGCCGAGGAGCGGATCGCACGGGCGGCGTCGGCGTCGGCGATCGCGCCCACCCACGTCTTGTCGGCGTAGTCGGCGTTCTGGAACGACCACCAGCCGACGATGGCCGCTCCCGCCACGGCCGCCAGCGCCGAGAACATCCAGCCGGGCGTCACCTCCATCCTGGAAAGCCGCGCCGCCCTGGGAAATGCGGCGCGCAAGGGCGCCATGGCGCCGAGCAGGCAGGTCAGCGCCAGCGACTCCTCCCATTGGAAGCCCTTGGTGAGCGCCAGTAGCGCGGCGAGCGGCAGCAGCAGCACGCTCGCCATCCAGGCGGCGCCCAGCCTGCGGCTGAGGCCGAACGCGATCAGCACCAGAGCGAGGCCGATGATGCTCGAAAGGAACTGACTGATCTCGATGAGCACGATGGGGGTGTAGCGAGCGAGCCAGAGGAAACGCATCGGATCGGAGGGGGTGGCGCCGGAGAACAGCAACATGACGCCCGCCGCCGCCACCGCGCCGGCTAGCACCCAGGGCGCGGCCGCAATCACCGCGGGGCGAAGTTCGCGCAACCAGCGCATGGAGTTCCTTTGGCCGCCCACCAGCGCCGGCGACCATAGCTGATTTGCAAGACAGGCGCGTGCGGCTTGTGCGACTCGGGCTTGCCCCCCGCCTGGGCCGCGCTAAGGTGAATCCGAACAACTGTTCGGGAGATTGCCTTCCATGCCCGACTTCGGCGGCGACCTGACGGCTTTCCGCGCCGACGTCAGGGCGTGGCTGGAAGCCAACTATCCGGCCGAACTGAAGCGGCCAAATCCTCGCTCCGATCCCGAGGCGACATGGGGCGGGCGTAGGTTCGAGGGTTCCGATGATCCCCAGATCGTCTGGATGCGGCGCATGGCCGCCAGGGGCTGGACCGCGCCGACCTGGCCCAGGGCCTATGGCGGCGGCGGGCGCTCGGGAGACGAGGCGCGGGTCCTCGACCAGGAACTGGCGCGCGGCGGCTATCGGGCGCCCCTTGCCTCGTTTGGGCTGTGGATGCTGGGGCCGGTGCTGCTGGAATACGCCAGCGAGGCGCAGAAGTCCGAGCACCTGCCGAAGATCGTCCGCGGCGAGATCC
>Ga0307373_10009636_pt1 | contig 14381 bp, 8 predicted proteins | sample OX2MG_FD_202534 | JGI IMG/M metagenome (GOLD analysis project Ga0307373, IMG submission 202534) | Soil microbial communities from Risofladan, Vaasa, Finland - OX-2 | ecosystem: Environmental > Terrestrial > Soil > Coastal area > Acid sulfate soil | place: Finland: Risofladan, Vaasa | collected... | reverse complement strand
CTTCTCGATTACTCCAGGATTTTGGTGACGACGCCGGCGCCGACGGTGCGGCCGCCCTCGCGGATGGCGAAGCGGAGGCCTTCTTCCATCGCGATCGGCACGATCAGTTGGATCGTCAGGTTGACGTTATCTCCCGGCATCACCATCTCCACCCCCGTTGGCAACTGCGCCGTGCCGGTCACGTCGGTCGTCCGAAAGTAGAACTGCGGCCGATACCCGTTGAAGAACGGCGTGTGCCGCCCTCCCTCGTCCTTGCTCAGCACGTACACCGTCGCCGCGAACTGCCGATGCGGCGTCACCGACCCCGGCTTCGCCAGCACCTGCCCCCGCTCCACGTCCTCCCGCTCGATCCCCCGCAACAGCGTCCCGATGTTGTCCCCCGCGATCCCCGCGTCCAACGTCTTGCGGAACATCTCCACCCCCGTCACCACCACCTTGCGCGTCGCCCGCGCCATCCCGATGATCTCCACGTCCTCCCCGGTCTTCACCTGCCCCCGCTCCACCCGCCCCGTCACCACCGTCCCCCGTCCCTTGATCCCGAACACGTCCTCGATCGGCATCAAAAACGGCTTGTCCACCGCCCGCTCCGGCGTCGGAATGTAGCTGTCCACCGCCGCCATCAACGCGTGGATGCAGGCGTACTCCGCCGCATTCCAATCGGTCGAGCTCGATTCCAACGCCTTCAGCGCCGACCCCCGCACGATCGGAATGTCGTCCCCGGGAAACCCGTTCTTCGAGAGGAGCTCCCGCAACTCCATCTCCACCAACTCCAATAACTCCGCGTCGTCCATCACGTCCACTTTGTTCAGAAACACCACGATGTACGGCACTTCCACCTGGCGCGCCAACAAAATGTGCTCCCGCGTCTGCGGCATCGGCCCATCCGGCGCCGCCACCACCAGGATCGCCCCATCCATCTGCGCCGCCCCGGTGATCATGTTCTTGATGTAGTCCGCGTGCCCCGGACAGTCCACGTGCGCGTAGTGCCGCTTCTCCGTCGCGTACTCCACGTGCGCGATCGCGATCGTGATCCCCCGCGCCCGCTCCTCCGGCGCGTTGTCGATCGTGTCGAACGCCCGATACTCCGCCTCCCCCTTCAGCGCGAGCACTTTCGTGATCGCCGCCGTCAACGTCGTCTTCCCGTGGTCGATGTGCCCAATCGTCCCCACGTTCATGTGCGGCTTCGTCCGCTCAAATCGCTTCTTCGCCATTCGGTCTCTTTCCTCGTCTGCCTGATTATCCCCGACCCCGCGCGCTGACGCCCTCGGCAATGTGCTGCGGGGCCTCCTGGTAGTGGGAGAACTCCATCGAATAGCTCCCGCGCCCCTGGCTCATCGAGCGCAGCTCGGTGGCGTAGCCGAACATGTGCGCCAGCGGAACGAGCGCACGCACGACCTGCGTCGGCGCTCGCGCCTCGATGCCGACGATGTGGCCCCGCCGCGAGCTAAGATCGCCCATCACGTCGCCCAGGTACTCGTCCGGCGCCACGACCTCGACCCGCATGATCGGCTCGAGCAAGACGGGCTCCGCCTTTTGCACCGCGGCCTTGAAGGCCATCGAGCCGGCGATCTTGAACGCGATCTCGCTCGAGTCCACGGCGTGGTACGATCCATCGTAAACGGCCGCGCGAATGCCGACCATCGGATAGCCGGCGACCACCCCGCTCTCCATCGCGTCCTTGACGCCTTCCTCGATGGCCGGAATGTACTCCTTCGGGACCGCCCCGCCGACGACCTGATTCAAGAACTCAAAACCGCCGGCCGGTCCCAGCGGCTCCAGACGAATGTAGCAGTCTCCGTACTGGCCGCGGCCGCCGGTCTGACGCACGAAGCGCCCCTCGGCCTCGGCCGCCCGCCGAATGGTTTCCCGGTACGCGACCTGCGGCTTGCCGATGTTGGCCTCGACCCGGAACTCACGCAGCAGGCGATCGACAAGCACCTCCAGGTGCAGCTCGCCCATGCCCGAGATGATCGTCTGACCGGATTCGGTGTCCGTGCGGATGCGGAACGTCGGGTCCTCTTCGGCCAGGCGAGCCAGCGCCAGGCCCATCTTATCCTGATCGGCCTTCGTCTTCGGCTCGATTGCCTGCGAGATCACCGGCTCCGGGAAGCGAATCGCTTCGAGGATGATGGGTTGATCGGCATCGCAGAGAGTATCGCCGGTGAACGTGTTCTTCAGGCCCACGACCGCGCAGATGTCGCCCGCGCCCACGCTGCCGATCTCTTCGCGCTTGTTCGCGTGCATGCGCAACAGCCGGCCAACGCGTTCGCGCTGGTTCTTGGTCGCATTCATGACGTAGGAGCTGGAGGCCAGTGTGCCCGAATAGACACGGATGTACGCCAGCCTGCCGACGAACGCGTCCGCAACGATCTTGAAGGCGAGCGCCGCGAAGGGTTCGCTGTCGTTGGCAGTGCGTGTCACGGGTTGATCCGTCTTCGGGTCGATGCCAGACACCGGCGGGCGGTCCAGTGGAGACGGCAGGTACTGGACCACGCCGTCGAGCATTGGCTGGATGCCCTTGTTGCGGAGGGCGCTGCCACAGAGAACCGGCACGAGTTGTCCGGAGATGGTCGCGGCGCGCAAACCCGCCACGATTTCCTCGACGGTCAGCTCGTCGCCTTCGAGGTATTTGATCATCAGATCGTCGCAGGTCTCCGCGATGACCTCGATCAGCTTCTGCCGCTGCTCCTCCGCCTCCGCGCGATATTCATCCGGAATGGGAGCGATCTGGGGTTTCGCGCCGAGAACGTCGGTGTAGTACAGAGCTTCGCGATGCAACAGATCGATCACGCCGGCGAACGCGGATTCCTGGCCAATCGGAATCTGGACCGGCGCCGCCTTTGCGCCGAGGCGGTCGCGGATCATGTCAATCGTCCGCCAGAACCCGGCACCGACCCGGTCCATCTTATTGATAAAGCAGATACGCGGGACGTTGTAGCGATCGGCCTGCCGCCAAACGGTCTCTGACTGGGGCTCGACGCCGGCCACGGCATCGAAAACGACGATGCCGCCGTCGAGCACGCGCAGACTACGCTCAACCTCGACAGTGAAATCGACGTGGCCAGGCGTGTCGATGATGTTGACACTGTGCCCATTCCACGCGCACGTCGTCGCCGCGGCGGTGATAGTAATTCCTCGTTCGCGCTCCTGCTCCATCCAGTCCATGACGGTGGTCCCTTCGTGGACCTCTCCCATCTGGTGAATGAGCCCGGCGTAGTAGAGGATTCGTTCAGTTGTCGTCGTTTTGCCCGCGTCGATGTGGGCAATGATCCCAATATTTCGGATCAGCTCGAGAGGTACTTCCCTTGGCATCCATTTCTCCAGCTATTGAGGGACACGGCCAGCAAGCTCAGGTCAACCGATGACGGGGAGATTGCCGCGGCGTAGCCGCCCCGGATTCGCCTCGAATCCCGACAGGGGACTCTCAGTCGCTTCGACCAGCAGGCCACGACGCGCGGAAGTCCGCCCGGTCCTCAGTAGCCGCCAAATTGGAACGCGAATGCCGGCGACCTACCACCGGTAATGGGCAAATGCCTTGTTCGCTTCGGCCATGCGGTGCGTGTCTTCGCGCCGTTTGATCGTCGCGCCGGTCCCATGGGCTGCATCCAGCAACTCCCCGGCCAGCTTCTCCGACATCGATCGGCCGGAACGCTTTCGCGCCGCGTCGATCAGCCACCGCATTCCCAGGGAAACACGTCGATCTCCACGGATCTCGACCGGGACCTGGTAGGTGGCGCCGCCTACTCGTCGCGGCTTGACTTCGAGGACGGGCGTGGCATTGCGGAGGGCAAGCTCGAAGGTCTCGACGGGGCTGCGGCGCGTCTGATTCTCGATCAGCGTGAGCGCGTCGTAGACAATTCCTTCCGCCGTCGCCTTCTTTCCCGAGTACATCAGATTGTTGATGAACTTCGAGATCGTTCGATTCTTGTATTTGGCGTCCGGAGCCGCCTGCCGGTGCTCTACCCGGGCTCGTCTAGGCATACCGTTCTCCTACTTCTTTCCGGCGGCTTGCTTGGGAGCTTTCGCGCCATATTTCGAGCGGCCGCGCCGGCGATTGGTGACGCCAGCGGCGTCGAGCGCGCCGCGCACGACGTGGTAGCGGACGCCTGGCAGATCACGGACACGTCCCCCGCGGAGCAGCACGACCGAGTGCTCTTGCAGATTATGACCTTCGCCGGGAATGTAGGCAGTAACTTCCATCCCGTTGGTGAGGCGCACGCGCGCGATTTTGCGTAGCGCCGAGTTAGGCTTCTTTGGGGCCATCGTCTTGACCACCGTGCAGACCCCACGCTTCTGCGGCGAGCCTTTCCCGCGCGTCATCTTGTTTTCGAGCGTGTTGAGCTCGAAGCGCAGCGCCGGTGCCGTCACCTTCTTCGCGGCGCTCTTCCGGCCCTTGCGGACTAACTGACTGATTGTCGGCAAGCGTTCTTCCCCCTCAGTTGTTCACGAAACGTTTCACTCCCACGCGCGTGCGGACAGCACCACTCCGCCGACACGTCGGCGGACCGGTCAGCGCGGAAACCCGAAGGCATCAAGAGATGCCGCGCCAGGAACCTGGCGCGGCATCTGCGTTTCCGCCTTCGACTTTCGCGGCGCACTAAGCACAAAGTATATCAGAGGTCGTCGCCGCCGTCAACGTCGTCTGCTGCCGTCACGGCTTCGACGGCCACCGGCTCGAGCGGTATGGCCTCCGGTAACGGCTCCTCGCCGAGCAGCATCATCCGGGCACGCTCCTTCAAGCGCGCCCGCTCCAGAATGCCGGAGCCGGCTGGAATCAGCTTCCCGATGATGACGTTCTCCTTCAGGCCCTGCAGGCGGTCGACGCTCCCCTGGATCGCCGCCTGGGTCAGCACGCGCGTCGTCTCCTGGAACGATGCCGCAGCCAGGAAGCTCTCGGTGTTGAGCGAGGCCTTGGTGACCCCGAGCAGCACCGTCTGCGCCGTCGCCGGCTCGCCGCCCTCGGCGAGGAAGCGCGCGTTGATCTCTTCGTAGGCGAAGCGATCGACCAGCTCGCCAGGCAATAGCTCGGTATCGCCGGGCGTGTCCACCCGCACCTTGCGCAGCATCTGGCGAACGATGATCTCGATGTGCTTGTCGTTGATCGTGACGCCCTGGGATCGGTAGACCTTCTGGACCTCCTCGACCAGGTAGAGCTGGACCGCGTCGCGACCGAGAATCCGCAGAATGTCCTGCGGGTTCGCCGCACCTTCGGTCAACTGATCGCCCGCGGCGACCCACTGGCCGTTTTCGACCCGGATCTGCGCCGTCGGCGGCACGGCGTACTCGCGCTCGTCGCGCTCTTCGTACGCGATGACGATGCGTTCGTCCTCCAGGCTGACCGTCCCACTGAACCGCGCCGGAATCGCCTGGTCGCCAATGCGCATCAACGGCTGATCGAAATCGACCTGCTCGCCCGGCGAGACCAGGAGCTCCGCGCCCTCTGGGATCGCCTGCTCGTCGTGGTAGGTCTCCGTCGACGTCACCTTGATCCGCCGCGGCTCTTCCGAGCGGTTCACGGTGACCACCCCGTCAATCTCGCTGACGACCGCCTGGCCCTTCGGAACGCGTGCCTCGAACAGCTCTTCGACGCGCGGCAGACCGCTGGTAATGTCCAGGCCCGCGATACCACCCGTGTGGAACGTTCGCATCGTGAGCTGGGTACCCGGCTCGCCGATGCTCTGCGCCGCGATGATCCCGACCGCCTCGCCCATGTCGACAATGTGCCCACGGGCTGGGCTACGGCCGTAGCAGTACTGGCAGACCCCGTGCGTGGCCTGGCAGGTCAGCGGCGACCGAACCTGAATCCGCTTGAAGCTGTGTGCCAGCACTTGATCGGAGAGGTCTTCGGTAATCAGCTCGTTGCGCTCGACGATGATCTCGCCCGTTGCCGGGTCGACCACCGGGCTCGCCGCGAGCCGCCCCAGGATCCGGTCGCGCACTGGCTGGACGGTGCTCGGCCCCTGCTTCTCTTCGATCCAGATCCCGGCCGTCGTGCTGCAATCCTGCTCCTGAATGATCACATCCTGCGACACGTCGATCAGGCGCCGGGTCAGGTAGCCCGAGTCGGCGGTACGAATGGCCGTGTCGGCCAGACCCTTGCGAGCGCCGTGCGTCGAGATGAAGTACTCCAGCACAGTCAGGCCTTCACGGAAGCTCGACCGGATCGGCAGGTCGATGATCCGCCCGGATGGCGCCGTCATCAGCCCGCGCATACCGGCCATCTGGCGCAGCTGCGTCAGGTTACCCTTCGCCCCGGACGTCGTCATCATGTAGACCGACCCGTACCGATCGAGTCCCTCACCCACGGCTTTGGTGACCTTTTCGGTGGTGTCGTTCCAGATTTCGACCGCCTGGTTGTAGCGCTCGTCTTCGGTGATCAAGCCCCGTCGATACTGCTTCTCGATCTCCGAGATACGCTGGTCTGCTTGCTGGAGCAGCGCATCGCGCACCGCGGGGACCTCGAGGTCGCTGATGGCGATCGTGATCCCGGACTGCATCGCGAAGTCGAAGCCGACACGCTTGATCTGGTCGACCACCTGCGCGGTACGCTCCGAGCCATACTTCCGGTAGCAGATGCCCACGATCGCGCGCAGGCGCTTGCGGTCCTGAACGTCGTTCGTCTCCGGCAGGTACCGCAGCGCTTCCGGCAGCACCTGGTTGAAGATGATCCGACCGATGCTCGTATCGACGATCTCCCTCTTGCCGGAATCAAGGTTCTCCCAATACAGCTTGACCTTCGCGTGCAGGTCGACCGCTCCCAACTGATGGGCCAGGATGGCATCCTCGGCGCTGCCGAAGACGCTTCCTTCGCCCTTGACGCCGGGCTTGACGATCGTCATGTAGTAGCAGCCCAGCACCATGTCCAGCGAGGGCGCGACAGTCGGCTCACCGCTCGATGGCAACAGCAAGTTCTTGCTCGCCAGCATCAGCTCGCTCGCCTCGCGCCGCGCGGCGTTCGACAGCGGCACGTGAACCGCCATCTGGTCGCCGTCGAAGTCGGCACCAAACGCCGAGCAGACCAGTGGGTGAATCCGGATGGCCTTCCCTTCGATCAGGATCGGCTCGAACGCCTGGATGCCCAGGCGGTGCAGCGTCGGCGCTCGGTTGAGCAGCACCGGATGATCGACGATGACTTCCTCGAGCACGTCCCAGACCTCGGGGCGCAGCCGCTCGACGATGCGCTTCGCGCTCTTGATGTTGTGGGCGAAGCCGCGCTCGACCAGCTTGCGCATGACAAACGGCTTGAACAGCTCGACGGCCATGATCTTCGGCAGGCCGCACTGGTGCAGCTTCAGGTTCGGGCCGACGATGATCACCGAGCGGCCAGAGTAGTCGACGCGCTTGCCAAGCAGGTTCTGGCGGAACCGGCCGGTTTTTCCCTTCAGCATGTCGCTCAGCGACTTCAGCTTGTGGTTGCTGGAGCCGGACACCGCGCGTCCACGACGGCCGTTGTCGATCAGCGAATCGACCGCTTCCTGCAGCATCCGCTTTTCGTTGCGAATGATGATCTCGGGCGCACCCAGTTCGAGCAGCCGCTTCAGGCGGTTGTTCCGGTTGATCACCCGCCGGTAGAGATCGTTCAGGTCAGATGTCGCGAAGCGGCCGCCGTCGAGCTGGACCATCGGACGGAGGTCCGGTGGCAAGACCGGCAGCACGGTGAGGACCATCCACTCCGGCTTGTTGCCGCTCTTGCGAAACGCTTCGACGACCCGCAGGCGCTTGGTGGCCTTCTTCCGCCGCTGCCCGGAGGCCGACGACCCACGGATCTCGGCGCGCAGGTCCTCGGCCATCTGATTCAAGTCGACCGAACAGACGATCTCACGAACCGCCTCGGCCCCCATCCCCGCGTGGAAGACGTGACCCCACTTGTCGTGGAGCTCACGGTAGCGCCCCTCGTTCAGTAACTGGAGGCGTTGGATGCTCCCAAGGTCCGCCTTTTGCGCCTCGAGTTCTTCGCGCTTCTTCTCGACGTCGCGCGCTTCTCGCTCGGAGATCTGGTGCGTCTCGGCGCTCGCAGCCTGTCGCGCCTGATCGATCTCAGTCGCGACCCGACTCCGCAGAGTATCCAGATCGTGCTGGGCATCACGCTGGATCGCCTCCAGGCGGCTGCCCGCGAGCTCGTCCAGGCGGTGCAGCGCGTCGGCGTTGACCATCTGATCGGCGTGGACCACCACCTGACCATCGTAGGCCAGGTCTCGCGGCGCCGCCTGGTTCACCAGTCCCGCCAGCTCCTCGCGCAGGGTCTGCTCCCCGGCGCGCGCTCCTTCGATCTCCTGGTCGCGGCGCGCTTCGATCGCGCTCTCTTCGGTGGCCTGCCGCGCCCGGAAATCGGTCTCCTGCTCCGCGAGCTGGGCGTTGATCTCGGTCATCCGCTCCAGACTCGCCGCTTCGGCCTCCGATCCCAGGCCCTGCAACTGGTGGTCGATGTCGGCGAGCTCGCGCGTACGCGTTTCCTCGTCGATGTCGACGACGATGTACTGAGCGAAATAGAGGACCCGCTCCAGGCTCCGCGGCGACACGTCGAGCAGCAAACCGATCCGGCTCGGCGTGCCCTTGACAAACCAGATGTGGCTGACCGGCGCGGCTAGCTCGATGTGGCCCATCCGCTCGCGACGCACCTTGCTGCGGGCTACCTCGACGCCGCACTTGTCGCAGATAATGCCCTTGTAGCGGACACGCTTGTATTTCCCGCAGTAGCACTCCCAATCTTTGGTTGGGCCGAAGATCTTTTCACAAAACAGCCCGTCCTTCTCTGGCTTCAGCGTGCGATAGTTGATCGTCTCGGGCTTGGTGACCTCACCATACGACCACGATCGAATTTGCTCGGGTGAAGCGAGGCTGATTCGGACCGCGTTAAAATCATTGACTTCGAGCATTCATCCTCCTGGATTGGGTCACTCTCCGAGCTCCGGCTGGGACAGGCTAATACCTAGTTCGGGCAGAACGTCGTCGCCAGATTGTGAATCCTCGACGAACTGGATCCGTTCTTCATCTTCGTTCAGCACTTCCACCGCGAGGCCCAGGCTTTGCAGCTCCTTGACCAGCACCTTGAACGACTCGGGAACGCCGGGTTCGAGGATGCTCTCCCCCTTGACGATCGCTTCGTAGGTCTTCACACGGCCGACCACGTCGTCCGACTTGACGGTCAAGATCTCCTGGAGGATGTGCGCCGCGCCATACGCCTCGAGCGCCCAGACCTCCATCTCGCCGAACCGCTGGCCGCCAAACTGCGCCTTTCCACCCAGTGGCTGCTGGGTAATCAGACTGTACGGACCAGTCGAGCGGGCGTGAATCTTGTCCTCGACGAGGTGGATCAGCTTCATCATGTACGTGCTGCCGACGGTGACATCCTGATCGAAGTATTCGCCCGTCCGACCATCGCGCAGGCGAGCCTTGCCGTTGGTCGGCAGATGGGACTGCCCCAATTCCTGAACGATCTCGCTTTCCTTCGCACCGTCGAAGACTGGCGTCATCACCTTGAAGCCGAGCATTTCAGCCGCCCACCCCAGGTGCGTCTCGAGAATCTGTCCGACGTTCATGCGCGACGGGACGCCAATCGGATTCAGGATGATCTGGACCGGCGTGCCATCGTCCAGGTACGGCATGTCCGACTCGGGCACGATCCGCGCGACTACGCCCTTGTTGCCGTGGCGCCCGGCCATCTTGTCACCTTCGGAAATCTTCCGCTTCTGCGCGATACTGACCCTCACCAGCTCGTTCACACCGGCCGGCAGCTCGTCGTGGCCGTCGCGCGTGAACACGCGCACGTCCACGACCTTGCCGCGTTCGCCGTGTGGCACACGCAGGCTCGTATCCTTCACCTCGCGGGCCTTTTCGCCGAAGATCGCCCGCAGTAGCCGCTCCTCGGCGGTCAGCTCGGTCTCACCCTTTGGCGTGATCTTCCCGACGAGGATGTCGCCAGCGGTCACCTCGGCGCCAACGCGGACGATCCCGCGTTCGTCGAGGTCGCGGAGCGCCTCGTCCCCGACGTTCGGAATGTCACGGGTAATTTCCTCCGGACCGAGCTTGGTGTCACGCGCTTCCACCTCGTGCTTTTCGATGTGGATCGATGTGAACTTGTCGTCGCGCACCAGTGTCTCGCTCAAAATGATCGCGTCCTCGAAGTTGTACCCATCCCACGACATGTACGCCACGAGAACGTTCTGGCCAAGCGACAGCTCCCCGTTTTCCGTGGACAGGCTATCGGCGAGCGGCTGACCGGCTTTGACCCGATCGCCGACCGAGACGATCGGCCGCTGGCTGAAGCAGGTCCCCTGGTTCGAGCGCACAAACTTCTGCAAGCGATAGGTCTCGGTCTCGGTCTCGCTCACTTTCACGACGATCTGTCGCGACGTGACGCTGGCCACGTCGCCGTCGTTGCGAGCGAGGATGACCTGACCACTGTCGCGCGCGACCTGCCATTCCATCCCCGTCCCCACCGTCGGCGATTCCGGCCGGATCAACGGAACGGCCTGTCGCTGCATGTTGGAACCCATCAGCGCGCGGTTGGCGTCGTCGTGCTCCAGGAACGGGATCAGCGAGGTCGCCGGGCTGACGATCTGCTTCGGCGACACGTCCATGTACTGGACCTTCTGCGGCGTCTCGATCGAGAACGTTTCGCCATGACGGACCTCGACGCGCTCGTCGGCGAAATCACCGTCCGCATCGAGGCGCGAGTTGGCCTGGGCGATCAGCCACTTCTCCTCTTCGTCGGCAGTCAGGAAGCGAATCTCGCTCGACGCGAAAGGCTTGACCGGGATCCGTGGCAACGAAAGCGCCGCGATCTTCTTCGCGAGCTTCTCGTCGATGCGCACGCCGGCTTCGGCCACCACCGCGGCGCTATCCGGGTTCAGCACGCGTTCCCGCGTCACCCGGTGGACCAGGTGCTCGATCTCGTTCGGCACGTCCTTGTGTACCACCCGGTACGGCGTCTCGATGAACCCATACTCGTTGATGCGCGCGTACGTCGCCAGGCTACCGATCAGACCGATGTTCGGGCCTTCTGGCGTCTCGATCGGGCAGATTCGTCCGTAGTGGCTGTGGTGGACGTCGCGGACGTCCATTCCCGCGCGCTCGCGATTCAGGCCGCCCGGACCCAGCGCGCTCAAGCGCCGCTTGTGCGTGAGCTCCGCCAGCGGGTTCGTCTGATCCATGAACTGCGAGAGCTGGCTGCCGCCGAAGAACTCCTTCATCGCGGCCACGATCGGTCGGATGTTAATCAGGGCGGCAGGTGTCGCGGTCTCGGGATCCTGGATGCTCATGCGTTCCTTGACCACGCGCTCCATGCGCAGCAGGCCAACCCGAAAGGCACTCTGGATCAACTCTCCGACGGCACGGACCCGTCGGTTTCCGAGGTGGTCGATGTCGTCCGGACGCCCCTGGCCGTTATTGAGCTTGACCATCGTCGCCATGATCTGCACCAGATCGTCGTTCGTCAGAACGCGCTGAGTGATTGGCACGTGGATGTCCAGCCGCTTGTTCAGCTTATAGCGGCCAACCTTGCCGAGATCGTAACGGCGGAAGTTGAAGAACAACGAGTTGAGCAGGTTCCGCGCGTTGTCGATGGTCGGCGGGTCGCCCGGGCGCAGTCGACGATAGAACTCGAGCAGCGCCTCGTTCTGGTTCTTGCTCGGATCCCGCTGCAGTGTCTCCTGAATGTAACGGCGTTCGCCCGTGTCTACCTCGGTGAAGAGGTTCAAGATCTCGTCGTCAGTTTCGTAGCCAATCGCTCGCAGGAGTGTGGTGACGGGAATCTTTCGCTTGCGGTCGACTTTGACCGAGAGAATGTCCTTGTTCGAGGTCTCGAACTCCAACCAGGCCCCACGGTTTGGAATCAGCTTGGCATAGCAGAGCTCGCGGCCGGTGGTCGGATCGTCTTCCAGCGTAAAGTAAACTCCTGGCGAGCGCACCAACTGGCTCACCACGACTCTCTCGGCGCCGTTGATGACGAAGGTCCCAGTCTCGGTCATCATGGGGAAGTCCCCCATGAAGATCTCTTGCTCCTTGATCTCGCCGGTTTCCTTCGCGATCAGGCGAGTCTTCACCCGAAGTGGGGCGGCGAAGGTCATGTCGCGCTCGCGGCACTCGAACTCATCGTACTTGGCAACCCCATAGGTGTGATCGAGGAGTTGCAGTTCGAGGTTTTTCCCAGTAAAATCAGTGATGGGAGAGATTTCGGCAAAAAGCTCTTTGAGCCCCTCCTCAAGGAACCAGCGAAATGAGTCGATCTGCACGCGAATCAGGTTGGGCATCGCCAGGACCTCGGAAATGCGTGCATAGTTCTTGCGGTTGCTATTTGGCTCCACGCCGTGCGCGAGGGCCTGATTCACCGCAGCAATGGCCATGCGGGTACACTCCTTAACGAGAGGAAGATAGACAGGGACAGGATACTATAACACGAAACAGGCAGAATCGTCAAGGCGATCCACGCGCGCGCGCGCCCTGTTTCGCTCGCAGAGTCTTAAGGTTTTCCGGCCTTCCAGTCGCGACTGAACGTCTCCTTCACCTGTTGAATCGTGGTTGGATCGCTGACCAGTAATCCCACCTCCCGGTTCTCGTCGAGAGACGACCTCGAGAAATTCTCACTGCCAACAAAGACTTCTCGCCCGTCCACCAGGACCACCTTCCCATGCACGTACGGCGCGCGAAGCTCCCGGACCTGAACGCCCCCAGCCTTGAGCTGCTGGATCCCCGTGGCATTCACGTCGGGCTGCGCCGCGGGAACGGGCAACACCACCGCGACGCTGACCCCACGCCGACTTGCGCCGACCAGGGCACGCTCGATCCCCTGGTCCTCCATCTCTTCCGTCTCGATCTCGATCGTGCTCCGGGCGCTTCGAGCCATCGCCAGGAAAACGCTGCGACTGTTCGTCGGGCTGACCACGACGCGCGGATCGTCGACTTTGGCGTCTCCACGCTCCCAGTCAGCGTCGAAGATCGCGTCGAGCTGAGCCACGTCGTTCGGCTCGGCGTCCCGTAGCAGATACTCGCGGTTGGCGACGAACGCGCTGTACGTCCAGTTCGCCGTCCCGACCAGCGCTTCTTTTCGGTCAGCCACCGCGAACTTCTCGTGGTCGAATTGGAACTTCGGCGCACCCCACTGCACCCGGATTCCCGCCGCCTTCAAGCGGTCGAAAGTGGCGCGGTTGCCCGGTCCCGAGCCGAATGGATTCTCCTCCAGCATTACCCGAACCTGGACGCCACGTCGACGGCTGGCTTCCAGGGCGTCGATCACGTCGCGATCGCTCAGCAGGTACATCGCGACGTCGAGAGTTTGTCGCGCCCCTCCAATGAACTCCACGACTGGCTGCACCCCGTCGTCCGGCTCGACGAAGAGTCGCACCGAGGACGCGCCCGGCGATACCGTTCCCAGTAGAGTTGGTGCCTGAGCAGCGTTTCCACAGGCAGTGAGCAGTAAGATAGCGAGTAGGGTTGGCGCAAATCGCGCCCGATGGAAGGAACACACCTACCAGTGTGCGGGGTGATCGTGGCCCACGTCGACGCCGAGTAAGCGCTGCAAGCGCGGTCGGTCCAGTCCGATCACTTCACGCTTGTTGACCAGCACGACCGGTGCACCGACCTGGCCAGACGTCAGGATGAGCGCGTCGCGGTTATCGACGTTCGCCGAAACTTCCTTCGCGGTAAAGTTGATCTGTCGCTCGGCCATCAAACGCGCGAGGTGGTCGCGCGCCCGGAGACAGTCCGCGCACGTCTCGTTGTAGAAAAGCGTCACGCTCTCGGCCACGCGCGCTACCCCTGGCGTTATTCTGCGACACTATCAGTATAGTCCGCCGCGGATGGCGTGTCAAAATACTCGAATTGTGCAGAGGGCCAACGCATCTAACGGAAGCTCGTGCTCGATGGGTTGGCCCGCTACCGCCTGGAGCAAGCCGTCGCCGACTACGAAGCTGGGGAGATCAACCTCGGGGAGGGCGCGGGACGCGCGGGTGTGACTGTACCGCGATTGCTCGCCGAGCTGGATCGCCGTGGCGTCGATACCATCGGTCCAGCACATTTTCGGGCCAGTCTCGCGAACCTCGTCAGTCTCTTTGGCGGCAGCGCTGAGCTGCGCGCGATCGCAACAGATCAACCCACGGGGCCTAGCGTAAGGGGTGCCATGAATAACGGTGGTCTGTTGATTTCGGTCTGGATGAACGGCACGGTCGTCGCCGGGTAGGGGCAGCCCCCTGAGTCTGCCCGCGGCCCGGGGCGTGCCCCTACGACCACCTGCCATCCCGCCAATCTCGACAACCTGCCGGTGACGTACATGCGAGCTAACTAGCAGCCTGTCGGAGAGAACAATCTGAGATAGGTTTTGCTGCTCGGCCGACTTCTTTTTGATGGTCAAAGTTGACGATTGCGGCGGTCGATCGTGTGCCCAA
>Ga0307373_10009631_pt1 | contig 14387 bp, 12 predicted proteins | sample OX2MG_FD_202534 | JGI IMG/M metagenome (GOLD analysis project Ga0307373, IMG submission 202534) | Soil microbial communities from Risofladan, Vaasa, Finland - OX-2 | ecosystem: Environmental > Terrestrial > Soil > Coastal area > Acid sulfate soil | place: Finland: Risofladan, Vaasa | collected... | reverse complement strand
GGCTTTGAGGCGATCGATATCTACTGGAAACATCTTGATTACGTCGTCTACGGGGGGTCAAAGCCCCGGTAGGTCTATCGTCATTGTTTGACTTGAGCCCTTCGTGACACCCTCGAGTGCCACGAGAGTGCTCGTCAATCGCGCGCGGGATCGCCCGTTCAGACTTCGGACGAAAGATGCGTACATAATGTGCCCGTTATCTATGGACTGTCCCCTTTTTTCTGATCCATCGCAGTAGGTTGAGGGAACGTGATGACGAATCGTCTCCTCTCGATTGCAGCCGGGACACTTCGCGGCGCTGAGCCTGTCGACATGGTTATCGCCGCGGCTCGCGCGGGATTTGACGCAGTTGGATTTGGATTTGAGCACCGATACCTGACTCCGCGAGAGCTCGCCGAGATAGCACATCGGCTCGAGGATACGGCGATCTCCGTTCTCGACATCGAGGTTGTACGCATCGCTCCGAACGATGACAATGAGGTCGCGCGACGGCTCGTTGAATATGGCGCTGCACTTGGTGCCAAACACCTGCTGGTCGTCAGCAACGATGAAGATCAACGTCGCACGGCCGATCGTTTCGCCGAGATCTGCGCGATCGCCGCCGACGCAAAAATACGGCCGGTGCTCGAGTTCATGGCCTTCACCTCGGTTACCTCACTTGCCTCAGCGGTCGCGATCGTCGAGCAGTCGGGTGCCAAGGACGGCGGTGTTCTGATCGATTCGCTCCATCTCGCGCGTTGTGGCGATTTGGCGAAAGATATTGCGTCATTCCCGCCGGATATCTTTCCTTACGCACAGATCTGCGATGGGCCGGCTCGCGCTCCATCCACACGCGATCTTCTTGCAAACGAGGCTCGCCACGAAAGGCTCGTGCCAGGAGATGGTGATCTCTCCATTGGGGAGCTGATCCTGGCGTTGCCTCCGATGACCGCGCTCAGTATCGAAGTTCTCTCTGATGCGCTCGATGATCTTGATCTTTCAGATCGCGCGTCATTAACGATGGAGGCGTCAAGAAGGATGCTCGAGTCGATCGGGGAGGCGAGAGTCTTGCAACCGTCCTATGGTACGGCGGCCGTGCATGCGCTCATGACGGAATGTGAATAATGTCGCGAGTGCTTGAGGCGATTGCCACCACCGGATCGACGATGCGACCCCTCTGGCATTTAGGCTCCATAAGATCGTCCAAGCCCCAGATCTTCTAGAGATCGCGTCGTGCATCGAGTGCGAAACCCGGAACCTTGGCGGACCAATCTTTAACCTGACGTGATGAACAGGCTGATTTGACCGCCTTGCAGCGCTACCCCGAACGACTTTCCCTGGGCAATTTCTGTGCCTAGCATCAAGCGACAGCAAGGGAAGAGGGCGTCATGTCAGAATCGGTAGTCCTTTCAGGGGCTCGTACCCCTATCGGAAAGCTGTCGGGAGCACTGTCATCGCTTCTCGCATTTGAACTCGGAGCGATCGCGATCAAAGAGGCGATGACGCGGGCCGGGATATCCCCCTCTGATGTGGATGCTGTGGTCATGGGTCACGTGCTTCAAGCCGGTCAGGGCCAAGGGACCGCCCGGCAGGCGGCGGTTGCAGCTGGCATTTCGATGAGCGTTCCCTCTTTTGTCGTCAACAAGGTGTGCCTCTCGGGTTTGCAGTCAATTCACCTCGCTGATCTCATGATCCGCGCCGGTGAGGCTGACGTCGTGATTGCTGGTGGGATGGAGTCGATGTCGAACGCGCCTTACCTGGTTCAAGGTGCGCGCAACGGCCTGCGATTCGGAGACGCGAAATTACTCGACGTCATTACCAGTGATGGCCTGACATGCGCGTACGAAAACCTCTCGATGGGAGAGGCGACGGATGTCTATTCATCAAAGTCAGGTATTTCGCGCAAAGAGATGGATGAGTTCGCGGTGCTGAGTCACCAGCGTGCCGCCGAGGCAACTGCTGCGGGGCGGTTCTCCGCGGAGATTGCCCCGGTAACGATTGCCCAGCGTCGAGGCGAACCGATCGTGGTGAGCAAGGATGAAGGGATCCGGGCAGGCTCAACGAGCGAAACTCTTGGCGCACTTGCACCGACGTTCACCAAGGGTGGGTGCATCACCGCTGGCAATGCAAGTCAGATCTCCGACGGTGCGGCAGTTGTCATCGTCGCATCAAGAGCCGCCGCCGAGCGTCTTGGTATTAAGCCGATTGCTAAACTCGTTGGCTACGGCCAGGTCGCGGGGCCAGATCCATCGCTCTTGACTCAGCCATCACGCGCGATCCGCGCCGCGCTTGAACGCTCGGGGCGCGCACTCTCAGAGATTGATCTGTTTGAGATCAACGAGGCCTTTGCCGCAGTGTCGATCGCCTCGATGCGAGATCTTGGCATCGAGGCATCCGTGGTCAACGTGAACGGTGGCGCGATCGCACTTGGTCATCCGGTAGGAATGTCCGGGGCGCGACTGGTCGTCACGATGATTGCTGAACTCGCGCGTCGCGGAGGAGGACTCGGTGCCGTCGCGCTCTGTGGGGGTGGCGGCCAGGGCGATGCAGCGCTGTTGTTGGTGACAACCTAGTGCTGCGCTGGGGAATGTTTGCTGCATTTGCAGACGTTCCCTGTTCGATTACGAAGGTGAGCTGGGGCAGGCTCGACCAGGAGAGCCAACACGCGGAATCAGATTACGAGCAGATTAGAGTCATGGAAGACTCGATCCATGTGCGCGGAAGGGGTCGCCCCTTCCCCCGGACGTTGTCTGACGCGGCACTTGATGGTCAGTGAGTTTGTCCGCGCACCGCATGTGGAGCAGTGATCCCAAAGCGCTCCGGCTACGAGTGCTTGATCCAAGGGAGGAGGCGCGCCTCGACGATCCGGACGATGCCGACCTGGAGAAGGCCAATCATCGCTGCTAAAAAGACGACGCCGATGAGACGGCCCGTCTGGAGTGATTCGCCAAAGCTGATCAGCAGATAGCCAAGTCCGGAGTAACTCACCTCGAACTCACCAATGATCATGCCGACGATCGCTAGGCCCATCGAGATCCGCAGGCCTGCAAGAAGGTATGGGGTGCTTGCGGGAATCAGGACCTTCCTGATGGTCGCGATCCGCGAGTAACCAAACACCTTGCTGAGGTCGCGGTATCGAGTCGCCGAGTTCAGGATTCCTGCACGGGTGTTGATCACCATCGGCCAGATGGTGATCAACACAATGAAGATGATCCGCGTCTCTGAACCGAGTCCGAACCAGATCACCAACGATGGGATGAGGATGACCCCAGGTATGGAGTTGAGCACATTGACATAGGGCATCATCACCCGGTCAACCTTTGTGAATGCACCCAAGGTCGTTCCGATCAGCATCCCCGCAGCAACTCCGAGCGCAAGGCCGATGTACATCTCTCGAAGCGAGACCACGATTGCCGGTCCAAGAACGCCATGGATGGCGATCTGGTAAAGACCCTGTGCGGATGCGACCGGGCTCGGGAGAATTATCGGATTGAGAAACACACTGATGATCCACCAGATGGCCATGACACCAGCGATGCTGAGGACTCCCACCACGCCAGGATTGCGGATGACCCGTATTAAGAACCGATCGTTCTGGTGACCCGAAGCTTCGGGGTCGTCTTCAATCGGCATCAGGTGCGAGTGATGTCTCGATGTCATCTCTGTAGTTGCACTGCTGCCACCGGTTGAACCTGGAATCGCGGTCATGTCGTCGGTACCGTCGGTGGCGCGTCGTAGTTGCGCCCAGAGAGCGAGGTACGTATGTTGCGGTGCAACGTGACCGCTGCAGGCTCGCTTCGAACGTCATAGGTCCATCGCTTTGGAGGAAGATCAACCGGGAGTAGGTCGACCAATCGTCCTGGATTCGATCGCAGCAGGACGACCTCGGTTGAAAGGAAGATCGCCTCGTCGATATCGTGGGTAACGAAGATAATCGTTGTTCCCATGTCCTCCCAGAGTTGCGCAAGCTGCTCCTGGAGACCCTCGCGGGTGAAGTTGTCAAGGGCCCCGAATGGCTCGTCCATCAAAAGCACATCTGGCTCAACCGCGAGTGCACGTGCAAGCCCGACGCGCTGTTGCATACCACCGGACAATGTGAATGGGGGAGAAGAGGCAAATGAGTCAAGGTCCACCTTCTTGAGCGCGGCCATGCTCCGTTCCTTTCGGTCACTCTTTGAAATCGAGGTGTTTGGCTCGAGACCAAACTCTACGTTTCGCAATACCGAGCGCCACGGCAGAAGGTTGACGTCCTGAAAGACAAACGACATCTTTCGCGCCCTGCCATTTGCAAGTGGAAGCGTCTCGACTGATCCTCTCGTTGGATTTGTCAAACCTCCGATAATGCGGAGAAGGGTCGTCTTCCCACATCCGCTCGGGCCGACAAGACTGACGAATTCTCCTGCGTGGACATCAATAGAGACATTCTGCAGCGCAGTTACGGTGACTTCGTTGCTGTGGAAGATCTTCGTGACATCGTGTGCTGCCACGGCAATTTCTCTGGTCTCCATCGAGCTCTAGCTCCCTTTCCGTACTTCGTTGGTTGTCGACTCCAAGTAGATCATGAGTAGTTGACCCAGTTGCACACTCGATTGCGCAAGAACTCAATTCCCCGATACAGAACGAGCGCGATGATTGTTGTGACGACGATCACGCCAAATAGATCGTTCGTCTTGAACTGGTCTCCATAAAGCTGGGCAAGTCCACCGATGCCGCTGTTGCCGATCTCCTGTCCGCTGATGATTGTGGCGACGAGCGAATGCGCAAGCGAGACACGAATTCCGGCGAAGATAAACGGCATCGAGCCAGGCAGCACAACGCTTGTGAGATACATCTTCGGGCCCACAGAGAACGCTGGGATGAGGTCCTCGTAACGTTCACGTGCCTTGCGCGCACCAACAGCGGTATTGATTGCCATTCCCCACATCGACACGACGGTAATGAAAAGCACGCGCGACGAGTGTCCGAAACCGAACCAGATGATAATCAGCGGCAACAGAGCAATCGTAGGAGAGCTGTTGCCGAGCGCTACCAATGGGTCGAGGATATTTCGCGCGACGCGGCTGTTACCGATTGCCAGACCAACTGAAGTTCCGATAACGAGCGCTCCGAGAAAGCCAAGGCCGAAATCGATCATGGTCACACCGAGTGCGGATAAAAGCGAACCGTATGGCCCATGGAAGAATGTCTTTGGAATTGAGCGGAGGATCTCTCCCGGCGTGGAGATAGTGATCGGATTCAGATAGCGTCCAGAAAACTGCCACCCACCGATGAGGACTGCGGCAATACCGATCGAGACCACGATGCTCGGTAGATGGTTACGCGCCCAAGCTCTCTTGGCGCGTCTCGTGCTGTTGATGTCGGGAGACGCGCCATCAATCGTCGACATTCCCTCCAGCTGCAATTTCACCGTCTCCCTATTGAGTTCTTTGTTGGGTATTGCCTGCTCCACGCGCAACCCAGGATCCTCTTGGGACCAAGTGCTACGCGTTAGAGCAGGAACTGCCAGATTCCGTCGAACAGGACGAGATCTCTCGCCCTGTTACTTGATGAGGTTCGGGTGATTGTGGAATGCGGCTACCGCGGCGTTCCACGGACCAAAGACCGCGTAAGAACTCTCTGGTGCGCTGGGCGACAATTTCGTAATCAACCCCCGATTTGCATCCGTCGTGAAGTTTGAACGTAAACCCTTTGGAGTAAACGCGAGCTGTGACGCGGGCCACGGGTTTTCCTTGCGATATGTAACGTAGTCAGTGGCCTCCAGAGTTTTTGAGAAGGCACCCTTCGTGTAGGCAGTTGCGTTCGCCAGCCACTTTGTCTCGTTGGTGTGGAAGATCTTCGCTGCATAGAGCCAGGCAAGGTCGATCGCCTCAGCCTGGGCAAAGTTGGCGTTCAGCCAGACCCGTGTCGAAGCTTCATAACTGTCAGCCTCTGCCGGATCGAGTACCCGCGCGGAGTACAACGGTACGTAGGCCACACCCTGTAGTCTGAGCGCAGCCGTTGATGGGCTTGATGCCCAGAACCCTGCAATCCGTCCAGCGATGAACGAGACCAGCGAGTTACTCTCGGTTCCCTCGTATTCATACGTCACCTTTCCGCCAAGGTGGAACTTTTTGGCAAAAAGTTGCATGAGCACGTAGTCACCATCTGTCGGCTCTGTCACAGCGACAACCTGACCGGCGAGATCGGAAATCGTCTTGAATTTTGGCTGCGCGATGAATTCGTAGTCCTGACCAGGCTGACTTGGCCCGAATATAGTGAGTCCACCATTGAGTTCGCCATCAAAAGGTCCACCGGTCGCGGCTAGGTGGCCACCAATAACTCCAGCGACTACCGCCGTTCCGTTACCAAGCGTAAGAGATGTATTCGCTCCCCAGCTGAGGAGAATCTGCTCTGCGGTGTAGGCAACGGCGTCACCGATATGGGGTGCACCTGCTCCCTTTCCGAGTGGAATGGACATTCCTGCCACATTTGGGACACCTCTTTTGTTGAATTTCAATCTGGTTGGGCCGTTGGCCTTGGCGGGCTTGGCGTGGTGCGCGGCCCCTGCAGATGCAACTCCACTGAAGATCATGCCAGAGCCCATCAATAGACTGACCATAGCAATGCCGACCTTTGTCCGAACTAATGGCCGATAATTCAGACTGTCGATTCGATTCGTCGACGTATTTGATAATTGCATCAATACCCCCCAAGCTCATTAGTGGCAGAACGAACGTTCAGCCGGTTCGTCACAAATACTTCTATAAAACGGTACCGCGCTGCTGTGGTTGCGCCGAACGTGGCAGTACGTTGGCTGTCGGAGTCGAACTAGAGCGGCCGAAACACGATCGAACGCAATCGTTCTGACTCAATTTGCTCGAAAACTGGCCCGCGAGCTGAAACATTAAACGTCACTTAGATCTTTGTGACATCGAGTGCATTCGGAGGGCACACTTAATGATGTATTCGTTAGAGTCCCGACGGCATTCAGACCGGTCGAGGCAAAATAGTTGAAACCGTGCCTGCCCGCGATCTCAAACGTTTTGAGCGCTTTGGTCACTGCCCCCCCAGGGATGCCGAAAAAGCGGGAATCCTGCTCGGTAAAACCAGCACTATCGTACTCGCTTCATATTGTTTCGACAAGAGTAACATTCAAAGTTCGATAGCGTTCTCCAATGGTATGGCGCAGCCATTGCGTCCGAAGTCTGGTCCGTTGGCAAGGACTGTGAATCTGGTGCGAGAATTGCCCGGACGCAAGTTCAGCAAGTCATACGCAAATTTCCAGAGTTTCCGGGTATGACGTTTGAGCGTGCCTAGATGATTGCTGGTTTAGTGGGCACCTCGGTTCGCGATCTTTGATCCGGCTGGGATGAATTGGTGAATGTGCCTTGTATCCGCAGATGCCCAGCGTCGCTTCGATGATCCAGCCCCATTGGGCGATCGCCTGAAATTCGGTTGGATCTACAAGCTCCTTGCTGATCATGATCACAAACGATTCTCCGTCTCGCGAACCCTGAATAGTCGGGCACTGATTAGAGGATGGCCAGAATGGCATTCATGATGGTGGACAATGAATACGCAGGGTCTTTCGCTCCAGCCGCGCAGGTCGGCGAACAAAAAGATGGATGTCGTGCTTCGGCAGTTGCTTGGCGAGAATCTTGAGATCTTGAGCCGAGAGCTCGGCGGCGTGGCGCACCGCGGCGTGGCGCGACGAGTCCTTAGAACATGGCATAGCAGGACCTCGCGCAAAGCAGCGTCCAAACGAGCCTGATGACCGAAGACTTCGCCGAGCCAAGTACAAGATCGGCGAGGTGATCACGGACAGTCTCTTTGCTGGCGGAGGATATCGCAAGGTCAGAGCACGTCTTCGATGCGAGCACGATCTGACGGTCGGAAAGCACCGAGTGCTGAAGATCATGCGCGAACAGGGACTGCTTGCGCCTCAACGGGCCAAAAGGCGGCGCATTCCCCGAGCCCAAGTCGGCACGATCACTGCGACGCTTCGAACCTGCGCTTCGGAGCCGACGCCACCATGGCCTTCACGAGAACAGATGGATGAGTGTGGGTGTTCATCCTCATCGATTACTACTCCGACGGGACCTAGGGCGCACGTCGCAAGGATCGGCAACCGCTTCGCGGCGCTCCAACCGGTCTATTACGCGACGATCGATCGCTTCTAGGTGCTGAACCCAGACATCGCCTGTGGGATCAAGCTCCGTCACGACTGGGGAAGTCAATATCGATCACACCACTTCCAGGGATCGCTCTCCTGATTTGGCATACAAGACAACATGTCCTTTGTCGGCGAACCCGGGTGTAACGGAGTTGTCGAACGATTCATCCGAACATTGAAAGAGGCGTTCATCGATGCAATGGCAAAGAAGGCTGCATAATAGTCATGGAACCTGTCCAACAGACCAGGGCCGCAACATATCTCTGGTCCACCAAATAAAGAGAACTGCCTAATCGACGCCGGGTGACGAGAGTCGAGTGTGTTTCAGCGATTCTCACATAGCTCATATGGTTCGACGATGTAACTCCATCAGCTTCTTCTCGTAGGTAGAGTCTGAGGCTACGCAAAACGTCGTTAAGTCTGGTCAGCTAAAGAGAATAAAATCGATTTTTCCTGATTATTGGACCAGGCGCCGACTGCGGTAGGCTCAACAGCGGGGGACTATTTGGGGGAGAGGCAGCGCTAATGGATGTTCAACACAAGGTCGATATAAATATAAAATCGCCCACCAATATGGAAGAATTAACTGCTGCGTTGGCGTCAGCCCCATTTGAGATTGAGGTTGTCGGCCGGGGCATCGGTGCCGAGATTCGTGGGCTTGATTTATCGGAGCCTTTAACACCAGAGGCGTTTGCTGCACTTGAGGCAACGGTGATCGCTTACAAAGTTGCCTACATCCGAGATCAAGACATTACGTCGGCGCGTCACGTTGAAATCGGCCGCATGTTCGGTGAACTGGAAGTTCATCCGTTTCGTCCTCAAGGAGAATTGCCCGAGCTGTTGGTATTGGACAACCATAAGGATAATCCGGTTTTGTCAACCGACGTTTGGCACAGTGATACGACGTTTCGACTTCGTCCAACCAAGTATTCAATTTTGCGGTGTCTTAGAACCCCGCCAGCCGGTGGTGACACACTTTGGGCGGACATGACCGCAGCCTACGAAGGACTAAGCGCCCCATTGAAGCGGTTTCTTTGTGATCTGAGGGCCGTGCATGACTTCAAGAATTTTCGCGTGCTGTATCGAGACAGGAAAGATGACTTGAGGAAGATGGAAGAGCTGTACCCGAATCCGTCTCATCCAATCGTGAGGACGCATCCTGTCACCGGTAGCAAGGTGTTGTACGTGAATTCCCAGTTCACGCTGCAAATTGAAGGCTTGCGGGACGAGGAAAGTCAGGCGTTGCTTCAGGTACTGACTCAGCAGCCAAGGGTACCTGAGTATCAGTTCAGACTTCATTGGCAGCCGGGGACGATTACGTTCTGGGACAACACCTCTACGCAGCATTATGCAGCCAATGATTATTATCCAGAGCGGCGAACGATGGAGCGAGTTGCCGTCGAGGGTGACGAGCCATATTAAACCAGCTCCGATTATGTATCCTGCTGGAGCAGATTTACCCTTTCTTTCCTAAGACCTCAGTTAAGTGGCGCGAGGCAGAAAGAGTGCTATCGCGCGTGGGTTCATAGTTGTGAGCTTCCGCCAGGAGTACTGGTGTTCCTGTGAAGGGTGGTAGCCAATCAGGCGGGCAAGTCACGGAAGCCAACAGAGATTGGCAAATCTGAGAGCAAGTGGCAGGCTTCAACGATTCAAAAGATACTCATAATCCGTGCCAGCGCGATGTTGAGGCGCTGGCAAACCTCTGCGGGAGTTCTGCGGTCTGCCCGAAGAGGCATCGGGGGTCGATCCCCTTAGCTGACCAGTAACTCCGCTAGGGGATCTGTAAGGGATGACTGGCCCTTACATTCTCACGATCCGAGTGGATAACGGTAACTGTAGTGCTGTGGCGTGAACCGCTCGCCATCGAGAGCGCGTCGTTGACGAGCGCCCATCCCACCACCTTTCTGCTAAAGATGTCGAGCACGACGCAGCATTAGACCTTGCCTTCGCGGGGTCGAGTGCTCGGTGATGTGGGTCAGTCACAAGGCGTCGCGACGATCGGAGCTGAAGTTGCGCTCAACGAGGTCGGTCTCGGTCGCGACGTTCACCAGGTTCTTCTTTTGCCTCTTCGGACCTTGCAGGCCCTGGTTCTTCAGCTCGCGCATGATTAACAAGATCAATTTCTTGTTCACATCATGTCATGCACAATCTTGAGAGCCGCCCGGATCCGCAGCATGCCGTAGGTGCCGCGGCTGCGCGCGTGGACATCCGCGACGTGATCGGTGAGCAGTAATCGACGGATATCGCGGTCGCTCGGCACGTGGAATTTGTGTGCGTAGTAGGCGGTGCGCGCCACGCCCACGACCCGGCAACCTGACATCGTCTTTTGGGCTGATCGGGTTCTCGCCATGCTGATCCAATAGTGAGAATACAAATATCCTGTCCAGACTTTTTGTCCTGCCATTGAGCAAAACGAATTTCCTCGAGCCCAACATCAATGGAATGTCGACGTTCTTTCCGCGTCGTACATTCGCGCGTTCGCAACACAGGGCCTTCAAGTTAGACAACCGGACCCCATTGGCGATCCTCGAGCTATATAACCAAAAGATCTTCGCCGACAATCACGTCACCGTGATAGCCGTGCCTTGCGTTGCTCTCCCATATGTCATGCGAAACGACATCACTCGATGGAGTCAGGTGAGACAATACCAACCTCGGGACACCGGCACGTTCCGCAATCGCGCCAACATCTGTAACTGAAGTGTGGCTTTTCATTAAGTGGTCACGAATAGATAGCCCGTTATTGCCTAGCACGAGATTTCCAATTGCCGGTTCGAACATTGCTTCGTGGACCAATATGTCAGCATGATTTGCTAGCGCAATGAGGTTTTCACAAGGTTTCGTATCACCAGAAATGACAATCGACCTGTCTGCAGTATCGATTCGGTATGCAAATGCATGAGCTAGTGGAGGATGATCTACCAATGCCGCGGTAACTTGGACACGCTCATCTCTATAAACAACGCCCTCTCGGGTGGTCTCCTCAAGATGGATGAATTCCTCAAGCGAAGGACGACCTTCATCAGATGTTCGGATACTGATGTCATACTGGTTCATCTCAAAAAAACATCTCATAATTGACATGAGAGGAGGGGGACCTATGATCGTGGTTCTTTGACTGAGGCCCGACCAACCGAGCAAAAATAAATTACCGAGATCAGCGTTATGGTCAGAATGGTGATGGGTAATAAATACTGCTCGCAGCGCCGAGAACGGCACACCAGCTTGAAATAGTTGTCCCGCGACTCCGTTACCGCAATCAATTACATACGCCTCACCGTCTACGAGGATCACTTGAGAGGGCGCATGTCTCTTTCCCCGAGGTGTCGGACCTCCTGCCGTGCCCAGAAGAACCAGCTGCGTGCTCACGAAAATTGTCCACCCTTTGCGTTAGACGATTTGTATTGGTCAGGCACGAAGAGTTCATCATCAGGTACATGCTGACCTACCAGATCTTGATCAAAACGATAGCCAAGCTTTGAACTGCGTGGCCATCGCTTTGCGTATCTTCCATACGAAGATGAGTCGCTTTCGAATTTTTCATGGATTTCTTCGTTATTTTGTGTGAGCCACGGAACCGCAAAACGGAACGTCTCCAAGTCAATAACCTTTCTAGTGTGACGTCCTTCGCTGCACAGAGGGTATCTTATAAATCTGATACCACTAATGTGAAACACTCTTAGGCTTACTTACGGATGACTTCCAGATGTATGACTGGATGGACTCCAGCGCGACTGGAATATTCCGTCTCGACTTCGACGTAATTCGGTAGCTGTTTATCGATATGGTAATCGTGACGAGTCAACTCTCGCGAGCTCACCCCAGTCGCTGCATCAATGCTGCACTTTTTGATCAGATCACTCAATGCAGACGAAGGGTCATTCGCTCAAAATGCACAGATTTGGAGCGCGGTAGGTTGGAAGGTAAACCATTGCTCAATTGACCGTTCATCGATTGCACGCTGGTGAGGCGCCATTCTGGTTGCGCGCTCTATACGTCCTCTTCGACGAGACTGGCCCAATATTTATATGGTCCTTCATCAATACTTGGATGTAAATCTTCAGTCGTATCTGGTGGAAAACTGCTTTGAAAGTGCGGCAACTCCCAGAATTCAGGAGCTTCTCGCGATTCTTCGAGAAGCTCCTGGGGTATTCGAGGAAAATCCATTCCCATCGCGTTCAAAGCCATGTAATTCATCTTCGCTTGTTCTTCAAGTTCATAGACTTTTACTACCGATTCGCTGATAGTTGACCCTGTCGCGACAACTCCGTGGCCAAAGAGTAACGCCACCTTGCTTCTTGCCATTAGAGCTGCGACCTCCTCGCCGTCCTGATCACTTGTGACAAGTTTAAAATGGGGCCACACCGGAAGTGGCTGGCTAAGAAGGCTGTGACCTTCTCGGCACATCGGCACAAGTGTCGCTCCAAGGATGCTCATAAGCACTGTATGTCTTGGATGCACATGTATAACCGACTGCACGTTTGGGTAGTTCTTGTAGATTGCGGAGTGGATTTTCACCTCCCAGCATTGTGTTGCTTCCGGCGGTCCTTCCACTTTATTTCCGTCGAGATCACAGACAACCATATCTTTAGCTTTCATTACCGGCATGACGTCTACTTCGTACCCGCGACCCTTTACCACGAATTTATCTGGCTCATCTGGTACGCGAAGGCTGACATGGCCGCGCGCTAGGTCTACCCCGGCGCAAAGACCGATATGTGACAAAACACGGTTTCCGATAGCTACTTCACGTTTTATATCATCAAAACTCACAGTGTTGTCCCCTTTTTCTATGTGGATTTTACTGGCACTCGCGCTTCAACCTGCGTGAGACGAATTCATTCGAGAATGAAGCGGTCGCGCGAATAGTAAATAGTCCCAGTCGCATTTTTACATACAGAAATAGACGATCCGCCAATCGCTTGTCTGTCCCAATTTGGGTTGCGTGTGCAACCAAAACCAGTAGCCAAGTGGAGGCTCTTATAATCGGGGCACCGGACCTCTAAGCGACCTTCAACATCGGGCAGGCGCACGAGATGCTTCTCCTCGTCCAAAAACGCTGAACGATTGCTTGGAAGGATCGTCACCGATATCAACGTGAGGCATGTCGCGTCGAGCAGATCATTGCAGGAGTAATCGACGCAATCACGGACGCGATGCTGTTTGCATTTGACAAGATGGTTGTCGAATGACGTGGGTGCATCATTTGGGGAAGCAATTCCAATAGGTTGATCTCTCTAAAAGAGTAATACGTAATCTCGAAATTAACCGACTAGCATCCGGCACTTTGACTTTTGCCTATTTCGTTGACACGTTCGGGGCTGCTGTCGACCATTGTGAGCAAGAGAACTCAAGAGGAAGTGGATCCATTCAAAGGAGCCAGGTCAGCCGTCCCCGGTTACCGAGTTAATCGCTGGAATCCACTGATTTGCTGTCGACGTATTGGTTGAGTAGTTACTCCTCTTTGTCGAGCAAGCTGGGAACTCGAACGGCAATAAGCGCAGGAGTGCCGTCGCGCGTGAAATCCAAGCCGCGACGCAACGCTGGGGCGAGCTCGCTTAACTCCGTGACGTACTCACCATAGGAGTTGGCAGCTTCGGCGACCTTTTCAAACTGTGGCGGAGGAGAGAATGTCCCACCCTCATAGTTGCCTGAGCGCACTGCGTATCCATCTGGATAGTGGTCCTCGAGCCCTGTTGTTCCCGTGCTATAGGTCCCATTCACAAAGACAATCGCGAGATACGGCGCGTTGTAGTGCTTTGCTGCCCAAAGGGCGGGAAGTGGACTCCCGAACATGAAATATCCGTCGCCGGTCGCGTGGATCACATCGGCGTCGGGACGGGCGAGTTTGGCTCCAAATGCCGCTCCGCTGCCCCAGCCGCCGGCGGAGCTTCCACTTCGGAAGTAGGTGCCAAACTGCTCTCGATTCGTGTAATCGCGGATGTAACCCTGATTCGACACGCCATCGTTCAAAATCACGGTGCTCTGTTCCATGAGCTTGCCAAGTTCGTATCCAACGGCACGCCCATCGAGCTTGCCCTTGGCGATGCCATCGTTCGCAAGCTTCAGCTCGAGCGTGGTCTGTTCTTGCTTCTTAGTCATCATCCGCTCGCGCCGTTGGTTGACCCGCTCTTGAATTGCAGGAGTCATTCGCTGCTCAATTGCCAGGCGAATTGCCTGAGCGGTGCCAGATGACGAGGCAGGTATCCAGATGTCGGCGCGAAATTCCATCGTCTTGTACCGAGAGAGCACCGCG
>Ga0307373_10009630_pt1 | contig 14388 bp, 8 predicted proteins | sample OX2MG_FD_202534 | JGI IMG/M metagenome (GOLD analysis project Ga0307373, IMG submission 202534) | Soil microbial communities from Risofladan, Vaasa, Finland - OX-2 | ecosystem: Environmental > Terrestrial > Soil > Coastal area > Acid sulfate soil | place: Finland: Risofladan, Vaasa | collected... | reverse complement strand
AACCGCCTGCTCACCTTCGGACCGTCGAGCGCCTTGCCGGTGCTCGGGTGCGCGAACACGAGATCGTCGTCCCCTTTGTAGGCCGTGCGCTTTGACCACAGATCCAGCACCTGGGCGAGCCGTGTCGCCATCGGCACCGAGCGCTTGGTCGAGAGTTCGGACTTCCCTCTCGTGGATTGCACACCGCGCCGATCCGGCTTGCGCACACGAATCCGCTGAGCGACCCAGTCCACATCCCGCCATCGCAGACCGAGCAGCTCCCCGCGGCGCAACCCTGTCATGCCAGCCGTCAGGATCACGCGCCGCAACACCGGCCCGTACACGTCCCGCGGGGGCGGCGGGGCCGGTCCGCGGCGGCCTTTGCGTGTCGCTTTCGGCTCGCGCTTGACCGTTTCGTCCGGGATCGCCCTGAAAACTGCTTCGAGCTCTGAAACGCTCAGGAATTCCAGGTCGTCGCTCGTGCCCTTGTTCAAGCTGCCTGGCTTCTCCGCACCGCGGACCGGATTCTCTCTTGTCCATTTTTCCTTGATGGCCAACTCGAATACCGAGTACAGGTACGAGAGGATGTTCCGGACGCTCTTTGACGCCAGATTCTTTTTCAGCAGTGCTCTCGCCAGCGACTCGACATCGGCTGTGCTCACGTCGGCTGGCCTGCTTTTCCCGACCCGCGACGGTGCGATGTGGAGCCGCTCCATGCACTCGCAACCTTCCTGGTAGGAGTCGCTCGCACCCCGGATCTCGAGTCGCTGACGTAGTAGGCCACTGACGTCGGCAACCGTGGGGATTTCGTCGCCGGGTTGCGCACGCGGCGCACCCTCCTCCGCCTCGCGCATCTTGCGGAACTCGCGCTCAGCTTGGGTCCCGGTCAGTCCCTCTCGCTCACCCGCGAGGCGGATCTTGCCGATCTTCCGGTTGAGCATCCGCCCATCGGGAGTCCGCCAGCGACCATAGTACGAGCCAGACTTCTCGTGTATTTGCCCCGTCCCGTAGTTTCGCTTCTGCTTCTTGCTGCTCATTGCTGCCGCCTCCTCATCTCTTGCTTGCCCACTCGAACTCGCCCTCAGTGGCGCCTCACCATGGCGCCTGGATCCTCCCGTGCTCGATGTCGCTGAGCCACGCGTCGATCGTGGCCCGCCGGAACCTGACGTAGCGGCCGAGCGGCACGTGGGGGATCTTGTTCGCGCGCGCCTGCGCGTAGACCCAGGCTGGAGTCATACGCAGGATCACGGCGAGTTCCGGCGCGACCATCAGCTCCCGGTCTGAGCCTGCTGATCCGTTCAGCTCCGGAAACTCCCCCACCGCCGTCAGGGTGTCCTCCGAGGCTGCCCTGCCCGGCCCTACCTGATTGTTCTGTACCTCTTGCATCGTCCTTCCCTTCTGTCCTGTACTCCAGCGCGAGGTATTTCGCGCGTCTGGGGCCGGACCCGTCCGGCCCCTGTGGCTAGCCCGTCCATGGCCTAGCGGTCCTTCCTATCTCTGCGGTGGGCTTCCCAGCCGTCGATCGTCTCCCAGCGGTCTCCAACACGCTTGAAGACTGGGCCCTCGTTGCGCAGCAGGTGCGATTGAACGTTGGTCGTGGGGACTTCTAGTGCGGCTGCGATCTCTGCCGGTTTCGATCCGGGGTGCTCGTCGACGTACTCGGCGACCTGCTCCCACTTCACGCGCTTTTTGATGCTCTTGCCGCCGTCGAGGGCCGCCAGCGCACTCGCGAGACGCTCCTGCTTCTCGACGAGCTCCTTGTAGGGCTCGAGTTCCTCGTCAACCTCGTTGAGCTTCTCGACCAGCGATTGGCGCACGTCGTCAAGTCCTCCATCGGTCTCTTTGCTCTTGGGCACTTCGCAACCTCCGTCGTCAGGCATTGACTTTCGTTGCACAGATATCCTAGCACAGATATCTGTGCTTTACTGTGCGGGCACAGATAATTTTATGAAAGGAAGAAATACCATGTCAAGCACCCACAACAACCAACTCCAGCGCCACGAATGGGGACCCCAGCACCAGCAGCCGGAGGCGCCCCCCGCGAAGCAGTCGCTCTTCTGGAAGCTCGTCACTTGGTTCGCGGCGGCGTTGTTCCTGCACGGCGTGATCGACCCCGGTGGCGCCAACGTCTTCAACTGGTGCATCAACGCGATGATCTTCGGCTGGATCGCCCGCCTGATCTACCGCGGCATCCGCTCCGGGCACATCCCGATCGACTGGCTCGTGCGTCTCGCCGAAGACCTCAATGGTCGCTTGCTGCTGCTGATCGCCAGCCACGCGCCCATGTTTGTGATCAGACCCTGGCACCGCCACCGGGCCTACCGCCGGAGCCTCGAACCCGAGCCTTACTACCCCACCGCCGAAGACGCCCGCTACAAGGTCTCCTCGCTCGGCGGCGGCGCATACCTCGGCGTCGACGAGGACGGCGATTGGGTGACGGCTACGCCGCACAGCGCGACCTTGGTGCTAGGCCCACCACGGTCGGGCAAGACGATGGATGTGATCATCCCGACGATCCTGAGCGCCTCGGGTCCCCTCATCAGCGCCGCGACGAAGCCGGAGGTGATGGAGGCGACGATGTTCGCGCGTGGGGAGATCGGCGAGGCGTGGCTGTTCGATCCGTCCGGCGAGTACCCCAAGCTGTTGCAGGGCGTACGGCGCCTGTGCTGGTCACCGGTCGCCGCGGCGAGCACTTGGGATGGCGCGCTCTTGACTTCGCGCGCGATGACCGCGTGCACCAGGGTCGGTGCCGGCACGACCAACGAGACCCACTGGACCGAGCGCGCTGCGGCCCTGCTCGCGCCGCTGCTGCTCACCGCGAACATGACCAAGCGCCCGATCGAGGACGTGCTGCGCTGGACATTGCGCCAGGACCTCGTGCCCGCGATGGAGTTCCTCGCCGACGGACACAACGCGATCGCCGCCGATGTCCTCGTCGGGATCGAGCGCACCGACACCCGCGAGCGCTCGTCGATCTTCTCCGCGGCCGCCGGGGTCCTGTCCGCGTACAACAGCGACGGCGCGCGGCGCACCGCCGCGGACCCCAACTTCGACGCGGACGCGTTCGTCTGCTCCACGGACACGATCTACATCACCGCCCCCGAGCACCACCAGGCCTTCTCAGCGCCGCTGATCGTCGGCCTCTTGGAGCAGATCCGTCACGCCGGCTACCGCGCCGCAGCCAAGCGCTACAGCGCGCAGCGCATGCTCTGGGTCCTCGACGAGTTCGCGAACATCGCCCCGATCCCCGACGTGCTCGCACTCGCCTCCCAGGCCGGAGGTCAGCGCCTGGATCTGATGCTCGGCCTGCAGGACCTCGGACAGGTCGCAAGCCGCTACGGCCAGCACGTCGCCGACGCCTTCATGACGCTCTTTCAAACCAAGCTGATCCTCAAAGGCGTCTCTGACCCCAGAACGCTCGAGGCGCTCTCCCAAGTGATCGGCGACTACGACCGCGAAATCATCTCCAACTCCGCTGGCACGAGCGAGAGCGGTGAGCTGTTCAGCCCGCCCGGCAAGAACGAGTCGGTCAGCTACCAGACCCACCGCCAGCGGATCGTCGCGCCGAGCGACATCGCCGACCTCCCCGACCGCCACGGCCTCCTGATGCGCGGTGCCTCCTGGAGCCTCATCGAGACGACGAGGTGGTTCGAGTCAGAGCCCTGGACGAGCATCGGCAACCACACCCCGATCCTCGTTCAGTGACACCGCGCGCGCGCGAGCGTTCTCGCGCCGAGTCCGGTGTGCGGAACTTGACCGGCCTGGTGTCTGTGTCGATACTCACATGCTATGGCTGGTGAGAGCGTTCACCCCCAGTTGCGCTGGGTCCCGTTTGGCTTTCGCCGCGCGGACGTCGAAGCGCTGCAAGCACGTCTCGCGCAGACCGAGAGCGACCTTGCGACGGTTCGTGCTGAGAACGCCGGGCTAACCACCGACCTCAACTCGGCGAATCTCGCGCTCAACGAGACAGCCGGTTGGTCTGAGCGCCTTCCCGCTGGCTTGGCCGAGCTCGCGCAGCTCGCCGGCGGCAGCGCCCTCGATGAGCAGTCGAGCTCTCGCCTGGCCGCCGCCGTTCTCGCCGTCGCGGGCGAGCACCTGATCGCGGGCGCGGAGGTTGGCTTCGGCGATCCCACCGGCGACCTCTCCCACGCCACGACCCGCAACGACAACGGCAGACCCGTCCGCACTGTCATGCAGCTCGGGCAGTGTGTCGTCGATTGCACGTGGCAGCCCGGCGTCGACGCGGGCGAGGACACGACCCGGATCGTCGAGGGCCTCTGTGCTGCCGTCGTACGCTCGCTCGCGGGTGTGGCCGCGTCGCGTGTTACCCGTGATCTCGTGACGCAGCTCGGCGACGAGCGCGCCTTTCACCGCCACCTCGCGTTGCGCGCACGCCTAGAGGCGCCCGCGGCCACGATCGACGTCGTCGTCGATCCGCAGAGCCAACTCGCGCATTCTGAGTTGTATGGGCGCAAGGCGTGGGAGGCGGCGCTTGCGCGTGCTGCCGCCGAGTTGGATCGCCTCGCGCGTGTCCACGGCGGTCAGGCCTACCACGTCGAAGACCTCGCCTTCGCTCTGCTCGTCGACGAGCAGCACCTCGACGCCGTTGTTACCGCCGCGGAGGAGGAGCTGGCCGATTACGACGGGCTGATCTTCGCGGTGGGTGACGCGTGAGCATCCGTGTCGCCATCACCAACACCGCGGGCAAGATCGTCCGCAAGCAGCCCGAGGAAGACGAGCAGATCCTGATCTGCCGTGACCTCGAGCGAGGCTGGACGCTCTGCCCGCTCGACAACCTCGCGCACGACCCTTCGCGACTCTTGCTCATCGGCCGCCGCTTCAGCTATGTCATCAAGCTCTGCGGGTATGAGCTGCCTGACGGGATCTGCTCATGCCGGGCCGATCCGTGTGTCTGTCAGGGATCGCATCTCGCCGACGAGGACACACCCGATGGCCTGTTGATCCTCACCGCCAGAGCACGCGAGCCCTGGGACTACACCCACCTGGACGTTCAGCGCTACCCGAAATACACCGAGACGTTCGACCACGGCAACCAAGCGCTGGACTCTCACAGCCTTCGCATTCTCACCGAGCGCTGGGACTCGATCCATCGCGACCGTGTTGCCGCGCGCAGCGGCCCGATCGGCCACTGGATCGACCTCAACGAGATCCGCGGGTTCCTCGCTCACGTCAAGGGCGCGGTCGTCGAGCTCGATCGGCCCGCTTGGGACGCCGAGCGCCTTGCCGAAGGGCAGCTCGTCCTCTTGACGCGGGGTGCGGTGGCGGCGGCCTCGGCCGCTGTCGACTTCGTATATCGCCTGCCCAATCTCGACGTGCCTCTGCGGGTTGAGGATGTCGCGGAGAGCGAGTTGGTCATCAGCTGCGGCGATCAGGACCTCGTCATGGTCGAGGAGTACCTGAAGGCCCAGGGTGGCCGGCCGTTGCGCTTGACGCTGGATGAGGACGAAGCCGACAAACGCATCAAACGCGAAGCGGACACTCTGCGCGCCACCCAGACAGCACACCGACTCACGGCATTGATCGGCAACCCAAAGCTGGCTACGCGGACGCCGACACGTACACCGGCGGAGTTCTTCAACCCCAATCTCGATCCCGGGCAGCGCGCTGTCGTCACGGCGGCACTCGCCGCGGATGAGCTGCTCACTGTCCAGGGTCCTCCTGGCACGGGGAAGACGACGACGATCACCGAGATCATCCGCCAGGTCCTCGCCAGGGACCCGCACGCTCGGGTGCTGCTCGCGGCGCAGACGCATGTCGCGGTCGACAACGTCCTGTTGGGATTGACTGAAGCGGAGCCCGATCTGCCGGTCGCGCGGGTCGCGAGCCAGTTCACGATCGACAAGGTGCACGACACGATCCGCGAGCGTTACTGGACCGACAGCACCGAACCTTGGTACCCGCCGACCATGCGCCGCGCGGACTCCTTCCGGCTTCTCACGCTCTCCCAGATCCGCGCTTACGACAAGCAACTTGACGATGTCACGAGACGCGTCCTCGATATCCAAGAGGACTATCTCGCCTCGATCGGCCCGCAGCGCACACCCTCAGAGCGCCTCGCTCGAGCGCGGGTGATCGCCGGTACGTGTGCGGGCGTTCATAGCAACTGGGAGGTGACGGCGATGACGTTTGCGCTGGCGATCTTGGAGGAGGCCGGCAAGGCGACCCCGCCGGAGGCGCTGATGGTCGCGCTGCGCTGTCCCAAGACGATCTACGTCGGCGACACCCGCCAGCTGCCGCCGAATATCTGGAGCCCGATGGAGACGGTGCTCCGCGATCCCGCGCAGCTCACGACGGATAACCCGCGTCTGCAGGCACAGGCGCAGCGCATGCGCGAGGCGATCACAAAGCTGGGTGCCACCCCGCAGGAGCGTGTCGCCGCCGACGAGCACACCCTCCTCGCGCACTTCTCAGACGCGCTCCACGGCACCCCGCACGACGTCATCCTGAACACGCAGTATCGGATGCTCCCCCCGATCGGCCGGCTCGTCTCCGACGTCTTCTATTCCGACATCGGCGGGCTGGCGCACGCGCGCGAGAAGCCGATCGACCCGCGGGTCACGGCGTTCGCAGGCGACGTCCGCGTCAAGCTGATCGATATCCCCGGCCAGGAGGAACTGGACGGCACGAGTAAGCATCGCGGCGCCGAGATCGAGCAGATCCGCCGCGAGCTGCAATCCCTCAACGACCGGGCCGCGAACGCCGGGTCTCCAGAGGACGGCCCCGAACAACTCGGGGTCTCTGTCGTCACCCCCTACACCGCGCAGGCCGAGCGACTCGGACGAGAGCTCGGCATTCAGCATGGCCGCTATCCCGCGCTCAACGTGCGGGTGGGGATCGTGGACAGCTTCCAGGGCAACGAGGACCAGGTAGTCATCTTGAGCGTCACCGCGACCACCGTCGCTGGGTTCCTAAAGCGCCCGAACCGGATCAACGTCGCGGTCAGCCGTGCCCAGGATCTCCTGATCGTCACGACCTCGTTGCCGGCGGCCATGAGAGGCAACATCGGAGCACCGCTGCACGATGTCGTCAGGTACATCGATCGCCGCGTCAAGGCAGGAGACCCCGCCTACCAGATCCTCCGCCCTGCACCACCCAAGCCGCGGCCACCCAAGCCCCCGCCTCCCCGACCACGGCCTCGCCGGCCGCCCCGGCGCTCCTAGCGCCCACACGCCATGGAGGTCCTCTGCTCGATCCCGATCCAGATCCCGGTGCATCGCATCCGCGTCACCGCGCGTTGTCTTGCGATCGGCGGGCCAGTTCACTCCGCTGTCCTGCGACTCCTCGACATCTGGGGCGAGGAACCCGAGCCGATCGCCGAGATCCTCGGCCTACCGATCGCCTACGTGGAAAGACTGCTCGGCGATCTCGCGCGCGGGGGAGAACCGATCGAACGCGAATTCGTCCTCTGGGTCGATCACGCCCGCGGCCGTGTCCTCCCGTACACCGCTCTGTCCGGTGTCGCGGTCAAGCCGAACCGCAGCGGCCCCTTCACGCTCCGCGAGGACCCGCCGACTCCGAACATGCTGCAGGACATGGGTCTGCAGGCTGGCCTGTCGTGGGACATGGGCTTGGAAGGCTCTGTTGAGGTTCTCGACCTCATCGATGCCGTCCCTGACATCCGCGACCGCTACCTCCCGCACGAGCTCAGGCTCCCCGACACCCAGCTGATCATCCGCGCGGAGGAGACGGGCGGTCCACCGTTCAACCTCGCGGTCACCCAGCACGGCGCGCAGGACCCCCTCCTCACCCGCTGGGCTCGGGCCAACTTCGCCGACCAGCTCAAAGACTGGCTCGAGGACTCCCGGCTCGTATCTGACCCGCAGGCGCTGTCCGATCTCCTCGACCTCACTGGACCGGGGAAGTGGGATGCGTTGACCCCCGAGCCTCGTCAGCTGCGCGCCGAGATCGTCGGCGCCTCCGAGTCCGCGCAGGAGCGCGTGTTGGTCGCCGCCCCTGATCTCAGATTTCTGCCCGCGTGGTTGGAGAACACCCTCATCGCCACACACGAACGCGACGTCCGAGTCGTCCTCTGCCCGGGCAAACCCGAGCTCGTGCCCGCCAGGCCTCTGTGGGACTTCTCCACGATCGCGGCCCCGGATGCCGCCTCGGGGCTGATGGTGCTGGCCGATGAACACCGCGCGATCGCGCACTCCGACCCCGCGGCCGCTCTGGATCTCGCAGCCGAACCCGTCCGCCACCACCTCCGCGTCACCAGCGACGAGCCGGCGATCGACCGCCTCCTTCAGCGCTTCGGCCTGGGCCGCCTGCGGCCCCTCGCGCCCCGCGAGCAGATCACCCCGGAGCTCGTCGCATCGATGCTCAAGACCGACCTCGCCAGGCTGCGTTCTGACCTGCCGCGCGGCGTGCGCGCGGAGATCCAGCCCGAGGACATCCAGTTCGCGATGGACACCATCGACCGCAAGGTCGGCCGCGACGGCCCGACTAACGCCGCCCACAAGACCACCGCCGGCATCGCTTGGGAGCGCGTCCTGATCGAGCGCGTCTCCGATCTCGTCACGCGCTACCGGCAGCTGAGCATCGTCGCGATCCGTTGGAAACCCCCCGGGATCAGCCTCGATCTCGACGTGATCGTGCACGACCACGCCAGGGGCCTCGTCTGGGTGCTCGACGCCAAGAACGCCAAGAAGACCGACGGTCAGCTAGAAAAAATGATCGACCAGATCTACTTCCTCAAAAAGCACTCCGACATGCTCGCCGGTGCGTCCACGATCAGGGGAGCGATCGTGCACCGCCCCACGCAACTGTCCCGCTCTCCCGAGCCGACCGAGCGCCCCGACATTCTCCGCTGCACCCTGCAGGGCCTGCCGGAGCTGCTGCTCGCCAAGCGGCTGCCCGGCGAACAGCGAGAAGACCGCCCGGAAGCCGCCTGAGATGGGCACGCTGATCTTCCTCGGCGTGTTCTGGGGCATACCCATGTATCTGGTGGACAGGCGCGCACGGTACAACGACCACAGCCCCGGAAGGCGGCTGTTCATCGCCGTGCTGATGATCTGGTGGGGGCTGATCATCCCGGCTCTGATAGCTCTCGCCCTCGCTGGCCCGGGACCGCCTCGCCGCTCGAGGGGCCTCCTAGCCTCCTATGACCGCGAGCCCCGGCGCTACACATACGAACCCGATTACGACGATCGCGCCGCCCAAGCCAACGCCAAACGCTACGCGGAGCACCAACAGGCTCAGGCCAAGCGGCAACGCGAAGAAGCAGAAGACCGCAACGCCCAACAGCGCGACGCTGAAAAACGAACCGCCGAACGCGAGGCGCTGACCCTCAAGGCCCGACAGGAGCGCCAGGAGCGAGCCGCCCGCGAGCGAACAGAGCGCCAACAACGGGAAAGCCACGAGCGAACAGAACGCCAGGACCGAGCGGACCGCGCCAAACAACAACAGAACGACCTGTTCATGACCTGGGACGAACGTGGGGAGGAGGAGCTTGCCGAGTGATCGGGCGCCTGCCCTTCACTCGCTCTCTCCTCGCCATCCGGGAACGCGCATCCGCAGCTAAATCAGAACTGAGGCAGCAGCTCAGGCCGCAAGTCGTTGGATGGCTGATTCAGGCCCAGTTCGGCTAACTGGACGATCGATTAGGTTGGATGCGTGACAAGGATGGGGTGCGGTCATGGAGCTCGTTGACGGGACGCTGATCTTCTCGGCGTCTGACCTGATCAATCATCTGGAGTGTCCACACCTCACGCAGCTCGATATCCAGGTTGCGCTCGGGCGCTTGGATCTCACGGAGACCAGGTCTGACACGACTGAGCTCGTGGCGCGCAAGGGTGATCAGCATGAGCGGGAGTACTTGGCTCAGCTGCGCTCCGGTGGGTGCGAGATCGTTGAGATAGAGGCCGATCGGAGTCTGGAGGGAACACGCCAAGCAGCAACGCAGACGATCGAGGCGATGCGGGCCGGAGCCGAGGTGATCTACCAGGGGGTGCTGTTCGACGGTGTCCGCTGGCGCGGGCACAGCGACTTCCTACGCCGCGTCGAGCGCCCGTCGGAGCTGGGGTCGTTCAGCTACGAGGTGGCGGACACGAAGCTGGCACGCCGCGTGAAGCCGTATTTCCTGCTGCAGCTCTGCTTCTACTCCGAGCTCGTCGAGGCGATCCAGGGGGTCGCGCCGGAGCGGATGCACGTCGTGCTCGGGACTCGCGACACGCAGTCCTTCCGCGTCGCCGAGTTCGCGGCCTATTACCGCAGCGTCAAGCACGGCTTCGAATCCGTCGTCGACGCTGGGCTGTCCACCACCTACCCGGAGCCGGTGGAGCACTGCGCGCTATGTCGCTGGGAGAACCACTGCGTCGCCCGGCGCGAGGCAGACGAGCACCTGAGCCTCGTCGCGCGAATCCAGCGCTCGCAGCAGACTCGCCTAGTCGAGCGAGGGATCACAACCGTCCCGGAGCTCGCCACGGCGGAGCCAGCGGATCGCCCTCGCCGGATCGGGACAGCTACCTTCGAGACCCTACGTGCGCAGGCGCACCTGCAACAGGTTCAGCGCACGACCGGAGAGCTGCGCTACGAGCTGCTGGCGGCCGAGGAGGGATGCGGGTTCGCTCATCTCCCACATCCATCGGAGGGCGACATCTTCTTCGACATGGAGGGGGACCCGTTCTTTGACGACGGCCTCGAGTACTTGTTTGGTGCAGTCCTGCTGGGGGCCGACGGACCGCGGTTTCAAGCGTTCTGGGCCAAAGATCGGGCATCCGAGAAGCAGGCGTTTGAGCAGTTCATCGACTTCGTGATCGAGCGGCTCGAGCGCTTCCCCGACCTGCACGTTTATCACTACGCCCCCTACGAGGCGACCGCGATCAAGCGTCTGATGGGCTTGCACGCGACGCGAGAGGACGAGGTCGATCGTCTGCTACGCGGCAAAGTCCTGGTCGATCTCTACACGGTCGTGCGTCAGGGGTTGCGGGTCGGTCAGCCGAACTACTCGATCAAGAGTATCGAGGCGTTCTACATGGGCAAGCGTGATACAGAGGTGGCCGAAGGCGGCGATTCGATTGTCGCCTTTGAGCAATTTCTGGAGACCGGAGATCGCTCGCTATTGGGGTCGATCGAGCGCTACAACGAGGACGACTGCCGCTCCACGCACTTGCTGCGCGAATGGTTGCTCGCCCGCCGCGACGAGGCGATCGAGACGTTTGGACAGGAGATCCCGTGGAGACCGCCACCCGAGCCCTGGGCACCGGACCCCGAGCTCCAGGCCGAGCTCGACGCGCTGCACGCCGCGCTCACCGTCAGCATCCCCAACGCCGCCGAGGGCTGGAACGACGATCAGCGTGCCCACTGGCTGATGGCCCAGCTGATTGACTACCACCGGCGCGAGGCAAAGCCTGGGTATTGGGCCTATTTCGAGCGCCTGGAAGCCGACGAGGAGCAGCTGACCGAGGTGGACAACGAGGCGCTCGGCAGGCTCACCGATGCCGGCGTCGAGCCAACCCCTGTCCCCCCACCGTCGCGCTCGGTGCTCCATACGCTGGGCTTCCCCGCGCAGGAGCACAAGATCAGCCAGGGTAGCTTCGTGGACCCGGCGACCAGGAAAGGAGTGACGGTCGAGTCGGTCGATAACGCGACGGGAACGCTGCAAATCAAGCGGGACGGAAAGCGTGTAGGTGAGCCGCTCCCCCGCGCGCTGATCCCCGGCGAACCGTATAAAACCACCCTCCAGCGAGCCGCGCTACGTCGGCTCGCAGGCGACATCGTCGAGCGCGGCCTCAACGCTCCGGGTCGCTACAGCGCGCTACGTCAGATCCTGCGAGGAGAAGTTCCCAGCACATCGACATGCTCGCGGGGCGAGGCGCTGCAGGCGGGTGCCTTCGAGCTGGAGGACGCCAAGCGGATCGCGGAGGGCCTGAGCGACAGCTACCTGTTCGTCCAGGGGCCGCCCGGCTCGGGCAAGACCTTCACCGGCGCCCACCTGATCCTGCACCTGATCGAGCAGGGCCACCGCGTCGGCGTAGCCGCGGGTAGCCACGCCGTGATCCACAACCTCCTCGCCGAGGTCGAGAAGTACGCCGCTCCGGACGAGCCTTTCGCCGGACTGAAGAAGTGCGGCAGCGATGGCAGCAACAGTTACGAGTCTAAGCGCGGGCTGATCGGGAACTCCAATGAGATCGCCGATTTCGCCGGCGGCGGCTACGAGCTCGTGGCCGGGACCGCCTGGCTGTTCTGCCGCGAGGAGATGGACGGGACGCTCGATTACCTGTTCATCGACGAGGCCGGCCAGATCTCGCTGGCGGACGCGCTGGCGATGGGCACGTGCGCACACAACGTGATCCTGCTCGGAGATCCCCAACAGCTCGCCCAGGTCTCCCAGGCGGTCCACCCGCCAGGAGCCGGCGTGTCCGTGCTGGAGCACCTGCTAGGCGAGCACACGACGATCCCGTCCGAGCGCGGCCTGTTCATCGACAAGACCAGAAGGATGCACCCGGACGTCTGCGAGTTCATCTCGAAGGCGATCTACGAGGACCGGTTGGAGTCGTTCTCAGACTGCGCCAACCAGCGCGTCGACGCCCCCGGCCTGCTCACGGGTACGGGCATCAGGTATGTCCCGGTGACCCACGAGGGCAACACACGCGAGTCTCCCGAGGAGGCTCAGACAATCGCGTCGCTAATCGAGGATCTGCTGAAAGGGCAATACACCAAGCAGGACGGAACTCGTGAACCGCTCGAGCCCGAGGAGATCATGGTCGTCGCCCCGTACAACGCACAAGTACGCTGCCTGCGCGAACACCTCGCGAAGGGAGTGAAGGTGGGCACCGTCGACAAGTTCCAGGGTCAGGAGGCGGCGGTGTGCTTCTTCTCGATGGCGACGTCGAGCGGCGAGGAGATCCCCCGCAACCTGGAGTTCTTGTTCAGCCGCAACCGCCTCAATGTCGCCATCTCCCGCGCACGGTGTTTGGCGGTGCTCGTATGCAATCCCGAGCTGCTGCATATCCGCTGCAGGAATGCCGAGCAGATGCGACTGCTCAATGCGCTTTGTTGGTTCGTGGAGATGGCGGGGGATCTCGATCAGTCGATCGAATAGGTCTTCATGACCTCGTCGCCGTAGTGATTGATGACCTTGACGGCGATGCGCTTTGTGCTCGGTGGGTCGAAGGGCCGACTCCGTGTCCGATAGAGACTCTCCCAGGCTTCCTCGTCGATGTCAGCCTTCAGGGCGCGCTTGAGGCTCTTGTACGGGTCCTCGGCGCCGGTGAAATAGGCGTGGCGCACGAAGAAGCTCTCGCCGTTGTAGTTGGTGTCGATCATCCAGCAGGCGATGTCGTCGACCGAGCTCGAGCGGACCTGCCCGGTGGTCGGGTCGTAGACATCTACGCCGCGTACTTCTGCAACGATCTGGCCGTCCTCGCGCTCAATCGCGATGTCGGGCTCGCCGAATACCATGAACAGGTTGCCTGCGCCGGTCTTCTTGAGCAGCTCGTCGCCCATTGCCAGGTCGGGGTTCATCCGTACGAGCAGGAGCGGCAGCTTGCCGATGCGCTTCTCCTCGGCTGCGACCGCCCATCCGCTGGTGGCGTCCGGCTGAAACTCCTTGGCGACCTCCCCAGCGTGGGCGTCGAACGCAAAGGCGCACACGAGCAGGAGGTCGACGCCGGCGCCCTTGAGCGCCTCCTTGGCCGCTTCCTTTACCTGATCGGTGCCCACCGTGCCGTGCTCGGGGCCGATCGATACCGCGACCGTTCGACTGGTGCCGTCAGCGTCGGTGAACTCGCCACGCGCATGGACCCAGCTTCCCGCGAACGGCTCGAGCCAGTCGAAGTCCAGATGCTCCTGCTTCACGGTATTTTGGACGCCGGCCTTACCGAGGTTCTCAAGCACCGCGGTCGCAAATGGCGCCCCGTCTTCTCGAGTCTCGTCACTGACTTGCTGATCCTCGTAGCCAAGAACGCGGTGCGGAGATAGGGACTCAACGGTGAAAGGGCCAGCCACTCGCACGTGAGAGGGCATCTCGTAAGGCTGATCGACCAGTATTTCCTCGCGCGGCGACTCTACCTCTCCCTCATCAACGAGCTCTTGCGTGAAAGAGCCGAGTGTTACGTGAGGAACGCGACGGTAGATGAAACCCTTCCGGACATCGTGCGCTGTGGGCCTCGGCTCGCACTCGACGCTTCGAAGCTCGGCATCTCTGCGTTGTCCCTCCGGAGAGTCGGAGAGGATATACGACGGATAACGTCCTGACATCAGACGTGTCTTAGCCAAAGCCACCGCCACACGTGAAGTGTCGACTGTGATCCAACGACGTCCCCACTGCTCTGCAACATAGGCAGTCGTTCCACTTCCGCAAGTTGGATCCAATACCAGGTCACCGGGATCAGTCGTCATAAGCAGGCAACGTTCGATGACCTTTGTCCCAGTCTGCACAACATAGCG
>Ga0307373_10009629_pt1 | contig 14388 bp, 6 predicted proteins | sample OX2MG_FD_202534 | JGI IMG/M metagenome (GOLD analysis project Ga0307373, IMG submission 202534) | Soil microbial communities from Risofladan, Vaasa, Finland - OX-2 | ecosystem: Environmental > Terrestrial > Soil > Coastal area > Acid sulfate soil | place: Finland: Risofladan, Vaasa | collected... | reverse complement strand
ACGCCCATAGCCGCCACCCGCGAAGCGGTCAGTTCAACCCGGTTCTTTGCGACTTGCCCGCGGCAACCCGCGATGGTCGTATCGAATCGTCCGCCGCGGGCAACTCGCAAAGAACCCTAGATGTTGGGATTGTAGCCCCCATTGGCCATTTTCATGGTGCGTGCATCGGCATCGGTGGTCGAGGCACGTGCCGGGTTCTTCAGCGAATCGCCGCCACGCTTCTCCTTCGCTGCCTGGACTTCAGCGCAAGCTTTCATGGCCGCCGTCACTTTCTCCACGCGCTCTCGCGCTGCACGCTGCCGGGCCGCACGTTCACGACGACTGGCGGCCCCTGGGTCCTCATCCAATTCCTTTTGCAACTCTTCCACACGCTGCTTGGCCTCAGCCAGACACTCTTCCAGGGTTGCAGCTCGACGAAACGATGCCTTGCCTGCGTTTGCCCGCACCCGCATGCCATCTTGGGCCACCCGCTCAAGTTTCACTGCTCCAGCGTGAACCAGCGCGGCGACTTGTTCTGTGAGCAGATCATCCAGCACGTCCGCATACTGCACGCGGAAATCTGCAAGCGTGTGGTAGTTCATCGACACATCGCCGCACAGCCACTGATACGACAAGTGGCGCTCGCACAAGCGAGCCAGTTCGCGGGCACTTCCGACGCCTTTCAGCGTGGCCAAGAGCCACAACGCCATCAAGATGCGCGGATCGGTGGCATTACGGCCGACATGCCCTTCCACCGCGCGGATTCGGTTGAGGAGCTTCGACAGATCACACTGGCAGACGAAGTCCCACACCGCCCGGGCGTCATCGTCGGGCGGAAGCATCTGATCGAGGGAAAGAAGCCGCATGACGACCTGATCGCGTTCAGCCGTACGCAACCGTGGCCGCCCACCGCCCTGGGAATCCGGCCCTTCCGGATTCCGTTCCGGCATCTCGAACAACGTGGCTTCGTCCATGACCAACTCCTTGCCTCGTGCGGCCGAAAAAACGGATCGGCTACAGATAAGTACGCGCCAGGTGGCAAAAGGTTTCAAAAATCAAAAATTCACAGCCTCTCCGCGAAAGTAGCGCTCCTTTCGCGGAGCGAAAGGCGGCTTTGGGGGACGCGCGTTCGCCTCGCTCGGCATTTTAGCCCCACTTTGATAGTGGCGAAATCTGCCACGGCTTTTCGCCAAGAAAACGGACCATTTTCTTGCGGCTCGTCAATCCAGGCTTTTTTTCAGCTCGGCGAGCAGAAAGACGCGGGCAAAGGTCCAGGCGCGGTCCGCGGTCCTGGGCGAGATGCCCAGGGCTTCGGCTGCCTGGGCGGAGGTGAGTCCGGCAAAAAAGCGCAGCTTGACCAGCTCCGCCGCTTCCGCGTCCCGAGCCGCAAGCCGCTCCAGGGCCTCGTCCAGGGCCACGAGATCTTCACCCACTTCGGGGGCCATGACATTGGCTTCGTCCAACGGCTCTCGCACCCGGCCGCCGCCGTGTTTGACGCTCTGTTTTTTCCGGGCCCGATCCACCAGGATGCGGCGCATGGCCTCTGCGGCCGCGGCAAAGAAATGACCGCGACTACTCCAGCGCTGCACCTCCGTTTCCACCAGCCGCAGGTAGACTTCGTGCACCAGGGCGGTCGCTTGCAAGGTCTGGCCGGGCGCCTCGTGCGCCAACTTGGCGGCCGCGAGTTGGCGCAGCGCGTCGTACACGAGTGGAAAGAGCTGGTCGGCGGCGCGCGGGTCGCCCTGCTCGATCGCAGACAGGATTTGCGTGACGTCGTTCATGGGCACGCCGTATTAGACACCGCTCGAATGCCCTTCGCAACCGTTTGCGACTCGGCCATTTCGGTTTTTTCTTGGCGGAAAGTTACCAAGGATTTCGCCACTAGTAGCGGAGGTCGAGGAGGCTTGGCCGCATCCAGCAACTGCTGACGAGGTGATCCATGAATACGCTTATCACCCCCGCCGACTCAGTCCCGACCCCGTTGCTTAACGGCAGCGCTGACCCCGGACCGCTACGAGCCGCCCACACGCCGAATTTCCCCGCGCTGTTGCGCCAGTTCGGCGCGTCGCTCTTGGTCACCACCTACCAGGCCGGCAAGCTCGTCATCGTCCGCGACGAGGGGGAAAGTCTCAACACCCACTACCGCGCGTTCAAGGCCCCGATGGGCCTTGCGCTTGCCGATGGCGGCGAGCGGCTTGCCGTGGGCACGACCATCCAAGTCTGGGAGTTCCGCGACGTCCGCGATGTCGCCCGCCGCCTGGAGCCCGCGGGCCGGCACGACGCCTGCTACCTGCCGCGTGCCAGCCACGTCACCGGCAACGTCTTGATCCACGAGATGGCCTACGGCGCCGGCGGCGAGCTTTGGTTCGTCAACACTCGCTTTTCCTGCTTGGCCACGCTCGACCGCGAGTCGAGCTTCTCGCCGCGCTGGCGGCCGCCCTTCGTCACGGAGCTGGAGCCATCGGACCGCTGTCACCTCAACGGCCTGGCGATGGCGGACGGCAAGCCAGCCTACGTCACCGCCCTGGGGGAATCGAACGAGATGGCCGGCTGGCGGCCCAACAAGGCGCGGGGCGGCCTCGTCATGGACGTGGACTCCGGGGAGATCATCGCCCGCGGACTGTCGATGCCGCATTCGCCGCGCTGGTACGCCGGCCGCCTCTGGGTTTGCGACTCGGGCTCGGGGACGCTCGGCTTTGTGGACTTGCAAACCGGCCGGTACGAGGCGGTTGCCGCCACGCCGGGGTTCACACGCGGCCTCGACTTCGCCGGTAACCTGGCTTTCGTCGGCCTCTCACAGGTCCGCGAGTCGGCCGTCTTCAGCGGCATTCCCATCACCGAGCGGCTGGCCGCCGAAGAGCGGACGTGCGGGGTCTGCGTGGTGGACCTGCGCCGCGGCGAGACGATCGCCCTGCTGAAGTTCGAGAGCGGTGTCCAGGAAGTCTTCGCCGTGGCGCTCACGAATTACCCAGTACGTCGGTCGCCTGGGCATCGTCCCGGCCGGCGGTGGCGACGATCAATAGCGCGGGGCTGGCCATGGCGCATGCCCTGGGCACGAGCGTGATTACGGCGTCGCTGTATGGCGTCACGAGCCCCGGCGACGTCTTTACATCCGTCGCCCCGACTTTCGTAGTCAACACCACCGCGGACGACCTCAGTTTTACCGCGGGTAAGACCAACCTCCGCGAAGCGATCCTGGCCGCCAACGCCTATCCTGGACATACCGTCACGTTCGATCCGGCCGTCTTCGCCACGGCGAAGAAGATCACCTTGACCCTCGGCCAGCTCGAGCTGAGCGACGCGAGCGGGGCGGAGACGATCAAGGGCCCGAAGGCGGGCGTGACGGTCAGCGGCGACAACGCCAGCCGGGTGTTCGAGGTCGATGCGGGTGTAACGGCGTCCCTCTCGGGCCTGACGGTCAGCGGGGGCAGTGCCGTCAAGGGCGCTGGCCTGTACAACCTGGGCACTCTCACGCTGGCCGGCTGCACCGTCAGCGGCAACTCCGCCTCTGTCAACGGCGGAGGCGTCTATAGTCGATGCACGGCGACGCTCACCAACTGCACCGTCAGCGGCAACTCGGCCTCTGTCGACGGCGGCGGCGGGATGTCCCAATTTGGCGGCACGAGCACGATGACGCTGACCAACTGCACTGTCAGCGGTAACTCCGCCGCCTACGGGGGCGGTGTGTTTACCAACGGCGGCGCCACGACAACCCTCGCCAACTGCACCGTAAGCGGCAACTCGGCCGGCGTAGGGGGCGGCCTGGACAATTCCGGCGCGCTGAACGCCTCGAACTGCACGATCGGCAAAAACCAGGCGGTGTCTGAGGGTGGTGGCATCGCCACGACTTCCGGCAGCGTGACGCTGACCAACGTCACCGTCAACAAGAACCAGGCCATCTCCTCTGCTATCGCCCAAGGCGGCGCGATCTACAGCGCCAACACCCTTGTGACGCTGACCAACTGCACGATCAACGCCAACCAGGCGACCGGCTCGACGGCCCAGGGTGGTGGGATCTATGCCTACGAGTGTACGGTGGACATGCAGAATGTCGCCGTCAACGCCAACGAGGCCGACGGCACCATCCTGGCCCAGGGTGGCGGGATCTATGCCTACCAGACTACGGTGGACATGCGGAATTCCACGGTCAACGGCAACCAGGCGAATGGCGCGACGGCCCAGGGTGGCGGGATCCACGCCTACCAGACCACGGTGGACATGAAGAATTCCACGGTCAACGGCAACCGCGCCGACGGCACCGTGCTGGGCCAGGGTGGTGGGATCTATGGGGATTCCACCACCGTCCTGATTTTCATGAACAGTACTGTGAAGGGCAATAAAGCCACGACCAGCGGTAACGATATCCTCCTCTGAGATTCCACCGGCTCGAAACCGCGGCGGTCGACAGCAGTTTCTTCGGGTCGATCAGCATGCATTTTTGGTGGTCAGGTTTGATTTCCGCGATTCTATCATTTAGATTGGATCGACTGGAACCCCCAGCTTGTAGGTGGACCGCCAATGAACGCAATTGAGGACAGCCTGTCGGCCATTCAGCAAGGTGATCCGCAGGCGGCAGAACAACTTCTGCCGCTACTCTACGATGAGTTGCGGAGGCTTGCCGCACAGAAGATGGCGCAGGAGTCGCCCGGCCAGACGCTTGAGGCGACCGCGCTGGTGCACGAAGCCTATTTGCGTCTCGTGGGCGACAAACATCCTCAGCTTTGGAACAGCCGGGGGCACTTTTTCGCCGCGGCGGCTGAGGCAATGCGGCGGATCCTCATCGAGCGAGCCCGACACAAACGGACGCTACGAGCCGGCGGCGATCATCATCGAGTCGAATTCGCCGACATCGCCGTGGCCCCCTCCGGGCCGGATTTCGATCTCATCGCCCTGAACGAGGCCCTCGACAAATTGGCAGAGCTGGAACCCCGCATGGCCGAACTCGTTAAGCTGCGGTTCTTCGCCGGCTTGACAATCGAAAGCACTGCAGAAATTCTTGGTATCTCGGCCTCAACCGCAAACTACGATTGGGCTTACGCTCGTTCGTGGCTGTGCGTGGAAATGGACGCGGACCTCCACTGCGACCACTCAACGTGAGTGCCTGCCGGCGCATTGGAGAATCGGGCCGCAGTTATCGCACTGAATAATGGACCCGAGAGCCAAGCGCCCATGCCAAAGCTCGATGAGCGATCGATCTTCAACGCAGCCTGCAGCATCGAGGCCCGCGACGCGCGCTTGCTTTACTTGAAGCAGGCCTGCGACGGCGATCACGTGCTGCTAGCGCGACTCGAGCGCTTGCTGCGAGCTTACGAAAACGACTGCTTTCTCCGGTTGCCTGCGGTTCCCGAGATTCCCTGCGCGCCCGCCGTTGTCGAAGGCGCCGGTTGCCAAATCGGCCCCTACAAGCTGATCGAAAAGATCGGCGAAGGTGGCTTCGGCATCGTATTTGTTGCAGAGCAGCAACAGCCCGTTCGTCGAATTGTCGCCTTGAAAGTCGTCAAGCCGGGCATGGACACGCGCGATGTGGTGGCCCGCTTCGAAGCCGAGCGGCAGGCCCTGGCGATGATGGATCACCCGAACATCGCTCACGTCTTTGACGGCGGGACAACCGATTCGGGGCGGCCGTACTTTGTCATGGAACTGGTCAAAGGCGTGCCGATCACCCAGTATTGTGACGAACACGAGCTGACTCCGCGGGATCGACTCGCGTTGATCGAAGCCGTCTGCCTTGCGGTACAGCACGCTCACCAGAAGGGCGTGATTCATCGCGATCTCAAGCCGGCGAATGTACTGGTCGCCACCTATGACGGCGTACCCCTGCCGAGAATTATCGACTTCGGCGTAGCCAAGGCCCTGGGCGAGCGATTGACCGATCGAACGCTGGTAACCAGCTTTGGCGGCATCGTTGGCACGTTGGAATACATGAGTCCGGAACAGGCCGAGTTCAATGCCCGCGACGTTGACACGCGGGCCGATATCTACAGCCTGGGCGTGCTCCTTTATGAGTTGCTCACGGGCACGACCCCCTTAACCCGTGAGCGCCTCAAACAAGCCGCCATGATCGAAGTGTTGCGGTTAATCCGTCAAGAGGATCCGCCGAAGCCGAGCACCCGCGTGAGCGAGTCGGGCCACTCACCGACGACGGCCTCGGAGCATCGAAAGATCGAACCGGAGAAGTTGGCCCGCGAGCTGCGCGGCGACCTCGACTGGATCGTCATGAAGGCGCTGGAGAAAGACCGCGACCGGCGCTATCAAACGGCTAATGGGCTGGCGCGCGACATCGAGCGCTATCTGCACAACGAGCCGGTGGAGGCTTGCCCACCGTCGACGGCGTACCGCTTGCGAACCTTCGCGCGGCGGAACAGGGCGGCGCTATCCGCCGGCGGGCTGATCTCGGCGGCCTTGATATTGGGCACCATCGCGTCCTGCTTTTTTGCGCTCAAGGCCAGCACCCGCGCCCGCGAGGCCGACGAAGCGCGCATCCGGGCCACCGCGGCAGAGAAAGACGCTCGAGAGGATGAGGATCGGGCCCTTGACGCCGAACGCCGCGCCCGCTTGCGAGAAGCGGATGCCTTGGTTGGTCAAGCGCACGGCGCCCGCTACAGCCGGCGACCGGGGCAGCGTTTCGAAGCCTTGGTCGCGCTGGGCAAGGCGGCCGACATCGGCCGTGAGTTGGGCCAGCCGCCCGAGTGGTTCGGCCCTCCGCGCAACGAAGCCATTGCCGCCCTGGCGCTGCCGGACATACACATCACGCATGAATTCGGCGTGCTGCCGCCGGGAGCGGTCTCGGTCGAACTGAACGACGACTTCACCTTGTATGCCAGCGCCACCGAGAACGGCGGCTGCGCCGTGCGCCGCGTGGCGGATGACAGGGAACTCTGCCTGCTTCCCGAATTGGGCGAGCCGGTCGAAGTTGGCTTTGGACCAGGCAAGTTGCTCGCGATTCGCGGCCGCTCTGGGCGCTTCCAGTTGTGGAACGTGAGCGGCAGGCAACCCGTCCTCCGCTTTGAGGAACAGGATGTATATTGCTGGCATTTCCGTGACGACGGAGGCCTACTCGCGCTAGCGCACCAGGACGGCGGCATTAGCGTTTACGACACGGCCGCGTCTACGCGTCTGTATCGGCTGGCGCCGACGGAGATCGTCGGTGATCTTCGAGTCAAAGTGCATCCGACAGCACCGTTTTTGGCCACCTGCTCGTACTTCCAGCGCGTGGTGCAGATCCGCGACCTGGCCAGCGGCACTGTTGTGGCCTCGGCCATGCCTCCTTGGTCGGGTAATAATGGGCACTGCGCCTGGAGCCCCGACGGGCGCACCCTGGTGGTTTCGCAAGGAGAGGGTGGCGAGATTCAGGAATATGCCTTTGATCCCGGTGCTGGCGGCTTGCAACCGGCGCGGACCCTTCAGAGTGGAATGGCGCAGGGCTGCCCTTGCCTTCTCTTTCACCCCGACGGGCATCGCCTCGTTGCACGCGGCTGGTCAAACCATGTCACTCTCTTCGATGTGCTTTCCGATCTGCCGTTGTTTTCCACTCACGCGCTGGCTTGGGCCACGGGATTGCGCTTTGACCGTAGCGGGGAGCGGTTGGCCGCTGCTCGAGTCGGCCCACGCAACGACCGCATCGGACTGTGGTCGTTCGCGGGCGGCTGGGAGTACCGGTGTTTGATTCATACCGGCAATCAGAAAGTCACACCCAACAACCTCAAGCGCCCCGCGGTCCATCCCGGCGGGGCCCTTGCAGCCATTGGTTTGGCTGATGGGGTTGCGTTTTTTGACCTGGATACTGGGAGGGAATTGGCGCAGATTGCCTCAGGCAGTGTCAGTGTGCAATTCGACGCGGCGGGCAACCTGCTCACCAACGGCTTCGAAGGTTTCTTCCGCTGGCCGGTTGGCCCGGACCCGGCAATCCCGCGGCGGCTCCTCGTCGGCCCTCCGGAGCGTCTGCCGTTTCATCCCGGCGATGGCGAGATCGCGGCCAGTCGTGACGGCCAAGTCGTCGCCCAAGCCATGTGGAACGGCTACGGCATGGCACCATTCGCTGGCGGCTGGATCCTGCACCCCGATGCAGCCGCGCCGCGGCGAGTGAACGCGGGCAAATCGACAGCACGGTGCAGCGTCAGCCCGGACGGTCGTTGGGTGGCGTGCAGCGACGATTTCCACTGGGCCGAGGTTTTTGAAGCGGCTACCGGCAACAGTCTTCGGAAATGGTCCGCCGGGCCTCCCAACCTTTGCCGCTTCAGTCCGGATGGACGTTGGCTCATCACCGGTATGGACAACGGCCGGGTGTACGCCACAGACACCTGGGAGCCGGGTCCACAGCTCGGCGCCGGCGAACCCTCCGCTGCCACCGCTGAACTGGTGGTCCTGGCGCAGACCAACGGCATCTATCGCCTGGTCGAGCTGGCCACGGGGCGCGAATTGGCTCAGTTGGAAGACCCGGAGCCGACGGCCCGCCCGGCCGTGTTCACACCGGACGCAAGCAAGCTGATCGTCGCGGCCACCAACGGCCTGGCCGTGTGGGACCTGCGCCGCATCCGCACCGAGTTGGCGAAGCTGGGTCTCGATTGGGAGGCGCCACCGTATCCGCCGGCGAAACAGACCGAGGTTCAGCCTCCGCTGGAAGTCCATGTCGATTTCGGCCTCTTGGCTCCCGCCGCAATTGCGCGGGCAAAAGGCCAGGCCCGCGAGTTCGTCCGGCTGAGCCATTGGGACCAGGCGGCCGCCGAATATGCCCGGGCCGACCTCTTGGCGCGGCCGCTGGACGATGACGCCTTCGCCTACGCCTGTTTGTTACTGATTCGCGAAGATGGCGAGGGATATCATCGCTTTTGCCAAGACATGATCCAACACGCGGCGGAGATCAAGGACACGAATGCCTATGTCCTGGCGCGCAGTTGCGCGATGGCGCGCACGAGTCCTGTTGATCCCGCTCGTCTCGTCCAGTGGGCGAACCAGGCCCTCGCCAGCACTCAGAGTGCCTGGTGCTTCCACGTGCTGGGACTGGCGCAGTATCGCGCCGGTCAGTTCGAAGAAGCACTGCAAAGTTTCACTCAGGCCAAGGTCGATTCCTGGAGATCCTCGGACCTCAATTGGTTCGGGTTGGCACTGGCTCACCATCGTCTGGGCCACGCCGACGAGGCCCGGCAATGCTTGGAAATGGGCATCGAATGGCTCCAGCGACAGGGTCCGCCGAGCCCCGAGCGGCCGACAAACGTTTTGCCCCCGGATTGGCTGGAGGCCCATCTCCTTCGCGCCGAGGCCGAGGAGAGGCTGGACATCAAGCGGAGTCCGTGAGAAGGCCGCCCACTTACCTCTAGCGCGGACTTCATTCACCCGGCCCTGCGAGTGGGCGGACTGAGCAGCGGAACTCGTATCCCAAGGCGCCGGGAGTGGCCGTCACCAACGCCGACGCGCCAGACTTCTCGCGACGTCTGCCACGGGCCGGTCGCCTCTCGCCGAGATCCCATCCGATTCAACGTGGCCAGAGAGGCCCTCTCCGTCCAAAAAACCTCAAAAAACCGTTGGAGAACCTTGCGCCGCTCATCGCACTGTAGTAGGGCGACTTTCAGACTCATTTCGCCTCACTGCTGGAGAAGCGGTATGTCGCTCGCTTGCCTTCTCGATCGTCTGGCCGCTCTGCCGGCCATCCGGCGGCGGAAAAAGAGGCTTCGCCCCGCCCGGTTTTATTTTGAGGCGCTGGAACGCCGCACCTTGCTCGCTGCCATCACCGTCACGGACGTGAATCCATCTGCCTTCAATGGCGCCGATGTGGGCTTGGCGGCAGCCATCGCGGAGTCCGACCTCAACCCCCACATGAACGAGACTGGACCGAATGTCATCAATTTCAATATTCAGGGCAGCGGCGTGCAGACCATCTCACTAACCGCGCACTTGCCCGTGATCACGGCGCCGGTCATTATCGACGCCACGATGCAGTCCGGCTATGCCCCCGGAAAGCCGCAGATAGACATCGACGGAACCAATGCGGGAAATACCAGCGGGCTGGTCTTCGCGGTCGGCGGCAACACCGTCAAAGGTTTGATCATCAATAATTTCGCTGGCGGCTTCGGCATCGTGATCGACGGCACCAACGACGCCGCACACAACGCAGGCCCCGGCATCAACAACACGATCCAAGGGAACTTCATCGGCACTGACAAGACGGGCCAGACCGCGGCGCCAAACCTTAACGGCATCGACATCTTCAACTCGTCGTTTAATCTCATCGGCGGCGTGGTCCTGCCCACCGGCCAGTTCGCCAACGGCAATCTCATTTCTGGTAACACCGAGACTGGCGTCTTTCTCTCCTCCGCCACCGACACCCACAACTACATCGATGGCAACTACATCGGCACCGACGTTTCAGGCGAAAAACCGGTCCCGAACAAGCTCGACGGCGTGGCGCTGGCCCCGCCGATCGGACAAAGCCTTGGCTTTGCCTCCCACAACTTCATCGGCGGGGTTGACCCGACAACGAACCAGCCTTCTCCATTCGCCTTCAACGTCATCGCCGGCAACGCCGCGGACGGCGTCCTAATCGTCGGCGGAAGTGGCAATCAGGTGGCCGACAATCTGATCGGCATCGGGGCCGACGGCATTACGCCCGTGCCCAACGGCCATGATGGCGTCCGCCTGGAAGACGCCAGCTCGAATGTCGTCGGCGGCACGCAGCCGGGTACTCGCAACGTCATCTCGGGCAATTTGCGTAATGGCGTGGAGATCGTTTCCGACGCGGCCACGGAGTACGGACTGGCAATTCCGCTGGCCAATCAAGGCGCTTCCGGCAACCTCGTGCTGGGGAATTACATTGGCACCGACGTGACGGGCACGCTCGATTCGGATTTGATGACGGATGCGCAGGGCAAGAAACAGACTGTTCCCTTGGGCAACCAGAATGACGGTATTGTGCTCAGCAATAACTCCACCGATCCATCGGTCTCCGTGTCGCTCAACGTGATCGGCGGCAACGACGCAACGGACGGGGCGACGGACGGGATCGTCAATGCCCGCAATGTCGTCTCGGGCAATCTTAACAGCGGCGTCGAAATGGCGGGAACTGGTGTCACACGCAACACGGTTGAAGGCAATTACATCGGCACCGACGAGAACGGCACCCACGCCCTCTCGAACGGCTTCGCGGGAGTGGATCTGAATAGCTTCCAAGGGCAGACGACGGGGCCCTCGAACAACATCATCGGCGGTTCCACCGCCGGGGCCGGGAATGTTATCTCCGGCAACAGCACGACCCCAGCAGGCACGAAACCGCCGGCCGGGCAGGGTGTCGGTGTCTTGATCTCCAATGCTTCCAACAACAACATCCTGGAAGGCAACACGATCGGGACGACCGCCGATGGTAAGACAGCTCTTCCCAATTTGATCGGCATTCAAATCGGCAACTCCGCGGGGAATGTCATTGGTGGCTCGCAGACGGTGGACGCGAACCGGATCAGCGGCAACACCCAAGACGGCGCGAACATTGTGGGTGCGAAATCCACCAACAATGCCGTCCAGGAAAACCTCATCGGCCTCGACTCGTCTGGCGGTTCTCTGGGCAACGGTGACGTGGGCGTCTTGATCCAGGAACACGCCTCCGGCAATTTCGTGGGCGGCACCCAAACGGTCGGCGGCCTCGAGACCAGTCTAGGCAATTCCATCGCCGCCAGCGGCATCGGCGTATTGATCAAGGGCGGTTGCGAGAACAACCAGGTCGTCGGAAACTTGATCGGCACAACCAAGGTTGCTGGGAGCCTAAGCACCAATTTGGCGCTGGGCAACGGCATCGGCGTGACCATTCTGGACGCCGACAAGAATATCGTCGGCGGGCTGACCGTCGCGTCCCGCAATATCATCGTCAATAGCGACACTGACGGAGTTGATATCAACGACACCAACGGCATCGCGGGCAGCGGCACAGTGGTCACGACCGCGAACGTTGTGGAAGGAAATTACATCGGCATCCTCAACGACGGCGCCACGAGGCTCGCAAACGCGGGCGACGGCGTCGAAATCAACGGCGCCGCCGGCAACACCATCGGTGGAAGCGTGCAGGGGGCCGGCAACGTGATCTCCGGAAACGACGTGAGCGGCGTCCTGATCGATGGCAAAGCGGCGACGGGCAACACGGTCGCGGGCAACCGAATCGGCACCACGGACGATGGCACAAGCGCCGTCATCACCGGCTTCACCGTCGACCCGAACGACCTCGCGCGGGGCAGCGGCGTCCTCATCAAAGTTGGCGCCTCGCAAAACTTCATCGGGCTGCCGGGCCCATTTGGCGGCAACGTGATTTCCGGCAACCCCTCACGTGGCGTGATCTTGAGTGGCGCCGGCATCAACAATTCCATCGAAAACAACGACATCGGCCTGAACTCCAACGGTACTGGTCCGCTACAGAATCAGGGTGTCTTTCCGGCAAGCCAAAACTACGGGATCTCGATCTCCAGCACGCCCGGCACGATCATCGGCGCCGTCTCCTTCACTCTGGGTGGCAACGTGATTTCAGGCAACGCAATCGACGGCATCTTGTTAAGCGACTCGCCCACGATCGGGACCCAGATTGAGGGCAACGACATCGGCACCGACAACACGGCGAGTGTGCCCATCGCCAACGGTGGATTTGGCATCGACATCACGGCCCTGTCCCAGACTCTTGGCCCCGCCCACAACACCACGGTCATCAACAATGTCGTGTCCGGCAATTCGCGCGGCGGTGTCCTGACATCGAACGGCGCCTCGGACGACACGTTCGCCAACAACTTCATTGGCACCAACAGCCAAATCGCGAACACCGTTCCAAATCTCGGCGTCGGCATCGAGATCAAGAACGCCCCCAACAATACGATCGGCGGCCCCGACAGTACTTTGGGTAACCATATCGAGAATAATCAAGCAATTCCAAATCCACCTCAAGGCGCCGACTTAGATGAATTGGACGGTAATGGAATACTGATCATCGGAAGCACATCGATCGGGAATCACATCGAAAACAACGTGCTAGCTGGCAACGCAAACGACGGTGTCCTAATCAACGATTCGGCGGCGGCGAATTTCATCGGCGGCGCCGCCCATGGAAATACGATTGTCGTTAATGGCCACAATGGAATCGCAATTGGAAACTCCTTGGGCAACGTTGTGCAGGCCAACCTGATCGGCGTGCAAATCGCCGGTGGAGTCGCACAACCGGCGGGGAACGCGCACAACGGCATCATACTTTCTTCCGCCACCGGCAACCTGATTGGGACCGGCGGCCTCGATCCAACCAGGTCGTTGGCCAATGTCATCTCAGCCAACAATGCTTTTGCTGGCGTGATCCTGAGCGCACACTCGAACGGCAACACCGTGGCGGGAAATCTGATCGGCACGAACCCTCAAGGGGCGGCGCAGCAAGGTTTCGGAAATGTCAACGGGATTCAAATTGTTAATTCGAGCAACAACTTCATTGGTATGTCGACGCAGTCCAAAGGGGCAGCCCCTGGAAATGAGATTGTAGGCAATGGCGGTGGGGTGCTCCTTTCCGGGACCTCGCAGGGGAATAAGATCCAAGGAAACAACATCTCGGACTCCGTAGGTTTCACTAGTACGGGCGGGGTCAAGATAGGCGCGGGCGTCCTTATCGAAAATGGCGCCTCGAACAACTTCATCGGCGGCCCAAATGCGGCGGATGGCAATACGATTTCCAATAACTTCGATAATGGAATCTCAATCGAGAGCGGAAACAGTGATTCGATCGGCAACAATCTCATCTTTGGCAACGACGCGTTTGCAATTGTGCTCGAGCCTGACACGAACGCGAACAACCAACAACAGCCCCCGACTCTCAGCCTGGCAACCACGGGAGTCAGTCATCGCCTCGCCGGATACATCACGGGCGCGCCGAACACGTTTTACTATCTGCAGTTTTTCGATGGCAAAGTTTCTCAGCACGACGACAATTCGGAAAACGATGACGCCGAGGCAATCGTCAATGTCTCGACGGGATTCCCCTTGCAAGCCGTGCAGACCGACAAAGGTGGCGTTGCACTCTTCGACCTGATTTTGCCGGCCGACGTGCCTGCGACATCGTACATTCGCGCGACGGCTACCGACTCAAAAGGCAACACTTCGGAGTTCTCAAACGCCGTACAAGTGCTGCCGGACAATGACGGCGACGGCGTTCCCGACGCGGTCGAGGCCCTATCGCCCTTGGGCGGCAACGGAAATCCCAGCCTGGTGTCGTTTCCAGACGCCCTCAACACGAACGGTTACATTACCTTGAAGGCGCCTGACGGTGTGCAGATCCAGAACGCCTGGTCCACGCCGGCACCCGACCCGAACGATCCGCACGGGCCACCCACGAACACGCAATTCGGCCTCGGCTTCGTTTCTTTTCAGCTCACCAATCTTCCTCAGCCGCCCGCCCCTCTCCTCGTC
>Ga0307373_10009628_pt1 | contig 14388 bp, 13 predicted proteins | sample OX2MG_FD_202534 | JGI IMG/M metagenome (GOLD analysis project Ga0307373, IMG submission 202534) | Soil microbial communities from Risofladan, Vaasa, Finland - OX-2 | ecosystem: Environmental > Terrestrial > Soil > Coastal area > Acid sulfate soil | place: Finland: Risofladan, Vaasa | collected... | reverse complement strand
TCCCGGAAAGTCGTCTCCAAGACGCCGGCCCTTGTCGTCCCGACACCCTTCGCCATCCCTAGGATTCTTTCCCAGGCTCTTCCGGTCGGGTCTTGGTAGACTGCGACCAGTGCGGGCGTGCCAAAGTTCTCCAGGTACAGTTCCCTGACTCTCTGCCCGGGCGCCTTCGGGGCGAGCATGATAACGTCGACGTTCTTTGGGGGGACTATCCATTTCCAGTGAATCGCTGCGCCGTGCGAGAACGAGAGGGCCATGCCCTTCCTCAGATGCGGACGAATGTCTTCCTTGAATGTGTGGGCCTGTTGCATGTCGGGAAAAAGTAAATGGACGATGTCAGCGGCCTTCACCGCGTCTGGGACGGTCATCACCTTGTGGCCCTCGCTCTTTGCCTTGCCCCAACTCTTCCCTCCCTCGCGCAGGCCTACAACTACCTTGAGCCCTGAGTCTCGCAGGTTGCTCGCCTGAGCCGCGCCCTGGATCCCGTAGCCGATGACTGCAATCGTCTCGCCCTTTATCGGCCCCAAACTGACGTCGTCGTCGTGCCACATCCTCGCCATATGTTCCACAGGCGGTGCCCGGACCACGAGATATAAGCTTAGAATCCAACATTGGCGCTGATATTTATCAGCGGACTGTCTCGATAGGCGACCAATGAAGGTCGGCGAGACCAGGGCGACTGTGCGCTTGCACGGCGGGAAGGGCAGCGAGGATATCGAGATGCCGGTTGACACCGGCGCTCTCTACACGAAAATCTCTCCCTCTCTCGCAAGAAGGCTCGGCATCGTTCCCAACGCGATGATCGAGGTGAAGCTCTTGGACGGGAGCATCAAGGAGGCTGGCCTGGCCGATGCGAAGGTGGAGTACGGTTCCTCGAAAAGAGCGATATCAGTACTGTCGGGCCGGATGACGAACTCTTGCCCGGGGTGACCACACTGGAGACGCTGCGCCTGAAGGTCAATCCGGTCACTTGCTCGCTGGAGCCGGTGATGCCCAACTTGTTCAGGTCATCTGCCGAACTGGCTGTCGTCACGCAACTAGGCTTATAACACTCCGGAGGGGCGAGCCTTTCCATCTTGCAACGAGTTGCAAAGGGGCACCCGGCCAAACTGACGGCGGGCATCGAGAGGACACCCCAGAGGGCGATGCTCCGCGCGATCGGGCTGACGGACGAGGACTTTGACAAGCCCATAATCGGGATCGCGAACACGTGGGTGGAGGCCCAGCCCTGCAACTACAACCTGAGAGAGCTCGCCAACGAGGTGAAGAGGGGCGTGAGGGACGCCGGAGGGACCCCTCTCGAGTTCAACTCGATAGCGATCAACGACGCGATGGCCATGGGGCACGAGGGGATGAAGGCCTCGCTCATCAGCCGGGAGGTCATCGCCGACTCGGTCGAGCTCTGCGCCGCGGGGTACCAGTTCGACGGGCTCGTCACGATTGGGGGCTGCGACAAGACGCAGCCGGCGTCTGCGATGGCGCTGGCGCGAGTCAACATCCCAGGGGTCTACCTCTACGGCGGCAGCATCCCGCCCGGGGAGTTCAACGGGAAGGAGGTGACGATACAGGACGTCTTCGAGGCGATGGGGCAGGTCTCAAGGGGGACCATGACCGTCGCGCAGCTCAGGGACCTGGAGTGCAACGCGTGCCCGACATACGGCGCCTGCGGGGGCATGTTCACGGCCAACACGATGGCCTCCGCCCTCGAGGCGATCGGCCTGACCGTCCCCGACAGCGCGGCGCCGGTCGCCCCCAGCGAGACGCGGAAGAAGGTCGCGTACGAGAGCGGGCGGGCGGTCATGAAGGCCCTCGAGAGCAACACGCGGCCGCGAGACATCTTGTCCAGGGACGCCTTTGAGAACGCCATCGCGGTGGTCGCCGGGATGGGCGGCTCGACCAACGCGGTCCTCCACCTCCTGGCCATCGCTTACGAGGCTGGGGTGAAGCTCACGCTCGACGACATCGACAGGTTGGGGGCGAACGTCCCCGAACTCGCAGACCTGCGCCCCGCGGGGAGGTACGTGATGTCGGACGTCGACCGCGTCGGCGGAGTGAAGCTCGTCATGAAGCAGCTCCTCGACGCCGGCCTGCTACACGGCGACGCGCGCACGGTCACAGGCGAGAGCCTCTCCGAGAGGCTGGAGGGCGTGAAGCTCCCCGCCGGGCAGGACGTCATCCACCCCATCTCGAACCCCGTAAGGAAGTCCGGCGGGTTCGCGATACTGAAGGGAAACCTCGCCACCGAGGGAGGGGTGCTCAAGACCGCGGGCTCCACGAGGAACTCCCACCGCGGCCCCGCGAAGGTCTTCGACAGGGAGGAGGACGCGCGGCAGGCGATAATCGAGAAGAAGATCAGCCCGGGCGACACCGTGGTCGTCCGCTACGAGGGGCCGAAGGGCGGGCCAGGGATGCGGGAGATGCTGGTCGTCACGGCCGCGTTGGTGGGCCAGGGCTTGAAGGACTCCGTCGCGCTTCTGACAGACGGGAGGTTCTCCGGCGCCACGCACGGATTCATGATAGGGCACATCGCACCGGAAGCCCAGGTGGGAGGGACCATCGGCCTCCTCAAGGACGGCGACATCGTCTCGATCGACGTGGCGAAGAGGTCGCTCAACGTGGAGGTCTCAGACCAGGAGCTGGCCTCGAGGAGGAAGGCGTGGAAGCCGAGGCCGTCCAGGTACAAGCACGGGGTCTTCGCGAAATACGCGGAGCTCGTCAGTTCGTCGTCAAGGGGCGCCGTCTGCATGGTGCCAGGCGAGACGGCAGCCTTCTGACTCGAAACGTAGTTAGGTAAGCAAGGAAAAAGGTCTGATGATACCTGCGCATGTCCGGCACCCCTGAGGCGAGACTCACCGAAAACGGCCCCAGGGGCGACCAGGGCAACGTCTTCCAGAGGCTCTTCTCCCCACCCCTCCTGAAGGCCTTAGAGGAGAGGGGCTTCACCTCGCCCACGGACCCGCAGATGAAGCTCGTCCCCCTCGTCGCCGAGGGCCGCAACGCGCTCCTGATGGCGCCGACTGGGACTGGGAAGACCGAGGCGGCATTCCTCCCGATCCTCGACAACATGATCAGGAACGGCCTGGCGAGGACCGGCGGGATCAAGCTCCTCTACATCACGCCGCTGAGGGCTCTCAACAGGGACATGCTCGAGCGGATGCAGTGGTGGTGCAAGAGGTTCGACATCAGGCTCGGGGTCAGGCACGGGGACACCGGCGCCGCGGAGAGGGCGGGCCAGAGCATGGTCCCCCCGGACATACTGATCACGACGCCGGAGACCCTCCAGGCCCTCCTTACGGGGAGGAGGATCCGAGAGGGCCTGACGAAGCTGAAGTGGGTGGTCGTGGACGAGATCCACGAGCTGGCGGAGGACAAGAGGGGTAGTCAGCTCTCGATCGCCCTCGAGAGGCTGCGGCGCGCGGTGGGGCGGGACTTCCAGCTCGTCGGGCTCTCGGCGACGATAGGGTCTCCCGAGACGATAGGGAAGTTCCTCGTCGGGGAGGGGAGGGAATGCGAGATAGTCAGGGTCCCGGTGGAGAAGATGCTCCAGCTCTCGGTGGTCAGACCACAGCCCGCGGCCGAGGACGTAGCGCTCGCGGAGAGCATCTTCACGTTCCCTGAGGTCGCCGCGAGGCTGAGGACGATCCGGGACACGGTAGACCAGAACAGGTCGACGCTGATCTTCACGAACACGAGGTCTGAGGCTGAGGCGCTCGCGAACAGGTTCAGGGTCTGGAACGAGAGGCTCCCGATAGGCATCCACCACAGCTCCCTCTCGAGGGCGACCCGCGAAGCGACGGAGAGGAGCCTCAGGGAGGGGAAGCTCTCGGGAGTAATATGCACGAGCAGCCTCGAGCTCGGCATCGACATAGGCTTCCTAGACTGCGTCATCCAGTACAACTCGCCGCGCCAGGTCTCGAGGCTCATCCAGCGCATAGGGAGGGCGGGGCACTCCATCGGGCAGATCTCGAAGGGGATCATAATCACCCAAGACTCGGACGACACGCTCGAGGCGATGGTCCTCTGCAGGAAGTCCCTCAGGGGGGAGCTCGAGCCGCTCCTCCCCTTCCTCAACGCGAGCGACGCCGCCATCCACCAGATAGCGGGCCTCCTCATCGAGTCGAGCTCGTGGAGGTTGGAAGACCTATACTCCCTCTTCAGGAGGACCTATCCGTACTCAACGCTCAGCATAGAGACGATGAAAAGCTACCTCGTCTACATGCGGGACAGGTACCCCCGCCTGCTCTTCTTCACCGAGAACGACGGGATAGTCAAGCGCGCGAAGGACTTCAAGCCCCTCTTCGAGTTCTACTTCGAGAACCTCTCCATGATCCCCGACGAGAAGCAGTACATCGTCATCGCGGAGGGAGACAGGGCGATAGGGGTGCTCGACGAGGCGTTCGTCTCGGAGTACGGGCAGATCGGCGTCAAGTTCGTCGAGGCAGGGAGGTGCTGGAAGATACTCGAGCTCTACGGTAACAAGGTCTACGTGGCCCCGGAGGATGACCCGACGGGCGCTGTACCGAGCTGGGTCGGCGACGAGATACCTGTCCCCCTCCCGGTCGCGCTAGAGGTCGGGGCTATCAGGAGGGAGTATGCGGAGGCGCTCGGGACCGGGGGACGCGGGGAGCAGTCGGTCATCGACTCCCTGCGCGAGCGCTACCCCGTGGACGCGGGCGCGATAGCCCTGTCCTTGAGCGAGGTGAAGGAGCAGGTCTCCCTCGGGCTCGTGGTCCCCTCGGACAGGCTCGTCACGATAGAGAAGTGGGACAAGTACGTGGTGATACAGGCGACCTTCGGGCACAAGGTGAACCGGCTCCTGGCCCGGGTGGTTGCGCACATCCTCTCGGAGCGGATGGGGCAGTCCGTCGCGGTGCACCAGGACCCCTACAGGATAATCCTTGAAGTCGAGTCATCTCCCAGGCTCGTCGAGGCGGTCATCCGCGAGCTCGCGGGCAAGGACGTGAAAGAGCTCGCGCGCGCGGCGGTGGAGCGGTCGGGGATATTCAAGCGACGGCTGATACACGTGGCAAAGAAGTGCGGCGCGATTGCCAAGGAGGCGGACTTCGCCAGCGTCTCGATCTCTGGGCTGATGGAAGCCCTCAGAGGGACGCCCGTCTACGAAGAGGCGCTAAGCGTGATCTTCCACGACGACTTCGACGTGGCGGCCGCAGAGTCCATCGTCTCGCAGATCCAGCGGAAGGAGATTGAGATCGCGATACTCGAGCCCGAAGGGGCGCCCTCGCCCATCGCGAGGATAGGGCTGGAAGAGGTGAGCAGGAGGGGCGAGATTGTATCGCCGGAGAGGCTCAGGGCGATAATACGGCAGTCCACGGAGGCGAGGATCCGCGAGAGCTTCCTGGTAGCCGCGTGCACCAACTGCTGGGAGTACGTCGAGCTCAGGAGGGTGGGAGACGGATCCCCCGAGAGGTGCCCCCGATGCGGGAGGAAGGACACCATCGGGTTCACGACCGAGTCCTACGAGACGGTCTTCGGCGCGACCCTCAAGGCGAGGAGCAGGCTCCAGATGCACGGCAAGGCGCTCAAGGCCCTAGAGATCCTGAAGAGGTCGGCTCAGCTCAAGAACGAGTTCGGGGACGACGCGCTCTATGTGATTGCGGGGAGGGGCATCAGGCTCTCGGAAGCTCCGGCCCTGCTGAAGAAGAGGAGGGAGACGGGCGTGGACCTCATCGACTGCGTGATAGAGGGCGAGAGGGAGGCCCTCAAGCGCAGGTATTTCGTGAGCTAGACGCAGCGGCCATCAGAGTAATGGCGACACAAGAGTCACTGCACCGGACCCAAGACCTTCAGCCGACGTACGAGGAATCGTCCTCAGTGTGGGCTTAAATATCACGCAGCGATTATCATAGAGAAATGGCCGAGAAGATTCCCGGCTGGCTCGAGAGGGTGTTGCTGCCCCAGATAAGCGAGCTGAAGGGGGAGATGAAGGCCACAAACGCGAAGCTTGATGGAGAATTCAAGGTCGTCCACTCAGAGATTAAGAGGTTGGACCAAAAAATCGATGGGTTGAGCCAAAGACTCGACCAAAAAATCGACGGACTAGACCACAGGCTCAGCCTAAGGATCGATGGCCTGGACGAAAAACTCAGTCAAAGGATCGATAACGTTGAGCAGAAACTCGGTCAAAGAATCGACGGCGCCGAGCAAAGACTCGGTCAAAGGATAGATGGCCTGGACAGGAAGGTTGACGGCTTGGACAAGCGCATGGATGTGACGCAGCGTCTTACGGTCGTCGAAGGAAAGGTCCACGAACTCGAATCAAGAAGGTAAGACGACTCCGCAAGATTCCTGCTTGACGAGGTGCCTGTAATCCTACTGTTTGCCGCCCGTCGTTTTCGACTGCGTCCCCTGCGCGAGTATCAGGGTCATCAGCGACCTCTCGTCGATCTCGGCCCGGGTCCTCCACCCTATGCGGATGAGGTCCTTGTCGTCCTGGTCCAGGTACCCCCGCTTGATGTATCTGTCGACGGAGTAGTCTATCCTCCAGCGGGGGAACTTGCCCTTGAGGAAGCTCTCGAGCTCCTTCCTCGAAATCCTGCCCTGCTTGGAGTTGACCAGCGCGATGGTCGCGGCCAGGACAGCGAGGTCGTCTATCCGGAACCCTGCGGTCTCCGCCTCTGTGAGGGTCGGCGGGTCCCTGAACCGAAGTAGGAAGCGAGTCGAGTCGTCGGTCTGCTCGGGGCCGGGGACCAGGTGCACCTCGAGGCCCAGGGGCTTCAGGTCGTCGGAGAGGACCTCAAGGATCTTCTTGTAGTCCTTCCCAAGATACCTTCGCATCTCCCAGCCCTTCACCCCGGGGTTCCTTCCGCGCTGCAGTATCAGGACTTGGAAGGCCCTCCTCGTCTTGCGGTCGAGGGAGGCCCTCTCCGCTGCGGCCTCCGTCGAGGGATTGGCCGCGCCCGGTGGGTTTGTGCTGTCGCTCATCTTACTGCTATCGCCACAGATTTGGTCTCGTCGCCAGGCTTTCCCTGCATTACCGAGATGAAGATCTGCTCCGTGAGCGGGTCTGTCCTTATCGTCGCCCTGCCTTCCGTGACTACGAATGCGATGAGATATCCTCGCAAGGCCGTCTCCTCCGGGTCCTTCCCATTTATGAAATCCCGGTAGTCTATCTCCTTCCCGTTGCTCCTCTCGACCAGCTCCTTGCTGATGGCATTCAATCTCGACTCGAACTCCTCCTTCGTGAAGATGCTCAGCGACTCCAGCTCCTCCAGCCCGATCATCCCGGTCTGCTGCCCGTAGTTCCCGAACTGGTCCTTGAACCGCTCGCTGAACGGGACGAGCTCCCGCCAGTAGACGAAGGCCTTCTCGAGGCCCTTGGGCGTGAGCTGGTCGATCTGTGCGATGGGGTGCCAGGACTTTGCGAGGCTCTCGGCAAGCTCCTCCTTGGAAATCAGCTGAATCTTAAGCTCGAGGAGCAAGGGGTCTATGTAAAGTGCAGATGCACGGTGCTTAATCCATTGATCTTGCAGCTTGACTATGGCGACGAGCTGCTGCATAGCCTCCGAGTCCTTGAGCATCACGTCGATGACATTCCAGTCGGGCAGGTGCTTCTTGAGTACCAGGAGCTTCTCCCTGATGTCGATCTCGAAGGGATTGACGCTCGATGAGGAGACTGCGCGGCAGAGCTCGATCAGCCTGAGGACGTCCTCGAGCTTCTTGTCGCGTTCCCTATCTTCCGCTGCTGGAATACTCCTTCACCTGGGACGAGCCGTGGACGGACTGGACGGTGATGACGTGCGCGGTCCTGTCCGCGACGCTGATTATCGACGGCGTTATCACGATGTGCTGCGAGTTGGGGTTCCTCTTGCCCTGGGCGAGTATCATCTTGAAGATCGCCTCCCTGTTGCGGGGGTCCATGTGGATGTCGAACTCGTCCATCGCCCGCAGGGGGGAGATTATCCTGCTCTGGAGCGAGAGCATGAACGCGACCAGCGCGACTGACCGCTCGCCCCCGCTCTGCGTGTACGGGTCGAGTATCGATGGCTCGGCGCCCTTGAAGCCGACGAGGAGCTGGAGCCCCGCCTCGCCGACGCTGCCCCCATCGTCGAGCCTTATCGCCCCCGTGGCGCCGACGGTCGAGAGCACCTGCTGGTAGATGGGCGCGACCTCGTCGATCAGGTTCTGGACCGCGTTCTTCCAGGCCTTCTTCCTCTCCTCGAGCTCCTTGAGCATCAGCTTCTTGTTGTCCTGGAGCTCCTGGAGCTTCCCCTTCAGGCCCTCGAGGTTTCCAGTGTAGTCTCTGTAGATCTTCTCGGCGTCGTCCGGCAGGTCCTGGAGCTTCTGCAGCTGCGCCGAGACGAGCTTCAGCTCCTCGGAGACCTCGTAGGGGGCCCTCTGCGTGATTATCCTCTCGCCCGCCTTGTCCAGGTCGGGCTTCATCGTGTCGAGCTCTCCCCTTACGTCCCTCTCCGACCTCTCGAGCTCCCGTATCTCAGACTCGGTCACCTTGGTCCTGTACTCGAGGACCTCGAACCTGACGCGCTGCGCGATGTAGTCGTCGGTGACCTTCCTTATGGCGTCCTCGACGCTCCCGACCTCCGCCTGGAGGGACGCGACCTCCCGGTCGAGGTCGGTCTTCTTCCTTCCCGCCTCCTCCGAGTCCCCGCCCGACTTGTTCGACGCGAACTCGATGAACTCCTTTACGCGCTTTGACTTTTTCGCGTCGAGGTTGCCTACGAGCTCCTCTAGGTCGCTGCTGAGCGTCTCGAGCTCCTCGCGGAGCCCCTTCATGGCGTCGCGGGTGGCCTCGCGCCCGGCGCGCTCCCTCTCCGCCCTGATTAGCGCCCCGTAGAGCTTGCTGACCTCGACCTGCCTCTCGCCGAGGGCCGTGTGGTGCGCCTCGGCCTCGGTCCCCGCCTTCTTCTGTTGCTCCCTGAGGTCGGCCAGCGACTCGCGCTTCGCTTCGAGCCTCTCCCTGATCGAGGAGAGAGAGCGCGAGAGCTTCCCCTCCTGCGCCCAGAGGAGCTCCCGCTCGAGCAGCATCCTGTGCTCCTGGAGCTTCTTCTTCTCAAGGAACCTGTCGTAGATCTGCTTCCAGTACTCTATCGTCTGATTAGCGTTGTCGATAAGCTGGACGAGGGAGCCCTCCTCGCTCACCATGCTGTTGAGGTCGGCCTCCGCGGCGAGTATCCTCTCCCTGTATTCTCGGAAGCCCACCGCCTCCTCCACCATCACGAGGCGATGCTCCTGGGAGATTGCGCCGAGCTCCTCGATCATGCCCTGGTGCATGATTATGAGGAGGTTGTCCGGGTTTATCCCGAACTCGCGAAGGAGCCTCACGACCTCGCTCTTGTCTATCTCCTTGTAGTCTGCCTCATACCAGTAGGAGCCGTCCTTTCGCAGGTAGCGCGAGAGCATGAAGGTGTCCGCCTTCGAGTAGGGGATGGGCCTCTTCCCCTCCCTCACCCTGTTGTCGAAGATGAGCGAGACCCTCGCGATGTCCTTGCCCCTCCTGATGAGGTCGCTCAGCTTCCTCGAGCGCTCCGTGTACGCCTGCCCGAAGGCCACGGAGATCGCGAGGAGGATGGACGACTTGCCCGCGCCGTTTGGGCCCACTATCAGGTTCAAGCCTTGGTTGAGGGGGATCCTCGCATACTCGTAGCTCATGAAGTTCTCGAGTATTATCTCCTTGATGGGCGGCGAAAACGCTCTCTCCTGCTCTGTGGACATCTCTTCGTAAGGTCCGGACAATTATGCGAAACTTCCCAAAGTCTAACAGTATTTTAGGACTGTGGTATAAAAACGGCCGATAAAGTGGACGACCGGCATCCAGGAGCGTCGATATCCCGGCGCGGTTTGAAATCGCTCTATGGCCGTCCGCGACGGAGGCCAGGATTGACCTCTCAGAGAGAAAAGGCTGAGCGGTTCCGGGCGCTCCATCATGGGAAAGGCTGCTGATTCTCCCGAACGCCTGGGATGTGCCTAGCGCGAGGGTCTTCGAGGACGCGGGTTTCCCAGCTCTCGCGACCTCGAGCGCCGGAATGATGGTCTCGCTCGGGTACCGGACGGCAAGTCGATACCACGAGATCTGTTCATCCGCTGCAGGAGATGGAGAGATCGGGACATAGTCGTGGTGCTCAATATCTCTCGCAGGGGGTGGTTGAGGTTCTACCATTCATCGAAAGAAGGCGGGGCAAGAGAAGCTGTGAGGGGGAATCCGGAACGTGAAGATGAACCGGTAATCCTCAGAGTCGATGCCTCGAAACTGCGCCATGCGAAGACGCAGTAGAACCCGATTACCTTTTGAATATGGTTGAAAGGCTCCCTGCGTCTTGGTCCTAGCAGCGAAGGTCTTCGTCGTGGCGGAGGAGCGGAACCTGCCGCTCGTCGCCTCGAAGCTGAAGGACTTCAAGCTGGAGCAGGAGGTCAGGATCGAGGGGGACAGCTTCAGCCTCCTCTCCGAGATCACAGACCTGGACATCTCCAAGGAGTCCCTCGAGGGGACCTTCGCCTTCGACACGGTCTTCCAGGTGAAGCAGCACGGGAAGATTGTCCCGATCGTGAGGACCTACGAGGCGCCGTTCATGTTCGACCTTTTCGGGAACAGCCTCTTCCTGAGCATCTTCGACAAGAAGAGCCGGGCGAACAACATCGCGAACGAGATGAGCAAGGCCCTCTTCATGAGCCTGGGCCAGATAGTGGAGGGGAGGATTCAGCCCGAGACCCTGAAGAGGTTCCACGAGGAGAGTATTGAATCGAAGATTATCTTTTTCGACGACATCGACCTCCCCAACATCTCGAAGCTCTCGCTCTACGGCGAGGGGCTGGGCTCCACCAACCTCTACAACGACTACCTCACCCACGGCAAGATCTGGTACGCCGTGGTAAAGTCGCAGAAGTACGGCTACGTCGTCGGGGTGACGAGGAACTGCGTTGTGACGGTCTTCAGCAGGACGGAGCTCCCTGACTTCAAGCGATACGTGAGACAAGAGATTCTCCCCCTCATAAGCTAGGCCCAGGACTGAAACTGCCGGGCAAGCATTAAAGTCCACGTGGACGAGCATCGGCAAGCAGTTGCTCAAGGTCGTCCCGGACGAGTCGGCGCTCATCCACAAGGAGGGTGACTACTCCACGCTCCTTGTCTCCGACCTCCACCTAGGGCTCGAGAAGGAGATGGCCTCCAAGGGGTTCAGGCTCCCACCCTACTCGCAGAAGATGCTCGACCGGATGAACTCGATGGCCGAGAAGAACCACCTCGACCGTGTGATAGTGGTCGGGGACGTCAAGCACTCGATAGGGAAGGTCCAGGACATCGACTGGGGGATAATACCCTGGTTCTTCGGCACCCTCCTCGACGTCTTCCAAGCTGTCGAGGTGGTCCCTGGAAACCACGACGGGCTGATCAAGACCCTCCTCCCCAGCCGGGTGAAGCTCCATCCCGCGGAGGGGACGGTCATCGGGGAGCGCAGGAAGATAGGCGTCGCGCACGGGCACTCGTGGCCCTCGCAGGATGTAATAGCGTCGAGGACCATCGTGATGGGTCACTCGCACTTCCGGTATGAGATGAGGGACAAGTTCGGGGCGAGGAGCAAGGAAGCGGTCTGGCTCTTCGCGACCTACGACGTCAAGGACCTGCTGGTAAAGGCGGGGCACCCGCCCATCAAGAGAGGCGAGGGTAAGCTCATCGTGATGCCCCCCTTCAACAACCTCGTCGGCGGGCAGGCGATAAACGCAAAGGGCGGGTTCGACTTCGGCCCCATCCTCTCGTCGGGCTCGTTCAGGCTGAGCGACGCCGACATCTTCCTGCTAGATGGGACTCGCGTAGGGTAGGGCGGGGCTCTACCCGCCGGCGGCCTTCCGTATGCGCTGCTCGAGGGGAGCCTCCTGCATCGTCCCTATGATTGCGTCGACGGGTCTCCCGTTCTTGAACATCATGAAGGTGGGGATGGACTGGACCTCGTATCTCGTGGCGATCCTCGAGTGCTCGTCGACGTTGAGCTTCCCGAAGTTCACGTTCCCGTCGAACTTGGCCGCGAGGCGCTCGACGACCGGCTCCATCGTCCTGCATGGGCCGCACCAAACCGCCCAAAAGTCGACGAAGGTGACCTTGGGGCCGTTGACCAGCTTGTCGAAGGTGGCCTCGGTCAGCTCGATGATGTGACCGTGCTTCGTTTGAGAGTGCTCGGCAACCAGCCTCTTAGTCTTCTCTGCAAGGATCTTATCGAGTTCTGAATCAGACAACGTTCTTGCGGAGAAGCGAAAAGTGTATTTTAAGATTCTCGGGACATTCCTGCGACTTGGCCAGGGCGGGGTTCCTTGATTCGTTGATCCAGAGGCTCACGCGCGAGGAGCCGACGCGGCTCGTCCCGAGAGCGAGCGCCGGCGTCGCGGTAATATTCCGCGTTCTCCGGGATGACGAGCAGGTCCTCCTCATCAGGAGGGCGGAGAGGGAGGGAGACCCCTGGTCGGGTCAGGTGGCCTTTCCCGGGGGCATGGCGAACGCGACGGACGGGAGCTTCGAGGAGACGGCCAGTAGGGAGACCTCAGAGGAGGTGGGAATCGACCTCTCTTCGAGGGCCGCGGTCTTCCTCGGATACATGCGCGAGCTGAAGGCGAGGACGAGGGAGGTCGTTGTGGTCCCGTCCGTCTTCAAGCTTGCCGCCTCCACCACGGTGACCCTGAACAAGGAGGTAGCGTCATACGAGTGGGTCCCACTGAGAAGCTTGGCTAGGAAGGAAGCCAGGTCCACGTATCTTCTCCGGAGGGAGGGCGTGGGGATGGCATTCCCGTCGCTCGTCCACCGGCGCCTCGTCATCTGGGGGCTGACCGAAAGGGTGCTCTCCGTCATCATCCAAGACCGGACGGCCGGGGACGATGTGCTCGGGAAGGTCGAGCGCTACTAGATTCCGAGGGCCAACCGAAGGCCCTTGTAGCGGTTCCTGATGGTGACTTCGGTGACGCCGGCCGCGTCGGCGATGTCTCTCTGGGTCATGTTCTCGCCCTCGAGGATGCACGCGACGTAGAGCGCGGATGCAGATATCCCCATCGGGTCCTTGCCAGCCGAGATGCGCGCCTGCTCAGCCCTGAGGAGTATCTCCCGCGCCCTCCTCTGGGTCTTGCCGCTCACGTTCGCCCTGGACGCGATCTTCGACATGCACTTCATCGGGTCGACGACGGGCATCTGGATGTCCATCTCCTTGAGGAGCAGCCTGTAAGACCTGGCGAGGTCCTTCTTCTTGATGAAGCCCACCGCCGCGACGTCCTTCAGTGTCCTGGGGACTTCCCTGTCCCTGCAGGCCGCATAGAGCGACGCGGCTAATATCGCGGTGATCGACCTGCCCCTCACTAGGTTCCTCTCGAGGGCCTTGCGGTAGATGTAGGCGGCCCTTTCCGTGACCGCCTCGGAAACCGAAAGCTTCTCTGAGAGCCTGCGGAGCTCGCTGAAGGCCTGCTTCAGGTTCCTGTCCTGGGACTCGTGGACCTGGCTCCTGCGGTCCCAAGTCCGCATCCGCTCGACGCTCGACTTCATGGCGCCGGTGAGCGACCTGCCGGCCGCGTCCTTGTTCTCCCCGCCTATGATGGTCGCGAGGCCCATGTCGTGGATCGCCACTGACGTGGGAAGACCCGTCCTGCTCCTCTCGTCCTTCTCCTCGTTCGAGAACGACCGCCATTCGGGGCCAGTCTCTATGACGTTCTCCTTCACCACGAAGCCGCAGCTGGTGCAGTAGACCTCCCCTCTCGGGTTGTCAGTCACCATCGTGGTCTTGCCGCATCGAGGGCACCTGTCGGTCGCACTCTCGAAGCGTCTCTGTCTTCCAGGGTCTCTAGCGTAGGCGCTTGATATAACAAATCACATATCTAGGATTTACTTATGTCCTAGAAAGAAAGGCTGAGCCGCCCTATATAAGGAATTGACGGACGGGTCGTCGCGGCGGCTCCACGCACGCGCGATTAGGCGACGATTCTCCGGCCGCGGGGCTGGCGTCCGGCCTAGGACCTGACCACTGTGTATGGTGAGGTCTTCAGGACGCCGTTCAGCTTGAAGGGTATCAGTATGAGGGTGGCCATACCTGTGATGAAGAAGAGTCCGCTGATTATGTCTGGAAGGCCGTTCTGGAGGTTGGCTATCACTCCTGGCGTGAAGGCCAGATACGCCAGGAGCCCCAAGAAATAGGCGGCTATCGGCAGCCACCCATAGAGTGCAGACCAGACGTCGATTACAGTGTCGCCGTCTATCCCCTGGCTGGTGAACACCCCGACCTCGTATCTCAGCGCTTCCTCGTTCGCGTCAATCAGGGCGTACACGCCCAGGACCACGAAGATAGACGGAAGCGTAGCCATCACCACCAAGATCGCGGAAGGGGCGAAGGACGGCGATGTCGTCCCCGCTGCCTCGGCGGCCACCCAGGAGGCGTTCTCGAAGAAGGTCGC
>Ga0307373_10009627_pt1 | contig 14389 bp, 7 predicted proteins | sample OX2MG_FD_202534 | JGI IMG/M metagenome (GOLD analysis project Ga0307373, IMG submission 202534) | Soil microbial communities from Risofladan, Vaasa, Finland - OX-2 | ecosystem: Environmental > Terrestrial > Soil > Coastal area > Acid sulfate soil | place: Finland: Risofladan, Vaasa | collected... | reverse complement strand
CTGGGCCTGCCAGAAATCGTGAACGATATCGTGCGAGGGCTTTATGGCCTCGCCGTTCAAAACAGCGAGGAAATCCTGCTCGGATTTTCCGCCATACAGCGGCGCGATCAATGGCTGGATCACCGATGCCGTGCCGTCGTATCCCCGCGCATCGCTCCATGACTCCAGACTGTGCGCCTGCGGAATATGCCAGTGACACAGCAGCGAAGTCTCGTCCTCATACAAGCCCAGATGCACGGTGAAGGCGACCTTGGGCAGCAACGCCTTGAAGTCCAGATCCGCGGGCGCGTCATACGCCGGGTTCGTGCCGACCATCAACAGCGTGGTGACTTTTCCGGCGCGCATGTCCGCCGCCAGCCCGCCCAGGGACTCCCACTGCGACGTGACAGACTCCTCGATCGGCTGGGTGAAATAAACCGTCTTATCAAAATTGCCCAGGGACTGATTGATGGCATGCACGATGGCATGGACCACGGCCGGCTGCTGATCTCCGGCCACGACAAGAGTTGCTCCGGGATTCTGCTTCAGATCGCGCACCAGCGCCGCCAGCCATCCGTTGGGGATGTCCGGAGCAGCAGCCGGGGCGGCGACCGTGCTGACTCCCACTTCCCGCGCCAGGGCGCGCGCAAACCCTTCGATATCCGAGGCCCGCATTCTCAACCGGTGATCGGCCATCGCTCCGGTTGGGGTGGGCGTGGATTCGACCGAGTACAGCCGGTTCATTTTCGATTCGACGCCTTCCACACGGCGCTTGCGCGCAAACGCCCGCGCATACGCAATGCTTCCCGGGCCGCTGGTGAGGAAATCCGAATCAAGCGTGACAATAACTTCCGCCTGATCCACCAGGTAAACAGGATTCACGTATTCCCCAAAGGCCATCTTTGCGCCTTCGTGGATATTGTCGCGAGTCACCGATTCGTACTGGATCCATTTTGCGGAGGGATACGCCTTCAAAAATTTCTGAATTTGCGCGCCCAGAGTCGGCGAAGTGACCGTTTCCGTCAGCAGCCTCATGCCGGAACCGCCATTGCCCTTTTCCGTGGCCAGCGTCGTGGTCAGCTCGTCCTGAAATTCGCTCCATCCCCCGATGCGGCCGTCGTGGACTTCCACACGCGAGCGGTCCGGATCGTAGAGCCCCAAAACGGCTGCCTGAGCAAAGCTCTGGCTTGCTCCCAGGCTGCCCGGATGGTCGGGATTGCCCTCAATCTTGGTGGGCCTGGCCATGTGGCTTTCCACGAGCACGCCCGTGGCAACGCCGCCAAGGGTTACCGAAGTCGCATAAAACAGGGGCTTGCCGGGGATGATCTCTTCCGGCTGGCGCACGTAAGGAACAATTGTCTGGTCGGGAAGCTTCGTGCATCCGGTCAATCCCGCCAGGGCCGCGGACCCGGCCATCACCTTCATCAATTCCCGGCGATCCAGCTGCACCCCAGGATTATTGGCGCCATGGGGAAATTCATTTTCCTTGTGATTCCGAAACTCCGGCGTATCGGCAAGCTCTTCCAGCCCTCGCCAAAACCGAGGGGCGTTGCCGTCGCTGGCCGCCGCCTGCAACGGACCTATATCCAGGCCGGGCCGCTCGCCGTTTTTTCTGTCATTATCCATGGAATTGCCTGGTTCTCCCGAAATTATCCCTTACCGATGACACGTAACGCAGTCCGTCAGCTTCTGCACGTTGTATTTCTTCATCAGACGGTTGCCCAAAGCCAATTGATCGCTGGGGGGCTTATAAAACGCGTTGAACACCTGAGAGCGCGGCCGCAAATAATTTTGCGGGGCATTATGGCACTGCAGGCACCAGCGCATGTAAAGCGTGTTGGCGCGCCAGGTAATGTTCATTTGCCCGATGGGTCCGTGGCAGGTCGTGCAGCCAACGCCCTTGTGAATATGAATGCTGTGATTGAAGTAGACGAAGTCCGGAACGGCGTTCACGCGCAACCAGGAAATCGGCTTGGAATCCCGGTAACTGGCCCGCACCGGTTCCAGCACGGCGGCGTTGGTCCAGATCTGCGAATGGCAGGTCATGCAGGTTTGCGTAGGGGGCATTCCCGCCGAGGAGGATACCTCAACCGAGGTATGGCAGTAGCGGCAATCCAAACCCAATTCCCCCACGTGATGTTTGTGGCTGAAGGGAACGGGTTGCGGTCTCGCGTCTCCCACCTCTGTGACGTACGACGTATCATTCACGACGTTTGCAGTGAATCCCAGCAAAGCAATCAGGATTACCGCGCCAAAGATGCTCACGCGAGCGATAGTGTTCGTGCTGTGGTGAAATATCTGAGCCATACATGCGTCCCTCGGAAAATTCTCCGAGGCGAACAGCCCGGACGGATTTAGCGCCTCTCTGTCAGCCGCTCATGCGACTGCGATTTGCGGGAAACGGCGCCCTCAACTCATTAGGAGGGGATGACAACCCGGTAGCACCACTTACACACCTTGCTTCCATCTACCGGACTGCTACGGGTACATCTAAAATTACATTTATGAAGTTATTGAAACTTACTTTCCGTCGCCCGCGCGCAACACTATAGCAGCAATACAAAAACAATTTCAATTATTCTATTTGCCCCGACGTACTTTTATAGATAACCGGGTGCGAGAATCGCCGCAAAATACTTGGGTTTCCGCGTTTTTTTGCCCTTCAAAAATATTTTTATTTTTTTGAAAATGGCGTCTTGACAGCCCACAAAAAAAACCATTTCGGGACACGATCTGGTTGCACCGGCCCCCTTCGCGGCCAGTCTCAAGCATCCCTACAGAGAAATTTCCCCATGCAACTTTACAATTCTTTACAATTCGCGGCGGCAATGGGCTGCGTTGCGCCGCCCCGCCCCGCAAACGATTATTCCGGCTTTACAAGTGATTTCCGCCGGCGTGTAACGCCGCCCGGGTCCCGGGCATCAAAAGCGGCATGGTTATTGCGCTTGGGGCGCGCCAGATCGCCAGCGCGTTTCAGGAGTTTTGCTGCATCTGTTGTTTTCTTTCTCTACGAGGACTACGAGGAAAGAACCATGTGGATTGTACGCATCGCGCTGACCCGGCCTTATACCTTTATCGTGGCCGCGCTGGTCATCGTCTTGATGACTCCGATCGTCTTGCAGCGCACGCCAACCGATATCTTTCCGGATATTGATATTCCCGTGGTCAGCGTGGCCTGGACCTACGCCGGGTTGTCCCCGACACAGTTGGACGACCGCGTGATTACGCCGTTCGAGCGCTATGTGACCACTGTCGTGGACAACATCGATCACGTCGAGGCACAAACCATGTCAGGGCGCGGAGTGATCAAGATTTACCTCCAGCCCAACACCAATGTCAACGTGGCCCTCACCCAGATCACCGCAACCGCGCAAACCATCCTGCGGCAATTGCCGCCCGGCATCTCTTCCCCGCTCATCATCACCTATTCCGCGTCCGCCGTGCCCATCCTGCAGCTTGGCATTCGGGGAGAAGGGCTCTCGGAGCAGCAACTTTTCGACTACGCGTGGATCACCGTCCACGGCCAGATGTCCACGATTCCCGGGGTATCGATTCCCTATCCGTATGGCGGAAAGTTGCGGCAAGTATCGGTCAACGTGAACATCCCGGCGCTGCAGGCGAAAGGGCTCACGCCCGTCGATCTGGTCAATGCCATCAGCTCGCAGAATCTGGCGTTGCCCTCGGGCACGGCAAAAATGGGTTCGACCGAATTTAACGTCGAGTTGAACGGATCGACCCAGAGCATTGAGGCGCTGAATAACCTGCCCATCCGGACCAAGAACGGCGCGACGATTTACGTGCGCGACGTGGCCAACGTCAGCGACGGCTACTCTCCCCAGATTAACATCGTGCGCATGAACGGGCTCCGCGGCGTCCTGCTGACGATTTATAAAGTGGGTTCCGCCTCGACCCTGGATGTGGTTTCCAGGGTCTACGCCAAGCTGCCGCAAATCAAGGCGCTGCTTCCCCCGCAAGTTGTGATCACGCCGATGTTCGATCAGTCGATTTTCGTTCGCGCGGCCGTGCAGGGCGTGATCCGGGAAGGGCTCGTGGCCGCATGCCTTACGGCGCTGATGATTCTCCTTTTTCTGGGCAGCTGGCGGAGCACGATCATCATCGCCATCTCCATCCCGCTTTCCGTTCTGGTTTCCATCGGCATGCTCAGCGCGCTCCATGAAACCATCAACCTCATGACGCTGGGCGGACTGGCTCTGGCCGTCGGCATCCTCGTGGACGACGCCACCGTGGTGATCGAAAACATTGAAAGAAACCTGGCGCAGGGCAAGGACACCATCCAGGCCATTCTCGACGGTTCGCAGGAAATCGCCATTCCCGCGCTGGTTTCTACGCTGAGCATCTGCATCGTTTTTGTACCCATGTTCTTTCTTACCGGAGTTGCCAAGTTCCTGTTCGTGCCGCTGGCTGAAGCCGTCGTGTTTGCCATGCTGGCTTCGTACCTCTTTTCCCGAACCCTGGTGCCGACCATGGCGATGTATTTGCTCAAGGGGCACCACGGCGAGGAGTACGCCACGGGGAACGATATTTTTTCCCGCGCCCAGCGGCGTTTTGCGCGCGGGTTCCAGCATATGCGCGAACGCTATCACGACGCTCTGGACTTTTCCGTGGGGCACGCCTGGACGTTCGTGGGGCTGTTTCTGCTGTTCTGCGCAGGCTCGCTGCTTTTCTTGCCGGTGCTGGGACGCGACTTCTTTCCCACCGTGGACGCGGGCCTGATCCGTTTGCACATGCGCGCCCGCGCCGGCCAGCGTGTCGAGGAAACGGCCCGGGAGGCGGACAGCGTGGATAACCTGATCCGCCGCGTGATCCCTCCGGAAGATCTGGGCGACATCCTGGACAACATCGGGCTGTTCAACAGCGTGATCAACACGACGTACAGCAACTCGGGCGTGATCGGCGAATCGGACGCCGAAATTCTGATCGGCCTCAAGCCCGACCGAAAACGGCCCACGCAGTATTACGTGGACCAACTGCGCGCACAACTGGCCAAAACGTTTCCGGGAACGCAATTCTTTTTCCAGCCCGCCGACATGGTCACGCAAATTTTAAATTTTGGCGTTCCCTCCCCTGTCGATATCCAGCTCATCGGGCCAAACGTCAACAGGGATTACCAGCTGGCACAGGAAATATCCAATCGCATCCAGCACGTTCCCGGCGCGGTGGATGTCCACGTGCAACAATTGCGCTCCTCGCCCACGTTATTTCTGAATGTGGACCGCACGCAGGCGCAATCGGTGGGACTGAACCAACAGGACGTGGCCAACAGCGTACTGCTGTCCCTGAGTTCGAGTTTCCAGATCAATCCTTCGTTCTGGGTCAATCCGGCCACCGGCCAGGAATACAACGTCGCCGTGCAGGTGCCGCAATATAAAATCAACTCCATGGAATCGCTCGACAATATTCCGGTGGCTTCCGCGAAGACAAAAACACCCCAGATTCTGGGAAATCTGGCGCAGGTGCGCCTGGGCGCGGAGCCAGCACTGGTCAGCCAATATGACGTCCAGCCGTTGATTGACGTCTACGCCTCGGTGGAGGGTCGCGATCTGGGCGGTGTCGACCAGGACATTCAAAGCATACTGAAAGGGTTTGAAAGCAAGCTGCCGCGCGGTACGCGCATGGTCCGCCGCGGCCAGGTGGCCACGATGACTTCCTCCTTCGCAGGGTTGACCGCTGGCGTGGGAGTCGCCATCGTCCTGGTCTATTTCCTGATCGTCGTGAATTTTCAGTCCTGGATCGATCCGTTCATCATCATCACCGCGCTTCCGGGAGCGCTCGCCGGAATTATCTGGATTCTGCTGCTGACCCATACGACTTTGAACGTGCCGTCGTTGACGGGAATGATCATGTGCATGGGCGTGGCCACGGCGAACAGCATTTTGATGGTATCGTTTGCCCGCGAGCGGTTGAATGAAGGGCTCACCGCCAGTCAAGCGGCGGTGCAAGCCGGATTCGTCCGGATGCGGCCCGTGTTGATGACGGCCCTGGCCATGATCATCGGCATGGTTCCCCTGTCTCTGGGGTTGGGAGAGGGTGGAGAGCAGAATGCCCCGCTGGGCCGCGCCGTGATTGGCGGCCTGATTGTCGCCACGGTGGCAACTTTATTTTTTGTGCCGTGCGTGTTTTCACTGGTGCACAAGCGCCACGTTCCGGGAAAACGCGTGGGCGCTGCGGAAATCAAAGGTTCATAACGGCGTCACGTTCAGGAGCCTATAGCGAATGTCAGAACTTCCCAGTGAGTCGCACAACGTTTCACAAAATGTTTCGCCCAATGCCGCCGGCCCGGACAGGACGCGCGGCGGGCGCGGCCCTTTGCTGCGCTGGTTTCTGGTTGTCTTTTTGCTTTTCGGGGCCCTGGGCGCCTATGCCATCCTGCAAAGAAAAAGCGAGCGCACGGTGCTGGCGCAGCAGACCGAACAGATATCGGTCCCGTACGTCGCCGTCATTCATGCCACTCCCATCCCCAGCGATTCCCAAATGGTGCTTCCGGGGGCGCTCAAAGCTTACGTCGATTCCCCCATCTATGCGCGCACCAACGGCTACCTGAAAAAGTGGTACAGGGACATTGGCAGCCATGTGAAACGCGGCGAGATCCTGGCGGAAATCGATACTCCCGAAGTGGACGAGCAGCTTTCACAGGCCCGCGCCGAACTCGCGACGGCGCAAGCGAATGTCACGCTTTCCCGCATTACGGCGACGCGTTATGAAGGCTTGCTCAAAACGGATTCTGTTTCCCAGCAGGATGTGGATAACGCCAAAGGCGACCTGGCGGCAAAGCAAGCGATGCTGCAATCGGCCCAGGCCAACGTCAAGCGTCTGGAAGATTTGGAATCCTTCAAGCGCGTCTATGCGCCTTTTTCCGGCATTATCACGCAGCGCAACGTCGATCCCGGAACCCTCATCAACGCCGGAAATGGCGGATCGGCCACCAAGGAAATGTTCGACCTCGCGCAAATTGACCCGATCCGCGCCTTTGTGGCTGTACCGCAATCCTTCAGCCCTTCCATTCACATCGGGGCGAAGGCCTGCCTCACGCTGTCTGAAATAGCGGGGCGCAATTTTTGCGGCAAAATTGTGCGCACGGCCAACACCATTGACCCCTCCACGCGAACCTTGCTGACTGAAGTGGATGTGCCAAACCGGAACGGCACGCTGCTCCCCGGCGCTTATGCGCAAGTGCATTTTGACGTTAAGCTCCCCGGCATGCGGCTCTCCCTGCCCGTGAATGCAATCCTCTTCCGGCCCGAAGGAACCGTGGTAGCCGTCGTCAAATCGGATAACCGCCTTGCTATGAAGAAGATTACAATTGGACGCGATTTTGGCAAGACGGTCGAGGTGCTTGAAGGCATTGATACCACCGACCGTATCGTCATCAATCCCCCGGATTCACTGGAACAGGACGAGATGGTCCGGATCAGCACACAAGCCGGCAGTTCGGCAAACGCCCCGCAGACGCAGGGTTCCAAACATTAGATCGTCGAAGATTTTCGCGCCATTCTCCGTCTGTTCGTCTTGACGGAATGCTTCCGTATATATAGCTTTGAAATATTCTGCTTTGTGTAGTATCGGGTTCCCCTCTCCAAACGCAGATTGGGAGGGTTGTATGTCAGCCATACCGCAAGCTTCGCTCGCCAGTCACAAACTGCTTCCCGCATCCAATGATTTAAATCGCTTGCGGCACAACGCCGCCGCGCTCGTGATTCCCAGTCCCAAAGTGCTATTGGACGGCCGGAATACGTCCTGGGGAGCGGTGCTGCAGAGATCGCTCGAGAAAATTGGTTGCGAAATATTTCTTGCACCCACGCTGCGCCTCACCTGCGAATACGCCAGGAAGGGCGCCTACACGGTCATCCTTCTCGATTCCAAATTTTCGCCGGAGCAACGCGGACAGATCGTATCCGTCCTGGTGGGATCGAATACTTCCATGTTCCACGTTTTTCCGGTCGAAATCGGGTGCCGGTGGCTGCCCGTGATGCTTTCCGGACAGGAATGCTTCGGTTCGGCGGGCTTTCGAACGAAAGAGTTTTTCGCGTGGATGAAACGCACGCTGCAGGGCGCGCCCTGAGACGCCTTCCTTCTTTTTGTGAAAACTCAGGCGTGTCTCGATAGCCCCGCGCGCGCATCGCTCAATACGGATTGTGCTCGCCCAGGATGCAGCGCGCGGTGTCCCGCGCAATCAGCAATTCCTCATCGGTGGGAATCACGTAGGCGGACAAGGCGGAGCCGTCCCGGCTGATCGCGCCTTCCACGCCGACTGTTTTCAGATTCTTGTCCTCATCCAACGTCATCCCGGCCCACGCCAGGCCCTGGCAGATGCGCGCGCGAACCAGCGAAGAGTTCTCTCCCATCCCGCCGGTGAATACGATGGCATCGGCCCCGCCCATGCCCGCGAGATACGCTCCAATGTATTTTCTGGCGCGATAACAGAAAATATCGATCGCCAGCAGCGCCCGGCGGTCGTTGTGTTCGCTTCCCTCCTCCTGCAGGACCCGCATATCGTGCGTCAGGCCGGAAATGCCCAGTAAACCGGATTGCTTATTCAGCAGAGTCTCGACTTCATGCAGGGTGAGACCTTCCTTCACCGCGATAAAACTCAAGATGGCTGGATCGACGTCCCCGGACCGGGTTCCCATGACCAGGCCTTCCAGCGGCGTCATGCCCATGGAGGTATCCACGGAATGTCCGGCTCGAATCGCGGTCGCCGAGCATCCGTTGCCCAGATGAAGGCTTACGATGTTGGTTTGCTCTTTGGTCAGCTTTCGCAACTGGCGGTACCGGTAGGCCACGTAGCGGTGAGAGGTGCCGTGGAATCCGTACCGTCGAATGCCGTACCGGAGGTAGAGGTGATACGGAATCGCGTACAGGTAGGAATGCTCCGGCAGAGAGTGGTGAAACGCCGTATCGAATACGGCGACTTGCGGAATCTGCTGGCCGAGCAGGTCTCGCACGGCCGCGATTCCGCGTAGATTGGCCGGATTGTGAAGGGGAGCCAGATCGATGCAGTCTTCGATGCCCTTCAGCACCTCTTCGGTGATGAGGGCCGACTCGGAAAACCGTTCGCCGCCGTGCACGACGCGATGCCCGACCGCGTGAATGTCGCTCACACTCTGGATTTCCTCAACGCCTGATTCGGAAGAAGCCGCCCAGCGAATGGCAAAATCCAGGGCCGCGGAAATGTCCCGCAGGGATGCGGTGGATTTTTTCTTGGGCCCATCGCCTTTCTGCATCGTGACGATTGCTTCCCCGCCGATGCGCTCGACTTCCCCGCGCAACAGGCGAACGTCAGTGTCCTGGCGAATGCGCTCGGCATCGGTGGCGATGATTTGAAATTTCAGGCTCGAGCTGCCCGCATTGAGTACGAGAATGTTCATGGCTTATTTTTCTGTCATTTCCGTCACACTTTTGGATCAACCAAAGTGACCTGGAGACACCTCATAAATCCGCTTTGTGGGTCGTGGCTTCAGCCGCGACATCAAAACCACAAGAAAAGTCGGGCTTCAGCCCCTGAAGCGTGGAGCTAGCACAACCGGCGGGCATTTATGAGATAACTTCCTTTTAAAAATCACGATTCACGGCTCGCATCGCGATACGGCCATTTCCAGTTCTTGATTTCCGGCATGTCGTCGCCGTACCGCATGATGTATTGCTTGTGTTCAATCAGCTTGTCGCGAATCACCTGCTTAAAATGCGCGCCGATGGGCCGCAGGCGCGGCACGCGGTCCACCACGTCCGCGGCAAGATGGAAGCGGTCCAAATCATTCCGCACGGCCATGTCAAACGGCGTGGTCGTTGTGCCCTCTTCCTTATAGCCCCGCACGTGCAGATTGGCGTGATTCGTCCGGCGATAGGTGAGGCGATGGATCAGCCAGGGATAACCGTGAAAGGCGAAGATGATGGGCTTATCGCCGGTGAAGATCGAATCGAACTCGGTATCGGCTAGGCCGTGGGGATGCTCGATGGAGGGTTGCAGCGTCATCAGGTCCACGACATTGACGAAGCGGATGCGGAGATCCGGAAAATGCTGGCGCAGCAGGTCCGTCGCCGCCAGGGCCTCCAGCGTGGGCACGTCCCCCGCCGAGGCCATCACCACGTCGGGTTCTTTCTCCTGATCGTTGCTGGCCCAATCCCAAATTCCGATTCCCGCCGTGCAATGCTGGATCGCCGACTGCATGTTCAGCCATTGCAACGAGGGCTGCTTGCCGGCCACAATCACGTTGACGTACTGGCGGCTGCGCAGGCAATGATCCGCGACCGACAGCAGCGAATTCGCATCCGGAGGCAGGTAAACGCGCACGATGTCGGCCTTCTTGTTCACCACGTGATCGATGAAGCCTGGGTCCTGGTGCGTGAAGCCGTTGTGGTCCTGCCGCCAGACGTGCGAGGTCAGCAGATAATTGAGCGAGGCGATGGGCCGCCGCCAGGGAATATCGTTGGTGACCTTGAGCCACTTGGCATGCTGGTTGAACATGGAATCGACAATATGAATGAAAGCCTCGTAGCAGGAGAAAAATCCGTGCCGCCCGGTCAGCAGATAACCCTCCAGCCAGCCCTGGCACATGTGTTCGCTGAGCACCTCCATCACGCGGCCATCGCAGGACAGGTGCTCATCGGTGGGTAAAAGGGGTTCCATCAGAACTTTATCGGTGGCCCCGTAGACCGCGTCGAGGCGGTTGGAAGCCGTCTCGTCCGGGCCGAACACGCGAAAGTTTGCCGCTTGCGCGTTCATGCGCATGATGTCGCGAAGGAATTTTCCAAGCTCTCGCGTGGCTTCCGAAACCTGGGTGCCGGGACTGGTTACCGGCACGCCGTAATCACGGAAGTCCGGCATGGCCAGATCCTTCAGCAGCAGTCCTCCGTTGGCATGAGGATTTGCGCCCATTCTGCGGTTCCCCTTGGGCGCAAGTTCGGCAAGCTCCGCGATCAGCTTTCCATTCGCGTCGAAAAGCTCCTCGGCGTGGTAGCTTTTCATCCACTCTTCCAGTTGCCTCAGGTGTTCCGGCTTGGTGGCGAGTTCAGAAAGAGGCACCTGGTGCGCGCGCCACGTGTTTTCGACGGGCTTGCCGTCCACAACCTTCGGTCCTGTCCAACCCTTCGGAGTGCGAAGGATGATCATCGGCCAGATCGGGCGATCGGTAACTCCCTGCAGCCGCGCCTTCTGCTGAATGGCGTGTATTTCACCGATCACCGTATCGAGCGTCCCCGCCATCAAAGGATGCATGACGTCGGGATCGTGCCCTTCCACGAAGTACGGCTCGTATCCGTATCCCCGGAAAAGCTGCACCAACTCCTCGTCCTTCATGCGGCCCAGAACCGTGGGGTTCGCGATCTTGTAGCCGTTCAGGTGCAGGATGGGAAGCACGGCGCCGTCCCGCGCGGGATTCAGGAATTTGTTCGAATGCCAACTGGTCGCCAGCGCTCCGGTTTCCGCCTCTCCATCGCCCACCACGCAGCAGACGAGCAGGTCGGGATTGTCGAACACGGCTCCATTGGCGTGCACAATCGAGTAGCCCAGTTCCCCGCCTTCGTGAATCGATCCGGGCGTTTCCGGAGCGACGTGGCTGGGAATCCCTCCGGGAAACGAGAATTGCTTGAACAGCCGCTTCATTCCCTCTTCGCTCTGGTCGATGTTCGGGTAAAACTCGGTATAGGTGCCTTCCAGATACGTATTGGCGACAAGTCCCGGCCCGCCGTGGCCCGGCCCGGTAACGTAAATCACATTCAGGTCAAGCTTGCGGATCAGCCGGTTGAAATGAACGTAGATGAAATTCAAGCCCGGCGTGGTTCCCCAATGGCCCAGCAGGCGCGGTTTGACGTCGGTGATCCGCAACGGCTCGCGCAGCATGGGATTGGCATAAAGGTAGATCTGCCCGACGGAAAGATAGTTTGCGGCGCGCCAGTACGCGTTCATTTTGCGCTGCTCGTCTTTGGATAGAGGGCTGCTGGATGCGCCGGCTTTGGCGGAATTTAAAGTGTTGGCCATGAAAATCTCTCCTCCTGGGCTGAGGCTTGTTCGAAACATCGAAATCATTCACGCCACGGAATGCTTCGACATGGAAGCCGGTACGGCCGGCGGGCTGCAGCACGCTAGCGGGGTTGCAAAATAGGGGCGGGCGACGATGCCCGCGCCACAGCCGCCAGTCCAGACGAACATGACTGACGGAAACCAGATGTTCCGGCTGCACAGCGATCGTCGGACCTCCCGCATCCGCGCCGGAACAGCTTTTCCGCCGAGAGGAATTACCGATGCGCCGATACTCATTGATTCTACACCTTGATTCTACACTCAAACGCGGCCCTTCCGTTTCAACTTTCGCAAGCCGCCGGGCGCCGCGCGAAATAGTTGCGCTGACACCCTTACTTCAGTCTGATAGAGTTCGAGACTTGACCACCCCAATTCCTGTGAGTGAAGGGAAACGACAATGCTTCCAGTCGAGAACCATCCCGTTTGTCCGAACCGAAAGCAAATTGCCATTCCGCCGAAGCATCGTTTACTGGCGCACTCCCTTTCCCTGCTGCTGATTTTCGGGTGTGTGACTCTCCCTGGCGTGCCCGCAATGGCGCAAGATCTGCAAACGGTCTATCAGCAGGCAGCTTCGACTTCGCCCATCATTGCCCGGGCGCGTGCGCAGCTGAATGCGAATTTGGCGGGCAAGCCTCTGGCCCGCGCCGCGCTGCGTCCCCATGTCAACGCCGGGGCCAGCGGAGGAATGAATACTGCCCATATAACAGGCTTCGGCGGTCAGCCAATCTCCACCGGATATCATTCCGATGTCTTCAGCGTCACCCTGACAGAATCCATCTTCGACGGCCAAGCTTTCACTGCGATCAAACAGTCCGACAGCCGCGTCCGGGCCAGTGAAGCGGCGCTGGCCTATGCACAGCAGTTCGTCGCATTGCAGGTCACGCAGGCATACTTCGGCGTCCTGGAGGCCCAGGCCAATCAGCGCGTAGCGCAGCAGCAGATGGACCTGCTGAAAAGCATCGACGCGCAGACAAAAACAAGCCTGCGTGTGGGCAGCGGAGACATTATCTCTGTGCAGGAAGTGCAAGCGCAGTTAGACGCCGCCAACGCCGATCTGATTCGCGCCAACAATGCTGTGACCGTAGCGAAGAATCAGCTGGAGCGCCTCACGCATCGACCCACAGGAACGTTACAGGATGTGAAAACCTTGCAGGCGATCGGCCCGCAGCCGGACACCCTGGATCCCTGGATTGCCGCCGCGCTGAACAATCAGCCGCTTCTGCGGCAAGCGCAGGAAACACTGAAAGTATCGGAGCAGCAGGTGGAGTTTGCAAAACGGGCGCGCTGGCCCACTCTGACCCTGAACGGCGTCGGCCAGCACGCTGCCGGTACGCTCATCCCGCCATTCGCCGTGAACCAGGCCGGCGCCTCGCTGAACCTTTCGATTCCGATTTATGAAGGTGGCAGCACGCGAGCGGAAATTCATCAGGCCGAAGCGCTTTCCGAGGCCAGCCGCGCGGACCTGGCCAATCTTCAGGACCAGATCACACTGGATACACAGACTGCATTCCATGATTTGCAGGACAGCGTCGCCCAGTTTCAGGCCACGCAGCAAGCCATGACTTCCGCCAAAGTATCTCTGGATGGAACGCGGAAGGGGTATGAAATTGGGAGCCGCTCCGTTATAGACTTGCTGACGGCGACAACAAACTACGCATCCGCGCAGCGCAATTACTATCTGGCTCTTTATACGCAACTGGTAGCCCGGACACAACTCAAGGCGGCGGCGGGAACACTGACGCCCATGGACATTCAGGTCATCAATGACCTGCTGTATAGCAAACCTTCCCATTAAGCGGCACGTTCGGAGGATAGCTATGGCTTCGGCCAAGAAACGCATTTTGATCCTGACGATTCTGGTTTTTCTAATTGTTGGCGCATTCCTGGGGCGGCGGTGGTTGCTCCCCAAGGAGGTTCCCAGCGACACCATCACCCTGTACGGCAACGTGGACATCCGCCAGGTGCAGATGGCTTTCAACGACAGCGAACGCATTGACAAACTAATGGTGGATGAAGGCAGCGCAGTGCATACAGGCCAGCTGGTGGCCCAGCTGGAGCAGCAGCGCTTTGCCGATGCGGTGGCGCAGGACGAGTCCAAAGTGGCGGCGCAACAGCAGGTCGTTGCTCGACTGCTGGCTGGAAATCGTCCGGAGGAGATTGCGCAAGCGCGCGCAAACGTTGCCGCCGCGCAGGCCGATGTCGCCGCCGCGCAAGCCAACGTAGCCAATGCCGAGTCGCTTTATCGCCGCCAGAAAACCCTGGCGGCACAGCAATATGTTTCCCTGCAAATCCGCGATGATGCCGAACGCGCCTATCTTGCCGATCAGGCCAACCTGGCCGCCAAACAGCAGGTATTGGCGGCCAAACAGCAGG
>Ga0307373_10009624_pt1 | contig 14392 bp, 13 predicted proteins | sample OX2MG_FD_202534 | JGI IMG/M metagenome (GOLD analysis project Ga0307373, IMG submission 202534) | Soil microbial communities from Risofladan, Vaasa, Finland - OX-2 | ecosystem: Environmental > Terrestrial > Soil > Coastal area > Acid sulfate soil | place: Finland: Risofladan, Vaasa | collected... | reverse complement strand
CCAGCCTCTGCAAGGTGGCCCGCTCCTGCCCGGAAAGCAAAATCGGTGCGGCTCTTCGGCTCATGCGCAACAGGATATCCGAAGACCGAACATAAGTAAATCTATTTATGACGCATTACACTAGCGGCATTGATCGCAGCCCCAAATTTTTATGAAGAATGGGATTAGTCGTTTTGTTTTGTGATGTGGATGGCGACAGGGCGCGGCCTCCGGATCTGGCAAGGGTGGCGATTGCGGAGATTGACCGCCTTATTCTACGCATGATATGCGGTGAATACTTGCTTCTTGCGGTGATTCCAGGCCATAATCTCCGCAGGAGGTGCGGAGAATGTACATCCATGAACTTCAGGATTGGTCCCGGTTCGACTGGAACCGGGAGCGCCTCGCCGAACCTCTGGCGGCTGTCCGCCACCGGCAGGGTCGGTTGACCGGCCACGTGGAAGCCCTCGGTTTCAACCTCCGCCAGGAGGCAGTGCTGCAAACCCTGACCGCCGATGTGCTCAAGAGCAGCGAGATCGAGGGTGAGAAGCTCGACGCGGAGCAGGTCCGGTCCTCGATTGCCCGGCGCCTCGGCATGGATATCGGCGTACTCAAGCCCGCAGACCGCAATGTCGAGGGCATCGTTGAAATGATGCTCGACGCCATGCGCCACTACGACCAGCCGCTCACCGCCGAAAGGCTCTTTTCGTGGCATGCTTCTCTGTTTCCCACCGGGCGCAGTGGCATGACCAAAATCAGGGCAGGGGCCTGGCGTGACGACAGCACCGGCCCGATGGAGGTCGTCTCCGGCCCGGTCGGCAAGGAGCATGTCCATTTTCAAGCACCCCCGGCGAAACGACTTGATGGTGAAATGCGGTCATTCCTGGACTGGTTCAACGCAAACGCCGACATTGATCCGGTCCTTAAAGCAGGGCTGGCCCATCTCTGGTTCGTGACCATCCATTCGTTTGATGACGGCAACGGCCGCATTGCCCGCGCCATCGCCGATATGGCTCTGGCACGCTCCGAGAACAGCCCTCAACGCTTCTACAGCATGTCGGCGCAAATCCGGCAGGAGCGCACCGCCTATTACGACATTCTTGAGCAGACGCAGAAGGGGACCATGAACGTCACGCCCTGGATGGAATGGTTCCTGGGCTGCCTCGGCCGCGCCATCGACGGGGCGCAAACTACGCTCGGCGCTGTCCTCGCCAAAGCGCGCTTCTGGGAGGCTATCGCCGGCGTCGCGATCAATGAACGCCAGCGTCTCGTGCTGAACCGCTTGCTAGATGGCTTTGAGGGCAAGCTCACCACATCGAAATATGCGAAGCTCGCCACGTGTTCGCAGGATACAGCCCTGCGTGACATCCTACCTCTCGTCGAACGCGGCATTCTCGTCCGCAACCCGGAAGGGGGGCGGAGCACCAGCTATGCACTTGCGAGGATTCCCTCGGCGGCGTGGCCTTAATATTTGCTCGGCCGATAACACAGCGGAATTGGGACAATGCCACGCATAACTTCAGTTACGGTTCGTCGTTTCAAGCGCCTAGAGGAGGTTCAGATTGCGCTCGGAGATGCGACTCTGTTGATTGGAGCGAACAACTCGGGTAAGAGCAGCATTCTACAAGCCATCCACTTTGCAGTATCAATCGCGCAATCCGCACGACTTGTAGGTGAGGGTGTGTCCTGGCGCAACGGCGCCTTCGAAGTCTCCTTCAACCCCGCACAACTGATCTACTCGGCCAGGCACCTGGAATTCCGTCATTGAGGTATAGGGCGTTCGGAACTGCGACAGGAGGTCAACGGACCCACTTTAGTTTCGGGAGCTTGAAGGCTGAGCTTTGCTAGGCTTTAGCTTGCAGGGATATCCATGAAAATCCCCAGGTGAGACAGGAGACAAAAATAAAGAAGTCCCGCAACTGCTTGCGGGACTTGGATTCCCCTTATTTTATGGGAAATTTCTTGACAGATGGTGCGGAAGGGGGGACTCGAACCCCCACGGTCTTGCGACCGTCAGCCCCTCAAGCTGGTGCGTCTGCCAATTCCGCCACTTCCGCGTGGGAGGCAAATCGGATTAACTCATGCTGCGATGCATGGGCTTGTATCAGGCGATTTCCCATTACTTCTTGGCGGGTGCAGGAGCTGCCGGAGCCGTTTGGGTCTGCGCTGGCACATTCTGCAATACCGAGCCGGACGCGCCTTTCGTAGCCCAGATCGCCAGCGTCACGCACGTCGCCATAAAAATCGCGCTCAGCACCCAGGTAATCTTGGCGAGCGTCGAGACCGCGCCGCGGGGACCGAAAGCCGCCTGGCTCGATCCGCCGAAGGCTGCCGCCATATCAACATTCTCCCCGCCCTGGATGAGAACAAAGACGATCAAAAATACGCTCACCAGAAGCTGAAGAATCGTTACTGCCGTGACCATGAAACTTCCTTTCGATTTTGCTGCCCGCTCTTGGCCTTCTCAGGCCGGCGGATAATTGATCATTGCGACGAAGGATTCGACGCTGAGGCTCGCTCCGCCCACCAACGCTCCGTCAATCTCTTCCTGAGCCATCAGCCCGCGGATATTCTGCGGCTTGACGCTTCCGCCGTAAAGAATCCTGACCGCTTTCGCCCGCTCGTCGCCAAATTGACCGCGGACCAACTGCCTCAAGCCCGCGTGGCTTTCCGCCGCGAGCTCAGGCGTTGCAGTGCGGCCTGTGCCAATCGCCCAGACCGGCTCATACGCCATTATGATACGGGAAAACTCCTGGGGGGTCAACCCGGCGAAGCCGCCTGCGAACTGCCGATCCAGCACCTTTTGCGTCTCACCCGCTTCGCGCTCCTCGATCGTCTCCCCCACGCAGACAATCGGCGTGAGTCCGGCAGCGAGCGCGGCCTTCAGTTTGCGGTTTACCTGTTCATCGGTTTCGCCGTGGTCGTGGCGGCGCTCAGAGTGGCCGATAATCACGTGCGAGCAGCCCGCGTCGAGAAGCATTCGGGGTGAGATATCGCCTGTGTGGGCCCCCTCGGCGTCCCAGTGCATGTCCTGAGCGGCGATTCGGATATTGCTCGTCTTGGCGGCCTCGGAAGCGGCGGCAAGCGCCGTGAAGGGCGGAGCCACAATGACTTCACAATGCTCCACTCCTGCGACGCGGGGTTTCAGCTCTTCGACGAAGGCCACGGCCTCACCGTGCGTTTTGTACATCTTCCAATTGCCGGCAATAACAGGTTTTCGCATGTCCTCTATCCTTGGTCAGAAGTGGGCAGTAAGCAGTTGCAAGCCAGAATTCACAGCGAGGGCGTAGCATAATTTGCGGACCCGCAACTTTTTTTGCCTCGCCGATCGACGTGTTCCTCACGCTGGCCACGGGCGACCGCCAGCGGTGACTGCTTACCGCCTACTGTTTTTCCGGCAGAGCCTCGACGCCGGGAAGCTTGAGCCCCGACAGAAATTCCAGCGAGGCGCCGCCGCCGGTTGAAATGTGCGTGATTTTGTCAGCAATCCCGGCTTTGTGAACCGCCGCCACCGAATCACCGCCGCCCACAATTGAAACAGCATCGGACGCGGCGACGGCGCGGGCAATTTCCATGGTGCCTTGTGAAAACTGGTCGATCTCAAACACGCCCATCGGCCCGTTCCAGATAATCATCTTGGCGCGCCTGATCTCCGCCACATATTCGGCGGTGGTTGCCGGGCCGATATCGACGCCCAGGCGGTCGGCGGGAATGCTGGGGGAGTTCACCGTCTCACCGTGGGCTGAGGCATCCAGCTTGGCGGCCACCACGTGGTCCCGCGGCAGCAGGAACTTGACGTTCTTTTGCTTTGCCAACTGCAAAAGCTCCCGTGCCAGGTCCAGCTTATCCGCCTCATACTTTGATTGCCCGACTTCCAGACCTTCCGCCTTGAGAAAAGTGTAAGCCATTGCTCCGCCGATCAGGACGGTATCGGCAAAGCCCATGAGGTTTTGCAGAAACTTGATCTTGTCGGAAACTTTCGCTCCGCCGACGATGGCCACGTAGGGGTGCAAGGGATTTTGCAGGGCCTTCCCCAGATACTCGAGTTCTTTTTCCATCAAAAGGCCTGCCGCCCGGACCCGAACATAATGCGTGATGCCCTCGGTTGAGGCGTGCGCGCGGTGGGCGGACCCAAAGGCGTCATTGATATAAACATCGGCGGGGGCCGCCAACTGCCGCGCAAAGTCCGGATCGTTCGCTTCCTCTTCTTTGTGAAAACGCAGGTTTTCAAGAAGCAACACGCCACCGTCTCCTAGTTCGGCGACATTCCTTTCGAGTTCAGGGCCTACGCAGTCCCGGGCAAAGTTGACCGGCCTGTTGAGCAGTTCCGCCAGGCGCAGGGCAACCGGCTGCAGGCTCATTTGGGGGTTGGGTTTTCCCTTGGGCCTTCCAAGGTGTGACGCCAGGATCAATTTTGCTCCGTTGTTGAGCGCGTACTGGATGGCTGGCAGGCTGGCCTTAATCCGTGTGTCGTCGGCGATTTCACCCGCGTCATTCAAGGGCACATTGAAATCGACCCGCATAAAAACCGCCTTGCCTTTAAGATCCACATCGCGAATGGAAAGTTTTGCCATGCTTTCACTCCTCGTAAAGGGCACGCCGCAATCACACAGTAAGCAGCAGGCGGAAGGCAAAAGGCTACCGAGGCGTGAATCTCTCGGGATTCCGCATCATGCTTCCCAGCATCTTTCCCAGCTCTTTCGTACCCGGAAACATGCCGATAGCGATCTTCCTGCGTTTTCCATAGGCTGAGCAGGTTCCTTCGTGCTTGCTGAACTCGGGGGGCAGGCCAAGGGTGGCCCGCTGCTTTCTGCCTACTGCCTTCCCAACTACAGGGTCTTGGCTACGTACTTGATAAGGTCTCTGACGCGGCAGGAATATCCCCACTCATTGTCGTACCAGGCGGTCACTTTCACGCAGTCGCCGTCGATCACTTTGGTGAAGCCGGCATCGACAATGGAAGAGTTCGAGTTGCCGCGGAAATCAATGGAGACCAGGGACTCTTCGCAGTACTCCAGGATTCCCTTGAGCGGGCCCTCGGCAGCCCGTTTGAAAGCGGCATTGACCTCTTCGGTGCTCGTAGCCTTTTCCACAAACACCACCAGATCAACCAGAGAGACGTTCGGAGTTGGAACGCGCATGGCGAACCCGTCCAGTTTCCCTTGGAGTTGAGGCAGCACCAAACCCACAGCCTTGGCGGCTCCCGTGGTGGTAGGGATGATGGAGAGCGCGGCGGCCCGGGCGCGGCGCAGGTCTTGATGCGGCAGGTCGAGAATGCGCTGGTCGTTCGTGTAGGAGTGGATGGTGGTCATCGCGCCCTTCTTGATGTGGAAGGTCTCGTCCAACACCTTCGCCACCGGCGCCAGACAGTTGGTGGTGCACGAGGCGTTCGAGATGATGTTGTGCTTCGCGGGATCGTAGGCTTTTTCGTTCACCCCAAGAACCACCGTGATGTCTTCATTCTTGGCCGGAGCGCTGATGATAACCTTCTTGACCGTGCCCCGCAGGTGCTTCCGCGCGTCCTCCGCCTTGGTAAACAGGCCGGTGGATTCAACCACAACCTGGACCCCCAGGGACGCCCAGTCGATCTCCGCCGGGTCCTTGGTTTTGAAGACCCGAAAGGTGCGGCCATCCACCTTGATGTGATCCTCGCCGCTAGTCACCTCGGCGCTGAGGTTCCCGAGCACCGAGTCGTATTTCAGCAAATGCGCCAGAGTTTTGGGATCCGTGATGTCGTTAACCGCAACAAAATCAAGCCCGGAGTCCTTCAGCGCGGTCCGCAATATATTGCGGCCAATCCGTCCAAAACCGTTGATACCAACCTTCACCGCCATCGCAACCCCCTCATTGATAGATGTTCATAGCAATACGCAAACCCTTAATTTTAATCTCCCCGGTATGCGATGTCAAACTTCGCGGGAGGGTGGCAATGGCCAGTCGAGTTTTCACCTCCAGCGCCGACGGAAGGGGCTGGTACTTAGCTAAGCGTTACATGCCAGATTGCCGCCATGAGCAAACAAGCGGCAGTGATTGCTCTTGATGCGGAGAAAGACAAAATCCTTCGGCAGTGGCTCCGGGCCGGAACCACCGAACAGCACTTGGCCGAACGAGCCCCAATCGTGTTGTTGGCTAGCCAGGGGCAGAGCACGGTCCAGACCGCCGACTCGCTGCGGAGGCGGCCGGCAAGTCTTGGGGGCCGGGAATTAGTCTAGCCTATCGAACGGCGGGCGAAGGGCCCAAAGAGGCGCCGGTGGAGATCTGGCAGGGCATTAGAGGCATTTCAGCTTCGTTCCTGTTCTTTTTTTGACTATCATTTATTTTCAACAACTTGGCTAGCTTCGTTTTAGGTTCGTTTCCGGTTCGTTTTGGCTGTTTTTTCCACAGTCGTCCTGTGCTTTCAACAACTTCCTAGCTTCGTTTTTGAAAAAAAGGATTGTTTTTTCTGTTCTTAGCCCGTCTGGAAGCCTGTTTTTGATGATAAGCCTTTTATATTCTTAACATGGATAAAAGATTGACCCCGGAACTGATACGCTGTGACCTCAAACACCTATTTCGCCTTGTCTTCTCTTCGGCCGCGCTGAACCCGCAGCCCCAAAAATACTTATATAGGCTACACTATCCCCGCCCGGATGTCAAGAAGATTCTCTCTTGGGTGGTGGGTCAATTTGGCTGGGGTAGCGGCGAGGTTACCTCGCCAAATGGCGGCATAAAGCCGCCTCTACGTCAAAATGATCCACTACCCTCTCTTGGACTGCGCGCCGGTTGCCTCTGTAGCGCCGGTGTCCCCACCGGCGGCCTGCCACCTTGGCGGGTGCAGACGCTTGTAGTTGAGCGTCTGCGATCTCGCGAAACGAATTGTTCCTCTCAGCGCTCGTCTCATGGATCATCCCGCAACCAGAGCGGGGGTTTCGTTTCGCAAGATTCCCCTTTTCCTCCCGGCAAAAAGGGAAATTGCAGACCGTCAAAAAACTACGGTCTGCGCCAGCCTGCGAATTTGATCAAACCCAATGCCGCAGAGTCTCTTGGACGCGAGACTCTGCTTGCTTGTTATAGCACAACGAGAGGGCAGATCCCTCCCCTACGTGCCACCCTCGCGCGGGAAGGCGCGCTCAGCCGGACCAGCGGGTCTCGCGGAGGTCTTTCCAAGGGCCGCCTTTTCGGTAGCGTTCCGGATAGAGAATTTTGGAGCGCGGGTCTTCCGTGGTGTCGATCTGGAGGACCATCCACTTGGGATAAGGAACGCCGGGATCGGAGGCCGCGTCGAGCAATTGCACGTCCTCGTCGGAAAGATCGAGGTCCACGGCGCGGATGTTGTCTTCCAGGTGTTCGAGCGTCCGGGCGGCGATGATGACGCTCGTGATGGCCGGGCGTCCCAGCGTCCAGGCAATGGCTACGCGGGAGGGGCTGGCACTGTGCCGGGCGGCCACCTGATGGAGCGCGTCGAGCACGCGGAAGCCAAACTCCTTTTCAAAGGGCACAAACTGGCAGGCCACGGCAAAGCGGCTTCCGGCGGGGGGCGGGTTGCCGCGGCTGTATTTGCCCGAGAGGAAGCCGCCGGCCAGCACGCTCCAGACCAGGATGCCGATGTTGTGATACTCGGCGAACGACTGGAACTCATGCTCGAGGCCCCGGCCGACCAGGCTGTAATACATCTGCGCGGTCACGTATTTTTCGAGACCCAGGCGCTCCTGCAGCATGACGGCCGTCGCCGCCTGCCAGGACATCAAGTTCGAAAGCCCGATGTAGCGGACCTTGCCTTGCCGCACCAGATCGTCGAGCGTCCGCAGCGTCTCTTCGAGCGGCGTGTTGCTGTCCCATCCGTGCACCTGGTAAAGATCGATGTAATCGGTCTGAAGCCGCCGCAGGCTGGCCTCGATTTCACGCATGATGTTGACACGGGTGGCGCCGCCGCGGTTGAAATTCCCGCCCATGGGCAGCCGAACCTTGGTGGCCAGAACGATCTCATCCCTGATGCCCTTCAGGGTGTTTCCCAACAGCGTCTCGCTCTCTCCCAGGCTGTAAACGTCCGCGGTGTCGATGAAATTGATCCCCCGGTCAAGCGCCAGCTTCACCATCCGCGTGGTGTCTTCCTGGCCGAGGTTGCCCAGATTCGCATTGTTGCCAAACTTCATGGTGCCGAGCGCAACCTCACTGACGATGAGTCCGGTATTCCCCAGCTTCCTGTACTTCATTCTTCCTCCTCCTGTCGTATATGAATGCCCCGAAATTGAATTCACACACCTACCGATGCCTGCAAAATATAGTCGCAGCTTTTTCTGTAGCGCCGCTCGACGGCAAACACTGCTTGCCTGAGCGGCGCAAGACGCGGGCCATAGACCCGCGCTACAGCGGCCGTCGCCATTGTATTTTGCGACTTTGAATAGAACCCGGCGCGGCCACGCAGCGCATTCAGGGCCTGTGCTTCAGGAACGTTCCGCGCTGGAGCTCGGCGAACGCCTCGCGAAGCTCTTCCTGCGTGTTCATCACAATCGGGCCGTACCACGCCACCGGCTCTTCGAGCGGCTTTCCCGAAACCAGCAGAAACCGGATGCCGTCCTCCCCGGCATGCACCATGACTTCGTCGCCGCGATCAAAGAGCACCAGCGAGCGATTGTCCGCTTCCTCAGGAGGGGCTGTGTCCGTCCATCCGGCGGGTTCGGTGGGCACCGCCAGCGGACCGGAGGCGTTCGAAAACTTCCCTTCCCCGGCGAAAACGTAGGCAAAGGCATGGCGCGTCGTCTCCACCGGCAAGGTCTTCCGCTTGCCCGGCGGAACCGACACATCGATGTAGATGGGGTCGGCGGCGACGCCATCCACGGGACCCGTCGCACCCCAAAAATTCCCGCAGACAACATGGACCTCGGTGCCGTCGTCGTCGGTGATCACGGGGACGTCGGGCGCCTTCACCTCCTGGTAACGCGGCGCCGTCATTTTGAGCGAGGATGGCAGGTTCCCCCAGAGCTGGAAGCCATGCATGCGGCCGCCGGGATCGCCCTTGGGCATCTCCTGGTGAATGATGCCGCTCCCGGCCGTCATCCACTGCACGTCGCCCGCGCCAATGGTGCCGCTGTGTCCGAGGCTGTCGCCGTGCTCGACGTTTCCCGCCAGAACATAGGTGATGGTCTCAATCCCCCGGTGCGGGTGCCACGGAAAGCCCGCCAGGTAATCCTCCGGCCGCTCGTTGCGGAAGTCGTCGAGGAGAAGGAATGGGTCGAAGTCAGTCGTGTTGCCAAAACCGAACGCCCGGCGCAAGTGCACGCCTGCGCCTTCGAGGGTGGGCTTCGATTTGATGAGCCGCTTAACGGGCCGAATCGACATGTTGTCCTCCGGTACCGAAAGTCTATCCTGTTGGATGCGCCGCTGCAATGGTTGGACGCAAGGGGGCGAGCCGCGCGGAAATGGTGGGAGAAGCTAATGCGGCGCGCGGAAACTTGTGGAGCCGCGCAGGAGCCTTGCGGGAAACGTGATGATGGCGCTGAGAAGTTCCAGCACGCCGCCCACAGCGATGCCAACCATTCGGAAAGGAAGCAAGAGAATCCAGATCAGGGGATAGAGCACCAGCGCCACCAGCGCCAGCGGCCAGCAAAGCACCAGCAGAATGCACCAGAGTAGAAACTTGACCATCGGGCTGAACTCCTGCGTCGTTCTAATCTCTTATACGCAGCCGAGGCGGGAATGTTCCCTCAAGTTTAGTGCTGGAGGGAACTTTCGCGCGGCAAGCGGCGTTTGCGGAACCGGTCTTCAGGGCAGATTCAATTGCCGCACCAGATAAGATGGGAAGACGTATGCCGGCGGCGGAGTCGTCCACGAGAGGCCGTTCAGCGAGCCGGAGTTTGTTGTGTAGAGCAGGAAGCCGCGGTTCAGGTAGGTCGCCGTGGCGCTCAGTCCGTTCAGGTCCGTGAGACCGTCGAAGGTGGTGTTATTGAAGGTCAGGACGTCGACGGTCTGGTTCTGGAAGAGTGCGTTGCAGGGTTCGAGCAAATAGCCGCCGGTCTTGCCGTCCGAGCCGATCACGGGGCTGGGAGTGGCCAGCGCGTTGCCCAGCACCGGCTGAGGACGCAGCACGATCAGGTTAGCCGTCACCGTGGAGGGAGTCCCGCCGGTGAAGGGGCCGTGGACTACCACATGCTGGCCGCGCCCGATGGCCGAAGAATTGAACAGGAAGGCGCTCAAGTCGGCCCCGAAAGTGGCAACCTTGAATTCGGTGTTGGAGGAAACATTCACGGTGACCACGGAGCGGAGCGGCACGGTCGAGCTCACATCGGGATATTCGGCACGCACGAACAGCGTCAACTGGGTGGCGTTGCCGTTGGTGTCGCGCGTGACCGAGAGGACCGGGCCGCGGAAGGCGGCCGTGGCGGCGTCCGTCTCGGATTCGGACTCAACGTCTTTGGCGACAATGTTCCCGTCGGGATCGACCTTGGCATCGACCTCCACAAACAGCCCTTGGGTGAGGGCGCTCAGTCCGGAGACACCTTCGAATTTCGTATTGCTCGCAACGTTGATTTGGAAGTTGCGACTGTTCCGCACCCGCAGCGTGAAACTGCCGGTAAAACTCGTATTACTGCTGGTGGTGCTGACCGACTGGACAATGCCGGCCAGCTCGTCGATATCGCCCAGTCCGTTCGCGGAGGTGATCACCGCAGGGATCACCCGGATCGTTGGGTCCACACTGCCGGTGATCTGGCCGGTGGTCGGGTCTGTCTGGATCGACTGGAAGAGCCGGAAGTCGAGCGTGAGCCCGCTCGAGCCGCTGGCGCTCACCGTCAGGGCCGGATTGATGGTGGCCGTGACCGTTGCCTGGGTCATGGTGGCGTTGATCGTGGTAGGAGCCGGCGGCGTGCCTTCAAGTACCGTCAATTGCGGGTTGGGCATAAATGTGAAGCTGATTTGGGAATAAGTTCCTGCCGGGACGCTGGCCAAGTTCAAAAGCGTATTGAAGCCCATCAGCGAGGCAAAATCGGCTGTGACGGGATTCGACGAGTCGATGACGGAAACGGGACTGCCGCCGCCCTGCGGGGTCAGCGTGGCGCTGGTGATAGTCACGTCAAACGCGACCACGCCGCACACCGGAGCGTCGGTTCCCATCAGAGCCAGTTGCCCGGAACCCGCCGGAGTAGTACCCGTCTGGCTCGTCGATGAGCCTCCGCAACTAAGAACAACCACCGCAGCAGCAATCACAACGACCAGACCCAACAGATGCCTTCGCATGAAAATCCTCCTGGGACCGCAGAATCGCCTCTGGCAGGCGGTGCGGCACATCTTGGCGGCCCGCCTGGGCAGGTTTTACCTTTGCGCATCACGGTTCAAATCGACTGCCGTAAGCTTCCATTCCTTATGAACCCTGATCGATGGAAAAAGTTGCGCGGGAACTCTTCAGGCGGCAAGAGAAGGAATGCGGGCTTCGCCCGCGGCGCCACATTCGAAAGGGGCAGGCGCCCAATTGCATGAAAACACGAAGGCTCGCGAGAGAGCGCCGGCATGGCGGAGGGAGAAAACCCAGAGGGAAAAACTGCCGGCGCGGGCTTCGCAGCCCGCGCCGGACAGGTAGATCAGCGCTCCCGTTAGATGTCGTAGTAGAGAGCGAACTCGTAAGGATGGGGCCGGGCGTTGATGGCCGCCACCTCATTTTTCATCTTGTAGGAGATCCAGGTTTCAATCAGCTCTTCGCCGAAGACGTCGCCCTTGAGCAGGAAGTCGTGGTCTTTCTCGAGCGCGTTCAACGCCTCCTCGAGCGAGCCGGGAAGCGAGGGTACCTTCTTGAGATCCTCGGGTCCGAGGTCGTAGATGTCCTTGTCGAGGGGTTCACCGGGATCGATCTTGTTTTCAATTCCATCCAGCCCCGCCATCAGCATCGAGGCAAAGGCCAGGTAGGGATTGCAGGAGGGGTCGGGCGGCCGGAACTCGACGCGCTTGGCCTTGGGACTGGGCGAGTACATCGGAATGCGGCACGCGGCGCTGCGGTTGCGGCGCGAATAGGCAAGGTTGACCGGCGCTTCAAATCCCGGCACGAGGCGCTTGTAGGAATTTGTGGTGGGCGCCATCAGGGCCGCCAGCGCCGGCGCGTGGTGAAGCAATCCGCCGATGTACCACAGGGCCATCTGGCTGAGTCCGGCATAGAGATCGCCGGCAAAGAGCGGCTTGCCGTCCTTCCAAATGCTCTGGTGGGTGTGCATGCCGGAACCGTTGTCCTGGTAAAGGGGTTTGGGCATGAAGGTCACCGTCTTGCCGTACTGGTACGCGACGTTGCGGATGATGTACTTGTAAATCATCATCCCGTCGGCTGATTTCAGCAGAGGACCGAACTTCTGGTCGATTTCGCCCTGGCCGCCGGTCGCCACTTCGTGGTGGTGGCACTCGATGGTCAATCCGGCTTTTTCCATCACCATCACCATTTCCGAGCGCAAATCCTGGTAGTGGTCCGTGGGCGGCACGGGGAAATAACCTTCCTTATAACGCGGGCGGTAACCGAGGTTGTCTTTTTCGCGTCCGGAATTCCAGCGCCCTTCCTCGGCGTCGATAAAGTAGTAGCCGTGCTGCTGGGCCTGGTCAAAGCGGACGTTGTCAAAGATGAAGAATTCCGACTCCGCGCCAAAATAGGCCGTGTCGCCGATGCCCGTGTAGGCGAGGTACGCTTCAGCTTTCTTGGCGATGTGGCGCGGGTCCTTCAAGTAGTGTTGCTTGGTGATCGGGTCGGTGATATCGCCGATCAGCACCAGGGTGGGAACGTCGGTGAAAGGATCCAGCATGTACCAACTGGGATCGGGAATCAGCAGCATGTCACTTTCATGAATGGCGGCCCAGCCCCGGATGCTGGAACCATCCATGCCAAACCCTTCTTCGAAAGACGATTCGTCAACTTGGTGAATGGGATAAGAAACGTGATGCCAAAGTCCGGGAAGATCGGTGAACCGGAGATCGACCATTTTCACGTTATTGGCCTTGGCAAATTCAAGCACAGACTTCGCGTTCATGTAGCCTCCATAAAAGAAATTTCTACATCCGATAAATGCTGATAATACTTGTCCCGCATCATTAAGAGCGCGTTAACATATCCTGTCTAACGCCTAGAGTCAAGCTTTAATCCTCACCGGATTTTGGGGAGCCTTTTGGCGGGCTTGCGACCCGGTCAATTTCTCCGTGCTTCCGGGAAAATAAGGACCCGGGCGGCGCCTTGCGGTTTGCCGGCGCGCCTCTTTGAAACCTCGGCCCTGCCCGGAAACCCATCACGCCAGCCGATAAATTCTTTGTGCGTTTTCGTAGAAGAGTCGGTGCCGGTTTTCAGGGCTTTCGTTTTGCGTAAGCTCGGAAAGCGTTTCCACCCACTTTGCGAGCGTGGTGGATAGGGTGCAGACAGGCCAGTCACTGCCAAACATCACGCGCTCCCAGCCGAAGCACTCAACGGCGTGCTCCACAAAGGGACGAAGATCCTCCGCGGTCCACGTTTCCGGATCGGCATAGGCCACTAAGCCGGAAATCTTACAGTTGACGTTGGGAAACTCGGAAAGCTCACGGAGGTTCTGCCGCCAAGGGTCCAGAACTTTTTCTTTCACCTGAGGCACGCCGCAGTGGTCGAGAATAAAAGTCACACGGGGACATTGTTTGACGAGGTTGATCGCGATGGGAAGCTGGCCGGCCAGGACGCAAAGATCAAACGATAGGCCATAAGAGCTGAGGACTTTCACGTTTTCGATAAACCGCTGGTCCTTTCCTACCGAGTCCGGCTGAGTATGAAGAACGCGGCGTATACCTTTGAGGGCAGGATGGCCCGCAATCTTATCAAGATATTCCGCGAAACCTTCCTTCTCCGGACGCCCGCAGGCCACCACTCCGCTCAGTGGACTGTCCTTGGCTTCGGCAAGGTTCAGGATGTGCCGGGTTTCGTCGAGTATGTAAGATTCGTCCACGTCAGCCTCCACGTGGACCGATTTCTCGATGCCGACATCGCGAATGGCCGCAAGGTAATCCGGCATGCGAAAACTTCGATTGAGTTTGGGGATGCCTTTGCACCAGGAGAATTCGAAACGCTTCATGTCCCAGAGATGCTGGTGGGTATCGATGATTTTCATGACATTATCTCGGAGCACGCCTGAAACCCTCGGCGCTCCTTTAGCTTCGATTGTTCAAAGCACCGGCGCAACTCTTCGACCGCGGCCCGCGCATTGCCACCTTCGCGCAGAAAGTAATGCACCCCCGCTCCCGCCTGATCCTGAAACTCAATGTACCCGGAATAGCGCGGCCGCAGATAGGCGCGGTCGAGCGCGGGCAGGGTATTCCGGAAAAAGCTATTCGTCGTGCGGTTTGCTTCCGCATCGGTCCACGCCGAGCGGTGTCCGGGCTGACCGCCGTTTTGAACGTAAAGCGTTCTTTGGCAATCCGCCGACGCGACGTAGCGGGCGTACCGGAAAGCAGC